>JAEEGL012633059.1_pt1 | contig 28822 bp, 29 predicted proteins | sample 9134231 | NCBI WGS metagenome assembly JAEEGL01 (sample SAMN16246548, study PRJNA631951) | gut metagenome | biome: gut microbiome; feature: rumen; material: fiber-attached | host: Bos | place: Iran: Karaj | collected 2018-10 | reverse complement strand
ATAAATTACAATTTGTCAGTAAATAGAAAAATTATTAAAACTATAAAATATTAAAATACACATTTGAATTAAAAGTAGTAATAACATATAATACAAATAATTCAAAAATTGCCAACAAAGTTGACCATTTGTTGACGGCATATAATAATTTTAGTACAAATAATTACAAATAATACAATAAATACTGAGGTTTCTACTTCATGTGGCAGTGGTAAAAAGTATAAAAACTGTTGTGGTAAAAATCAGTAAAACAATAAAATCTCATAAAAGCAAAAGAGTTAAATATATAGTTTTAATTCTTTTGCTTTTTCATTTTTTAGAAGACAACTTAGCATTGTTTTTTTGAAAAACTATTGAAATAAAATAGTAATAATGATTTAATTATTTTGATTATAATGGATATATTATTAACAATTTTTATAAACCGAAAGGAGAATTTAGATGAAATCTTTCTCAAAAAAGCAAATACTAAGTATAATACTTATGTTTGCAATTTTATTTACTTGTTTGATCATTAGTGCAGTTACATCAGAAGTATATGCAGAAGATCCACCAGAAACAACTCATAGTGTCAAAGTATCTGCTATTGATGTCGCTGATGGAGAAGAGCTAGAAGGTGCAACTCTTCAAATTCTAGATAACGGAGAAAATCTTATTGCAGAATGGACTTCAACACTAGGGAGCCATGAAATTACAGGATTGAGTAGCGGTGTTGAATATAAACTAATATCAACAATTGCTCCGGATGGATACATACTTTCACCTGAGACAATCTTTACTATAGATAGTGATGGTAGAGTTACATCTACAGGAACTATAACAGTTGATGATACAGTTCTATTAGTTGAATTTGAAAAAACTCATATTGAGGTAAAGAGTGTTAAGGAATCTGATAACTCTCTACTTTCAGGAGTTACTATTCAAATAAAAGACGCTGATGACAATATTCTCGAAGAATGGGAGTCATCTAGCACTAAACATATAGTTGAAGGTCTAGTAACTGGCAAAGAGTATACTATGAAAGTAACAGTTGTTCCAGATTCAAATGCATATAACTTTCCAAATGATATTACTTTTACAATAGATAAAGTAGGAAAAATAACTTCAACAGGATCTGTAGATGCTGATGGTATTATGTTAGTAGAAGTTCCCAATAAAGTAACTACAATTAATACTATTACACTTACAGGACTTATAGAACCAGTTGTGGGACAAACACCTGATACGTCATCAATTGCAACTACAATTACAGGTATTACAATAAGCGGAGCAACTTGGGAAAACGCAACAGGTGGAAGTGTTACTACATTTGAAGCAGGAACACAATATAAATTAAAGATTTCATTTACAGTTAACAGCGGATATAGTTTGGCTAATGATTATGCATTAACTAGAGAAGCTTCTTTTGGTGAAGTTTCAAAAACTTCAAGTTCTGTAGAAATTTCTTATACAGTACCTGTAGTTGAACCAATTAAGCATGTAATGCATTTTATTGCAAATGGCGGTACAGTAGACCTAACAGAAAAAGAGTGCATTGAAGGTTTGGCTGTAGGTGAATTACCAACTCCTACAAGAAAAGGATATAGATTTAAGGGATGGTATAAAGCTAATTATTATGAAGCGGATTATTTTGATGCATTCCGTGATGCTTACTTTAGTAGAAATGTGTTAAGAATAGCACCTGGTGGTAGTATAAGAAGTGGCCTAATGAAACCAGGACAATATCTCGTATTTGATGTAACAATCAATAATACGATTCCTATAGGTGCAGATGTAAATGATAACGATTTAATAAGTGGTACAGATTTTATTATAGAAGAAAACAGAATTTTTGGTTCTGTTAGAATAAATGATACACATTGGAATCAATGGGGAACTGGTGAATATGGTCCATATAGTTTCTTAGACATTAATTGCCAAAATGGAGTTGGAAGTTATACAGTTAATGAATATAAATTATTCAAAGATGAAGCAAGTTCACAAGAAATTACATCTAGTTACATAATGGGAACTGATGATTTATATGTAACTGCAACATGGGAAGTAAACAATAATATAATTACATTTAATACTGATGGCGGAAGTAATATTGAAAATCAAACCGTTACTACAGGAAACAAGGCAACGAAGCCTGCAAATCCCACAAAAGACGGATTCGGATTTGGTGGTTGGTATATTGATAGTACATGTACTACAGCATTTGATTTTAATACTGCTATAGATGTAAGCATGACACTTTATGCAAAATGGGTTCCATATACTGATGCCATATTAGTGTTAGTTGATGGATCTAATATTAAAGATATAGGTGAGTCTGTTGCAGCAGAACTAGCAGAAGAAGTATTAATGTCTAAAGGATTATTATTATATGAAAACAAATCAGATGGTTCGATAGATTATTCTAATCAACAAGGTAAACTATTATTTACTGTAGGTACTGATGGAACAATAAAATTTGCTGAAGGTATTACAACTGCAGATAATGTAGAATATGAACTAACTAATGATGAAAAAGCATCCCTTGCTAGCGAGGGTATGTATTTTAATAAAGTCATTCTAAGTCTTGGAACACCTAAATCAGAATATGTAATATTAGAAGGAGAAAATCAAACTTATACTAAAGGTAGTGGCAATGGATTAAAAATTAGAGCTAGTGGAGCTTTATCAAAACTAGTTGAAATGAGAAAAAACGGAGTAAAAATTGATAAAGGAAATTATGATACATCTTCAGGAAGTACAATAGCTACTCTTAAGTCATCTTATTTAGATTCATTAGATTTAGGCACTTACAAATTAACTTTTGTATATGATGATGGAGAAGTTTCAACAAACTTTACAATTGCTCAAGCCAATACACCTGCAGGTGGTGGAGCACCAGCGGCAGGAGCTGTAGCAACATTATTATCAGGTAGTCCTTTAACAGGCGATAATATAATTGTATGGATAATTTTCCTTATAATATCTGTAAATGTATTTATAGCAACTGAAGTATATATAAGAAAAATATTTAATAAAAAATAATTAAATGAAACATAAAATAAAGCGGTAGTAGTATTTTCTATTATCGCTTTATTAGAAACGTGGGAGTGATTAAATGGAAGTTAAACTAGACCAAGAAAACATTAAAAAAATGAAAAGCAATTATAGAAATCAGAAGAAGAAAGTGAGAATCATAATAACGCTAGTTTTAGTTTTAATTCTAATTGTACTTATAGGAATTATCTTCTTTAAAGCAAGGAATAAAAATAATTCATCCAATCTTAATGCTGAAGAACCAAGAGTAGTACCAACTTTAGTTGGAAAATGGACAACAGATGGTAATACCATTTACGCATTTAATGAAGATGGACGTGGTGTTTTGATAGTTCCAGTAACAAATCTTCCATTTACATACAAATTTGAAAATAATCGATTATTTATAGATTTTGAAAATGAAGATTCAGAAGATACATATTATACATATGAAGTAACAGAAAATAAATTAACTTTAAAAAACATAAATGGAATTTTTGAGTTTTCTAGAGCTGAAGACTAAATAATAAAGAAAAATATAAATTGTTAAGAAAGTTTACTAATTCTCGATAAATTACATTTTATCAAGATGAGCTGCCAATAATATGATAAGAATTAATTACCATTTTACATTATTATTAAATTATGATATATTTTATAGGTAGATAAGAATATAAAACATAAAGGAGTATAAATGAAAAAAGTATTTATTATGGCATATTTAAGAAAGAATCTAGGCGATGATCTTTTTGTAAAAATGCTACTTGAAAAATATAAAGATATAGATTTTTATATTAAATATGATAAACATGAGTTTTTAGATGTATTAAAAAAATATGATAATCTCCATGTATTACATGGAAAAGATACAGATGAAGAATTATATAATTCTAATGTAAATGAATACGACGCTTATATTTATATTGGTGGTTCTATATTTATGGAAGGTGGTTTAAGTTATAATCTTTCTAATAAGTTTTATGACTTTATTAGAAGATGTAAAGAAAATAATAAACCATTCTGCTATATAAGTTGTAACTATGGTCCATATAAAACTCAAGAGTATTTTGAACTTTCAAGAAAAAATTTCATAGAATGTACAGATATTTGTTTTAGAGATTTATATTCACATAGTTTATTTAGTGACATAGAAACAGTAAGATATGCTCCAGATTTTGCTTTTAGTTACAATACGCCAGAAACTGAAAAACTACATAATACAATTGGTATCTCAGTTATAGATTTAAGCATAAGAAATGATCTAAAAGACAAAAAAGAAAATTATATTAATTTCTTATCAAAGAATATTACTAATTATTTGGATTCTGGAAAAGATGTCTACTTATTTTCTTTCTGTGAACATGAGGGAGATGAAAGGACAATAGATGAAATCATAAGCAGATTTCCAGATGAAAACAGAATTCATGCTGTAAAATATTCTGGAGATGTAGATGAATTTTTAAAAGAGTATAATCAAATGGAATATATGATTTGTGCTCGATTTCATGCAATGATATTATCTACAATTGCAAAGCAGAAAATATATGTAATGTCATATAGCAAAAAGCTAGATAGAGTAATAGATGATTTAGAACTAAATTTACCAATTTTGCATTTTGACGAACTAGATGAAAATCACTCTTTATTATTGGAGAATTTTAAATCAGTTGAAGACGAAAAAATTAAAAAAATATCTAAAGATGCTGAGAAGCAAGATGAAGCAGTAAGAAAACATATTGTATAGGAGAGAAATTATATGAATGATTTTTTTTCAAATGCATTTAAATATTTCGCAAATAATAGTCGTGTTTCTAAACTTAGAAGAAAAGGGGCAACTATAGGAAAAAATGTTGTTATATGTAAAGGATGTAAGTTTGATAATCCCCAAAAACTAACAATAGGTGACAATGTTTACATAGGTAACAATTTCTATAGCAATTGTATAGGTGGATTAACAATAGGAACAGGAACAATTATAAGCTACAATTGTACTATTATGACATATAATCATGATTATAAAGAAGACTTATTTATGCCATATGGTCTTTCAAATGTATATAAAGAAGTTATAATTAAAGAAAGAGTTTGGATTGGAATAAATGTTAATATAGCAGGTGGAGTAGTTATTGAAGAAAATAGTATAATTGGAATGGGAACAACTGTAGCAAAAAAAATTCCTGCAGGTAGCATTTTTGCTGGCGGAAGATTTCTATCAGAAAGAGAAGAGAAAAACTATCAATATGATTTATTAGAAGTAAGGGGATTATATAATCCATCTCATTACTTAAAATTTAATAGCGTTATAAATAAAATGATTAAGGAAAGCAAAAATGATATTAGTTTTTCAGATATTCATACAAAATACACCCAAGATGATTACTTAAGTTTAATATATAGATGGTCTGCAAAAAATAATTATGAAGTAGATTGGAAAAATAAATTAATAAAATGGAGGTAGTTATGGACGAAGAAGAAGTAATTAAAGACAAAAGTATAAGTTTTAATGATGGACTTATACAAGTATTCAAAAGGATGTTTATTGGACTATTAATAACTGCAGGTGTTGCATATTATGCCTATAATTCTGGAATGGTATTTCGTATGCCATATGGTTTATTAGCTTTAACCGAATTAATAGTTGTATTCGTATTTTCACTCATGTTTCAAAAGTTATCACCTACTATGGTAACACTACTTTTTTATGGCTATGCAGTTCTAAATGGACTTACCATGAGTTGTATATTTGCTGTATATACAGCTGCTTCAATTAGTTCTACATTCCTAATTACAGCATTGCTTTTTGGAGCATTAGCTTTATATGGAAAAACTGCAAAAACTGACTTATCACGATTTAGCACAATTTTTAGTGTTACATTAATTGTTGGAATTATAGTATCATTAATAAATATTTTCTTAAACATACCACTCATCAATACAATATTAGACTGGGCAATGCTAATACTATTTATGGGATTAACAGCATATGACATACAAAAATTTGTTAATTTACAGCAATCAATAACATTTGACACAGATAAATACTATGTATATTTTGCAATGGAATTATATTTAGATTTCATAAATATTTTCATAAGACTATTGTCAATTTTTGGAAGAAGAAGAAATTAAAATTATTTAAAAAAACACTTGCTTTTTTATAAATCAAACTGTATAATTTATGTAGTTTAATTTTTTTAAAAGAATTGAAAGGGGAAAAAAAATGAAAATAGTTTCTAAAATAGCAGTTATGTTAGTTATACTATTAGTTGTTGTAAGCTTAGCAACAGTTGTAAGAGCTTCTACATCTGACTTAGTTAACTATGTTAAAAGCTCTCATAATTTAAATGGTATGCTATGGGAATTAAAGAGTGATGCAAAAAACAAATTAGAGGGTTACATCGTAAAATTAGATGATGCTACATCTGATTCAATTTTAAATGATATCAAAGCTGCTGAAAAAGTTGTTATAGATTCCCATGTAACAAACCATAATGATTTATCAGCTGACCAACAAGCTCAAATTGTTGCTTATGCAAAATCTGCTGCATCAAAAGCTGGTGGAGAGTTAACAGTTGATCTTGGAAGTAGAACATATACTTTAAAGAAAGATGGAACAGTTATTCTATCTGGAAAAATTGATAATATTATAAGAGATCCAGGACAAAATTCTTCTAATGGTTCTGCTACTACTGCAACACAATCTGGAAAAACATTATTATATACGGGTGCTAACTATATTGCATATGTATTAGCAGCTGTTGCAATTGTTGCCGTTGCTGTTGTTGTTAAAAGAAGAGCATAATTTGAATATTTTTTTAAAAACATTAAAAGCAACTGTTATTTCATTAATAGTTGCTTTTTTAATGTTAATAATGATTGTTGGTACAATTTATCTATTTGGAAAAGAAAAAATAAAATTGGCAACTTTCTTAATAGAAACTATAGCACCAACTAATGCTGATGAATCTGAGATACAACCTTTATTAGAAAATGGTATAATTGTAAATTATCCAACATTTGGTACAAAATATGCTACACTTTCTATTGAAAGCATAGGTTTAAATTTACCTGTTTATTACGGAGCTAGTTATTCTATTTTAAAAAGTGGTATTGCACATGATGATGAATCATATTTTCCTGGACAAGGTGGTAGTGTAATTATGGCAGGACATAATTTTAAAAATTTTCTTGCAAAGCTACCTGATACTCAAAAGGGTGATATTATTTCATTAGAAACTTCCTATGGAAATTATAAATATGAAATTTACGATCAAAAAATTGTAAAAGAAACTGCAATTGATGAAGTTCCAGTTCAAAAAGATAAAGAGATCCTAATGCTTTATACTTGTTGGCCAATAAACAATATTGGTCACGCATCAGAAAGATATGTTGTTTATGCGAATTTAGTCAATTAATAGCAAGGTTATAGGTGTATCCAAAACCTAAATTTAATAGGAGTATATTAGTTCGAACTAATATTTAAATTAATGAAAGTAATAAAATTTATAATTTGTTTTTTATTAACATTTTTACTACTTGTTTTAATATGTGCATGTATAGCATTAAATGCAGTAGAAAATAAAGTATTAAATAAAAAATATATATATTCAAAAATAGAAGAAATTAAATTTTATGATCAAGTTTCTGCAGAAATTAAAGATGGATTTGATAATTACAAATACCAATCTGGACTTCCAGAAGAAACACTTGATAATTTATATAGCAGAGATATTTTGGTTGCTGATGTAAATTCAATTATTAATAATATATATGATGATACCGAAATAACAAATCATAGTGAGGACGTAAAAGCTGAACTTGATAAAAGAATATATGATTATATTTCTTCTAAAAAAATAAAATTAAACGAGCAAGGAAAACAAAATATCAGTGCTTATGAAGATTATATTGTAATAGAATATGTAAATAATGTTGGAATTTCAAATACATTAGTTTCAACATTAAAACGAGCTATTTCAAGCATTAGAACAATTATAAGTAAGATTTCAAATTATCCTTATATTGCTCTAGTTGTTATTGCCTTACTTATAATTATTATAAATATAAAAAATCTTCTATCAGCAATAAATTGGATAGGAATCGCTTTACTAGGCTCAGGAGGATTATTAGCTGTAACAACTATATGGATAAACAATACATTCAATCTAACAAATATGATTATATTTAAAAAATCAGCCACAAGTTTAATTATCGGTATTATTCAAGAAGTATTATATAATTTTCAAGATACAGCTAAATTGCTTGCATTTTGTGGCATTATAGCTATTTTATCATCATGTATATTAAATAGTATTGATATAAAGAAAAAGAATAATTCATAATTTTAAAGGGAGGAATACATATGATTATAGTATTTTTTGTAATTGCATTAGGAATAATGGTTTTAGCATTTGTACTTTATAAAATATTATTAGAAGAAACATCTAATATTTCTAAGGATAAAATTTTAGAAAAAGAAGAAAAGGAAAAAATAATTAATAGTACATATATGTCTAAAATAAACAAAAACGGAATTGATAATGTCATAAATAGCATTAAAGATAATCCAGATGAAATCGATAAATTTAAAGCAGAAATACAAAAAGAAGTTAGAAAAGCTTTAAAGGCAAAAAATATGACTGAAACTAGAAAACTACAAGGATATTTGAAAAAAATAGATAATATTTAGAAAAGGATGTTTTCGTGATAGAACTAGAAGAGAATTTTAAATTATTAGAAAGTTTGAAAGAAAAAATAAGTGATATAAGAGATTCTATGAATCTAGATAAACTGATAGAAGAAGAAAAAGCATTAGAAAATGAATCTATACAAGATAATTTTTGGAACGATGCTATTCATTCTTCTACTGTTTTTTCTAAAATAAAAAAGTTACAGAAAAAAATTAACTCTTTTAATGAACTTAATTCTGAACTTCAAAATCTAATAGAATTAAATAATTTATTACAAACAGAATTTGACTCAGAATTGGAAAAAGAACTAAATAAATCTACTTTAGCATTGGAAAAAAGCATAGAAAAGTTAGAAATACAGACATTATTCACTGGTAAATATGATTTTAACAATGCAATTATTACTCTTCATCCTGGAGCTGGTGGAACAGAATCTCAAGACTGGGTACAAATGCTTTATAGGATGTATGGTAAATGGGCCAATTCTAATGGGTTTACATTAAAAGAATTGGATTATTTAGATGGTGATGAAGCAGGAATAAAAAGTGTTACTGCTCTTATTTCTGGCGATTATGCTTATGGATATTTAAAAGGGGAGATGGGCGTTCATAGATTAATACGTATTTCTCCATTTGATAGTGGTGGAAGAAGACATACCTCATTTGCTTCTTTAGAAGTATTACCAGAAATCACAGATGATATCGAAATTGATATAAATCCTGATGACTTAAGAATAGACACATATAGAGCATCAGGAGCAGGTGGTCAACACATAAATAAAACTGATTCTGCTGTTAGAATCACTCATATTCCAACAAACATTGTTGTTTCATGTCAATCAGAAAGATCTCAAACAATGAATAAAGAAACAGCTATGCGCATGTTAAAATCAAAATTATTAGATTTAAAAGAAAAAGAAAATAAAGAAACAATATCAGAACTAAAAGGTGAGCAAAAAGATATTGCATGGGGTAGTCAAATAAGATCATATGTTTTTTGTCCTTATACAATGGTTAAAGATCATAGAACAAATTATGAAGTAGGTAATGTAGATTCAGTAATGGATGGAGAGTTAAATGATTTCATGTTTGAATATCTAAAATATCAAATAAAAAAATAATTTTCGTATTGCAAAATTAAGTATCATATAATATAATTTTATTCGTACAAAAGATTATCAATAATAGATGAATCATTTTTTTAGCAACTATTATTTGTGATTTTAGTTGCTTTTTAATTATCTAAATTTGGAGGAATTATGGAAGAAATTGATTTAAAAGAACTTATAGACATGTTTTTAGGACGAAAATATTTAATTATCTTCGTTCTAATTGTATTTGCTGCACTTGGAGCAATATATACTGAAAAATTTATTGTTCCTAAATATGAATCAACAACAAGTCTTATTCTTGTTCAAAAAATAAACGAAGTATCATCAACTGGCGAAGATTCTATCACTACAGCAGATCTTACTTTAAATTCAAAATTAGTTAATAATTATAAAGCCATATGCGTTAGCAAAACTGTTTTAACTAAAGTAATAAAAGATTTAAATTTAAATTATACATATTCAAAATTGTATAACAATGTTTCTGTGTCAAGTCAATCTGATGCAGAAGTTATAAAAATCTCAGTAAAAGATGAAGATAATCAAAAAGCATGCCAAATAGCAAATGAAATTGCTAAAGTGTTTGTCGCACAAGTAGAAGAACTATACAAAGTTAAAAATATAGAGATTCTTGACGTAGCAGAAGTAAACTATAAACCTTATAATATCAATTTAACAAAAAATGTTGTTATATTTGCATTTGTCGGTGGAATCTTAGTTTTTGCATACATTCTACTAGTAAATATGTTAGACACAACGATTAAAACTGATGCTGATATAGAAAAAGTAACAGGATTACCTGTATTAGCTTCTATAGTTTTAAATGATGAAAATACAAAATCAAATGTTTCATCATTAAAGAAAAACCATGGGCAAAAAGAGAACAATATAAGAATTGAAAAAACTAGAATTGAAAGCAACACTGCTGGAAGTGGTACAATTAGCATGTTTTCTTATTTAAATTCTGAAGCAGAAGATGATTACATGGATAATACTTCACCCGATTCAGATGATACAGATAACAAGAAAGGATGGAGAAAATAATGAGAAAAGAAATAGTTGTAATAAATGATCCAAAATCACCTGAAGCTGAAATGTTCAGAAATCTAAGAACGAATATTCAGTTTATGAATGCTGATTCAAAAAAGAAAGTAATGCTAATAACTAGTACTGTTCCTGGTGAAGGAAAAAGTTATATCGCTGCAAATTTAGCTGCTGCATTTGCTCAACTTGATAAAAAAGTTTTAATTATTGACGCAGATATGAGAAAAGGTAGACAACACAGTATGTTTAACTTAAAATCAAGACCAGGAATATCTAATTATCTTTCTGGTGTAACAGACGAGGACTTTTTCAAAGACAAAGATAATATTTTTAATTATATACAGGAAACTGAAGTCAAAAATTTATTTGTTATTACTGCAGGAAACGTACCACCAAACCCATCTGAACTAATAGTATCAAATCGTTTAAAAATCGCAACAAATAGCTTAGTTGCTAAATTTGATGTTATCATATTTGATGCCCCTCCTGCCTTAATCGTTACAGACGCATTATTATTAGTAAGACTTGTAGATTTTACAATTTTAGTAACTTCACAAAATGAAACTAAAATGGAAAACTTAAATAAAGCAAAAGCTGCAATTGAAAATGTTGGTGGAAAAATTGCGGGAGTTGTTCTAAACAAAGTTAGAGTTAAAGCAAAAGAATATGAAAGAACATATTATTATAAAGATAAAGAAAGTTCTTTTAAACCAAAAAGAAGAAGATAATTGATTTTTTCTTATATTTTTGGTAAAATAATATTGTAATCATTTTATAATTGGAGGTGATTAATATGGCACAAGAATGCCAATATTGTTACTACTGGCAAGGTAACCACACAACAACAAAAGCAGATTGCGATAAAACAGGACGTTATAAAAAATATAATGATGATTGTGATTGTGGAAAATTTTCAAAAAAATAAAGTACATATAAAAAGAGATTTTATATACATTAAAATCTCTTTTTATTTTATTGAAAATCATAATAAATATGTTATAATTAAAAAAAAATATAAATATATTCTTTTTATAAATTTAATTTAAGAGGTACAAAAAATGGGAATTGTTGTACAAAAATTTGGTGGAAGCTCTGTTGCAACTGTTGAAAGCTTGAAACTTGTAGCAGGTCATATTATAGACGAGATTAAATTAGGGAACAAAGTAGTAGTTGTTGTTTCAGCCCAAGGAAAAACAACTGATAAACTTATATCCGAAGAAAAAGAAATTACTGAAAATGCCAACCTAAGAGAACACGATGTTCTAGTTTCTGTTGGAGAACAAATAACTATAGCAAAATTATCAATGTTATTAAATGATATGAATTATAAAGCAATTTCACTAACAGGTTGGCAAATACCTATAATTACAAGCAGTAATTATTCTGATAGTAGAATTCGTTACATAAATAATGATACTATTTTAGAATATCTAAATAGTAATAATATTGTTATTGTTGCAGGATTCCAAGGTGTAGATGAAAATGGAAATATAACAACATTAGGTAGAGGGGGATCAGATACAACAGCTGTTGCATTAGCTGCAAGCTTAAATGCTGATAAATGTGATATTTATACTGATGTAGATGGAGTTTTTACTTCAGACCCAAGAGCAATAGGAGATACAAAAAAATTAGATTATATTTCTTATAATGAAATGATTGAATTTGCAACTTTAGGCGCTAAAGTACTTCATAATCGTTGTGTTGAAATTGCTAAAAAATTTCATGTACCTCTATATGTAAAATCTACTTTTAAAGAAGAAAGTGAAGGGACACTAGTTGGCAAAACAAATATAGAAGATTTAACAGTTAATGGTGTCATAAAAGATGACTACATTTCAAGAATAACAATTTTCGGATTAGAAAATGATGTTAATAAGACATATGAATTATTTAAATTATTAGCTCAAAGTTCTATAAATATAGATTTAATTGTTCAATCATTTGGAGAAGATACTATTAAAGATATATCTTTTACTGTAAGAATGAATGACTTATATAAAACAACAAAATTACTTGAAAAAAACAAAGAAAAATTAGGATATAATAAATTAGTACACACTGAAAACTTGTCAAAAGTATCTGTTATTGGTGTTGGTATTGCTAATAATCCAATAGTTGCAGCTCAAATTTTAGAAGCATTATCAGAAAAAAATATTAATATGCATATGATAAATTCATCAGAAATTAAAATATCTGTCTTAGTAGATATTCATAATTCATCAGCAGCTATGCAAGCAATTCATGACAAATTTTTTAAATAAAATATAAAGGCTCATTAAATTGAGTCTTTTTATTTTGTTCTAAAAACTCTTTATTTTGCATAAATATATTATAAATACAAAGGAGAGATTTATATGGATGAAATAAAACAAGGAAATTCATTTCAAAATATTTTTTTAGAGAATAGAGAAAAATTAAATATTACAGGTATACTTGATGTCTTAAGTTTTGATGATCAGACGATTATTATTGAAACAGAATTAGGATTACTTACAATTAAAGGAGAAAACTTGAAAATAAATAAACTAAGTCTTGATACTTCAGATTTTGCTGTAGATGGTGAAATACAGAGTTTAAATTATTCTGATCATGAAAGCTTAACGAAAAAAGGTTTTATTAGTAAGCTTTTCAAATAAGCAAATTATGACAAATTTTTCACAAGAACAAATATTTATTTTCTTCTCTATAATAGGATTAATAATAGGTATTATTTTTGATTTTTTTCGAGTATTAAGGAAAAATTTTAATACTCCAGATCTTTTAACTCTGCTTGAAGATATCATATTCATTTTTTCATCTTGTACACTAATGATATTAGGAATCATAAAAATTAATAATGGTATTATAAGGCTGTATTTATTTATAGGAATTTTTTGCGGTATTTCAATATATTCTTTGACAATAAGTAATTTATGTGTTATAATTTTTACTGTAATTGTAAGAATATGTAAATATTTATTTAAATTTATAACACAATATATTGTTATTGCAAAAAATAGCATAAAATGCATCTATAAAAGGATTTTTAAATAATTTGTAGAATAATATATTAATAGATAAAATGGAGAAGTACAAAAGATGAATATTCAAAAATTAAATCAATTAATTAATTTAATATTAATCACAGTAATCATTTATTCAACATTTACTTTTATTGCTCAACAATCAAAATTAAATTCTTATGATAAAGATATTTCATATTATACAGCTCAAATAGATGAATTAGAAGATAAAAAAGAAGAACTATTAGCTACACAAGAAAATGTTAATTCAGAAGAATACATTGAAAAAGTAGCTAGAGAAAAATTAGATATGTACTATCCTAATGAAATGGTTTTTATCGATATGAACAAATAGTTCTCAATCTTTAATATTTCTTATTGAGTAATTTAATTTTTTATTAAATTACTTTTCTTTTATTTCTAGAATAAATTCCAATAATTAATTAAATATAAAGGGGGATTTGATATATGGAATTAGATGGCTTATCTCTTATTGACTTAAAGAACTTAGCAAAAGAAAAAGGAATCGAAAATGTATCAAAATTGAAAAAGGCGGAATTGATTGAAAAGATTTTAGAAAATTACCGTTTAAACAAAGAAGAAAAAATACCTAATACTACTGAAGTAGATTATAAGTTGAATAGTGAAGGAGACGAATATGTAGAAGGTATTTTAGAAGTATTACCTGACGGTTATGGATTCTTAAGAGGTGAAAACTATTTATCTACTAATAAAGACGTATATGTATCACCTGTACAATTAAAAAGATTCAAATTAGACACAGGTGATAAAGTAAAAGGAATAAAGAGAACACCAAAAGATGGAGAAAAGTTTCCAGCTTTAATTTATGTTGGAGAAGTTAATGGTGAACATCCAGAAAACGCAATGAAAAGAAAAAAGTTTGATGATTTAATACCAATATATCCAACAGAAAAACTAAAATTAGAAACTAAGTCTGACGAATATACAATGAGAATAATGGACATTATGTGTCCAATTGGAAAAGGGCAAAGAGGTATGATTGTAGCTCCACCAAAAGCTGGAAAAACTACAATCTTAAAGAAGATTGCTAATAGTATTACAGCAAATAATCCAGAAGTACACTTAATAGTCTTGTTAATAGACGAACGACCTGAGGAAGTAACAGAAATGAAAAGATCAATTACAGGAGATGTTATTTTCTCAACTTTTGACGAGCAACCAGAACATCATGTAAAAGTTGCAGAAATGGTTTTAGAAAGAGCTAAAAGGCTTACTGAGCAAAATAAAGATGTTGTTATATTATTAGATAGTATTACACGTCTTGCCAGAGCATATAATCTAGTAATTCCATCTTCAGGAAGAACATTATCAGGTGGATTTGATCCTGCAGCATTACACAAACCAAAAAGATTCTTTGGTGCTGCAAGAAATACTGAAGATGCAGGAAGCCTTACAGTTTTAGGAACAGCATTAATTGACACTGGAAGCAGAATGGATGAAGTAATATTTGAAGAATTTAAAGGTACAGGTAATATGGAAGTATACTTAGATAGAAGTTTATCAGAAAGAAGAATATTCCCTGCAATCGATATAAACAAATCTGGTACTAGAAGAGATGAATTATTACTTACAGAAGAAGAATTAAGTGATGCAAATCTTATTAGAAAGAACTTATCAAGTTTATCTACAGCTGAATTTACTGAAAGATTGTTGAATTTAGTAATGCAAACAAAAAATAATAAAGAATTCTTAGAAATTATAAAAAAACAAATAAGAAGATAGCATAGAAGTAGAAGGAAGTCCAATGCAAAGAATTTCCGAAGTTATTAGAGAAACTTTTTAAAAAAAGGATATTAAGTAATATGGAAGTTTTAATAGATAAAAATAATAATAACTATATAAAAGACACAAATCCATTTGAAAAATTCAATAACATAGAGAATAATATATTATCTTTTTATATGAAGTACAATCAATTAAAAAACATATACAGGCAAGGATGGTTAAAAGTACGAATTGGGTTAGAGCATGCAGAAAAATGTGAATCTATAGCGGATCATTCCTTTTCAGTTGCACTTTTATCATTAACAATAATAGAAAAGTATAATTTGAAGTTAGATGTATTAAAATGTCTTAAAATGGGAATTATACACGAATTAGGAGAGGTTTATGCTGGAGATTTCACGCCATATGATAATATTACCAAAGAAGAAAAACATTCTAAAGAAAAAGAAGCTATAAGAAAAGTATTAGAAACAATTGATGAAAATAATGACTATTACGAAATATGGGAAGAATTTGAAAAACAAGAAACAGAAGAATCTAAATTTATAAAAAATGTTGATAATTTAGAATTCTTATTACAAGCTTGTGCATATGGATATGACGCACAATACTTCAAAAGAAGTTTAAGTAAAATAACAAATCCATATTGTAAAGAAATAATTCAATCAGCAATAGAAATAACAAAAGGAAATAAAAAACCAAAAGTAGTAGGGTAGTATATAAAGATGGAGAATTTAGTTCAAAACTATATTAATCAAATAAGTAAGTTACAAATTCCAGAAGACGAAAGAAGTATTTTGGATTTTTTAAGCAAGCTTGATACTCCAGAGCAAAAAATGTTTCAAAGAGTTGTTTTATCTCAGAGTCATATTTATTACTCAATGCATTCAATTTTAAAAACACAATATGATAGAGATTTTTATGAATCATGTGGTTATGCGTATAGAGGAGAAAACATTGTACCAAAAATCAATCAGGATGGAACAGTCTATTATGAAGAACTTACTCCACATAGCAAAATGGACATACAAGCTCATGAAATTTTAGATTCTCTTCAAAAAGGAGATAAAACCATTTGGCTTCAATTTGTCCAATATATAAAAAGTATCTATGATCCTGATAAAATGGATATTTATCGTAATATAAAAAATGAAAGACTAAACCATGATATGCAAATCGATTTTTCAACTCTTAATCATGATAGATACAGTAATGATAAGCTAAAACAACAATTGGAAGAAATGGATAAAAATCCTATGATTATTCCCGAAAAAGGAATAATAGGCAGAATTAAGTATTTTTTTACTAAGAGAAAGCTAGACAATGATCGTAAAAAAATTAAATCTCAAATTAAAGATGATACCTCCTATGAAGAAAAAGCGCTTGAATTAATTGATAAATACAAGAAAAATCCAGATGTTCCAATTTTAACAAAAAAGCATTTAGAATTAGCAGAAAAATTGATTAAAGCAGGACTTCCTCAAGAAGTTTTTACAAAAGTATTATTAGGTTTAACTTATAGTATGCAAACTTCATCATCTATAAATTATGATATTTTCAAAATGCAGAAACATTTACAAGCCAGCTGTAAAATAGCACAGAAAATGTATTCTCCTGAAATAATATATGCAAAAAGTTTTCAAGATATGACAAAAGAAGTAAGAAAATTGCTTACAGCACATGAAATCAAAGAAGATGCTGAACTTTCAACAGAATATAGAACAATACCATTAAAAAATAGATTAAATGCAACAGAAGATATTTCAAATGTTTTAAAAGGAAAAAATTTATCACAAGCTGAAATTAAAGTTAAAATGGAAGAACTGGATAAGGAATTTGAGAAAGCGCAACAAGAAAGCGATCCAGAACAATACATAAGAAAATGTACACAAATATCAATGAAATTTATTTCTATTCATCCATTTGATGATGGAAACGGTAGAACTTCAAGAATACTATTGCAAACAATGTTAGCAAGAAGGGGAATCCTCCTTCCATCACCAATTGAAAACTACTTTGATAGACAACATGGAACAAGATATACTAGGATAGAAGATGAATGTTTAAGAACTGAGAATTATACTAAAATAGAAGATTATATTATTGAAAAAGTAAAACAATATAATAACGGAGAATTACAGTTAAATGATGAACAATTAGTATTACCTAATAACTCAAAACAAATTGAAAAAAGTACACAAAAACAGATATAAAATAAATATTATATAAATATGAAGCGGACGCCAGATTCCTGGCGTCCGCTTTGGGATGATTACTTACTCTTACTCAACGACTTCGAATGCAATGTCTCCTTTCATATAGCCGGAACGGCCGTCCTCAATCGACAACACGTAATACCATGTTTCTCCTTCATAGTTTTCTTCCCAAAGGATGAGCAGATCCGGGTCAGACGGTTCACGCCATGTGGAGATACTTCCAAGATCAGTCCGACTCATACCGGGACGATGATAGATGAAAGCATCTTCAAGAATGTGGATTCGGACTGCGGGTGCGATAGCACCAGTCCAAGTGCTGCCTGAGAGAGTTTTTCCGTCCTGCTGGTAATTGAACATGCTGTAGTTACCAGCTGAATATAGGAACTCAACCTCTTGGCCTGCATAAACCTTACCAATAGCACCGGTAGTGTCCGGATCAGCCCTTACGTTGAGTTCCGGCATGATAATGTAATATCTGTCGAAGCTGAGGGTTGGTCCAGCATCAGTTTCTGCAAGCGAAATGCAGGAAACGGTGCAAAGGATGATGGTCAGCAGTAAGGAAACAGTTGCGATTGTCCGAGTGGTTTTCATAGCAATACCCCTTTCTATAATGTGTTACCACGGAACTGGTATATTATAGCATATTCTGACACAATAATCAAATGTTGAATGAAATCTATTAACAATAAATTTGTAATTATCAATTTTTTATTATATAATAAATTGAAATTAGAATATTATGTATAAATTTAAGAAAACAGCAGATAGGAGAATTAGTTTTGAATAAAATTAATAATAAATTAAAAGTCTTTATACTTGCAATTATTTTATTTATGATATCATTAGCATTTTTAATTATAAATGGTACCACATATACATATACAGCAGAAATCAATAATACTAATAGAATAAATAATATAGAAGATATAACTATAAAAATAGAAGATGAAAACATTGTTAAATGTAATGACAAAAGTTTAGAAAATGGAATTTTAAAAATAAAATTTGAGTCTGTATCTAAAGGCAAAAGTTATGTAGATATATATTATGATAATGGACATTCTATATTATTTTCTTTATATGTACACAGTTTTGGAATTATCACATTTAATGAATATATAGGAGATTTTACTGGAAGTATTATAATTCCAATTTCAATAATTATGTTTTCTACATATGTATTATATGTGCTAATTATTTCATATAAAGAAAATGAAAAAGAAAATATATATCAGTATAAAAATATTGCTTATTTAGGAATAATTATATTTATTGCAATTTCAACTATTAGCCAACTATTAACACTTTTCAACTATAATGGATTAATTTCGACAATAAATTCAATTCTTAATTTGTTTTCATTTACAATATTTCTACTACCTGTAGCATTTGTAGTTTCAATCCTTGTCATTATGAGTAATATTTCGCTAATTCGAAAAGAAGGATTTGGTATAAGAAATATATTAGGAATATTATTAGGAATACTGTTGTGTTTTACCTCAATACTACCTGAAATATTGTATAAAATGCTATATTCTGCAACTTGGATTGATATTCATAATCAAAATGGAGTAGGAGTATATATATACAATTTAACAGAAACCATTATATATATATCAATTACTTATATAGAATGTATATTGATTGGTACCATTATAATGGGTATTAAAGCAGCAAGACATATTCCAAAATTTGATAAAGACTGCATTATAATACTTGGATGTCAAATAAAAAAAGATGGCAAATTAACAAAATTATTAAAGGGAAGGGTTGATAGAGCAATCGAATTTGGCAAAATGCAAAAAGAAAAAACAGGAAAAGATATAATATTTGTTCCTTCCGGTGGCAAAGGTGCTGATGAAATAATTTCCGAAGCACAAGCAATGAAAAATTACTTAATAGAACAAGGAATCAAAGAAGAAAATATTTTAGTTGAAGATAAATCTAAAAACACATTTGAAAATATTAAATTTTCAAACAAATTAATAAATGATAAAATCCAAAATGCAAAAATTGCATTTTCTACAACAAATTATCATGTGTTTAGAGCTGGAACAATAGCTAATAATCAAGATATATATATGGAGGGAATAGGGGCAAGAACTAAATCATATTTCTGGATTAATGCCTTTATTAGAGAGTTTATCGCAACATTATTTTCAGAAAAAAGAAAACATATTACAACAATATCTTGTATAATAATATTGGCAATACTAATGATAATATTACAATATTTAGCAAATACACTTTAAGAATTATTAAAAAACAATTGAATTGTAATATTTTTTTTGATATAGTTATTTTAGTTTGAAACTTAATATTTCAAAAAAAGGAGGGCTTTTCAAATGGAAAAAAGCAAAATAATTATAGCAGTTCTTATTGTTATAATAATAGCATTACTAGTTTATATCATTAAAGTTGGAAATACTTTATATAAACAAGGAGAAATCGGAATAGAAAGAAATAAAGGTGTATTAGTACTTGATGACGTTAATATCGAAAGCAATGGTGAACTATCAAATATTATTCTAAAAATTAAAAACACATCAGGAGAAGTTATTAATAATAAAGAACCAGTATTAATTTATTATGATAAGAATAATATGCCTATTCATGAAGCTTGGGGATCAAACGTAGGATATTTTGCTCCAGACGAAGAACGTTGTATTATGTTTTATGAAGTAATTAGTGACTATAATAGAGTTGAAGTGGGATTCTTAGACAAAGATGTTATGTCTAACATCACTTATAAAGACTTAAGAGATAAAATAACATTTAATGTTGAAAAATCAACTGAGCCAGATGAATATGGAGAAATTAGAATTAATTTTAAAGGTGAAAATAAAAGCGATGAAGATGCTTTAGTAACTTTTTCAATTGACTATTATTCAGATGACAAATTAATATATTCAGATGATTTTTCTGAATATATTAATGCAAATTCACCATTTGAAACATATGAATATTATGCTACAAAATTTGAAAATGGAAATGCATTTCCTGAAGGATATACATATGAAGTAAAACTAGTAGAAGCAATTGATATAGTTGAAGATTCAGAAGAAGATGAAGGAGCAATGGTAGTTGACTTAAATGATCCAAACTTGTCTGTAGAAGATAGAATTGAAAGTGCTATACACAAATTATTAAAAAAGAACTATGGAGATGATTTAGCTTCTGCTAAAATAGTTGTAAATAAAACATATACAGCTGAGCAAGCAAAGAAAGTTGAAGGAGTTAAAGATTTAAACTTAGGAGAAAACGATGTAGCATTTGAAATATCAATTGATCTTGAACCAGCTGAAGGAGCACAAATAATGCAATTTACTATACCAGATGGTGAATATGATGAAGAATCAGGATGGGTACATGGAATAGGAAGACTTGGAGTTTTAAGGCAAACTGAAGATGGTACATATGAAATAACAGATTATGGTACAGGATGGTAATATAAAAATATATTTTATAAAAAAAGATCTAAAATCAAATTTTAGATCTTTTTTTTTTATAAATTGCAAAAAAAGAAAAGATATGAGATAATATAGCATAGAAAAAAAAGGAGGTGTCGTATTTGATAATTTTAGATGATCGAAATCATATTGAAAAAAATCTATTATTAACCAAGCGAGAGCAAATACAAGGAAGCCAAACATGGATTACTGAATACCCAGCTGAAATACATACAAGATGCCACTTTTGGGACGGCATTTTTTCCATAGAGCAAGTAGAAATATTAGATTTAGGAGTTGTTGAGCTATTAGGGATGTATTTATGTGACGAGAGTGAATTTATGCACCTTAATGATACTATTCAAGAAAAACTTTCTAATACTACTCTATCTGAAGAAGAATTTGAATGTTTAACACATAAAGGCTTTTTACAATTATTAGCTTTAAGATACCCAGAAATAACTCAAAATGAGACTTATAATATAATTGTAAGTGGATTAGAAGATATTCAGCAATTGGAAAGGCAGTTTATAGGCAGACCAATAGAAGATATTATACAATATTTAGATGAACAAACAAAAACTAGCAATCAAGATAAGAAAAAAACGTTTGAAGCTATAAAAAATATATATCAAAATAATGGAATTGATTGGCCATGCACTGCTAGACAAAAATTTTTAGAATATCAACAAGATTTTTTTAGATATAACGAAAATGCAGAAGAGCAAGTAGCTCCACAAAGAGTGCAAACTACTGATGATCGAACAGGGGCAGAAAAAATAATTGAATTTATGAAACAAAACGGCTTAGGCCCTCATGATTTAACTCTGGCATTAACTATGACATTAGCTAAAACTTCAGATAGAACAAATGCAGAACAACATATTGTTAGCAGAACTAATAGTGACAGAGAGAATTCTGATAGTGAAGCACATGAGCTTTAAAACAGAGAGAGGTATTATTATGAAATTTCAAAATACAGATTCTTATAGCAGATCCTTTGTTGAAATATTAACAATCATAAACCATATGGAAGAAAAGTATAGGGAAATGATCCCTTCTAAATTATTAAATTTTTTTGAAGAAAATAAAGACCCAAATTACTTTTATGATTTAAATGACATAAAAGATATCAATACTAAAGTATTTTCAGATGAAACTATTGGTTTACTTTCAATGATAGAATTTAAATATTGGACGCAAAATAGTGAAAAGGAAATACTAAATAATGCTTTAGTTGAAAATGAGAAAAAGTTTCAAATGAAATCTAGGGAAAAATATAATCCAGATATATTTTTAAGAGATGAAGCATCTAAAATAGTCCTAACAGAAGATTATAATGCTATGGAAGAATACAAAGAACCATTTTTTATAAAAATAAAGAAATGGTTTTGGCGGACTTTTTAAAAAGTAAAGCATTAAATAATGTTATTATGCTTCAATAAAGTAGACTTTGTAAGTTAATAACTTAATTATTCAACATCTGAAATTGGTAGATTAGAAAATTATGGAACTATTCAAATAGAAGCAAAAGATTAACCAAACTTTGTTAGGCTAAAATTATTATAAAATAGGTGAAATTATGGGTATAAAAAATCTTGTTGACAATATTAGAGAATTATATAAATATAAAAAAGAAGGGAGAAGACTACACTCCCTTTGTAAACCTGTCGAATTAATGAATGATGAAGAAGTACTATATGAATTATCATATCTAGCAGGTAAGAATAGAGATGCCACTTTACTTGATAATAGAACTGTTGACTTACTAAAAGAGATTTTTTCATATGGTGAAGGTACTTCTCATGGTTTAGAAAATGCGTTATCGTATGTATCATTTTTTTCACAAGAAAGTGTAAAAAAACAAGTACTTGACATATACGCAAATCTTAAAATATTACCACAAGAATATATAGAATCTGATTTCTATAAGCAAATGTATTTTGAAAGAAGTAAAGAAGAAATTCATGAAGAAAGATTAAATTACTTAAAATCAAGTATAAACAATTTTACTGACAAAATTACTAGACCATTTAGACAAGTAAATAATAAACAATCATTAGCAAAATCATCCGAAATTGGAACATTTAGAGCTCCTGTTAGATATAAGAAAAATCCTTTTGAATTAAAAAAATCAACTAAAAAAAAGGATGAAAAGCATGAAGAAAACAAAAGAATTGAATTATATATCAAATCACAATTTTTCATAAAAAACATGGAACAATTTGATTTAGATACATTTTTTGAACATTATAAGTATAATAGAGAAATGATTGAAAGTGTTTTTAATCTCTTATCAGATGATAGAAAAACATCTTTTTGTAGTATGTTTTTATCATCAGAAGCTTTTAAAAGCTGTAATGTTTCTTTGTCAAATGAATATATTGATTTGTTTAAAAATTATATATCACAAGATGAATTAATTGATTTTTACATGAGTAACGATTTGGAGGAAGCTCAAGGCATTATAATAACAGATGAAAAGATATTAGATTACTATCTTAAACATAATGGTTTTGCCTCATCCCGTTATACAGAACGTTTGAATTCTATAATCAAAAAATTAAGTCTTTCTGAAGTTCAAGGATTACTTGAAAAAAATAATAATCCAGAAAACCATAGTAGGCTTGAATTAGTATATCAATTAAATGATGAAGAGTATGATTGTGTATTAAAAAATGAAAACATTTCACCTGCTATAAAAGAAAGTATATTTCGTATTAAAATTTCGAAATTATCAGATGAGGACAAGTTAGCTTTATATAAAGACCTAACATCCGAACAGCAAATAAAATTTATTAATACATTTTTATTTTCGAATGATGCAGAAAAACAATTTATTACTTCATTTATATCTGATACTAAAGACGAAGAACTAAAAAGATTACTTACAATTAAATATAATACAAAAGATAAAATATCAATAGATGAAGTAATATATTATATTAATCATTGCAAAGAATATAATCTTTATATCGATATTAATAAAATAAAAGACTATACAGATTCGGAAATTGAGGAAATATATGAAAGAATTGATAATGAAGATTTAAAAGCAAACCTTTTACAACTTAACAGGCAAATAAATCCTTATACATCAAATATGACAGATGAAGAGGTTAAAAAATTTAATGAATCTCAACCCAATAGTATATTAGTGAATAAAAAAAATTTAAAAAAATTTTTTTCTACAGCAAAATCTGCTTGTTGCTATAGTGTATTAACACATTCAGAGGAAATAAATTATTTGAGCTTTTCCGAAATATATGAAATATTAAATGATTTTTTGGGGAAAAAAGGCTTTCTAATCGAGAATAAATTTTATAAAATATCAGAAGTAGAAAAAAGGCTTATTAATTTAGCGTCTCAAAAAGCAAATTTAAAAGAAAAATATTTTTTATTTGAAAAAGGTTTTTTAAATAAAGCACGTATGCTTGATTCAATAAATTATTATAATTTTGATAGCCAAAAAATTTTTGAAGAATTAACATTTATTGAATCTATATCTGATATCGAAATAAAGAAAAAATTTTTGCAAGAATTAAATGGAAATTTAATAAACAAACCAACTTTTGTTCTAAGTAAACAAGAAAAAATAAGTGTTGAAGAGGAAAATAAAAGGAATTACAGTATCTTAAATAAAGTATATAAAGAAAAAATTCTTGATAAAAATATAAGTACTGAGAATAAATATTTATATTTATCTGTTCTATTAAGAAATTATTATAATAAAGAAATGAATAACTTAAACAAAAAAGTAGTATTAGAAAAAGCATTAGAAATTCAAGAGCTATTTAGTTTGATTAATAATGAGACACAAAAACAGGATTATGATTTTATTTTTAATTTTAAACCTCAATATGTAGAAGGATTTTTTCGGAGAAAAATTGGATAATAATTATCTTAATTTCATCGATATTATTCCGTATTTAGCTTCGAATAAAGTTTATTCTGTTTTAAAAAAATTATATGAAAATAATCATGATATTACAAAAACATTAAATTATAAAATGCTTGACAGTACTATTTTGGATACAGTTGACTATGATATTATTGAATATATTTCAAGATATGGATCTTTTTTAGGGAATAGTTATAAAAATACAGAATTATCAGATCAAGAATTACAAGCTTTTTGTAAAGCATATAACAAATTTAAAAGTATAAAAGCATTTCCACAAGAACATTCTGTAGTTCTTATGAAAACTATTCAATCTATAGGAGCAGAACAGTTATCAAGAATAGATTTTAATGATGAATCAAATCTTAATATATTAATATTTTTAACATTACATAAAGATTCCATCAATGATATAAAGGCACTTAAACCTAGTGAGAAAAAGAATATTTTTGAAATATATAAAGAGAAAATTAAGGAAGATGCAAGAAGAAGTATACATTCTAAATGTTTAAATAGAAGAAAAGCTTTAGATGCTATAGGGAAAAGATTTTTTAACTATTCATATAAAAACATGTATGATTTAAAAGAAAAGTATGGTGCAGATTATATGGTATATTTAAATGAATTACAACAAAAATCTAAAACCCAAGATTTATCTCTTAGTGAAAAAAATCAATTAAAAACTTTATTAACCTTTAGAAATATTTATGAATTATTAGAAATTAAAGATACTGATGCACTAGTACATGTTTTTGATGAATTAGATAAAGATGAAGAATATCAAGAAATTGATTTTCTTGCATTAACAACTATTGATGAAGAAATGAAGAAAATTTATTCTAAAGATTTAATTAGTAAAGCATATTCTCCTGTTGAAGAAGATAAAGTTCAAAAAATTGATGGAATTGAAATATATTCACCTAATAGATTTAATATGTTTGTTAGTGTTATTGGAGGATTCAATGACTATACCATAGTAGAAGAAGGTAAATCTTCTAGGGAAATATGGAATTCACCAGATAATAATAAACAAAACCATTTATTGTGTACAAGCTATATTGGTAATGAAAACATGTGTTATGTCAGAAATGATTTTGAAGTTGCTGATCACAAAAATGAAAATGAATTAGTTATTTTTGGGTTTGGTAAAAATACAAATAGTTATATTTCTATGGCTTCACACTTAGATATTGGTTCTGATACAACTAATATGTCATCCGAAGAATCATATTATTTACCTCAATTTAGAACTCCAGAAAATATTATGAAATACTGTAGGCATGGACATAATGAAGTAGATTTTGAAAGAAGAGTAGAAAACAATAATGAAAAAAATATAGAGCCAGAATATGTTGTTTGTTTTGATAGAATTAACGAATATTCAAAAAAAATAGCTAAAGACTTTGGAATACCAATTGTTTTAATTAATAAAAGAGAAATTGCAAAATTGCAAAATCAAAAATTAAAAGAAAAGATAAAATCTTTTAAAAGCACAAAAGACCCAAGGTTATTAGAAGATATTATAAATATTTATCAATGCGCAAGAGTCTCTTTTCTTGTGGGCAAAGAGGAACTATCTTTAGCTGATGAGTTTTTTAATGCAAACGAAATGAATATGGCATTAAAAGATATAATGAATTTAATTGAAAAAGAAAGAACTTTAGGTAATAAAAGCAAAGCAAATAATTGCTATTTAGCTTTATTTGAAGCATTAAAAAATGAAATGAAATTGTGTAAACAAGATTTTAAAGATATTGATACACTATCAAAATATCAAACAAATCTAAGAGAACTATTATACGAATTAAAACAGATTATTAAAAGGAATAATATAAAAGCAGATTCAAAGGAACATAAAGAAAATATTCAAGAAAATAGGATGTATGAAACTATTATAAGCGAAAGGAATAGAGAAAATGTTGCGAGATAATAAGCAAGATAATGAAATAGTAGAAGAAAATAAAATTGAAATTCTTAATAGAGCTGAAAAAAAGACATCTACGATACTAAAAAAAGCACTACAGTACTCGATAGAAAATGCCAAAGCAGGTAAAAACAAAAATTAGAAGTAAAAGCATTATTGTCACATAAGTAATATAATAGGGAATAGCGATAAAATTGCAGTTTTTTAAATTGCAATTTTTTATTTTTAACGTAGGAGAAGCAGAGGGACATAGATTAAAAGTAGTATAAAAAGGAATATATAACATTGCACAAAATCAAAGTAGTCGCTCGTTTTTTTTCACAAAATCTTATATAAAATTAATGGTTATAGAAATTATAAAAAAGGAATAAATATTTGATAGATATTGTAAAAAAATGTTTAATATGATATTATAACACTAAATTTTTTCGAAAGAATTGGAGAATAAAAAAATGAACGAACAGCATAATGATTTACAAGAAAAAAAAGAGAATAATAATCAACCAAATAAAAAGAAAAAAATATTTATTATTGTTTGTATTATTGTATGTTTATTAATTATAGGAAAAATAGGATTGATTATACTTGAAAATTATCAAAAAGCTAATAATAAGTTTAATGATTTTCCAATGTGCACAGGTGGAACAATTTCGAAACCAATAATTTATTTATACCCAACAAAAAATCAAGAAATATCTGTAAAACTTGGGTATAATAATAGAATTACGACATCATATCCAAAATATACAACAGGATGGAAAGTATTTGCAAAACCAAATGGAGATTTATTAGATTTAAGTACAAACAAAAAATTATATTCTTTATACTATGAAAGCACTTCAGTGTATGATTTTGAAGTTAAAAATTACGGCTTTGTAATAAAAGGAGAAGAAGTAGCAAAATTTTTAGAAGAAAAATTATCTATTTTAGGATTAACAGAAAGAGAATCAGAGGAATTTATTATATACTGGCTACCTAAATTAGAAGCTAATAAATATAATTATATAAGATTTGCTACTATTGATGAAATAAATGCTAATATGCCATTAGAAATAAATCCAAATCCAGATACAGTTATTAGAGTTTTAATGATATTTAAAGGTTTAGATAAACCAATTGAAGTTAAAGAACAACAATTAACAACTCCAGAAAGAAATGGATTTGTAGCTGTTGAATGGGGAGGAACTGAAATAAAATAAATGTGAAAAGAGAATTGAAATATATTCTCTTTTTATATTAATATTAGAGTAGGAGAATAGGAGATAAAATACTAAAAAACCAAAAATAAATTTTTTTATAAAAATAAATTTATAAAATCAAAATAAAAATATTTTAAAATAAAATATAAAATGAAATTGAGATTTATAAAAAATTTTAACAAATATAATAAAATTTACTAAATTAAAAATCTAATTTAATAGCAAAATATATTAATTGTAATCTAAAATAAATCAATAATAATAACGTAGGAGAAGCAGAGGGACATAGATTAAAAGTAGTATAAAAGGAATATCAACATTGCACAAAATCAAAGTTTTGTGCAAAAAGGAGTAGGACAAATATATAGAGGTCTTTCGAACCTCCACTTTCAGCTATATCAACTCACTTTCAAGACTTCTTACGTTTTTAAGTCTATGTTGCCATTATCTGTTTTATTATATAATTACTTTATATTTATCCTAAATCTGATTCTTATCAGATTCGTT
>JAEEGL011897393.1_pt1 | contig 28822 bp, 22 predicted proteins | sample 9134231 | NCBI WGS metagenome assembly JAEEGL01 (sample SAMN16246548, study PRJNA631951) | gut metagenome | biome: gut microbiome; feature: rumen; material: fiber-attached | host: Bos | place: Iran: Karaj | collected 2018-10 | reverse complement strand
GCTGCAAATATCTTAAGGAAAGTATTCCCAAAGGTAACCCAATGGGATAGGGGCATAGTGGACATGCCCTGTTCTGCAGGCTGTATAGAGCAGTTTGCAGGCTCATGCCGCGAAGCGGCGTAACAGAAACCCTTTCCGACGTTGAGTTGGTGAGGGTGGTTCATCAGAGAAACTGCTATTGGTGGCTGTAAGGTGATGTTTTTCGATATATGGTCAGTGATATCGCTGTATGAAAATGAGTTAAAGCACGATCCATACGGCTTTTGGGGAATAAATAAATCGGGATATATGGAGATCGATACTAACAAATCGAAATATGTCAGAAAGAGTGAAGCACATGAGTATGCTGGAAAAAACATATCTTACTGAAAAAGGATCACTACACTATTGGATCAGTAGTGCGCCCAACGATGGACTAAGCTTGGTTTTTCTGCCGGGACTGACTGCTGACCATAGGTTGTTTGTGAAACAGACAGATTATTTCGATGGTAGATACCGTTTGTTTGTTTGGGATGCACCAGGACATGCATCATCATATCCGTTTCAAATGGATTTTTCCCTGGCAAATAAAGCAATGTGGCTTAATGAAATCTTAGAGCGGGAAGACATGAATGAACCTATAATAATCGGACAGTCCATGGGCGGATATGTTGGACAGATGTATTCGCAGTTGTATCCGGAAAAACTCCGAGGTTTCATTTCGATAGATTCTGCTCCGCTACAGAGACAGTATCTGACGGACGCAGAGCTATGGCTCCTGAAAAGAATGGAGCCTGTTTATAGGCATTACCCGTGGAAACTGCTACTGAAGCAGGGTACCAACGGTGTGGCGGTATCAGAGTACGGAAGAACTCTGATGTACAATATGATGATGACTTATGACGGCGATCAGAATAGGTATGCCAAGCTCGCTGGACATGGGTATCGTATACTTGCAGAAGCGATCGAGGAAGATCTTCCATATGAGATAACGTGTCCGGCCTTGCTGATATGTGGGAACAAAGATCATGCAGGATCATGTATCAGATACAATAGAAAGTGGCACAAAAGATCAGGTATAAGAATTGAATGGATCAAGGGAGCAGGGCATAATTCAAATACAGATGAACCAGAACAGATCAATAAACTAATTGATAGTTTTGTGAACAAGATAAAGAAATAGATACACATAGAACCGGAGTTTTGTTCAAAGAAATGCGGCATCATACAGTGCGAAAAGAGAAAGTCAAATGGGTATTTGTTCAATTCGGATTTTTCAGACTGATAATAAACAAAACCGGAAGATAATACGTCCGACTCTACTCTCCGTAGGTACCGCTATGAGAAAAACTGATTTACAATCTGTGCATGGAGGTGAGAACGAATATGAACCAATATGTTACTGGCGCAGTTATTAAGGGGCTGCGGGAAAAGAACAAGATGACACAGCTTCAGCTGGCGGAAAAGCTGGGAGTAAGTGACAAATGCGTGTCAAAGTGGGAAACTTCGAGAGGACTTCCAGACATAACCCTGCTGGAGCCTATTGCGGAGGCGTTCAGCATTTCGGTGACAGAGCTGATATCAGGCAATACCATTCATAATGCAAACGTATCGGCAAATATGCTGCGGTCGAAGTTTTATATCTGCCCGGTCTGTGGGAATGTAATACACAGCATGGGCGAAGCGGCGATTCATTGTCACGGCATCCAGCTTATGCCTTTAGAGGCGGAACAGACAGATGAGCATCATATGGTTATCATAGAGCGCGTTGAGGATGAATATTATGTGCGGATTGACCACAGCATGACAAAGGATCATTACATTTCGTTTGTGGCGGCAGCTTCATCTGATGATATGCAGCTGGTAAAGCTCTATCCGGAAGGGAACGCTGAAGCAAGGGTTAAGATCAGGGGAGTCAGAAGGATATTCTTTTACTGCAACCGTGATGGCCTGTTCTCGATTGATCCGGTAAAGGGCATCGATGACAAAGAAAGCGGATACGATGATTCACAGGAACGCAGGGAACTGGAGAAGGCAGCAGATATGCTGTTTGGATAGGAGGCAGTCGGTTATGGACATTGTCTATACGGATACTCTTCTTCATTCTTGACAATGCCCAGATCAGGGCTATTTATGTCAATGGAAAAACGGCTGAGAAATACTATAAGAAGTATATTGAGAAAACCATAAACAGAAAAGCTGTGTGCCTTCCCTCGACGAGTCCGGCTAATGCGGCGTGGAGTCTTGAAAGGCTTCTGGAGGAATGGAGAGTTATCTCAAAACCATGCTTACAAGCACCAGAACAATAAGGAACACCACGTTTACTGCAGTAAAGACCAGAAGATATTTACCACTGTTTTCCTTGAACTCCTTGCTGTAAGTCTTGTAGGAAATAAGTGACGCCATGGAAGCAATGAGGGTTCCGAGACCTCCGATGTTTACGCCAAGAAGCAGGTCCTTATAATTGGTCGTGAAGCCGGAGAGCATCAGGGTGGCCGGAACATTACTTATAACCTGACTGAGGGCGATGGCAACAGGGAACTCCCTGCCGCTTAGGACCTTTTGGAGAAAAGAGCTGATAGCGCCAATATTCCCCATGTTTCCCGTGAAGATAAAGAAACCGATGAAGGTCAGAAGCAGTACATAATCAGCCCTCAGGAGGATCTTGTAGTCCATTCCGCCTACGGTGACAAGTACAATGATGGCAAACACATACCAGGGAAGGACCCGAACTACTGATAAAAGAGCCACCACAAAAAGTACAGCGTAGATCACTATCTGGCGCGTGCTTCCGAAGTTGCTTGTCACGACGGAATCCTTGCCGGAGGAAAGACTCTTTTTCCTGTCAGGGGTTAAGAGGAAAATCGCCAGAACCAGTAGCACTGCTGAAACCAGGCTGAAGGGAAGGAGGATCAGGATGAATTCACCCAGCCCCATGCCTGTCAATCCGTAAAGATAAAGGTTTTGAGGGTTTCCGATCGGAGTGAGCATACTGCCCAGGTTCGCAGCCACAGTCTGAAGAACCACCGTCGGGATCATCATGTCCTCTCTGCCACAGCCATGAAGTATCATAAGTGCAAAGGGCACGAAGGTTATGAGCGCCACATCATTGGTGATGAGCATGCTTCCAAGAAAGCACATGAAGACCAGCACTGCAGCCAGCTGCCAGCTTGATTTTACCTTTGACAAAAGAAATCCGGCCGTCTTTTCAAATACTGAATTCTCTTTAAAACCCTGGATTATTACCATAAGTCCCCAGAGGATTCCCAGGGATCTGAAATCAATATACCCAAGATAGTCCTTTGTGGGATGCACGAAAAATGCTGAAATAATTGCCAGTATCCAGGCAATTGTAAGGACTGTGTCGGGTTTCTTGAAGCGTATCTTTTTATTATTCATGGAATTTCTACCTCTTTCAAAACAACAACGCCTAATATATTACCACAAAAAGAAAGTACTGCAAGGAGGACTTCTTTTAGTGCAAATTATGACGAAAAATAGTATCATGATATATGTGGAGGATTATGCTGATGTATTATGCGAGCTTTGGCATACTGGCAATGATACTGCATTTGATCATAAATCAGGAAATACTTATAAAGGGCGGGAAAACCCCCAAGGATAGTCCATATTATAGATACAGGCAGTTCATTATTGCTATATTGATATTTTACATAGCGGATATAATGTGGGGATTTCTTGCGGAAGCAAAGATATTTGCTGCTGCCTACATTGATACGATGCTGTTTTTTGGCATGATGGCCCTGTCAGTTCTTTTGTGGACCAGATTTGTTGCAGCTTTTCTCGGAAGAAATAATATGGGTTCTACTATCCTTGTGATGACGGGATGGGGAATCCTTGGTTTTGTGATCCTGAATCTGATCATAAATTTCTTCTACCCCATTATTTTTATGTTTACAGATGAAATAGAGTATATACCGGGATACGGCAGGCATTTTCTGATGGGGGCCCAGCTGATTCTTTTCCTGGCGCTATCAGTTTATTCGCTGCTTATTTCAAGGAAAACCAGTGGTGGCGAGAAAGTGAGATACAGAGCGGTCTGTTTGTCCGGAGCAGTGATGGCCTTGCTCATTATTCTTCAGGTAAGAGATGCTTTTGCGCCTTTTTATACAATCGGATGTCTTATTGCAAACTGTCTTGTTCATGTATTTGTCGAGGAGTATGAGAAGGATAAGCTTGTAAGGATCTCGAAACAGGCCACAGAGAATAAGATTACATTCACGCAGATTGCTGAGAGCCTGGCATCTAACTATGACGTTATTTATTATGTTGCAATAAAGGATGACAAATATGTTGAATTTACCTCCCGCAATATTTATGGGGGGCTGAAGATTAAAGAATCCGGAGATGACTTTTTCCAGGAGGTCAGACATAATATCCCCTATGTTATCTATCCTCAGGACTGCCAGATGGTAGAGGATGCACTGGATAAGGATGCTATACTGACAGCGCTTGAGGGAAGAAAGCTTTATGTCCTGGAGTATCGCCTTATAGTTGAAACAAAGGTGCAGTATACAAGACTGACTGTAAGAAAGACCAGGGAAAACTCGCATCTTATCATCTGCGTAGAGAACATAGATGATGAAGTGAAGAGAGAGCGGGAATTTGCAAAAGCCCTGAGTACTGAAAAAGAGCTGGCCAGACGTGATGAGCTTACTGGCGTCAAAAACAAGACGGCCTTCGCTGAACTTGAGCAGTCTATCCAGAGCAATATTAATAACGGTCTGGATTATCTTCCTTTCGCATTGGCTGTCTGTGACATAAATGATCTGAAGAAGGTCAATGATACAGAAGGACATAAGGCGGGAGACGAACTTATCAGACAGTCGGCTAAATTACTCTGCAATATATTTGCCCACAGTCCTGTGTTCAGAATAGGCGGTGATGAATTTGCCATTTTCCTGAGCGGGAATGACTTCATGGTAAAAGAGCAGCTGATGGATAAGCTCCAGAAAGAGATCCTGGAGAACCGTCAAAGGAAAAACGGTCCAGTCATAGCCGTGGGAATGTCGGAGTTTGTTCCCGGAACTGACAATAGCGAAGCTGCAGTTTTTGAGAGGGCTGACAGCCAGATGTATGAGAACAAACGTATTTTAAAGCAGCAACAATAACTTAAAAAGATATTTGTGTCGGGAGAATACTGCATGAGACTTACAGTATTGGGAGCGAGGGGATCCGTCCCTGTCAGCGGCGCTGGGTTTGTCCGTTACGGAGGCGATACTTCCTGCTATATGGTGGAAGCCGGAGAATATGCTATCTTTCTTGATGCCGGGTCGGGGATACTGAGGGCTCCAAAGATAAGTGAGAAATCAAATATCATTATTTTGCTGTCCCATCCCCATATAGATCATCTTATCGGGCTGCCGCTGTTTGATGAAATGACCAATAAGAATCGCAGTATAACGGTTTATGGCAGAAGAATAAGGGATATATCAACCGAAGATCAGATCAGGGGACTGTTTGACAGGATGTACTGGCCGGTGACTCCCTGGGAGATATCGGAACACTTTGAATGCATGGATACCGAATATCCCCTTATCATACAAACAGGACCGGATAAGGCAAAAGACATTGTCATCGAGGCGACAAACCTCACACATCCCGGTGGAAGTATAGGATACAGGATTGGCTTTGAGGGAAAGAGTATCGTATACATGACTGACTGTGAACTCAATGAGGCAGGTATAGAGAGGCTGGCGGCTTTTGCGGAGGATTCAGATCTTTTGCTCTGCGATGCCCAGTATACTTCTAAGGAGTACGAAACAAGACACGGCTTTGGACATTCTACAAAAGAAGCAGCAATAGAACTGATGAAGAAATCGGGAAGTAAAAGACTTTTGATGATACACCATGATCCTCATCACACTGATGAACAGATTGAAGAGATGGAAAAGAGCATAAATGACGAGAGGATCTCTTTTGCCAGGAGCGGGATGCAGATTCAGATATGATGTTCCATAAAAACCTAAATTTGCGGAATGGTAGTGATATATGAAAAAGTCTCTTAAATTGGCAGCAAGGATAATTACTGCTATCTGTATTGCCTCTGTATTCACTGCAATTGCAGCCGGAGGGGGGCTGTACGTGCCAGATGCCTATGTCTCTGATGCCCTGTATCAGTCGGTGGAGGCTGCGGACGGAGAGATAGTGGTAATAGGCATTGACGAAAAGGCTATTGAGGAGCTGGGACCACTGCCCTGGGATCGCAGTATTATTGCGGATGTAATTAATTACCTTAACAGCAGTGATGTGATTCCGGCAGCAATAGGCGTAGATGTTATGTATTCCGGGAACAGCAGTTCACAGGCTTCTGACTCCTATCTTGCCGGGGCGGCATCCCGGGGAAATGTTGTTGTCGCCTGTGCGGCAACCTTTAGCAGTAATCTTGAAGTGGATGGGGACTCTTTTTACATGGACAATATGTCTGTTGCTGCCTTTGACCGGCCCTATGAGGAGCTTTTGCAAAGTGCAGACTGCGGGCATATAAATGTCATGCCCGACAGGGACGGAGTCATCAGGCACGCCCTCAAAACTGTCAGGGATTTGAGCGGGGATACAGTGAGCTCTTTTTCAAGAGTGATCTATGAAAAATATTGCAGTGACAGAGGTGCAAGTCCAAATTCTGAACCCAAAACATCGGGGGATTTCTGGTATATTCCTTACACGACAAAGAGCGGCGGCTATTATGATTACATATCTGTGGCCGATATATATTTCGAAAGGATAGATCCGGAGTTCTTTTCGGGGAAAATAGTGCTGATAGGTGCCTATACCGTGGGACTTCAGGATTCATATTACACATCTGTCGACAAGGCCACGCCAACTTATGGAATCGAGATACAGGCCAACATTATCGATGCGTACCGCAGGGGCTTTTATCCACGTGAAGCAGGCGACAGGATACAGCTGATCATACTGTTTATTATGTGCTTTGCGGCACTGCTGTTTTTTTACGACAGGAGGATCATTTACAGTGTTATTGCAGAGCTGGCAGTGAGCGGAGGGTATATTTTACTTGCCCGCATCCTTTACAGGAATCCGGGGATTGTGCTCCATGTGCTCTGGGTACCGCTGTTTGTGACCCTGCTCTTCTTTATGAGTGTTGCGGTAAACTACATACACTCTTACAGGGAGCGGAGACAGATAGTCAGCACGTTTGGTCACTATGTTGACCACGCTGTGATGAAGGAGCTGCTTGATAAAGGTCCGGCGGGGCTTGAACTTGGAGGCAAAAGACGTGACATCGCCGTGCTGTTTGTGGATGTGAGGGGCTTTACATCCATGAGTGAGGGCATGGAGCCGGAGATGGTGGTGGAGATAATCAATAAGTACCTGACACTGACCACCGAGTGCATCATGAAAAACCATGGGACCCTGGACAAGTTTGTGGGAGACTGTACCATGGCCTTCTGGAACGCGCCGGTCAGTCAGGAGGACCCGGTCTATATGGCCTGCTGTGCAGCCCTTGACATGGTCTCGGGTTCAGAGGAACTGGGAAAAGAGCTGGTTGAAAAATATGGCAGGACGGTTTCCTTTGGCATCGGAGTAAATTATGGTCCGGCGATTGTCGGAAACATTGGCGCTCCTGAGAGGATGGACTACACCGCACTGGGGGACACAGTAAACACGGCTTCCAGGCTTGAGGCCAATGCCCCCGGAGGGACCATTTATATCTCCCGGGTTGTGGCGGATATCCTTGGAGACAGGGCTAAAGTCACTTCCCTGGGAAATTCCATTAAACTGAAGGGAAAGAGCAGCGATTTCGAGATACTGCGTTTGGATTCGCTGAAACGAGAATAGAGGAGTCGTTATGGCACAGAACACAGTTTACACATATTACAAAGAGTTTAATGCCGGAGACATTGTTTTCAGAGAGGGCGACAAGAGCGATTGCATGTACGAGGTACAGAAGGGAAAGATAGACCTCTACATTGCCTATGGAACCCCGGAACAGAAGAAGATTGCCGAAGTCGGTCCGGAGAGATTTCTGGGTGAGATGGGAATGGTGGAGGGACTGTGCCGTTCAGCAACAGCGGTGGCAGCAACTGATTATACGGTCCTGGCCCAGATAACCTGGGATGTTTTCGGGATGTATTTTAAGAAAAAACCTGCAAAGGTCGTACAGATAATGCAGCAGATGGGTGACAGGCTGAGGATAACCACAAAGGCCGCCATGGATCTGAAGAATACTGTCAATGAGGCAATCGACATCATGGAGGGCGAAAAAACTGACAGCGAAGCTATGTGGAAACTAAAGAACGGGCTCCGCTCCATGAATGCCACTCTTGAAAACAACAAATAGATAAAAGAGGGTACTGCTTTGAAGAACGTAAGAAGGTTTTGTGTACTTTTAATATGTGCTGCTGTCATGATCACCGCTTTTGTGCTTCGCCCGGATGCGGCACTGGCTGCTGTCAACTCTGATAACAGTGCGTCGGTCATGAGGCTTGAGAAGACTGTCGGGGACGTAAAGGTTGTGGACTCTGCAGGAAAGGCGTCACAGATCATTGAGAAGATGCGCCTTGGCAGCGGGGATGATGTGGCTTCAGCTGCCAAGAGCTATGCATTTATAAGTCTTGATGACAGCAAGGTTGTCAAGCTGGATGCAAACAGCGAGGCAGTGGTCAAGAAGAACAACAAAAATTATGAGCTTGTCCTTGAAGCCGGGAATCTGCTTTTTAATGTGGACAGTCCCCTGAAGAGTGACGAGGGATTTGAGATAAAGTCGGCCACCATGACTATGGGCATAAGGGGAACCTTTGCCCAGGTACAGAGAAAGAGCGCCGATACAACCGATATATGTCTGCTGGAAGGCTCCCTGTCCTGCACGCTGACAGACCCCAAAAGCGGGAAGACTCAAAGCATAGTTCTGAAACCCGGAGATTATGCTGTTTTCAGCACAAGCAGTGCATATCAGGAAGGCGGTCAGATCATTACCAGGAGAGCTACGGTGGATGACCTGAGAGGCTTTACTTTGCAATATATTGTCGACCATCAGGAGGTTGCGCAGAAAATATATGAGCAGTCGGGGATCGACCTGAGATCTCTTACAAGGCAGCAGGCGGATGAAAGGCTGTTAAGGGATGAATCCGGCCAGATAACTGAAATCTACGATGGAAGGACCAGCCCAACTGCTGACTGGTATTTGGGGGATCATTAGAGCGGTGGACAGACTTGTCAGGATAATATTAAAAATATTGATTGGCATTGGAGCCTGCATCATTGCCCTGTCGATTATTGGAATATGTGCCGCCCAGATATTAAGGGCGGTTGGGAAAAAGAGCATTTATTCAGGTGCTGAGATGAAGAGCTCTTTGAAAGAGAGCAGCGGGGCATCAGGCAGGAATGACCGGATGATGTATGGCGGCGATTTCTATGATTATAACGAAGATATCATGACGTTTCTTATCATGGGTATCGATAAGGCTGATGAGAAGGCCGGTGAAGTGTACACAGAAGCAAATGGAGGGCAGGCCGATGCCCTTTTTTTGCTTGTGTTTAATCCCCATGACAGATCGGTGAAAATAGTCGGCATCAATCGCAATACTATGGCGGATGTTGATGTCTATGACGGAAATGGCAATTATGTGAAGACGGTCAGAGCTCAGATTGCAGTCCAGCATGGATTTGGCGATGGAGGAAGTATGTCCTGTGAACTGCAGAGGCTCGCCGTCAGCAGGATGCTTTTTTCTCTTCCCATACATGGCTATGCGGCGGTCAATATGAGCGCTATCCCGGCGCTTAACGACGCTGTGGGCGGAATAGATGTAACGCCCAGGTACAGCTTTACATGCGGGGACTACAGCTTTGAAGAAAACCAGATAGTGCATCTTAGCGGAGACATGGCGTTCTCCTATCTCAGGGACAGGGATGTGACTCAGGCCGGCTCTGCTGATCAAAGACTCCAGAGGCAGAAGGAATATCTTTTATCTTATGTAAAAAAGGCAAAGGAGCTGGAGAAGAAAAACCCTATGCTCATAACCGATATTTACAGCGCTATACAGAAGCAGGTGACAACGGATCTGACCATGCAGGAGATATTATATCTGTCGACAACCACGCTGGATTACAGCTTTGATAAGGACAACCTGTATCTTATAAAAGGAGTCACAAGTGTGGGACCATATTTTGAGGAGTTCTATGCTGATAATGACGAGCTGCTTAAGCTGTTGATTGAAGTATTCTATGAGAAAGAAAAATAAAAAGGGTATGGCTCTATGATTTCCAAAGAGGAAACTAAAGAACCATACCCTTTATTATGTAAATTTATTTATTTTGTAAGTGAGAGCTCACCGGCCAGCAGATAGATGAGAGGAGAATTCCAGTAAATGGCTATCTCATTGGTGGAATAGCTCTGGGAGTTGTCGGCGTAGCACTTGGCGCTTGGGACGCCCTGAAGGACATTTGCCACGTAGGCATCATCCAGGCCGTTGTTGGGACCGCCCACCAGCATTCCGGGAACGGTCTTGCCCATTGCCTGTGAAGGTCTGTGGTGCGGGTGGTCACTGTAAGTGGTTCCAAATTCAGTGAAGAAGCAGTAGCCGGTGGAGTTGTTGCCAAAGAGGTAATTAAGCTGCCTGTCGGCTACATTTTTGTCATAGGAGCTCAGGACATCCTTCATCATCAGCAGGTACTCACCGTTGTTGGCTATGGTCAGGTTGCTTCCCCATGGATAGTCGCCGATTATGGAAGATCCGTAGGGGTACTTGTCTGAATTGGACACAATTTCTTTTGCCATCTTTTCAGCTTCGGCAAGGACAGTGCTCCTTAAATCATCGGAGGCTCCTTTTGCTGTGAGATATGCATATCCGCCGTAGCCTGCAACGCCCTGCCAGCCAAGGGAATAACCGTTGTCCGGAAGATTATTTGAAAGAGCTGTCTCATAGGCCTTGTCACCTGTAGTCTTAAAGAGCTCGGCATAAGCCCAGAATCTCTCGTCGATATCGTTCACGTCCTCGTACTCGCCGGTGGAAATATCTGAGGGGTTCTTGTAACCGACAGTATCGCTCTTTGTGGCATCCAGGTAGGAAGCGGCCTTTTTGGCTGCCTCAAGACATTTGCCTGCGTAGGCTTTGTCAATGGGGGCATAGACTCTGGATGCGATGGCCATTACAGCTGCGAAATCACCGGTTGCCGTTGTGGACACAGGCATGATGACAAGCTGGTCGGTCTCATCTTCGGGCATTATCTCCCCCGGGAAGTTGCGGCAGGTTACCTTGTGATATACGCCGCCGTCCTCGCGCTGCATCTTAAAGAGCCAGTCAAGCTCATACTTTGCTTCATCCAGGACGTCACTTATGCCATTGCCGCTCTCGGGAATGCCGATATCATCCGTGAATACATCAGGGTAGTTCTCATAGGCAAGGAGAAGATCAGCTGCTGTCTTGGCTCCTGCCACGGAATATCTTCCATAGTCTCCGGCATCGTGCCATCCCCCTGATACATCCAGGGTCTTGGAATTGTCCTCATAGAGAACTGCTTCATCCGAGTGGCATACGGGATGTGCAAAGTCCCCTGCAAGATCAGAGGTGAGCTCTGTGCCGCATCTCTGGTAATAAAGCATCTTGATGGATGCCTTGAAGGCCTCGTCGTATACATCGCCTGATATCCTGAATGAAGGTGATGTAGCGTCTCCTGCCTCGATGTGGTAGGTTCCTTCATCTGTTACTGACGAAAAATCGAAGGCAGCTTCATTGTCACCGGTGTCGGGATCTGATATGCCGCCATCAATCTGCGCCTCAAGTACGGCTTTGCCGCTATCTTCATTGATGAGTCTGGCTGTCTGCTCAAGGGCACTGCCCCTCAGGGTTGCGGACTTGTATGCTTTTGGAAGGTATCCAATCTGGTTTACTGCTATGTCAGGCATCTCTATCTGTCCACTCCCTTCTACTTTCTGTGAATCATCTTCAAGAGTCAGCGTGAAGTTGTCAAAATATACATGGTGCTCACCGGTAGCGGGCTCCATATCTCCTACAAGACCTGAGTTAAAGCAGAATCTCGGAGCAGGGTCCGTGGTCTCCTCCATGGTGAAGGTGTATTCGTAATGAGTCTTGTCCGACACCAGGTCGACATATTCCATATAGTAGGCGTGATAGTCACCGCCGTTGATCTGGAAGCGCATCTGGACCTGTCGGTCAATATCACTGTGGGCATCAAAGGCGATCTTGTAAACGCAGCCCTCCACAAGTGAGAAGCCATCGTGGTATAACTGAACCCCGTGCTCAACGGTGCCGATATTGGTGATGTCGATATCCAGCTCTCCATCGCTGTTGACAGAGAGGTTGCATTCACCGTCCTGGCAGAAAGTCAGCCAGGGATCGATACCCGAAGAAAAATCCCCGTTGGCCAGCATGTTCTCGCCTGTCACTTCTGATGCATCTGAACCGGCAGTGGACTCATCCGCAGGTTCTTCAGTCTGGTCAGAGGCCTCTTCCTGCTGGGGCTCTGTTGTATCCTCAGCACTGTTTTCATCAGAGGCAGTGGTGGTCTCCTCCTGGACAGCTTCGCCTTCGGTGTCTTTGGGTTCTGCAGAAGGAGCACCGCATCCTGCGGCAGATACCATGAGTGCGGCCGACAGCAGTACACTTGCCAGCGGCCTGACAATATTTCTTTTCATAACGTTTTCCCCTTTGCTTTTTTACCGTTCAGAGCTGATGTCCGGAACAACTGTTTTTAAGATTCTTTTGCCCGGCTCTGAATTGTTACACATATTATAGCATTACCGGGAAAAAATCGTGTAAAATATAGAAGAATACGTTAAGACAGCTTAGGTGATCTTCATGGAAAACATTCTTCTGATGATTTATCCGGTGATAATACTGTTAGTGGCATTTTTCGGGGCAAAGGTTTCTTTCAGGGGAGAGTTTGCCCCGGATTTCCTGTGCCGTCAGCAGTCCCGGAGGATACAGGCCATTTGTTGTCTGGGGGTAATTGTTCATCACGTGACTCAGCAGATAACAAGGTACGGGACCCTGCCAAAGGGCCCGGTTACAATATTCAGTGACATAGGTTTTCTCTTTACGGCGGTATTTTTCTTTTTTTCAGGCTATGGGCTTATGATATCCCTGGATACCAAAGAGGACTACCTGAAGGGGTTCCTGGCAAGGAGACTGACTGCGGTTCTTATTCCCTTCTGGATCATCAACATCATAGGAGTCATCATCACGGCCGTTGTCAGTGGGGCATCGACGTTCTTTCATCAGTACTCGCTGAATTTCTCCGGCGGGATACTGAATATTTTAAAATATATTCCAGGGATCAGTCTCATCAACAGCAACGGCTGGTTTATTATAGAGATAGTCATTCTTTATCTTCTTTTCTACGCATTATTTTCCATCATTAAAAACAGGGATGTGGCACTTTTTCTTATGTGTGCCGCAGTAGAGGTGCTTATCGTCTTTTCCTTTTTTCAGGGGCACGATGAGGGCAGCAAGTCCCACTGGTTCAGGGGGGAGTGGTGGTACAACTCCACCATCACCTTTGCCTTCGGTATGATAGCTGCAAGGTTCAGGGGGAGTATTGAGGTCTTTTTCAAAAGACATTACGCAGTACTTATGGCTCTTTCGGCCCTTCTCACCGGTGCTCTGGTCTATGCAACTCGGGTTGTGCTGGACAGCTTTGGCTACTACAATGAGCATCTTCCAACCTACAGAACTGATGCGGCCATTACGCTTGTGGTCCAGTCCCTGACCTGCATTATCTGGGTCTTGTTTCTTGTTCTTCTGAATATGAAGATCACCATCACGAGCAGGGCAATGGGCTTTATTGGCGGTATACAGCTGCCTCTCTTTCTTATCCACGGGTACTTTGCCAACACCATTTTTGGAAATATTGAGATGAAGGATTTCGTAAGGTATGGGGTGGTATTTGCCACCAGCATCCCGGCAGCATGGCTGGTATCCATACCTGTGGATGCAGCTGTCAGGGTATTGACAGGGGTACTTTTGAGGGAGAAAAAGAGAAATGATACTCTTGAGGCCAGGGCAGCAGAGGCACTTCGGCAAAAGAGATCCAGGATGGTCAGGAGGTTTCTGGCAGCAGGAATCGTTGTGGCATTTGTCGCTATGATAGCTGCTAAAGTCGGCTCAAGGCTCTATCTTGAGGGGGAATGTAAAAAAGAGATGGAGGTAATAGGAAGAGCACAGATTGGGGATACAGTCGTGTTTGGGCGGTTTGACACCAACCCTTCCCGCCTTGGAAGGGAGAAGCTTCAGTGGATCGTGGCAGGACGTGAAGGTGACAGGATATGTCTTTTGACAAAAGAGGGAATTGCGGGAAGCTACTACAATCAGAAGCACCGGGAGGTGACCTGGGCTGATTGTGACCTTCGGGCACTCCTTGGAACAGAGCTGTTTACAGGAATATTCAGTGAGTGCGAAATGGAATATGTTCTGCCACAGGGGCAGGATATATTGACGCTCCTGACGGTGGCCCAGGCCCGGGAGATGTTTGGAAGTGACAGTGAGAGGGAACTTGCCATAACGGATGCCGCAGAGAAATACGGGACCAATATCAACAGACCCAGCAAGGCCAACAACTGGGATATGAAGGACTACAGATCTTCCTGGTGGTGGCTTAAGGGAAGCGGAGCTCCCTCGGCTACAGCCCCCATCGTGACCGTCGACGGAGAGATCCTTACTGACGTACAGGAGGTCAACAGACCGGGAGGAGCCATACGGCCCGTGGTATACGTAAAAGTTGAGCATTGAAAAGAGTCGCCCGCAAAACTGGCGACTCTTATTATCAGTTTGTTTTTTTATCGTAGACAGTTAGTATGGTTTTGCAGGCAAGGATCATGAGGGCGCTTGGGTGACGCATACATGCATAGAGGAGCCTGTTGGATTTCTGGGTTATGGTGACAGGCGTATTCAGGACCCTGGACCTTATGTCGGGGCGGGTGAAGATACTCCGGACCCTTGACACTACGCCGCCTTTGGGGCACCTTAGTTCATTCTTCAGGATCAGCAGAAGTATAATGACAAATTCCCTGTCCATCTGAGCTTCAAATCCCTGAACATTTTTGTCCCTCAGAATATTTCGGAAAATTCTGTCCGTGAGCTCAAGATTTTTTAGAAAGCCGGGTTTGTAGGCATGGGCTATGGATTCTGCAACCATCCTGTAGTGATAGAAGTAGCCGCCCTCCGCAATGACAAGCCGTTTGCAGTCGCAAAGGCACGGAAGGGTGATATTGACATCCTCGCTCATTGACACCTTTGTGTTGCAGTACTTTATATTGGAAAGAAGGAGCTTTCTGGAAATGAGCTTCATGCATCTGGACATGGTGACAGGGCGGATCTCATCCCCGAGAAGGTGCGTGCGGAGGTCCGAAAGCTCTTTTCCCATATAGATGCCTGGAGCCAGGGACTGGGTCTCCCTGCGGCGCTCGCCTGCTTTCTCCACAATGTAGTTGCTGGATATTATCTCGCAGTCCCTAAAGGACGGGTCAGTCAGGGCAAAGAGCTCCCTGGCCATGTCGGTGTCTACCCAGTCATCGCTGTCCACAAAGCACAGATAGTCAGTGGTGGCCCTCTTTGAGCCCTCGAGCCAGGCGCTCATAAGGCCGCCGTTTTCCTTGTGTATGACAATGATCCTGTCATCTGCCGCTGCGTAGTCATCGCACATCCTGGGACTCACGTTGTCTGTGGAGCCATCGTCAACAAGAATGATTTCTATTTCATCAAGAGTCTGGTGAATGACTGACTGCATGCATTCGTCCAGATACCGGGCTGTGTTGTATACCGGAATAATAAAACTTATCTTTGGTGTACTCATGGCCCTATCATATCATAATAATTGGCATATTCATATAGCAAGTCTTTCTGTTTTGCGGTAGAATGGAAGATGGTTATAGTATTTTGAAGCTCCGAGGAGGTGGATGAATGAAGGTTTTTCATGTGGACAGGCAGATTGCCAACAAGAACGTGGAGGACTCCGTTACTGAGTGGACCAGGGTTGTCAAGTATGGCGATATCAATTCGGAGGGAAGGCTATTCGGCGGACAGCTCATGTCGTGGATAGATGAGGTGGCCGGCACGGTGGCACTTCGCCACTCAGGCAATCCGGTTGCGACAGCGGCAGTTGACAATATGCAGTTCAAGCAGGGAGCAGTCCTTGGAGATGTGCTGGTCATGATCGGCAAGCTGACCCACGTTGGCAGGACTTCAATGGAGGTCAGGGTTGACACCTATGTGGAGGACATCCAGACCGGTATGAGGCATGTTCTCAATCGAGCCTACTTCACAGAGGTGTGTATCGACAATGACGGAACTCCGTGTATCGTGCCCTATGGCATGAATGTCAGGACCGAGAATGAGAAAGCTGAGTGGGAGGGAGCCATTAAGAGAAGAGAGCTCCGCAAGCAGCGCCGAATGGAGGGTTTTTAAGGAGGAAACACTGCTTATCATAGCGTTTCAATATATTTTAGTTCAATATAAATCATTTATATGGAGGTTTTTATTATTATGAGCAAGAACTTTGACGACATTTTAGCCAAGCTTAAGACCGCTGAGATCAAGAAGATGTCAGTGGCAGTTGCCCAGGACACACATGTCCTCGAGGCAGTGAAGGTGGCCAAGGAGAGAGGCATTGTGGAGCCTATCCTTCACGGCGATGCTGATCTTATTGCTGAGAAGGCAAAAGAAATTGGCATGAGCCTTGATGGGTACCAGATTGTAGATATCAAGGATACATTCGAGGCTGCAAGGCAGGCTGTGTCTCTGGTGCATGACGGCAAGGCTGACATCTACATGAAGGGTGCTCTTGAGACCAAGGATTTCCTTAAGAGCGTTCTGGACAAGGAAGTGGGACTTCGTACCGGCAAGCCTCTTTCACATGTATGTGTGTTTGAGATCCCCGGGATTGACAGACTTCTCTTCCTCACAGACGTTGCATTTATGCCATACCCGACTCTTGAGGACAAGAAGGTCATCATCGACTACACCGTTGAGGTGGCAAGGGCCTGCGGCGTTGAGTGCCCCAAGGTTGCTCCTCTTGCAGCCGTTGAGGTTGTTAACCCCAAGATGCCTGTAACTGTTGAGGCTGCTGAGCTCACAAGAATGAATGAAGCTGGCGAGATCAAGAACTGCATCGTTGACGGACCTCTTTCAATGGATCTTGCCATTGACCCTGAGGCTGCAAAGCACAAGGCAGGCGCTCTCGACAGAAAGATCGTTGGCGACGCTGACATCCTTCTCTTCCCTGATATCCACGCAGGCAACCTGGTTTACAAGACCATCGTAAGGCTTGCAACAGTCAAGAACGGCAACATCCTTACAGGAACACAGGCACCTGTTATCCTCACATCAAGATCCGATTCTGTTGAGGTTAAGGTTAATTCCATCGCACTGGCAGCAGTTGTTGCCCAGAAGTAAAAAGGAGGCGTCATAATGATAAAGAGTTTGATCATCAATCCCGGTTCCACTTCCACCAAGGTAGGTATCTTTGAGGATGAGACACTTGTGAAGGAGGAGACCCTTCGTCACAGCACAGAGGAGATCAACCAGTATGCCACAATAATCGACCAGAAGGATTTCCGCAAGAACATCATTCTTGATTTCCTTAAAAAAGAGGATATCGACATCAAGTCTTTTAACGTTATAGTAGGAAGAGGCGGACTTCTTCGCCCGATCCCGGGTGGTACCTATGAGTGTACCGACAACCTCCTCAAGGACCTGGAGGCCGGAGTACAGGGACAGCACGCATCCAACCTGGGAGGAATCCTTGCCAGGGAGATCGGTGATGAGATCGGCGCTGCATCTTATATAGTAGATCCGGTTGTTGTAGATGAGATGGAGCCTGTTGCAAGGCTTTCCGGAATCCCGGATATTGAGCGTGTATCCATCGATCACCCCCTGAATCAGAAGGCAGTTGCCAGAAGATATGCCAAGGAGATCGGCAAGAAATATGATGAGATCAGCGTTATCGTTGTCCACATGGGTGGCGGAACATCAACAGCAGCCCACAAGAACGGCAAGATGATCGACGTCTTTGCAGCCCTTAACGGCGACGGCGCATTTTCACCCGAGAGAGCAAACGGCATTCCTGCCAAGGCTCTTGTGGATCTGTGCTTCTCCGGAAAGTACACCTATGATGAGATGAAGAAGAAGATCGTGGGCGGCGGCGGACTCAATGCATACCTTGGCACCAACGACATGAGAGAGGTTAACAAGATGTGCGAGGAGGGCGACGAGAAGGCCAACCTGGTAAGGGATGCATTCATTTACCAGATCTGCAAGAACATCGGCGCCTGCGCAACTGTTCTCAAGGGTAAGGTAGACCAGATCATCCTTACAGGCGGAATCGCCTATGGACAGGTCATCACCGATGCCATCAAGGACAGAGTTGAGTGGATTGCTCCCGTTACCGTATATCCCGGAGAGGATGAACTCCTGGCTCTTGCACAGGGCGCTCTCAGGGTTATGAACGGAGAAGAAGAGGCTCAGAGTTATTGATCAGTCAGCGGCCAGCACTGAGCTGCTGGCTGCGTGAGAACATGATTCAGGAGGCAATTTGAACCATCGCGCAGCGATTTGCATGTTCAAATTGCTCATTACTGGTCAGGAACTGAACAGTAATGAGGCTCAGAGTTATTGATAATGCGGCGGTTGATAATTTAACCCAAATCTGATACAATATGTGACGGACTTTTGCCCTTTTTATAGGTAGAAGTTCGTCACATTTTTCGTTTCTATCGCGGGAGTATAAAAAATGAGCATTATTGATAAGATAATTGGAACACACTCACAGAGGGAACTGCGGCGCATCAGCGGCACTGTTGATGCCATTGAGGGTATGAGAGACAAGATGCAGTCTCTTTCTGATGAGGAACTGAGGGCCAAGACCGATGAGTTTAAAAAGAGACTCTCTGATGGCGAGACGCTGGATGACATAATGCCTGAGGCCTATGCCGTTGTCCGAGAGGCCGGCAGGAGAGTACTTGGGATGGAGCATTTCAGGGTTCAGCTGATCGGTGGAGTTATTCTTCACCAGGGCAGAATTGCTGAGATGAGAACCGGTGAAGGTAAGACCCTGGTTGCCACGCTTCCCTCATATCTGGATGCGCTGGCCGGCAAGGGCGTTCATGTGGTTACCGTCAATGACTACCTGGCCAAGCGTGACGCTGAGTGGATGGGAAGGATCCATGAATTCCTGGGTCTGACAGTTGGCGTCGTCCTCAACAGCATGACCTCTGATGAGAGGAAGCAGGCATACAACTGCGATATCACATACGTGACCAACAACGAACTTGGATTTGACTACCTTAGAGATAACATGGCAATCTACAAGGAACAGTGCGTTCTTCGTGGTCTTAACTTTGCCATCATCGATGAGGTTGACTCAATTCTTATAGATGAAGCCCGTACACCTCTTATTATTTCCGGACAGAGTGAGAAATCCACCAAGCTCTATGAGGCCTGTGACATCCTGGCCAAGCAGATGACCAGGGGCGAGGACATGGAGGAGCTCACCAAGATGGATGCCATCATGGGTGTGGAGAGAGAGGAGACCGGCGATTTCATTGTCAATGAAAAGGACAAGATCGTAAACCTCACTGAGCAGGGTGTTGCCAAGGTGGAGAGATTCTTCCACATAGAGAACCTGGCTGATCCGGAGAACCTGGAGATCCAGCACAACATCATTCTGGCCCTGAGGGCACACAATCTGATGCAGAAGGACCACGATTATATCGTCAAGGATGATGAGGTTCTTATCGTCGATGAGTTTACCGGCCGTGTTATGCCTGGACGCCGCTACTCAGACGGACTTCACCAGGCCATAGAGGCCAAGGAGCACGTAAAGGTCAAGAGAGAGTCCAGGACTCTTGCCACCATCACCTTCCAGAACTTCTTTAACAAATTTGAGAAGAAGTGTGGTATGACCGGTACTGCCCTTACAGAGGAAAGAGAGTTCCGTGATATCTACGGAATGGACGTTATAGAGATCCCTACCAACAGACCTGTACAGCGTATTGACCATCAGGACGCTGTCTACAAGACAAGAAAAGAGAAGCTTAACGCTATCTGTGACGCAGTGGTTGAGTCCCATGAGAAGGGACAGCCTGTGCTGGTTGGTACCATAACCATTGAGGCTTCCGAGGAGCTCTCCAAGATGCTCAGAAAGCGCGGAATACAGCATCAGGTACTCAATGCCAAGTTCCATGAGATGGAGGCTGAGATAGTTGCCGAGGCAGGTAAGCACGGCGCCGTTACCATAGCCACCAACATGGCCGGCCGTGGTACCGATATCAAGCTGGACGACGAGTCAAGGGCAGCCGGAGGACTCAAGATCATAGGAACAGAGAGACACGAGTCAAGGCGTATTGACAACCAGCTCCGCGGACGTTCAGGAAGACAGGGAGATCCCGGTGAATCCAAGTTCTACTTATCACTTGAGGACAACCTGATGAGACTCTTTGGTTCAGACAGTCTCATTTCCATGTTCAATGCACTTAAGATCCCTGAGGGACAGGAGATTGAGCACTCATCTCTTTCAAAGGCTATCGAGTCTGCCCAGAAAAAGATCGAGTCCAACAACTATGCCATCAGAAAGAACCTGCTGGAGTACGACCAGGTCAACAATGATCAGAGAGAGATCATCTATGCAGAGCGTAAGAAGGTTCTGGATGGTGATTCCATGCGTGATTCCATCTACAAGATGATCACAGATATAGTAGAATCGGATGTGGAGACAGTTGTGGGTGAGGAGAATGATCCCGACAACTGGAATCTCACTGAGCTCAATGAGCTTCTTCTTCCTACGGTTCCTCTCAAGAAGATCAACAGGGGCCGCATTGACAACCTGACCAAGTCAGGGCTCAAGCAGCAGCTCAAGGAGGAGGCAGTCAAGCTCTATGAGGCCAAGGAAGCTGAGTTCCCGGAGCCTGAGACTATCCGTGAGATCGAGCGTGTAATCCTCCTTAAGGTAATCGACAGGAAGTGGATGGCCCATATCGACGATATGGATCAGCTCCGCCAGGGTATCGGTCTTCAGGCCTATGGTCAGAGGGATCCCAAGCTTGAGTACAAGCTTGCCGGTTTTGAGATGTTTGACGACATGACCAGGAGCATCAAGGAGGACACTGTCCGTCTTCTGTTCCATGTCCATATTGAGGAGAGAGTTGAGCGTGAACAGGTTGCCAAGGTGACCGGTACCAACAAGGATGACACTGCTGTTAAGCAGCCCAAGAAGAGAGCAGAGGCCAAGATCTATCCCAACGATCCATGCCCATGCGGAAGCGGCAAGAAGTTCAAGAACTGTCATGGCCGTCAGATAGTATAAAGGAGTAAACAATGGTAGTTTTAGACCAGATGAAGGTTGAGATACAGAACCTTCAGGATACATTAAAGGAAGTGACGGCATCCCTTGATCTTGATTCCAAGAAGAAGATCATCGAGGAGCTCTCAAGGGAGATGGAGGAGCCGGGCTTCTGGGACAACGCCGAGAAGGCCAACAAGAAGACCAAGGACCTGAAGAATATGCAGGATCTGGTGGCTGATATAGAGAAGCTTAACACCCAGTACGGAGACATCATCGATCTCATTGATATGCAGAACGCTGAGGGGGTTGATGATGATGACATGGCTGCGGAGATAAGGTCCGAGCTGGATGAGTTTGAGTCAAAGCTGGAGGACATCAGGATCAGCAATCTCTTAAACGGTCCATACGACAAATACGACGTTATTTTAAGGCTCAATGCAGGAGCCGGCGGAACAGAGGCCTGTGACTGGGCCAGCATGCTCTACCGCATGTATACCAGATGGGCTGAGAGAAAGGGCTTTACCATAGAGACCCTGGACCTGCTTGATGGTGATGAGGCCGGTATCAAGTCTGTGACCTTCCAGATTTCAGGAACCAATGCCTATGGACTTCTTAAGTCCGAGCACGGTGTGCACAGACTGGTCCGCATAAGTCCCTTCAATGCCCAGGCCAAGAGGCAGACATCCTTTGTGTCCTGTGATGTAATGCCTGATATCGAGGAGGATGTGGATATCGACATCAACCCCGATGACCTTAGAATAGATACCTACAGATCCAGCGGCGCAGGTGGTCAGCACATCAACAAGACCTCCAGTGCCGTGCGAATCACACATGTTCCCACCGGAGTTGTTGTTGCCTGCCAGAATGAGAGATCCCAGTTCCAGAACAAGGACAAGGCCATGCAGATGCTGAAGGCCAAGCTCTTTATAATGAAGCAGGAGGAACAGCAGGCCAAACTGGATGGAATCAGGGGAGAGGTCAAGGACAACGCATGGGGAAGCCAGATCAGGTCCTATGTACTGCAGCCTTACACCATGGTCAATGATACCAGGACTGGCTACAAGGCATCCAATGCAGACGGCGTTCTTGACGGAGACCTTGATCAGTTCATCAACGCATATCTCAAGTGGCTGGCTACAGGTGGCAAGCCTGTGGGAGACACATCTGAGGAATAATGGACATAATAATAAAGCACCGGATACGCTTGAAAATGGCGTGCACCGGTGCTTTTTTGTTTTTTAGAATAAAGCCTTTACGTTTCTGATAATGCCGTTTTTGACCTGGAAACTCCAGATGGAATGGCCCGGAAGTCTGTGTTCGGTCAGGTAATAGGTGTCACCGATCTTGGAGATGTTGTAGGGGGTTCCGCCTCCTATGAAGTACTCCTCGTAGATGCTCTCATAGACCCCGGAAGACAGGTCTTTGAGAGAGGCGGTCCGCACCAGGTTGGCATAGTCCTGATTGCCGTAGATATCGGTGGAGACTGTGATGTAGAACATTTTGTCGATCTTCATTATCTGTACCATTCCGGCCAGTTCATTTGGCACAGGTGCCCTCTTTTTGACGGTGAGAGTGTCCAGGTCGCACACCAGTATCTCCGGCTGCGGGGCCGTGTCCGAGGTCCCGGCTGTAAAGTAGATATCGCCATCTATTATGGTAAAAGACCTGACATAGAGCCCGGAGAGATCTTCGATCTTGCGGATGTCTGTAAGGTAAAGCCTTGTTGAATCCGGGGTGTGCCTGAAGCAGTAGAGCTCAGCTGAGTAGGAACTCCATACATAGAAGGTGTCGCTCTCTTCATCATATACTGTAAAGTGTGGCCGGTTTCCTATATCATATATTGCCTGAGTGTTGAGAAAACATCCTTCTATGAGCTCATATACAAGGACCCTGTTGTTCTCGGTATCCTCCACCAGGTAGATATCACCATCACTTGCCATGGTATGCGGCTGGGTGGCCTCGCTGCACATGATGTACCACTCGTTGAGAGGGGCGGACAGATCACTGGAGTATATGACGCGGTTGTGATAGGAGTCTACAATGAAGTAGTTGTCCCCAACCTTAGTAATATATGTAGGAACACTCAGAACATCGTCGTAATTATGTGTTTTCTCATAGGATGATAGAGCTTCGTCAATGTCTTCGCCTGCCTCTGTCAGAACTGATTCGCGGATGTAATTCTGACCGTCAAAGGCGGGGGCCTTTTTGGAGATCTTTTTGCCGCAGCCTGACATCAGGACCATAAGGCATGCGGAAAGGAGCAGGACTTTCAAAAGTCCGGGGATATGTTGTCTTAAATTCTTTATCATAAAAATACCTCACCTGCCTATTGTAAATCATAAAGCGCTTTATTGAAAGTTGAAAAAAATCTCTTTTAACGATAACATTAGATATATAGTATATTCATGGATGAAATTTCAGAAACACGCTTAACTGTGTGGTTCGTTAGAACATGATAAATGGTTTTAACATCAGGAGGGCAATATGGTTACAATTAGTCTTTGCATGATAGTTAAAAATGAGGAACAGAATCTTCCTAAATGCCTTGAGTGCCTTAAGGGTCTTGTGGATGAGATGATAATCGTGGACACGGGATCTACGGACAGGACCAGAGAAATTGCATCCTCCTTCGGGGCAAAAGTGGTGGATTTCAAGTGGACAGGGGATTTCAGTGAGGCCAGGAACTACTCATTTTCCCTGGCAACCTGCGACTATATCTATGCTGCAGATGCTGACGAGGAAATAGATGAGGAGAACAGGCAGAGGTTCATGGACCTTAAAAATGATCTGGCTGAGCTTGATATAGATATAGTTCAGATGTATTATTGTAACCAGTTGTCATTCAGGACCATATATAACTTTGACAGGGAACTGAGGCCCAAGCTCTTTAAGAGAGTGAGAAATTTTGTGTGGGACGGACCAATCCACGAGCAGGTTATCCTTGACCCTGTCATCTGCAACAGCGAGATTGAGATAATCCACAGGCCGGGTGAGAGCCATGCTGAGAGGGACCTTGAAGCCTTCAGGAGAACCATATCAGCCGGCAGACGGCTTTCAAGGCGTCTAATGGGAATGTATGCCAGAGAGCTGTTCATGGCGGGAGAGGATGATGACTTTATAAAGGCAAAAGACTTTTTTGAAGCTGCAGCAGCAGACACGACAAGGGGGCTGGACGAGATAAAGGAAGCCAGCTGCGTCCTTGCGCATGTGGCAGTTCTTGAAAATGATCCTACTCTTCTTCTTAAGTATTCCCTGAAGGATGCCATCACGGAGATGTCCAGTGAGATGTGCTACGAGCTTGGAGAGTTTTACTTCGGCAGAGGGGATATTGACGAAGCTATTGTGTGGTACTACAATGCGGCTTATGAGTGCAGCAGCATTCTCGATGCCAAAAAGAGCGGCTCGCTCCCGAGATTTGCCCTTTCAAAGTGCTACGAAAAGCTTGGGAATGCGGAACAGGCCCTTGACTATGAGCGTGATGCTGCAGAACTTGAAGAGGAAGAGAACAAATAAAACCGGAGGCATTTTATGCAGATAATCGTTGTGGGCTGCGGAAATGTAGGGCTTAAGCTCATACAGCAGCTCAGTAAGGAAGGGCACAACATCACCGTCATAGAGGAAAAGAGCAGTGTTGTCCAGGCGGTGGTCAACAATTTGGATGTTATGGGAATAGTCGGAAACGGAGCCAGCTATTCCATTATGAAGGATGCCGGAATAGAACAGTCGGACCTCATGATCGCGGTCACTGATTCCGATGAGCTCAATCTTCTGTGCTGTCTTATAGCCAAGAAGGCAGGTAACTGCCACACCATAGCCAGGGTCAGGAACCCTGTCTATAAAAAGGAGATCAACTTTATCAAGGAAGAGCTGGGACTCTCCATGGTAATAAATCCTGAGGAGGCAGCAGCTTTTGAGGCTGAGAGACTTTTAAAACTCCCCTCGGCCACCAAGATAGAGACCTTTGCCCGGGGAAGGGCTGAGCTTGTAAAGCTGGTGATTGATGAGAAGTCCAGGATCTGCAATCTGGCACTTAAGGATATCCCTTCCGAACTTAAAAAGAAAGTCATTGTAGCAGTTGTGACCAGGGGCAATGATGTCCATATTCCCGACGGTAATTTTATTTTGAGGCCGGGTGATGAGATAACCATCTTTGGTTCAAGCAAGAACACCCTGAGCTTTTTCAAGAAGCTTGGGCTTGATACCGCCAAGGTACATTCCACCATCATCGTGGGCGGAGGGGAGACCAGCGTCTATCTTGCCAGCCAGCTCATCTCTCTTGGAATTGCGGTGACAATCTTTGAAAAGGATGCCGTAAGATGCAAGGAACTCACAGAGCTTCTTCCTCAGGCTCTCATTATAAACGCAGACGGAACAGACAAGGATCTGCTGATGGAGGAGGGCGTAACCAGGGTTGAATCCTTTGTTGCCCTTACCAATCTTGACGAGGAGAATATCATGCTCTCCATGTATGTGAAGAGCATCAATCCCAAGGTCAAGCTCATCACCAAGGTCCACAGGGTGGACTACGGCGATATAATAGGGTCACTGAATATCGGCAGTATAATATATCCCAAGAACATCACTGCGGACAGGATCGTTCAGTTTGTAAGGGGAATGTCAGCGTCTCAGGACAGCAACATTGAGACCCTGTACAAGCTCAACGACGAGAAGGTTGAGGCCCTTGAGTTTATCGTCAGGGGGAACAGCCCTGTTATTGGCAAGCCTCTTGCAGAGCTTAAGCTCAAAAAGGGAATTCTTATTGCCTGCATCAATCACTATGGCGAGATAATATCTCCCAGCGGTGAGAGCATCATAAGAGACCGGGATTCAGTCATAGTAGTTACGACCCGCACCGGACTCAAGGATATAAGTGATATTTTGGAGAGTTAACATGAATTACTCGATGGTTAGGTTTGTTCTGTTCAGACTTATGAGTGTTTTGGGGCAGCTTATGATGCTGCCCTTTATAGTGGCGCTTATATATAAGGAGTATGACAGCGCCCTTGTGTTTATGGTGCTGATAGCGGTATGCTCGGCGCTGGGGTATGCCGGCACTTACAGGAAGCCGCAAAACAAGGTTATCTATGCCAAAGAGGGATTTGCCATAACGGCACTGGCCTGGATCGGAGTATCCCTTGTAGGAGCCATTCCCTTTGTTGTGACAGGCACAATTCCGAATTATATAGATGCAGTGTTTGAGACGGTTTCCGGATTTACCACCACGGGAGGCAGCATCCTTACTTCAGTTGACGGAATGGAGAAGAGCGTGGAGTTTTGGAGGACCTTCACCCACTGGATCGGTGGAATGGGAGTTCTGGTCTTTCTCCTGGCGGTAGTCCCCATGGCAGACGGCTACAGCATGCATCTGATGAGGGCTGAGAGCCCGGGACCTGTTGTGGGCAAGATTGTTCCCAAGGTCAAGGACACTGCCAAGATACTGTATCTTATTTATTTTGGTATCACAGTTACTGAGGCCACTCTCCTTGCTCTGTCAGGGCTTTCCCTGTACGAAGCGATCACCATCACCTTTGGTACCGTGGGCACGGGAGGCTTTGTTGTTACCAACAGCGGAATAGGTGGATATTCAATCCTTTCCCAGGGAATCATCATTTTCTTTATGGCACTGTGCGGCGTCAACTTCACCGTATACTACTTCCTTATTCACCTCAAACCCAAGGAAGCTTTTGCCATTGACGAGGTCAAGTACTACTTTGGGACCATGCTGGCCGCTGCAGGGCTTATAGGTTTTAATGTATACAGATCAGGGATTGTGGAGAATCCTGGACTGGCCTTTCATCATGCGCTGTTTGCAGTGACGTCCATTATGACTACAACAGGATTTGGAACACTGGATTTTGACAAATGGCCCATGTTTTCCAAGGTGCTGCTCTGCGTCCTGATGCTGATCGGTGCCTGCGCAGGTTCAACAGGAGGCGGATTCAAATTTTCAAGGGTGCTTATTGTGGTCAGAAACGCAAGGAATGAGCTCAATTTCCTGGTGCACCCCAAGGCTGTGAAGAGAGTATATATGGACGGACATACCGTTGCAGGAACAACGGTCAAATCAGTTTCTGCATACCTGGGTCTATATGTGGCGACCATGATAGTGTCTATAATTATTGTGGCTCTGGATGATTTTGATTTTGCAACCACGGTTACATCTGTAATTGCCACCCTCAATAATATAGGTCCCGGACTTGGAATGGTGGGCCCCATGGGCAACTACTCACAGTTCTCATATCTGTCCAAGATAGTGCTGATCTTTGATATGCTTGCGGGGCGCCTTGAACTGTTGCCAATATTCATCGTGATCAAGCTTAAAACCTGGAGAAAATAAAAAGTGTTGGAAAAAACAAAAACTTATGCTAGAATACATTGGATTGAATTGATTTAGTTTATTAAGGAGATTATGAAAAATGTACAAATTATTCGGTAAGAAGGCTGTCGCATCTATCTTGTGCGCAGTGATGGTTTTAGGCGTGGCTGCCTGTGGCAAGGATACGCCTGAAGATGCCTCAACAGAGGAAGAGTCAACAGCACTTTTCGAAAATGTTGACGAGCAGGGAGAAGTTATAACTGAGGAAGAGGAAGAGGAAGAGAAGAAGGACGAGGAGTCCTATGAGCTTCCGGAGGGAATGTATTACTCAGAGCTGACCGGCGAGCCCATCAGCGAGGAGATCAAGGACCAGAGACCTATCGCAGTAATGATCGACAATGAGAAGAAGGCCCTTCCCCACTACGGTGTTTCAGAGGCAGATGTGGTTTATGAGCTCATGAACAGCACCAAGAATGACAGGATTACACGTCTTATGTGCCTCTTTAAGGACTGGGGCGAGATCGAGCAGCTGGGTAGTATCAGAAGTACAAGACCTACCAATATCCTTCTTGCAGCTGAGTGGAACGCAGTTCTGTGCCACGACGGTGGTCCTTTCTACAATGATCAGTATTTCTCACAGGAGTGGTCAACACACTTCTCAGGCGGCTTCTCAAGAGTACAGAACGGCAAGGCTACTGAGTTTACTGAGTACATTTTAAGCGGAGATCTCGATGACAAGTTCGAGTCAATGAAGAGCGACGAGACATACTCAACAACCTACAACAAATATGCCAACGAAGGTCATCACTTTGTATTCACAGAGTATGGCAATAACATCAAGCTTGACAAGAAGTATGACAGATCCTACAAGGCTTTGAACATCTCACTTCCTTTCAAGCACAACCAGTCACAGCTGATCTACAATTCTGATACCAAGGAGTACGAGTACTACGAGTACGGTTCAAGGCACGAGGATGCTGAGGACGGCGAGCCTCTCAGCTTCAAGAACGTAATCCTTCAGAAATGTACTTTCTCACAGCTTGATGAGAACGGTTACCTCATCTACAACTGCATCGATTCTGGTCAGTATGCATGGTACATCACCAACGGTGTTGCCAAGGACGTAACATGGGTTAAGCCCAGCGAGACAGGCGTTACAAGATTCTATGATGAGAACGGTGACGAGCTTGAGATCAACACAGGTAAGACATACATTGCACTTGTTCCCGACGATACATGGGAGAACGTAAT
>JAEEGL014555215.1_pt1 | contig 28823 bp, 19 predicted proteins | sample 9134231 | NCBI WGS metagenome assembly JAEEGL01 (sample SAMN16246548, study PRJNA631951) | gut metagenome | biome: gut microbiome; feature: rumen; material: fiber-attached | host: Bos | place: Iran: Karaj | collected 2018-10 | reverse complement strand
TAAACTGCAATACAGCCAACAATGCGGCTGCAGGCACATGTTCATCGGGCGTCTGCAAGATTACTAGATGTGCAGCAAACTACCATCTTTCCGGAACAGCCGCAGGTAACAGCTGTGTAGCTAACAGCGATACGGCCTGTGGTGCAGTTGACTCGGCAACGGCGGTAAACTGCAATACAGCCAACAATGCGGCAGCAGGCACATGCTCATCGGGCGTCTGCAAGATAACTAAATGCGCAACGAACTATCATCTATCTGGAACAGCCGCAGGTAACAGCTGTGTGGCTAACAGCGATACGGCCTGTGCAGCGACGAACTCCGCAACAACGACGGACTGTACAGCGTTAGCCAATGCATCGACCGCGACATGCACTTCAGGAGCTTGCAAGATAACGAAATGCGCAACGAACTTCCATTTGTCAGGAACAGCCGCAGGTAACAGCTGTGTGGCTAACAGCGATACTGCCTGTGGTGCCACGAACTCGGCATCAACGACGGATTGTACAGCGTTACCCAATGTATCAACCGCGACATGCACTTCAGGAGCTTGCAAGATAACGAAATGCGCAACGAACTACCATTTGTCAGGAACAGCCGCAGGTAACAGCTGTGTGGTTAACAGCGATACGGCCTGTGGTGCCACGGACTCGGCAACGACGACAAACTGCACTTCGGCCGGGAATGCGGCTGCTGGTACTTGTTCATCCGGCGTATGCAAGATAACCAATTGTCAATCCAATTATCATCTATCTGGAACAGCCGCAGGTAACAGCTGTGTAGCCAACACCAATACGGCATGTGGAAAGACGAACTCTACTACGGTAACGAACTGCAATACGGCAAACCATGCTGCTGCGGGAACTTGTGTATCTGGCACCTGCAAGATAACCAATTGTCAATCCGGTTATCATCTATCTGGAACAGCCGCAGGTAACACTTGTGTAGTTAATAGCGCTACGGCATGTGCTGCAACGAATTCAGCCATAACGATAGATTGTACTGCCTCTGCTCCAGAGAATGGTGTCGGTACTTGCGTTACCGGATCGTGCAGTTATGAGTGTGAGAAAAATTATACGGATAATGGGAAGATATGCTGCAAGGATGTGGCTAATGGAATGATCATTAAGGATGGGAGTCTAGATTGCAATTTTGAATGTAATGATGGGTTTGTGCCATCAGGTGATTCATGTGTAACGGCTGAATGCGAAGATACCAAAGTCGAATGTACAAATTCCAGCAATATTGGTACCGTTAGAACATGTGTTGGTGGTATTTGGAAAGTTACTAAAAAGTGCGAAACCGTATCTTGTAACAAGGCTGGAGATGATTGCGGAAAATGTAAGAATGAAAGCAGGCAGTGTACGAATGATGGCACAACCGGTCAGACACAGGTTTGTGAAAATGGTGCCTGGGGCAGCAAAACGAATTGTGATAATAGGTATTCATGTAACAGGGATGGAACCGATTGTGGCGATTGTGTGAATGATACGAAAATATGCACAGAAGTTGGAACGACAGGACAAACGCAAACTTGTAAATATGGTGCCTATGAAACTGCAGTCGTATGTTCAAATAATAATTCATGCAATGCAGGCAAGACTGATTGTGGTGTGTGTGTGAACGGAAATACATCTTGTTATAATAGCCAAACGATTCAATATTGTTCGGCTGGTGCATTTTATCAATCGTCTTGCGTTCCTGATAATGCAACTGGTGGATGTGTCAGCGGATTTTGCGAGTTTTATTGTAATAAGGGATACTACAAATCTGGGACCTCATGTGTGAAGTCTACATCTTGTGGCAATTCACAATATATATATACAAAACTATCTACTGGCGATGAAATTCTTGCCTATTGTATTTCGGATGGTTCACAACTTTATGAATTGGCAGCTGCTGTGAACAGTGGTGATAAATATCCAGACGATTTCGATGGTAATGCTTATATTGTTGCCGAAACTCTTACCGTTGACGAAGAGTGGAGTGAGGGAATTGGAAATGGCACAAATAGTTTTACAGGAACATTTTTAGGCAATAATAAGAACATTAATTTAAAACAGGCTAAAGCAGGACTATTTGGTAATGTAAATGGGGCACGGATAGAAAATGTCTATCTGTCTTCAACACTTGCCGCTAATGCAGATTCTGCTGGTGGTTTGTGTGATGCAGCTTATGGAGGAACTGTTTTCTATAAAGATACAGTATCTGTGAGAATATCCGGAAGTGGTCGCCGAATCGGTGGCTTGGTAGGTTATGATGCTAATGGAATTATAGATAATTGTTATGTCGGTAGCGGATCAATTACTGGTTCTGGTTATGATGTCGGTGGCGTTTTGGGGTATGGAACAGGAACGACGATAACAAATTCCTATGCGGCTTATTTTGCGATTAACAATAATAGTAATACTAATGCTGGAAATATTATAGGTCAGGGAGAAAATGTTTCGATTACTGGTGGTGAACCCTATAACTGTGATGTGAACGGTAATGGCTCGATTGGTGGTATAGCAGGAATACTAGATAATTCGTCTGTACAAGATGTGAAGGTACGTTGTACGGTAACAGGTGAAGAAAATGCAACCGCTGGCGGCTTAGTTGGAAAAATTACAGGAGGAACGATTGATCATTCTCTTGCATCTGGTAATGTTAGTACATTAACAGGAATAATGGGCGGTTTTGCTGGTAGTGCTTCTAAAACACAATTTACATCCTGTGTGTCTAATGGTGTCGTTAGTGGAGATAAATCAGCTGCGGTAGGTGGATTTGTTGGCAATTCTGAGAGTGGCACTCAATATACAGATTGTGCAGCATTTGGTGCCGTGGAAGGTAAGTATGATGTTGGAGGTTTTGTCGGGATTGGCGCTGGAGATTTCGGAGCATGCCTGGCTGCAAATTCAGTAAATGGAGATAATACTAATAATAGCGTTGGTGGTTTTATCGGAAACAGCAATGCAATAACCATTATCTATAGTTATGCATTTAGTCAGGTTAGCGGTTATCTATTCTCGGGTGGTACTGGTTTGATAACGAATCATATGGGAACTTATTATTATAGCGAGGGTTGTATGGCTGATGAGTGTGCTCGCACTTATGGGAGAGTTACAAACGCGCTTGCACCACTTAAAATTAACGATTTAGTTGTTAGTGGACCTGCAGGTATGGCGAAGACAGGTAAATGCGAGCTTACACATGGTACTTGGACGATTCCTCTTCCAGAGAGTATCGTGGATCTCGTCGACGATTTCTGTGACTAATACAATGCTCGTGGATTTTCCAAGGTGGTGCTTGGATAGCCATAAAATACAAAAAAGCCGCAAATTCCCGCAGGGCATTGCGGCTTTTCTATTACACCAATCATGCGCGTTCACGGATCGCGGCGCGGTCAAAGACGTTTGAATAGAGGGAAATTATTCTGCGGCATCGGCGTGGGTGAACAGACTGCAGATTCTCTGTCGGAATTCAACACTTCCGAAGGAGAAAGAACCGCTGTTTTCGAGCATGGTGAATAGGGCATTGCAGCCATCGACGGTCATTTGGGAGAGGTCGAAGCTGCAGATGGTCTCGACTTTATCGCCGAGGCTTGGCATGATGGCACTGATGATGGTATTGCACACGCCTGGTTCCATGTGATTGATATCCAGATCGAGTTGTTCGACGATGTTCAGGCCCATATCCGCGACGCTGTCGGAATTTTCATCGCTGCCGCTTTGTGCGCAGGCGAGCATTGCGGTGAGCTGTTGTTGTGTTTCCTGGCTTTGATTGAGGCTTTGCATCAGATCTGCACTGCAGCCGGCATCCATTTGTGCGTGCATGAAGTCGATGAAGAAGGCTTCGACCTCGCCGCCGCATCCCGAAGGCTGACCGTCTGAAGTCTGGTTGAGCAGGTCTTTATGGAAGCGTTTACAAGCCTTCAGACTGTGTTCAAACTGTGTCGCAGTCTGATAGCCGCAGTCTTTGTGAAACTGGCAGTAATCGTCGAGAACAGCTGCGATTTCTGGTTCGCCGCAGCCAGTCAGGACGGATGTGGTCAGACAAAGGGTTAATCCGATTGTGCGAATTTGTGTCTTCTCATAAATATTTCGAAGCTCCAGTAAGGGTTCTGTAAAGTGGCCGATTGCTGTCATGCAGAACACCGGGCTTCGAAGTGACGGTTATCATCACGCGCTGTTTGTTTTCAGTCCGTTGATATGCATGGCATTTGCCACGCTAAATGTCAGCCTCGAAGAGGCTAATACCAGAACAAACTGAAGTTGAATATTATTCAATAATATTGGCGATAAGTGGTTCCAGATTGATGTATGGCGCGGTATTTTGCCGTAGAATACACCACAATTTGGTGGTTGTTCCTGGTAAAATAGAGGCCGGATCTGTGGCCAGATAGGACCGTGTTGCTTGAAGTTCACAGAATTGTGGTGGAAATTCGTCAGTCTGGAAAACGATATGATTGAAGGCGTTTTGGCCGTGATGCGTGAGCGTGATTTCAGCAGCAGTGTAACCGCTGTTTCCCGTGAGTGATACGGCTTTGAACCGAATATCGTCGATCGTAATCTGCTGTTTAAATTTGGCTGAGGAATAACGGGCAAATGCAATGGCAGAAGTGAGAAATGGCCATTGCGTTTTACACTCGTAGTCACTTGAGTCGCAGATTTGATACAGCTGCTGTGCGGCCAGTTCAAAATCGTATTTTTCGAGAGTTTGCCGAAATTTTTGAATCTTTAGCGGCAGAGCGTAGGACTTGTCGATTTGGGTGCGCATCATATAGTGCTGGTGATTATCGCGTTTTAGGATGATACTGATTTGTTGGTTGCGGTAATTGCCATCCCAGTGGTTGTTGAGAAGGGTAACCCATTGAGAAATGCAGGATTCATCTGTTGTATGGCATTGGATATCGGGCACATTGGGAATCGTCGGATACTTTTGGTCGAGTGTGAATCCAATGGCACCGGTTTGATCTTGGCGTGGTTCGGTTTGTTGGAGCGTGCAAATCGTGTTTTGTGCGATAAATTTTGAGATTGCGAGGTATCTGGCCTGAGACTTTTCAGGGACTTCTGCCAGTAGTCGTGAAGCGATGTATTGAATCGCCTGTGCTTCGGAATCACTCAGATAGGGCGTGATTTCCTGATATTGCATCCAGTTTGGAAACGGCCCCCGGTTGTATTGGCATAATTTGATAGCGATATCCTGGGGATTTTCGTGAAGCTGAAGACTGGATTGTGTTTGCTGCGGTGCTGGTTCGGCTGGTTCACGGCTGCATCCGAGAGATGTAGCCGCGAACAGAACCAGGATAATTTGGGTGAATTGATGTCGTTTACGCAATTCCAATCCGTGTTTAACTGCTGTAGGTCGTAACTATTCAGCCCTCTATTGACTATCCTAGCGTAACATGCATGGCATGTAGGGTTTTAGCGAACTGAAGAAAGCGCTGAATTGTTACTGTAGGCCCAATTGTGGCTGCAGCCTTAATTGACTTCTACGTCGACCTGATCGTAGTGTGAAAGTTCTTCGGAAGTGGCTTTAATCGTACCGGTGCAGGAGGTATTGAGGCATTTCTTGATATCGACTTTTCGGTTGAGGCCGCGCAGGTAAGCTTTTGCGCCAGCTTTTCCGCCTTTATTTTTGCCAACGCCGTCGATCTTGATTTCACACAGATTTTCGCCGCGCGGGGTGACGAGAACGACTTTACCTGTAATGGTTTTGGCAGGATCGGTTCCCTCATTTTGTGTTTGGTCTGGTTGAGGTGTTTTTTTACAACTGCTGCCTTTACATTTTGAAGGCTGAGACACTGGGGTTGGTTCGTCAATAACTGGTTCTTCAATGACTGGAGGTGGGGGAACTTCGAAATCGGGACGAATGGTGTAGCTGCTTTCGCCATCGGTGGTAATGAGTGAAATGAAGTAACGTTCAGGTTTAACCTCAAATTGTGGGAATGCATACGTATTCTCGGAATGATTGGTCTGCAGTGTGTTGATAGGGGTTCCAAAGCTGTCGCGGATGGTAATGTTGACGATAATGGACTGCGGATGATCGATATATGTTTTGACCGTTATCAGTCCTTCTTCTGGCGGCACAAAATAGTACCAGTCTTCATTATCGGCTTTTGGCGCAGAAATGTCTTCGGTGTGTTCGGAATTGACCAAGAGTTGGTTGGCAGCATCGCGAGAGCCATTGATACCGGACTGTGAATTGTATTCAAGTTCTTTTGTGCATCCAGCAGCCGCAAAGACAGCAGCTGCGGCGAGCATAGTGAGTATTTTTTTAGCCATAACCGACTCCTTTATGGGAAAAGATTACTGACATTGGAACGCACTTCAATGGGCCCATCAGGCGGTGTTTGAAGGAACGACCACCTGTGTCAGCGTGAAATACAATCGACGTGCCAAAAGTCGAAGTAAATTTTGTTTGTGATAAGAATTCAGCGAAATGCAGGATGAAAATAAGCCGCAGTTTGAGGCTTAAGTATTGATAAAACCAAGCGATGACGAAATGTTGAGCGGAAGATGATTCTGAAGATTGCCGGGATTATTCAGGGATTTTGACGACGACACCGCTTGCGCGTTTGAGATCGGATGAATCGGCATTTGTGAGCGCGATAGAACTCGTGGCCAGGATTTTTGTAATTTTAAAGCGTCCGCCTTCGAGAATTTTGCCGTCGACATAGATTTCGCCGACAGATCCGTCTACGACACCGTCTTTGCTTCCGACACTAATTTTGAGCTGAGCACCTTTTTTCTGGGATGTGATGGATGTGATGTCGGCATCAATCTTTTTATGTCGTCCCTTGATATCGCCGACGATGGGTTTGAGTTCGTCTTTTTGACTGGTAACCTCAGCGCTTTTGTTATTAATGGTTCTGACTTCATTCGAAGAATAACCACCGCCGCTACCCGCGGGTTTAACGATAGTCGGGCCTTCGTCGCTACCGGATGCGGATGCAATACCACCGGCTGCAGCCGTGGGTAATGCGACGCCACCTGTTGCTGCCGTCGGCAGGATAATACCGCCGCCACCACCGGAATCACCGCCGCCACCGGCTCCACCAGCACCACCGCCGCCACCGGCACCCCCGCCGCCACCGCCACCGGCTCCACCAGCACCACCGGCACCACCGGCACCACCGCCGCCACCGGCCCCCCCGCCGCCACCGGCTTTATTCTGTTTGTTTTGGTTGGCTTCGGCTTCGCTTTCAAAGTCGAGATAAGGCGTCCACGAAGGTGGGGCAGTTGGTGCCTCGAATCCATCATAATTTTCTTTGAAGGATACTGTAACAGAGTAAATGGAGCGTCCACTGCTGGCACTGAGTTTGATGTAGTGCAGACCTGCTTCGGGGCTGAATGCATTGAGTATACAGATTCCGGCACCTGAATCACGTGTCACTTCTTTTATGAGAATTCCAAATCTGTCGTATAAACCGACTTTGATATTGAAAATACTTGCGGATTCATCCCAGTTCGTGGTGATTTCGACGTCACCCGGGCTGGGAAGAAAGATCATCTTCCAATCGACTTCGTCGCCTGCTGTGGGGTAGAGTTCATCGTTTGTGACTTGATCGAGCTGAATTTTGATCGCTCCGGCACGGAAAGAATCATGATCGACTTCTGCTGAACATCCGGAGATGAGTGCTGCTGATGAAGCAAGTAAAAAAGCAATTCTTCTAATTCTTTTCATAATCGGCTCCATTTTTATCTTTGCGTTTACACGCACCTCCAGTTTAGCAGTAAACAACCGTATGTGTCAAAATGCATGAACAGTTTTATGAAACAGCCGGCGTATCGCAGATAGCCGGCTGGGCGCGGTGTATGGTCGCAGACCATAGCCGCGCAACATCATGCAGCAACAAGTCATTTGGGTGATTCTGTTTGCGGTTTCGGCTTTGGTACTGCGTGAAATCTTTCTTTCAGTGGGAAGAACTTGCCGGCATTTGTAACAGTGAGTTCGTCGAATTCATAGGAAAGACGGGCATATTTGTTACATGGTATGGCGTGGCAATAGGCCAGTGCTGCGGCCGCACGGCGATAGCAGTAGATATAGTCACGTGGGTGAATCAGTTTGTTATCTTCGAACAGGAGGCCGGTTTTGATGCTGAGCGGTTGTTGGTAAAGGCTGGTGTAGTGCATGATTTCGCGGCCGAGGAGATCGATGGGAATGACCTGATGACCGCTGAACATCAGATGGCGCGTGAGGGCAATCAGAATGTTGGCACTGGAGCTGACAAAGAGCGGGTAGTTACCAACATAAATGAGATAAAGTCCAGAGGCGCGCCGTTGCGGCATTTTGGCCGAGAAGAAGGGGCCAAACCATTTGATGACCCACTCACGGGGGCCTGCGTAAGGATCGTCTTTGGGAATTTCGTCGCTAAGTGGTGCAGGGACTGATTCTGTGCCTGGTGCAGAGATGACCGGATTTTCGGCAAGTTCGCCAGGCAGCCCATTTTCGTCGTGGCCAACGACCATGAATTCCTGCACTTGTTTGATACTGTTGTCATTTGCCATCATCTACCCTCGGACGTCGCAAAAGAAGAACACCTATAATAAATGAACGACATGGGGGAAATATGCAAGCCGTTTTGCGCGAGAGAATAAAAAATCCGCAGCTGCGGGGGCAACTGCGGATCGGAAAATGACGTGAATTATTGATTAATTGGCGGCGGCAGGTGCCGGAGCAGGTGCGGGTTCAGCCGCAGGTGCGGGAGCCGGAGCAGGTGCTGCAGCGACAGGTGCCGGAGCGGGTTCAGCAGCAGCAGGCGCTGGTGCGCGCACAGGGCGCGGCATACGATCGGCAGGACGACGGCTGCGGTCGAAATCACGTCTTGGGTGATCGCCTGGTGTGGGGCGACGGAACTGACGATCGCCTGGCTGAACTTGTTTTGCAAGGGTGTTCTGGCATTCGGAAAGTGACTGTTCACATTCGGTTAAAACTGCAGCAGGCTCACCCTGTGTTGCGGCTTCACCAGCTTTGCTGGCATTGAGATGTGAAAGGGTCGGTGCCAGAACGAGGGCAATAACGCTCATCAATTTGATGAGAATGTTGATCGACGGACCGGCTGTATCTTTGAACGGATCACCAACGGTATCACCAACAACAGCAGCTTTGTGGGCTTCGCTGCCTTTGCCGCCATGGTTGCCGCTTTCGACGTATTTCTTGGCATTATCCCATGCACCACCCGCATTGGCCATAAAGATGGCGAGCACAACACCGGTAATCATGACGCCGACGAGCATACCGCCAAGAATGGCACCATGTGTACCGAGTAAAACATCGAGCACACCAGCAATAATCGGCGCAACAACGGCGATAACGCCCGGCATGATCATCTGACGGATTGCGGCTTTGGTCGAAATCGAAACGCACTTCTGATAATCGGCTTTTGCTTCGGGTTTGCCTTCGAGCAGACCAGGGATTTCTTTGAACTGACGACGAACTTCGACGATCATATCCTGAGCGCTGCGGCCGACGGCGAGCATTGCCAGCGAGCTGAACCAGAACGGCAGCACACCACCGACAAACAGACCGATAACGACGAGCGGATTCATGGCATCGATGGCCTTGAGCCCCATAACGGTTGCATAGGCAACGAACAGCGACAGAGCGGTTAATGCGGCCGAACCAATGGCGAAACCTTTACCGATAGCGGCAGTGGTGTTACCAACGCTGTCGAGTTTGTCTGTACGACCACGAACTTCTTCGGGAAGTCCGCTCATTTCGGCGATACCACCGGCATTATCGGCGATCGGGCCATAAGCATCAACGGCGAGCTGGATACCGGTTGTGGCGAGCATACCGAGAGCGGCCAGCGCGATACCATAAAGACCAGAAGTCATAAAGGCCATAAAGAGGGCAACGCAGATGAGCATCACGGGAATAACGCTGGACTTCATACCAACGGCCAGACCCTGAATGATGTTCGTTGCAGAACCGGTTTCGGAGGCTTTCGCAATGTCTTTCACCGACTGATAGCTGTCGGATGTGTAGACTTCGGTGAATTTGCCGATGAGTGTACCGGCAATCAGACCACCCGTCATGGTGAGGAAGATCATCAGCGGGGTAACGAGGTGTGTTTCGCTGTAGATGGGGATGTTGATGGGCAGACCGCCTTCGGGCAGAACGAGGCTGGCAACGCCGAAAGAAGCAAACGCCGTGATGACTGCAGCAGCAATTGTACCGCGATCAAGCGCGTGCTGTGGATTGGATTTCTCATCTTTGCTGCGAACGAGGAAAGTGCAGCAAACGCTGATGATGATACCGGTGGCTGCGAGTAAAAACGGCAGCACAACAGCGCACATCTGGTTTGAACCCGTCCACAGGGCGGCACCCAGAACGGCCGAACCAATGATGGAACCAACATAGGATTCGAAAAGATCCGCACCCATACCGGCGACATCGCCGACGTTGTCACCGACGTTATCGGCAATAACAGCGGGGTTGCGGGGATCGTCTTCGGGAATGCCGGCTTCGACTTTACCCACGAGATCGGCACCTACGTCAGCAGCTTTTGTATAGATACCGCCGCCGACACGGGCAAACAATGCGATCGACGAAGCACCAAAGCTGAATCCCGTCAATACCTCAAGGATTTTCGACATGTTTTCGCCAACGAAAACGACCTTGGTATAGAGCAGGAACAGGCTGATGATGCCGAGCAGTCCAAGACCAACGACGATCATCCCCATAATGGCACCGCCGCTGAACGCCACGGCCAATGCATCTTTAAGACCATTTCGGGCAGCACTTGCTGTACGAACATTTGCTTTGGTGGCGATGTGCATACCAAAGAAACCTGCGGTTGCACTGCAAACGGCACCGATCACGAACGAAAGCGCAATCAGCGGACTGCTTTCGGGATTCGTCAGATTTACGAGCGCAAGCAATACCGCCACAATCACGACGAAAACGGCGAGAACTTTATATTCTGCCTTCAAAAAAGCCATGGCACCTTCGTGAATAAATCCCGAAATCTGCACCATGCGATCCGTTCCCGGATCCTGTTTGACAACCCACTTCGATTTAATCACCGAGAACAAGATTGCCAAAATAGCCGCAACTGGTACACCAAAGTAAACCAGATACTTGACGACATCATTCAGACTGTCCATTTCTGATAGCCTCCTCCTTCAATTTGGCTTTGTATAAGCCGTTACAAAAACGCATCGAAGCCTCGCACCCTCTTGAAATATAGGTTTTAACCGCGTCGACTCCGATTTTAAGACATGCGTTAAACGATTCCATATCACTTTGCGGGACGCTGCCAAGCACATAATTGACAACATCCCCGTGTTCCGGTCTGCCGATGCCGACCCTCACGCGTCCGAATGCCTGGCTGCCCGTGAGCTCAATAATCGATTTCAGACCGTTGTGCCCGCCCGAACCGCCATTGAACTTCACACGCAAATCGCCCACTGGCAAATCAAGCTCATCGTGAATCACCAGAACCTGCTCAATCGGCAAATGGTAAAAATTCATGCAGGCAACCACACTTCGGCCGCTCAAATTCATAAATGTCTGGGGTTTGAGCAGATAGACGGAACGCCCGCCCATCCGCATCGTGCCAAAAATGCCCTGAAACTTGCTCTGTGTCATCGTGCATCCACACGACTCGCAAAGCAAATCCATCAGCATAAATCCCGCATTGTGGCGGGTCGATGCATATTCGGCCCCAGGATTGCCAAGACCAACTAACAGTAATGCTTCATCACTCATTATTCACAACCTGTGCATTCCAAAGTGAATACACCCGATCTTTTCTATCTACACCATTTGCGCTGCGTTGGGCAATGATAACCATCAGATTTTTCAAGAAAAATGCGGTGCAAACGGTGTGATATGTGGGTATTTTCGGGGGCATGCCCCCTGCGGCGCTATGTGCTCGCTGAGAGACGCGTAAATGCGTAACCAGACGTGCGATTGCGTATAAGCAGACGTGTGAACGCACGTAACCAGACGTGCGATTGCGCGTCTTTACAGCTGCGCGCATACGCGCCTCCCCCCAATGCGGGGCTTCGCCCCGCAACGCCCCGGAACACGGGATCTCCCAAATTTCAGGCGCATTTCCAGGTATCATCATAACCTTCAGTTTCTGCTTATCTGTGCTCCAATATAATTCACCAATACAACAAACAGACACGCCAGAAAGGTATCTCCAGAGCTCCGCAGAAACGGCATTTTTTAGCCGTGGGTGAAACCCACAGACAAAAAAACCCGGATCGCAGTGATCCGGGTTTTTAAGCAATCATGCAGAAATCTTATGAGCGGGGCGGATAAATCTCGGCGACGAGGAAATCGTCGGCATAGACAAATTCGCAGCCATTGGGACGAGGAACGGCGCTGATCTGAGCGCGATCCTTGATACCCATCGGGGTAACATCGAACACGACTTCGGTCGGGATGTCTTTGGGCAGACAGGAAACGACGACGTCACGGGCTGCACAGCGGAGCTTACCACCGAGCGCCACACCTGCTGCACGACCGTCGAGACGAAGCGGTACGCGAACCGATACTTTGACGTTTTCATCGATTGCATAGAAATCGGCATGGATGATACGGCGGCTCAACGGATTGCGCTGTACGCATTTGACCATCACGGCATGGCGAACTTCTTTACCATTATCATCGAGAACGAGATCGAAAACGATGTTTGGACCGAATTCGGTCGAGAGCACTTTGGCTAAATCGGCAGGATTCACAGAAGCAGCCAGTGAGCTGACATTGTGACCATAAACAACCGCAGGAATGCTGCCTGCAGCACGAAGTTTGCGGCTGTCGCCTTTTTTACCGGGCTTGCGAACCAGACCCTTTAACTCTAATCTTGCCATTTTTTTTCTCCTGCAGCCCCAACAAACCTGACTTTCGTCCGTTCCAACTGGCTGCGCATCTATGTCAAATCGGCGCGACCACCGCGCCGGGCGAGCCTTTTAATGGTTTGCACGTATGATGTCAATAATTATTGCGCTGTAATGAACCGTTTCAGTAGCTTTGCCCGCTCGCCGGGAGACGTGCGGATCGCGCGTCTCTGCCGGCTCGCTATTTTTCGGAGGTATGTTCTTTTCTGTCGCCCTTTCAGGGCTAAAATGCTTGGAAATATATGCTCCGGGGGTTCCGCTAACCTCACCTACCCCCAGCCGCTTTGCGGCTGTCCCCCTCCCTCTCCCGGTGGGCGAGGGAAGGGGAATAATTTCCCCGGCTGTACACTGTCGCCCTTTCAGGGCTTTGATCTCAAACATCCATTTGCCTTTTTTAAGTACGATACTGTCAAGCATTTTTAGAATGCGACGACCCTGACCCTGACCCTCACTCTCATATCGTACGTAGCTTCTATTTTTAATTTAATCCTATGGTAATGCAGCCGTCATTTCGCTATAAAGCTTGCGGCTTTCGCGCCGTATTCATGTGGAGAATTGCGGGTTGCAATAAATACGTGAAAACGAGCTTTCTATGAATTTTTTTCATTTTGGAGTGATTTCATGAAAGACTGGAAAATCAGTTTTGCCATCATGGCGTCGTGTTTGATGTTATCTGCGTGCGATTCGCCCGAAGATAAACTCAATGGCCTGGTAGATGACTTGACGAAATGCTCATTTGAAGGCACCAGATGCAGTTTAGAGGGCAATGTCGAAAGATGTGTGGATGGCAGATTGGATTTGAGTGTTTGCCAGCACGGATGCACGGGTGGTGTATGCAACGAAGAACGCAAATGCGACTTCAATGGTTCCAGATGTACGACCGATGGCAAGTTGGAGAGTTGCGTTGACGGCGCGTATTCCATTCAGCCTTGTCCAAATGGATGCGAAAATAACGCATGTAAAACGGAACGCTGCGATTTCAATGGCTCCAGATGTACGACCGATGGCAAGTTGGAGAGCTGCGTTGACGGCGTGTATTCTGTTAAGCCATGTCCTAATGGATGCGAAGCAAATGAATGTAAAGTTGTGTCTTGCTCGTTCCATGGCTCAAGATGCACTGCCGATGGCAAGTTGGAGAGCTGTGATAACGGCGAGTACTCACTTAAGCCGTGTACGGAAGGATGCGAAGGAAACGTTTGCAAAGAAGATTTTGTGAGCTGTTCATTCGCTGGTCCCAAGTGCAGCGACGATAATAAGTCCATGATCCTCTGCATTTCCGGCCATGAGTACGTACAACATTGCCAGTATGATTGTGAGAATAAGCATCATCTGTGCAATCCAAAACCGGGATCGGGCCCGAATGATAATACTGCAGATTTGCCTTCAGTGACAGGCATTGATCCCGTCAGCGGCAAAGCCGGAACACAGGTCACGATTAACGGTGCCAACCTCGATAAAGTCACCAAAGCGTTTTTTGGCAACACCGAAGTTAATGTCACATCGGCAGCGGCAGATAAGGTCGTGGTTGCTGCACCAGAACTCGAAGGCATCGTTCCGGTCGGCGTGATCGCGAATGACAAACGACTCTCCGCAGGCCAGTTTACCTATCTCGCTGCAAGTGAGAACAGGGCTGAAGTTGACTGGTGCAAGCTGACTTATTACGTTTCGAACATGAAACCAGGCGAGCCTCTCCAGGCGTTTGCGGAAGTTTTTGAAGATGGTGTGACGGGTGCTTCCGGCAGCCATAGCGGCTTGCAGGGAGAGGTTGGCTATATGAAAGCTGACGGCGATCCCAGTGATGTAAATGCCTATAACTGGTTAGAAGCCGTCCGCAATACATCATTCTCCGGGCCTGCAGCAGGTAATAATGATGAATATATGGCCAAAGATGTTATCCTTGGCACGGGAACCTATCGCATTGCCTATCGTTTTAGCCTTGATGGCAAAAACTGGCAATACTGCGACATGAATGGTTCAGCTCATGATGGCTTTACTGGTGATCAGGCTGGAACTGTCTTTGTCGTTGCAGAACCAGAACCCGAACCGCCCAAAATTGAATGGTGTCTGATTGTGAACAGCAATAAGAATCTTTCGACCAAAGCAGGTGAAGAATCGGAACCCATTTATGCGCAGGCTTTTGTACCCGAATGCACAGATTATCAGACGCATTGCGACAAATTGACGGCTAATGTCGGTTATGGCTCGCCAGCTCTGGATTCGAAAGATGATGTCGAAGATCAATACAAATGGCTGCCTGCTGTATTGAATACGGCATACGATGGCAGCGGTGGCCAGAAGCATGATGAATTCATGAGCGCTCTGACGATCGACGAACCCGGTGATTATTCGATTGCATACCGAATGAGCCTTGATGGTGGCGAAACATGGACATACTGCGATGCCGTCAACGATACAGAATTCAAGGGGTCTCAGGGCCTGATGCTCAAAGTCGAGCCTATCGTAGAACCGCCCGAACCAAAGCCAACCATCGGTTGGTGCCGTATACAGTCCCCCAAAGAACAGACTGTACGCGCTAACCATGAGAGTGCGCCTGTTTATGGTCAGGTTTATGTCGCTGATTGCACTGGCAATGGCAAACAATGCGAATCCGTTGAAGCCGAGGTCGGCTATGGGCTCAAAGAAAATTCAGAGGACTACAAGAATTTCAATTATATCAAAGCCACCTACAATGCTTCTGCAGATGCAGGCAACAACGATGAGTACATGGCGAAATTTACGCCTACCGAAGCCGGTGATTATTACGTCGTATATCGTTTCAGACTTTCCGAAGAAGATGACTGGACTTATTGCGATTACGATGCAGATGACTTTGACATTGTCAATGCCGCGAAGATGGAGGTGACGGATAAGGATACCATCGTCTGGTGCCGTACCCTTCTGGATAATTACGAAATTTCCGAAGGTGCGTCAGTTACTGCATACGGTCAGATTTGGGTCGATAACTGCTCGGAAGGTGCTGGGCAGTGTGATAGCGTTATCGCAGAGGTCGGTTACGGCGTCGGTTCGGATCCCAGTAAATACGATAACTATGTTGCGGCAGAGTATAATGAGGGAGTGGTAACGGGCAATAACGACGAATATATGCTCACCATTCAACCGCCTAAGCGCGGAGATTATCACGTCGCTTACAGATTCAGCGTCGATAATAAAGCAAACTGGACCTATTGCGATGGCGATAATAATAAAGAATTTACGCCGGATCATTTGATCACACTGGTCGTCAAAGATCCCATTCGCTGGTGCGAATTTTATATGAATTCCCCCGTGACCCTGGCTACCGGGGCTACGACAGAAAAAATCTATGGTCAGGCTTTTGTTCCGGGGTGCACCGAATATGATAAAAATGCCGCATGCGATGGCCTGAAAGCTGAAATCGGCTATGGTACTGGTGATGATTATACGAATTATAAATTCGTCGAAGCCAGCTACGAAAAGGATGTGGGCAATAACGATGAATTTGCCAGAACGCTCTCCTTTGATGAAGAAGGAAAATATAATGTCATCTATGCATTCAGCATGAATGACGGTGAACGCACCTACTGTTCCCGCAACGGTAACAAGCCGTTCAGCCTCTCCGATGCAGGTATCGTCGATGTCTTCGTTCCAAAACCTGAAGTTCCAGAAATCGATTGGTGCCAGATCAAGACCACAGTCCCAGAAAGAATGATTTTGGGCAATGAACTCAGTGTCTATGCCGAAGCATTGGTTCAGCATCAAGGTTGCACCGAAGCTCCTGGGCTTTGTGATGGGCTGGTCGGGTTTATTGGTTATGGCAAAGCTACAGACAAAATCGAGGACTTCAGCTATTCAGCTGCGTCATATACGAGAGACGAGGGGGACAACGATGAATTCGTTGGCACATTTGCTCCGCGTTCTGCAGGCGATTATGAGATAGCTTTTGCTTTCAGTATGGATGGCGGTAAAACCATGACATATTGTGGGCCGGTAAATCCAGTAATGGAGAATGTGCCCGAACGAAATGTTGCGCGCATCAAAGTAGAAGCGCCAACAATTGGCTGGTGCCGAGTTCAGTATCCAGACAAAACAACTGTCAAACAAGGCGAAACGTCTGAAATCATCTATGGTCAGGTTTATGTCGAAGGTTGCTCTGAAGGCGAAAAAATCTGTGGCAGCGTGAAGGCAGAAGCCGGTTACGGCCTTGGCGATGATCTCTCGTCATATACATGGAGTTCCGCTGTTTATAATGATGCATTCAATGGCACATCTACAGATAATGATGAATATGCTGCATCGTTCGAGATCGGAAAAGATGTTGTCGATATAACATACAATCTCATTTATCGCTTCAGTATCGACAATGGCCTTCACTGGACTTATTGTGATTATGATAATGTTGAGGGCTTTGATGTAAACAATTCTGCAAAACTCATTGTTCAACCTGCAGATCCAGTGATGGGTGAACCGTTCGTGCGCGGTGTCGATTATGCCTGTGGTATCGAGCAATATCTGGCATCCGTCTCAGCAACCGTCTCGACGCCCAAAGACATCTATGGCCAAATCTGGATGCCTGGTTGCACCGATAACGGAAAATGCGCCAATATCGTTGGTTCACATTTCCACTACATTTCCAGTGAAAATGCAAACAGTGATATCCGATCCGGCGAATGGACGGTCGTCGATGCAGAATACAACGAGGGATACGAAGGAACTAGCAACGATGAATACATGGTGAATGTCAGCATCGATACGGCTGGTCAATATGTATTTGCCTATTCGTTCGATCTCAAGCGCGATCCTGCAGACAAACAGGAAAAAGCACAGCGCGTATTCTGTTACGTTAACTGGCAGGATCTCGGCTTTGGCTCGCTGAATGTTTGCAGTGATAAATGTGTAGAATAATCATGTGATTATTGTTGCCGTGCTATCGGGCCGTTGGCCCGATACGCACGCCGAAAGGCGCTATTGCTTTTGGCAATACGCGCCTTTTTTTTGCCTTTGTTTAACGAGTGTGAATATAAAAATGCAAGTCCTTCGCTTCACGGTTTTTAGCTTATAGCTTATGGTTTATAGTGCTCTTTAGACAACTACAAGCTATAAACTACAAGCTATAAGCCAGTGCTTCACGACATCGTGTGCGAAAACAATATCCACACGGGTTAAACAGTGCCTTTTTATTTGCGTTTTTACAACGATTGTGGTTTTACACCATTTGGGATGTTTTTGATTGATGCCGGACCAGCCTGTGGCAAACGCGGCATGTGGCCTTTGTTCATTCGTTCTAAGCCCAAATGGAGTTTTCTCATATGGCAAAGCAGCAATTGTTACAGATTGTTCCTTCTGAACAATCGGCCGTGGTATATGGTAATTTATCATATTCTTCGAAACGCTCCGGAAATGAACTTGATGCGCAGCATCCCGCACTGCTTGGGCATTATCATGATCTTGAAAAGATAGGACACGGCGCTCAGGCGACCATGCTTAAGGCATTGGACAATAATGGCACTCCGGTCGCCATCAAAATCTTCGAGTATCAAAAGGCGAATGAATGGAAAGAGTTCGAACTGTTCGAACGTGAAATCAGTGTTCTTAAAGATCTGGACATCGATGGTGTGCCTAAATATATAGAAACGATAAAGACAAATCGTATCATTTATCTGGTTGAAGAATATATTGATGCATTGTCGCTCGAGAAACAGCTCAACAAAGGCCGTATATTCAGTCTTGATGATTGTCTGATAATACTCAGAAATACGGCAAAAATATTACAATCGCTTGCCAACCGTATACCTCCGATTGTTCACCGCGATATCAAACCAGCCAACATTCTTGCAGATGAACAGCTCAATATATATTTGGTCGATTTTGGTGTCGTTGCGAATACCGTACAAACCGTTTCGATGACATTCGCAGGCACTGCCGGATATGTAGCACCGGAACAGCTCTATGGCAAAACAACACCGGCATCGGATATCTTTAGTCTGGGCGCGACAATGCTGCATCTGGTCACTCGCGTCGCACCGTGCGATATGAAGTTAAAAGGTTTTTTGCCGGATTTCGATAAATATATACCCTCCAGCGTGCCCGGATGGTTTTCGGATCTCATCATGAAGATGATGTCTCCCGATCCAGAAAGTCGACCGCAAAATGGCGATGCGCTTGTTAAGCTGATAGAAGCCGGACAAGCCAGATATTTAAAAGAATCTGAAGCGAAAAAAAATTCGTATACCAAACCGGCATATACACAAAATCTAACGGCTTCTGCAGAATTTACAGAAAAACAACCGATTGAAAAACGAGCTGATACACAGGAACAGTCCGCCCCGGCAGGTGTTAAAGCTGATAAGCCGGAGCGTTATTGGACTATCGTGCCCGTTATTATACCCTTATGTTTCGCTTTTTTACTTATCTTAATCATTATGTTGGATAAGTCGGATAAAAATAGTCATCGAGAGGTCAGTATACCTACAGATAGTTCTATGGATTATAGTTCTATGGATGCTAAGAATGATAGTTTATTTGGTTTTGGTTTTATTCCAGAAGTTGAATTTATGAGTGGGGTTGCCGATTATAGTAAAGGGGACTATACCAGTGCATTGAAACATTTAAAAACTGCTGCCTCATTTGGATATAAAGATGCGCAATATAAACTTGGTCAAATGTATGCTGAGGGCGATGGCGTAGAAAAGAACTATGATGAGGCTTTGAATTGGTATAAAAAGGCGGCTGAACAAGGAGAACTTGACGCACAATACGCGCTTGGATGTTTGTATAGCAATCCTGAAGAATATGGAAAGGATCCATTGGCTGTGGATATAATTTGGGGGAATGGTGAATTCAGGCATTATGATGAAGCAGTCAAGTGGTATAAAAAAGCTGCGGAATCTGGACATTTGAAGGCGCAATATCGGCTTGGCTACATGTATTCGGTTGGTGAAGGCGTCTCTCAAGACTTTTATGAGAGTGGCAAATGGTATAAAAAAGCTGCGGAACAGGGGGATTCTGAGGCACAGTATTCCCTTGGCCTTTTATATCTCTATGGTGGTGTAGAAAAATACAGATCGGAAGCTGTGATTTGGTTGCAAAAAGCTGCCAAACAGGGGCATTTGGATGCGCAGTACCAGCTTGGTCGCATATACGCTACCGGTGATGGTGTCGAAAAAGACGATGAAAAAGCTGTCAAATGGTTACAAAAAGCCGCAGATCAGGGACATGCCGATGCAAGGCAGTTGCTTCTTAGATTCCAAAAGACAATGGATAAAACGTCGGGAATCAGAGTTCTTTGAATATTTGGCTATATTTAGTCAGTGTGGATATCGCGTTACCCCGATGCGTGTGTGATACTGGCAAAGCGCGCCGAGCATCGAGCGTCGAGTTGGCCAATGAGCACTCGTGGCTCATTGCTCATGCTCGTGGCCGCAAAGCAGACAATCTTACTTTTTCATATCTACGATCGTTAAACAGAGCCAAATATTTTGCTGCAGTGTATTGCGCAGCAATAGTTGCAGCGCGCAGCCGTATTGTCGCGCAGCGGCAATAGGATGCGCAGCGAGCCGTAGCGGCGCGCGTTTCGCACGTCGCAAGGCGAGCAGAGTCGTTTTTATAGAAAAATATAGACTCTGCTCAATCATGATGGATATATAATACAATTAAATACTATAAAGCTTGGAATCCGGAATTTTGTACGAATATTCAAATGCTCAAAGCGCTCATTCAATTGTTCCGAGTTATATGCCCATTTATACAAAGTGTGTTAAAAAGATCCATGATATATTGAACAGTTCATTTGCACAAACCCGTGTTGAGATTACAACCGGATGTACACGGTTCATAACTGTTGCTAAACCAATAGTATAAACCGTCATTGCCCAATTTGCATGAAATGTTGTCACTGTACCAGGATGAATTCAGATAGTAGTTGCATGTATTTCGTGTTTTGCTTGCATCTTCTATCGTACACGATGTTGAGCACGAGCCTTTCCCGTCGTTGTCTATGGCGCATTGATGTGGGGTGTCGTAGTAATCCGCGCAATTCTCGGCATAGACGACACCGGCGGGAGATCCCTGGGGCTTGTCGCAGAACAGCAGCCAATCGCCGATACATTTGTCTTTGGTGACGCCGGGCGTGCAAGTGGCACCATATTCTTCGGGAATAAAAAGACAGTTGCCATCGACGCACTGATATTTACAGTATTCGGGCGCACCAATATACGTCCATATCAGCTGATTGTCAGGTGTTTTTTCGCAAACTGTGTTAAACGCAATCCCTGTCTCTTTTCCGCTTTCGGAATTATAATCAAGCATACACTCGCCATAGAAATCGCCTTCGTGTGTGCAGGGTTCGTAGCAGTTAAAGCCGTCATCCGATGCCTCGGCGCAAATTTCGGGGCCGCAGTCAGTGATTTTGATGGTTGCATGGTCTTCGACGCCAACTGCCTGTGAACACGATACGATGCGGTTGCCGTCGCATGTTGTAAAATTGTTAGTCCACTCGCATGGGTCACCGACGTCGGCATTTTTAACGTTGCTGTGCGTCTTTGAAAGACAACTGCCGTCCGGCTGGCACGATTCGTTTTCGTTGCATTGGCACTCGACGCATTTGCCTGCGACGCATGTCTGGGATGGCTGCGGACATGGTTTGGATTTGCTGCACGTTGGCGAAGGCATATCAATGCAGAAACCATTCTGGCAAACACGTGAATCCTTGCATTTTCGAGTCGGTGTGCATGCATTTTCGGGGATGCAGACGGTTTTATCACAGATATAGTCGTCGCCGCATTCGCGATCACTGTAGCAGACGATATCGGCGAGCGGCTTGCAGGTGCCGTTGATGCAGGTATGGGCGCCGGGACATTTATTTTGGGCCGAACATTTGTTGTCTGCGGGCAGATCCTGGCATTTGCCTTCGACACATGTCCGATTGCCGGTACATGGGTTGTCTTCGGTGCATTCGGGAGGCGTTTGCTGTTCGACGCATTGACCGTTTGTGCAGATTTTGTTTGGGTCTTTGCATGGATTGCTGTTCGAGCACTCGGAATCTTTCGGTGCAGATATACATTTGCCTTCGACGCATTGTTTGGATTTATCGGTGCAAGGTACGAAATCGGAGCATTCCACGAGAGCCGCAGGCAGACACAGTCCCATGTGAGAGCAGGCTTCGCCTTCACCGCATGAAGTCGCATTGCATCTGTCGATGCATTTGGAATTCGCACAGACCTGGGCGTTTGGACAGAGATGCTCACTGTCACATTTGATGTCTTCTTTTTTATCATCGCTGCACGATGCACAAAGCATTGTCATGCAGCATGTGAATGTCCATAATTTCCAGGTATTCATCGTTAGAAACACACATCACCCATGCAGATTTCATTAAATCCGCAGTTGTCGTATCGGTCGAATACATAGAAGTATCCGTCGTCCAATTTCTGGCATTTATAGACTTCGACGCCGACGATATAACCTTCCCAGTTGATATTATCTTCGTCGCAGATGGTTTTTTCTTTGCCAAGATCTGATTCGCTACATGCATCCGAGCATATCGCGACATCATTTGCCAATCGGCAGCTGCGCCCTGATTGCGCACAGTCCGTTACTTGATTGATATAGGACATTTCGGCATATACGCGGCATTTGACCAGATAATCGCCAAGGCAGTAGGGCATGTCGGATGAATTACATAACGCCCCGCTCACTTCGTCAATCGTCATGCAGACATTCGATACGCAGAAGTTGCTGCCGCAATCCGCATGACCTGTACAGGATTGCCCGAGTTTTTTGCTGTCATCGTTTGGATCACCGGTTTTGCCGGGATCGTTACTGGTACCGGGTTTTTCTGCACAGACTTTATCGTTGCTGCAATAGTCGCTGCTGCATTCGGATGATTTCGAACATGATGCGCCATTATCCAATAGCGGAGCGGGCTTTTGGGCACAATAATGATTCTCGTCGCAATAGTTTGTGATGCATTCGGCAGATGCATTGCAAACCATCCCTATTGGAGAAAGTTCGGTAGAAGATGTTTCATCGTCGCATGCATTCGAGCATAAAGCTAGCAGAGTTATCGCGATGGTGAAGCTGTATAGATTTGTCGTGCGCATTTGCTGGCCTGTAAACAATGCGATTCTATATCGCAAATGATTGGCAAACGCGAATTTAATTCGCATTTACCGTTGATACTGGATACTACAAAAAAGCCCCTGTGAACAGGGGCTTTCTGAAAAATGCTGCGTGATGCGAAAGATTATTTGGCAGGTTTCTCAGCGCATACTTTATCAGAATTACAGTAATCGCTGACGCAATCTATATTATTGTTGCACGAATCACCGATTGCCGCATTACCTGGATAAGCAGTTGTGCATTGAGTTGATGCATGATTTGGCCAGCAAACTTCACCACTATAGCTATTGCATTCATGCGCAGATTCAACCCATTCATAGGTGCCGCTGTTATTGGTGCAGGTTTTGGTAATGGCTTTCAAATATGCGCCAACTTCATCATCGCTTTCTTCACCACCGCATGAATAGAGTTTATTGCCCTCAGTGGCTTCCGAGCAGACGGTTGGATCGACATCATCGAGTTCGCATTTGGCTTCGCCTTCTTTTACGACGCAGGATGAGCCAGTTGCACATGTATCTTTGATATAGCGATAGTCTTCGTTGTCACCCTGAACACAGTTGACTTTAACATTGCCAAAGCAATAACCGGCATCCGTTGATGCGCATTCTTTCATGTTCAAATCATCGGCTGTTTTGCAAACGTTGCCGATGCAGAGCGCATCTGCATTTTCACAGGGATTGGCATCTGCAGGATTACAGGCTGTGCCCTCTTGTACATTGCCTGGATCCTTAGGGGCTGCACATTTGCTTGTTTCATCGTCAAGCGACTCGCAGTTGCCAGAAGCACATTCGTCGTTGCCATTGCAAACTTCGTCATTCTTGAGCAAGCATTTAAATTTGCCGGCAGCCGCGGGATCATCGACCTTTTCTGCATTGCTGTTGCATGTGTATTCGCAAGCACAGTCGTCACCTTTAGCTACGCCATTGGCATTGGCGATGGCATTGCAAGTGACATTGCTACAGTCATTCTTGGAAGCTTCGCATGTAAAGGCACCATCAGCACCGTCAACTTTGTCGAATCCCAATTTACATGTGTATTCGCAAACACAGTCGTCACCCTTGGCTACACCATTAGCATTGGCAATTGCATCGCATTTGACTTCGGCACAGGCATCTGTTGGGGTTTTGGGATCGTCGTCTTTTTTGTCATCGCTGCAGGCCGAAACAAAACCAGCGCTCAAAAGGGCAACCAACAAAGCCATAGACAATTTTTTCATATTTTCCTCTTCTCTTTTTGAAATGATGCGGCACCGTACCGCAGAAAATAAACCACATCGGTATGCATGTGGTTTAAACAACCACACAATAGCACAAAGTTTTGGCAAATGCAAATCCAGTGCCAGGATGGACAGGGCTACAGTAACTGTTTGGACCTAATAGCCCGCGGCAACGCCGAGGAATGCGGAGGATTCGCGATATAGCGAACTGAAGAAAGAGCCCCGGCTGAATTGTTACGGTAAACAGCGTCGAAAAAAACACTCCATGCCAGCGATCAAACTGGTTTATGAACACGACATTTTTGTCGCACCCCAAATTGAGAATGTGATGCATCTGATTTGCATCTCCGCAGAATCACTCAAGATCTAACGGTTCTTGCAATGGCTCTGACAATGACAAAAATGCCATACTATTTGCACTCGCCGGTCTGATCGTCGCATCCGTCTGGACAGACATTGAAATCGTGATCGAGTGGGAAGCTGCCTAGCCGGCCATCGGTTGTTGCTGCACACAGATAAAGGTAGCTGTAGGCTTTTCCGTCTTCGTCATGCATGCAGACGCGTTTAGTTTCTCCTGCAGTTTCGCAGGCATCGACGCAATTGGCAATAATCGTTGCATCCATATCGAGCGCCCGTTTGCTGGGAATGGCGCAGAACTTGGAGTCGGTGCAATAGGTGCCGGTCTGAATGCCGCCATAAGCCGCACTTGAGCTGGTCGAATAGCAATAGGTGAGCCAGTTGCCCTGGCATGCATCGGGATAGGTCGCCGTTGTGCAGGTCTGATTGAATTCGGGCGGAACGAAATCGCAACGCCCATTCGTGCACCCGATCAGACATTCGTTATACCCGTGCTGCAGCGACCAGACATATGCGCCTTCGGGAGTGATGTCACACTGCCAGGTAAATGCAATGGTTTCACTCCCATTTTCGATACAGACACCATAAAAGTCGGTATTTTGCAAGGGAAGACATGTATCGTAACATCCGACGCCGTTCTCGTTTGCAGTCGCACATGCACGAGCGCCGCAATTTTGAACGTTCACATGCGCTGTATCGCTGCCAGGTTCACTTGAACAAGTGAATACGCGGTTTTCGTCGCAGAATGCGAAATCCTTTGTCCAGACACACGTGTCGCCTTCGCGGATGTTTTTTGCCGCGGAAAATGCGGGATCGATGCAGCTGCCGTTGACTGTGCAGATCTGGCCGGGATCACATTCGCACTCGACACAGATGCCGGCAACGCAAGTCTTTGCTGCGTCTGCGCATGAATGTTCCTTGTCGCATGTATACGGTGCTTTTTCGATGCATTTTCCTTCGTGACAAAGGCCTTCTGCGCAAGGCCTGGTCAGGCTGCATGTGTTATCGGCAACGCATCGGTTTTTGTCGCACCCAAAGCCCTCGCCGCAGTCATTGTCCTGATAACAGACGAGTTCATCGCGCGAAACGCATTTGTTGTTCTGGCAAAACAATCCTTCGGCGCATGTGTCGACTGGCGAACATTCGCCTTCGAAGCAATTTCCGTCTAGCGCACAGACCTGCCCGGCAGGGCAGGAACCTGCACTGCAGCGTTCGATTTTGTCGGCGATGCACCTGCGCGACTGCAAGTCGCAGATTAAACCGCGACTGGCGCAATTGACGTTCGAAATGCATTCGACGCATGTGCCATCCGGCGCACAAACCTTATCGCCAATGCAGTCGTGGCTGCTCGCGCATTCGACACAGATATTGGTGCTGTTGCATACCAGGCCGCCTGTACATGGCACGATCTGTGAACATTCGCCGGTGATACACGTATAATCACTGCCGCAAACCTTGTTTGGTGCCGTACATGGCTTTTGCTGCGAACATTCACGTTCTTCAATGGGCTTGGGCTCTTTTGCACAAATGCCCGAATCTGCACAGACCAGTCCCTGTCCACAGCCGGTTTGTGCGCAGTGCACAATACAGATGCTGTTGGCGCAAATCACTTTGCCATCGGCCTGATCACAGTCGCCGGATGTAGCGCATGTGCCGCCTATCCTCGATTTCGATTCGGAACTATCGTGGCAGCCCATTGTCAGCATCATTGCCGTGAGCAGAATCGGAAATAGCGTTTTCATATAATTCTCACCGTCGCTTGCAAATATGCGAGTGTTGGGGGAAGTCTCCCCCTGCGCGGCTATGGCTGCGCCATACGCCGCTACCCCCTCTGCGGGGCGCTGCCCCGCAACCCCCCAGGGCCGTCGAGTTCTATTTTGGCATGTTCTTTTCTGTCGCCCTTTCAGGGTTGTCATCTCAAGCATCCATCTGCTTTTTTGAAAGTACGATACGGTCAAGCATTTTTAGAACTCGACGCCCCTGCCCGCAACCCCACGGAGCACTTTATGCCGCAGCATCAGTTGCTGTCACAGGTTCCACCGTTGTCGTATGAGCAGCCGTACCAGCATTCTTCCGAATCTTCGTTAAAATAGGCCGAAATACCGTCATCGTTGTATTCACATACATACAGATCACTGTATTCAATATCATAATCGTCGCGATCATAGCCGCAGATATGCTTTGTTGCACCCGATTGGATTTCTTCAGCCGAACACTGCTGTGCGCATGCAACATAGTGCGAGCCTGGGCGTTTGGCGCAAACATAGTCGTCGCCAAAGAATGTCCCCGTTGTGGTTAAATCCCAATTGGTGTAATACGTCTTGCAATCGTAAACCATTACTTGGGAAAAGGTTTGGCTGCATTCGACTATCAGGTTGCCTTCACAGTGGTCGGCATAAGAACCGGCTGTGCAGGATGTACCCTGGACTTTGTATGCCGCCTGCAGACATACGCCCGATTTGGCGTCACAATACAGCCCGGATGCGCATTTCTTCTCAGCGATGGCATCGTCACACGCGACACCTAGTCCCAGACCATCCGCTTCACTCGAATCGATGCATTCGTTATAGGCATTGCATTGCTTGCCTTCGGGGCACCACTTTGAGCGCGCCAGACACTTGGTGCAGTCGGATGCATGCTCTGCGCTGTTACACAGATTGTCGCATGTTGAATAAAAGTAGCATTCGTTCTTGGTTTGCGCAGCTGCAACGCATTTGTAACCAGCTGAACAGACGTTCGATGTATCGTCACATGGCTCGACCAGTGAGCATTCGCCGGATACGCATTTGCCTTCATTTCCGCAGACTTGGCCTTCGCCGCATGATTTGGCTGTACATCGTGGAATGCACAAACCGGAATCACTGTCACAAATAGAGTTGTCGCTGCATTTTGCACCGCTCATCGTGCATTTGTCGATACAATGTCCGGCATCACACACCTGATAATTCAGCGTACAGCCATCCAGCGGTGAACAGTCGGCCTCAATGCACAGATGTGAATCGGGGTCACAGACTTTACCAGATGCACAGGTTCCGGTTGCACAAGGTTCGACACAACGCCCATCTGTGTCGCACAAAAGTCCGTTGCAAGATGCATCCGATGAACATTTTTCAATGCATCTGTGCGACGACAGATCGCAGACTTTTGTGCCCGTACATGCGTCGATTTCCGAACATTCACCATCGTGACACAGAAAATCGTCGCTGTCACAGTATTTTCCTGCACCGCACGAACCTGCCGAACACTGTTTTATGCACTTGAAATTGGGCACATCGCAGACATACGTTTTGTCGAATCCATTTTCGTAACATCGCTGCCATGATGTGCATTCACCGACAACACACAGACCATCGTTATTGCATGCCATGCCATCGGGACACCCGTTCAGATAGCATTTTTCGATACATTTCCCGACACTTGTGTCGCAGACACGAGTGTTGCTGCAGCCATCGGATGTTTCACACCGATCCACACAATGTCCGTCGTTGCAGTACTGTTTCTCTGCGCATTCATCGTCGTTGCTGCACGATGTGGTCTGTGAAGCCGAAAGACATTGGCCATTGACGCAGAAAAGATGCGAATTGTCGCACTTTTTTGTTCCGGAACAGGGGCCAGCACTATTGATAATCTCGCAATGCCCCTTTACGCACTGCAGATTTGCACCTGTGCACGGATTCTCGTTCGAACATTCTGGCTCTTCAGGGGTTTTCCCTGGATCAGACTTTGTGCAAATGCCCGTGTCTGCGCAGATATAGCCCTCATCGCATGAATCTTTCGTACATCTGGGAACACAGTACAGACCATTGATACAGACACGCGAAGCATCCTCACAGACATTGTTCGCAAGACATGGAATCACCTTCGATTCGTCTTTTTTATCGTCGCTGCAAGATACAGCCAAAACTGTATAGAGCGCAGATAAAATACACAATATTTTAATTTTAGACATAAAAAGCACCTCTAGTTTTGCTTCAGGTTGAACGAAATGCGAATTGGCTGCAAATCAATACCTGAATGCACAGCTATTTCTTTACATCACACGGTGGCCTACATCAATATTATGGCGATTTTTTTCCCAAAGTGCTGTGACTATTCAGCCTTTCAAGAAGCCTGTTGGCCTTCCATATTAATGGCCCCCGGCAACACCGGGGGCGAGGCATTTTTCTTTTCTTCTTCCCCCAATTTTTTGCCAGCCCAACGAGCTGGCAAAAAATTGGGAAAAGGGAGGGTACGCCTAACCCCTGGTAGTTGCTACGTTCCAACCGGGGGCTAGATATTGAATGCCTATGGCGTTCCTGGCATAAGGCTGAATCGATAGGGCT
>JAEEGL011792347.1_pt1 | contig 28824 bp, 21 predicted proteins | sample 9134231 | NCBI WGS metagenome assembly JAEEGL01 (sample SAMN16246548, study PRJNA631951) | gut metagenome | biome: gut microbiome; feature: rumen; material: fiber-attached | host: Bos | place: Iran: Karaj | collected 2018-10 | reverse complement strand
GGACGTGCCGCCCTGCTCTCCCGAGTGCTCTCCCGCGTGTTCCTGCGGCAGGTATCTGGAGATCTGGAACGACGTGTTCATGCAGTACAACAAGCAGGCGGACGGCACTTTCCCGCCCCTGGAGCAGAAGAACGTGGATACGGGCATGGGCCTGGAGCGCACCATCGGCGTGCTGCTGGGCGCCAAGACCGTGTACGAGACCGACCTGTTCAGCGGCATAATCGCGAAGATAGAGGAGCTGAGCGGCAAAAAGTACAGGGATAACGACGAATACACCCGCTCCTTCCGCATCATCGCCGACCATATGCGCACCGCCACCATGATAATCGGCGACGACCGGGGCATCACTCCCTCCAACGTGGACCAGGGCTACGTGTTAAGGCGCCTGATCCGCCGCAGCGTGCGCCACGGCATGAAGCTGGACATGCCCGAAGGCTTCACGGCTCAGTTGGCCGAAGTCATCGTGAACCAGTACGCGGACGTGTATCCCGAACTCAAGCGCAACAGTGAGTTCATAAAGACCCAGCTGCTGCTGGAGGAAGAGCGTTTCCAGAAGACCCTCAAGCAGGGCATGAAGGAGTTCGACAAGCTGATAGGCAACATCTCCCGCCAGAAGGGCGCCGTGGCTCCCGTGCTGGAGAAGCTAAGCGCGGGCGAGGACGCCTCCGAAGCCATCGCTGCCGCCCTCAAGACGCTGCCGCCCAGGCCGGAATTCCTGCCCCTTATCGAGCAGCTGAAGCTTGGCCAGGCCGCGCCGGAGCTCAAGAGCGAGTGCGAAAAGTTCCTGGCGGGGCTGGAAGTGATCGACGGCCGCAGCGCCTTCAAGCTTTACGACACCTACGGTTTCCCCATCGAGATCACGATGGAGCTGGCGGCGGAAAAGGGCCTGAAAGTAGACGAGGAAGGCTTTAACGAGCGCTTCAAGCAGCACCAGCAGGCCTCCCACGCCGGCGCGGAGCAGAAGTTCGCTTCAGGCATGGCGGACCACCAGGACAAGACCGTGAAGCTCCACACCGCCACCCACCTGCTCCACGCGGCGCTGAGGAAAGTGCTGGGCGACGAGGTTGCCCAGAAGGGCTCCAACATCACCACCGAGCGCCTGAGGTTCGACTTCTCCTTCGGCAGGAAGATGACCCCCGAAGAGATAAAGGAAGTCGAGGCGCTGGTTAACCAGTGGATACAGGCAGCCGCTCCCATCTCCTGCGAGGAGATGACCGTGCCCGAAGCCAAGGCCCAGGGCGCCATAGGCCTGTTCGAGAGCAAGTACGGCGAGCGCGTCCGCGTGTACACCATGGGCGGCTACTCCAAGGAGATCTGCTCCGGCCCCCACGCGGGAAACACTTCCGAGCTGAAGAGCTTCAAGATACTGAAAGAGGAATCTTCTTCCGCCGGCGTGCGCCGCATCAAGGCCGTTATCGAAGGCTGAAGACCCCACACGCCCGTCCGCAGAAACCGTGCGGGCGGGCGTTTTATACTGCTGCTGATCATGATATAATATAACTAAAGGCCATTTTGATTGTTGATGCGGGGAGGTTCGACAGAATGAATAGGTTTATTGTTTATTTGCTTATGCTTGTGCTGTGCGCCGCCGCATCAGCGTTTGGGGAAGCAGACCTTATCGGCTGCTGGGAATTCGATTCAGAATATATGTACAATATGGGTCTGATGCCGGAAGGCGACACTCCCGAATACGTAAGCAGGAAATGCATCATGGAGTTCTTGCCGGACGGCGACCTGACTGTCTATCTGGTAAGGGGAGGAAATGACTACACTTATACTGATAATACTATCACCGTTTACTATGAAAACTTCATACTCCAGTGGCTGGGGGATGAACCCGAAATGCTGACCAAAGAGTATGCATATGTCCTGAACGGAGACGAGTTGCTACAGATATACTCTTCACCGGATCATGACATTTATCTGATCTATCGCCGATTGGGTGAGGGAGAAGGACTCTTTGGCAAATGGAAAGAGTCGTTTTGGCTGGACGAAGAAGGATACGCGGCCTATCTGAATGGGCAGCCAATCTCGGAAAACGGAGAAAACACGATACGGGAATACAAGCCTGACGGTAAGCTCACGGTGTGGGATGATATCATATACGAGCTGGCATATTCCAGCGAAGACTACAGTGACGCCTGGGGAGGCGGTTCGGATGTCTCGGACTGGGCGTTGACCTATACGGCAGACGGGACAAACATTATCATCAGCGGAAGAGACGACACGGAAACCGTCGCGTATCGTTTCGAAGACGGTCGCCTTGTGCTGACTTTTGAAGAATCAGTTTTTGACGGCGAAGACCAGGTCACTTTTGAAGGACAGATATACCTGAAAAGAGTTTCTTAAGATATCCAACTGTTTTCAACAATAGTGATAAAAGGGGTATTACAGGAGATAAAATGAAGACCATAGCAATAATCACCGGGGCGTCGTCAGGCATGGGGAAACGCTTTGTGGAGACGCTTGACGAATATGGACAGTTCGACGAGGTGTGGGCGGTGGCGCGCCGCAGGGAAGTGCTGGAAACGCTGCCATGCCCCTATCCCGTGAAGCCCGTGGCGCTGGACCTGACGGACGCGAAGGCATTGGACGAGTTTAAACTGCTGCTGGAAAGAGAAAAGCCGCGGGTGGGCCTGCTTATCAACGCGGCGGGCTACGGCAAGTTCGACGCGGTGATGGACCTGCCCCTTGAGGAGAACCTGGGCATGACGGACCTTAACTGCCGGGCGCTCACAGCCATATGCCAGCTCACGGTGCCCTACATGGAAAAGGGCGGGCTGATAATAAATATCGCCTCGATGGCAGCTTTCCAGCCCATACCCTACATAGCGGTGTACGGCGCCACAAAAGCGTTCGTGCTGAGCTACAGCCGCGCGCTCAACCGGGAGCTCAAAGATATAGACGTGATGGCGGTGTGCCCTTACTGGACGAAGACCGCGTTCTTCGACCGGGCGGTTAGCGCAAGCGGCGTGGTGAAAAAGTACGCCGTGATGTATAAGCCTGAGGACATCGTCGCCCAGACCTGGAAGGACGCGAAAAAGCGCAGAGAGGTGAGCGTGTACGGCTTTACGGCGAAGGGCCAGAAACTGCTGGTAAAGCTGCTGCCCCACTCTTTGGTGATGAATGTCTGGATGAAACAGCAAAAACTCAGGGCCAGGTAAAGCGGACGCTCCGCGCCTAAACGCGCGGGGCGTTATGTTTGCCCGCCGCGTTTCAGCCAATGGAACAGTACGCTGTGACCGCCCCCGGCACTTGCTTTCAGGGACATTTTCAGCTATAATTCCGGTCAGGTGAAGCGCGAACATGAGCCTGCGTGAAAAACATACGGAGGGAAACGGATATGCTGACCAACGGCGCGCTCAAATACCATTACCATCCCGCGAAGGGCTGGCTGAACGACCCCAACGGCCTGTGCGACTTCGGCGGGCAGCACCATGTGTTCTACCAGTACTGCCCCGACAGCGAAACGCCTACCGTTATGAAATGGGGGCACGCGGTCACGCGGGACTTCGTTTCCTGGCAGGAACTCGGCGTGGCGATAGACACGGACATGCCCTATGACTGCAGGGGAGTATGGTCCGGCACCGCCATAGTGAAAGACGGCCGCGTATACGCCTTCTATGCTTCGATAGACGGCAGCGGCAGGCAGGCGATCAGCGTGGCGGTATCAGATGACGGCAGCCATTTTGAGAAATACGCGGGCAACCCCGTGATATCGGAGTACCCGCCGGAGGGCAGCGGGGATTTCCGGGACCCAGCTGTGATGGAATCCGGCGGCAGGTACTATATGCTGGTGGGCTCGGCGGATACCAGAAAGGGGAGCGGCACCCTGCTGCTGTACGAAAGCGGGGACCTGCTAAGCTGGAGCTATTCGGGCGTGCTCATGGAGTATCCGGACAGCGAGAGCTGCGAATGCCCGTCGTTCGTGAAACTGAAGGACGGGTATCTTGTGGCCGTATCCAACCGTCCCAAGAGCGGCGGCCATTACTTTGAGGTCATGTACGGGCAGTTCGACGGCAGGCGCTTCACGCCCGGGATCGTGTCGCATTTCCAGAAAGGGCCGGACGAGTACGCCGGGCAGATATACAAAGACAGCCGCGGGCGCGCGATACTCATCTCCTGGGTGTCGGGCTGGCGCTACAGGCCCAGGGAAAAGTGCATAGGCTGCCTGTCGCTGCCCCTGGAGCTGACCGTGGCGGACGGCGGCATAAAGGCGTATCCCGTGGAGGAACTCAGGCACCTTATCGGTCCTGACGGCTGCGTCACGGACGCGTACGTGAAAGAGACCTACGTAAACGGCGGCGAGGAAGTGTACATAGAGCTCACGCAGAGACCCGAGTGACAGCCCAAAAGCGGCGGCGCGACCGGGCCCGGCTTGCAAACGGGTCCGGTTTATGGTATCATTTGCGGGAAAGCACCCGGTATACGGAATAAAACGGCTGCAGGAGGTACGAGTGTGGAACAATACGGATACTTTGACGACGCGGCAAGGGAATATGTGATAACCCGGCCCGATACGCCGTCGCCCTGGATAAACTATCTGGGCTGCGAGGCGTTTTTTACCCTTATGTCCAACACGGGCGGCGGCTACAGCTTTTACAAGGACGCGCGCATGCTGCGCATCACCCGCTACCGCTACAACAACGTGCCCACCGACGCGGGCGGGCAGTACTTTTACATAAACGACGGGGGCAGCGTGTGGACTCCCGGCTGGATGCCGGTAAGGGCGAAGCTGGACGCCTACGAGTGCCGTCACGGCTTGGGCTACACCCGCATAATGGGCGAAAAGGACGGCCTCAAGGCCTGCCAGGTCTCCATGGTGCCCTTCGGCAGCGACGCGCTGGTGACCAAGCTCACGCTTGAGAACAAGTCAGGCGCCGCTAAGGACGTGTCACTGTTCAGCTTCGTGGAGTTCTGCCTGTGGAACGCCCAGGACGACTCCACCAACTTCCAGCGCAACTTCTCCACCGGCGAAGTGGAGATAGAGGGCAGCGCCATCTACCACAAGACCGAGTACCGGGAGCGCCGCAACCATTACGCCGTGTACGCGGTGAACGCCCCCGTGCAGGGTTTCGACACGGACCGTGACAGCTTCCTGGGCGCGTACAGGGGCTTTGACTCTCCCGCCGCGGTATTTGAGGACCGGAGCCGGAACAGCGTGGCCAGCGGCTGGGCGCCCATAGGCAGCCACAACCTTAAGTTCACCCTCGCGCCTGGCGAGAGCAGGAGCTTCATTTTCCTGCTGGGCTACTGCGAGAACCCGCAGGATCAAAAGTTCGTCGCCCCCAACGTGATAAACAAGGCCCCCGCGAAGAAACTGCTGGACGCCTTTAAGACCGAAGCGCAGTTCGACGCGGCGTTCAAAGCGCTGGCCGAATACTGGGACGGGCTGCTGTCAATTTACCATGTCTCTTCCGGAGACGAAAAGCTGGACCGCATGGTGAACGTGTGGAACCAGTACCAGTGCATGGTCACCTTCAATATGTCACGCTCCGCCAGCTACTTTGAAAGCGGCATAGGCAGGGGCATGGGCTTCAGGGATTCCTCCCAGGACCTGCTGGGCTTCATGCACCTGATACCCTCCCGCGCCAGGGAGCGGCTCATCGATATAGCGGCCACCCAGTTCCAGGACGGCAGCGCGTACCACCAGTACCAGCCCCTTACCAAGCGGGGCAACTTCGAGGTGGGCAGCGGCTTTAACGACGACCCGCTGTGGCTCATCTTCGGCGTGGCGGCGTACGTGAAGGAGACGGGGGACATAAGCATCCTTTCCGAAAATGTCCCGTTTGACAACGACGAGACGGTGGCTGAAAGCATGATGGAGCACCTGCGCCGCTCCTACCACTACACCATAGACCACAAGGGCCCCCACGGGCTGCCCCTTATCGGGCGCGCGGACTGGAACGACTGCTTGAACCTCAACTGCTTTTCTTCCACTCCCGGGGAGAGCTTCCAGACCACCGCGAACTTTGAGAGCGGCGTGGCGGAATCCCTGTTCATAGCGGGCATGTTCGTGGGCGTGAGCGACGATTACGCCCGCCTGTGCCGCGAGTTCGGCTGGCAGGAGGAGGCGGACGCCGTGCCCGCCCATAAGCAGGCCATGGAGCAGGCGGTGCTCAGGCACGGCTGGGACGGCGAGTGGTACCTGCGCGCCTACGACGCCTACGGGCACAAGGTGGGCAGCAATGAATGCGAAGAAGGCAAGATATATATCGAACCCCAGGGCTTCCTGGTGATGGCGGGCGTGGGCGTAAAGGAAGGCTACGCCCAGAAGGCGCTGGATTCCGTGCGCAAGCACCTGCTCAGCGAGCACGGCGTGGCGATACACACGCCGCCCTATACCAGATACCACCTGGAGCTGGGCGAGATCAGCTCCTATCCTCCCGGATACAAGGAGAACGGCGGCATATTCTGCCACAACAATCCCTGGATAGTGCTGGCGGAAGCGGTACTGGGCCACGGCGACAGGGCGTTCGACATTTACAGGCGCACCTGCCCGTCCTATATCACGGACCAGAAACTGCACCACACCGAGCCCTACGTTTACAGCCAGATGGTGGCGGGCCCCTACGCGCCCCGGTTCGGCCAGGCGAAGAACAGCTGGCTCACGGGCACCGCGGCGTGGACATTCTACGCGGCCAGCCAGGGCATACTGGGCATCAAGCCGGAGTTCGACGGCCTGAAGATCGACCCGTGCCTGCCCGCGTTCCTTACCGACTTAAAACTCACCCGCAAGTTCAGGGGCAGCACATACAGCATACATATGCTGAACAGGGCGGGCGGCGAGAAGGGCCGCGTGCGCGTAACGGTCGACGGCAGGGAGATCGGCGGCGGGCTCATTCCCGCGGACAAGGCTCCCGCCGCGCATGAAGTGACCGTGACGCTGGAATAGGCCATATATTATACAGCTGTTCAAGGCACAAAAAAGGGCGCCGTCCATATGGACGGCGCCCTTCGGTTTGGAATTTAGAAGCCGAAGAAGCGGGTAATCACGCTGTCGTAGCCCCAGAACATGAAGCGGTGGGACACATAGCCCGCCAGTCTCCAGGCGATGAACAGGGCAACGAAGAAGGCGCCCGCCCAGATGCTGCCCGTATTCTTGTACAGGCGGCGGTACAGGTAGTTGCACATCGGCACCAGGCAGATCGCCGGCAGCATGGTGTGCAGACCCCAGAAGGTCATATGGTCGGCGGTGGAGAAGGTTACGATGGAAGCGATGCCTATGAACAGCCAGGTGCCCAGGGAGTTGACCACCACGGATATGGCGGTGTCCACGCCGTCGCTCACGCCGTCCACTATGGTCAGGTTGTTGAGGCCGCTGATAACGAAGGTAAAGGGCAGCAGCACAACGAAGTACTTGATCATGCGCACGAAGGAGTAGGGCTTCATAAGCTCGAGGCTGCCGTCGACGAACTGGAAGCGCCCGTCAAACGCGCCCATGACGAAGGCGGTGAGTATGTAGGCGGCGATGAACAGTATCACGGACAGCCACAGGGTCTTGAACACGTTCTTGCAGCCGATGCCGATATGCAGGTCAGACACCTTGGCCACGGAGGACTTGCCCTTGGTAAAGTGCTTTATCAGGGCGAAGATGGCGAACAGCACGGCGCCGCAGGCGGCGGTGGTCGCGATCATCCACCACAGGCGGGTGTGGCCGGGCTCGGTGGGCAGGAACTTGCTCATCACGGCGTTGGAAGTCTTCATGCCCAGATTCTCGTCGGAACCGAACTTCGCGGCGACGAAGGTGGTGATGATGGCGATGACGGTCACCAGCAGGAAGTCGAGGCTCTTGATCTTAAGCCTGGGCTGGTACGCGGGCACAGCCAGGCCTTCGAAGGAATCCTTGTACAGCAGCACGCCGGCCAGGGCGCACAGGAAGCCCAGCAGCGAGAAAGTGGCCAGTGTGGTCAGTATGATGGCGATACAGGAACCCATCATATCCTTGGTGCTGATGGGCTGGGTGTTGGGATCGTCAAGGTCGCCGTTGTTGTAGCGCAGCGCCTGGGTGAAGAACTCCATGGTGGTGCTGACGGCCTCATGGGACCACAGGTTGCCGTTGTGGTGGGTGGAGGGGTTGTAGGTGAAGAATATGCTGCGGTTCTCAAAGGCTTCGCGCAGCTCTTCGTTGGTGGCCACGCTGTCCTGGAACGCGGTGCCCAGCATGGTGGAGCGGGCTTCGGGGTCCGCCACGGTGTCGGGAATGGCGTAGTAGGAGTTGCGCTCCATGGCGCCGTCCACGCAGAAGATCTGCTTATAGCGCTCGGAGGGCTGGGTGAAGCGGGTGGCGGAGGTGGCGGAGGTACCGTTGCGCTCGCCGCCGATCTGCAGGTTGGTGTGCACGGTGCGGGTCACTTCGATGCCGGCCACGGTGGTCTTCATCAGGCAGCAGTTGTTGTCGAATACGCGGGCCGCCACAACGTAGTTGTCCACTATCTTCTGCTGCTCGGCCTTGATGTACTCGTATTCCTTCATCTGGTCTTCGCTCAGGTTCTCGGCCGCCACATCGTCGGCGTTCAGCGCCAGCTGCTCGGCGGTTATCTCGAGACCGAACTCGTCGTGCAGGGCGTTGAACATGCGGTCGTTAAGCGACAGCAGCGCGCCGTCTAGCACCAGCACGGGGCCGTAGATGGAGTAGGACTGGGAGTGGCCCCACATACCGATGCGGGTGGAGTCCACGTAGGAGATTGAGCGGGCGTACTGCAGCGCGTCGTACAGGCCGCTGGTGCCCTGGTTGCGGTTGTAGGGCTTGCCGTCCTCGAAATAGTCAGGCATGTCAGCGGTGCCCGCGCCGTACATGTTGACGTTGAGCACCACATAGCCGCGGCGGGCGTACTCCCAGGCGTGCAGGCTGTCCACGGACAGGCACTCGGAGCCGCCGTGGCTTAGTATCATACAGGGCAGCTTGGTGTCAGCCGTGACTTTGGAGGGACGGTAGATATCCATGGTGAGGTCCGCACCTCTCACTTCCAGCGTCACGTGCTGGACGGTGATGGTGTAGCCGCGGGTGATGATCAGCTGGGCGCAGAAACTGAACACGATTATCAGCGCCAGGAAGATCATCGCAAGAGTTCTGAATTTTTTCTTGGTCATACAACACACTCCTTTTGCGGTGTTAATAATGCTCTTTGACAAAGTGCGGCGCGCCGCGGCGTATTCGTTCCTGTACCGCCTGCCCCCTTTCACGCAAACAACTGCGTCCATACATAGTATATGCCGCAGTCGATTTTTACACACGAAATTTTAACATAACCCGGGGTATGTGTCAAGCAAATGTAAATTATGCGCGAAAAAAGCGCCGTTCCGGGCGCCGCGGCGCGGAACGGGAAGAGGATCGCGGCAAAAAAACGCGCAGCTTAAACTTCCGTTTTAGGTTCGTTTTAGGTTCGCGGCGTATCATGTGCTACGATGCCATAAGCAGGGCGTGCGCCGCGGCGCGCCCGGCGGATAAATGCAAGGAGATACGCCGCATGAAGAACGAAGGCAAAACCGGGACCGCCTCCGAAACGAAGCGGGAACAGTCCAAAAAGGAGCTCAGGGCCGCGAAGGCGCTGGCAGCCAGACAGGAAAAGGCGAAAAGGGCGAAGCGCAGGCTCAGGCGGCTCAGGCGGCTGATAATATTCGTGCTGATAATGGCCGTGCTGGGCACGGCGGTCTATGCGGTTATACAGAAACTCAAAAGCGAGTACACCGTGAACTACCAGGCATACAGCGCCACCACGGGCACCATCTCGAATTCCCTGTCCTTCAGCGGCACGCTGCAGGCGGTGAACAACACTACCTACACCGCTGCCTTTGACGGCACCGTGCGCGCGCTGTACGCGGAAAAGGGCTCGGACGTAAAGCAGGGCGACACGCTTCTGCGTTTCAGCAACGGCAAGAGCGTGACCGCGGACTTTGACGGCAGGATAAACCAGCTCCAGGTAGCCGAGGGCGACGAGGTAAAGGAAGGCGACACCCTGCTGCAGCTGGTGGACTTCAGCCATATGAAAGTATCCATACGCGTGGATGAGTACGACATCTCGGACGTTAAGGTCGGCGACGAGTGCCGCGTTACCGCCACCGCCACCGAGAACACCTTTACTTCCGTTATAGAGGACATAAACTACGTTTCCTCCTCCACGGGCTCGGTGGCGTATTACACGGCGACCGCGTACGTGGACGTGAAAAGCGGCGTGTACCCGGGCATGCAGGTGACCGTCACCATACCCCAGGACGAAGCCACCGATGTGGTCATACTCAAGGAAGACGCGCTCTCCTTCGACCAGACCAACCAGGCGTTCGTGTACATGCTGGCGGACGACGGCACTCTGGAAACGGTGTATGTGAAGACGGGCGTCAGCAACGGCAATTACGTGGAGATAAAACAGGGCCTGAAAAGCGGCGACACGGTGTACGCCGAGGTCAAGGCGTCGGAGACCGGCACCGGCGGCCTGCTGTCGTCCCTGTTCGGAAGCACCAACATCATGGGCGGCAGCCGGCAGAGCGGTACGCGCCAGTCGTCCCAGTCCGGACGCGGCAGCACCGGCGGATTCAGCGGCGGGAACTGGTCCGGCAGCTTCCCCGGCTCAGCAGGCGGTGGCAGATAATGGCTGAGATGACGTTTTTCCGGATGAGAGCCGTAAACAAGTTCTACCCCATGGGCGACGAGAAGGTGCACGTGCTGAAGGACGTAGACCTTGACATCGCCAGGGGCGAGTACCTGTCCGTGCTGGGCCCCTCGGGCAGCGGCAAAAGCACGCTGATGAACATAATCGGCTGCCTGGACACCGCGTCTTCCGGCACATACACGCTGGAGGGCGACGAGATAGACCTGCTGGACGAGGGCGAACTGGCGCACATCCGCTCGGAAAAGATAGGTTTCATCTTCCAGAATTCCCAGCTGCTGCCCCGGCTGACGGCGCTTAAAAACGTGGAACTGCCCCTGATATACGCGGGAGTGGCTCCCTCAAAACGCAGGCAGCGAGCGGAAAGCATACTCAGGCGGGTGGGCCTGGAGGACCGCATGGACCACTATCCCAACCAGCTTTCCGGCGGCCAGCAGCAAAGGGTGGCCATCGCCCGGGCGCTGGTGACCAACCCCACCCTGCTGCTGGCGGACGAGCCCACGGGCGCGCTGGACCAGAAGACCGGGCGGCAGATAATGCAGTTGTTCGGCGAACTGAACGAAGAGGGCCGCACCGTAATAATGATAACCCACGACATGAACATAGCCGCATTCGCCCGCCGGGTGGTGCATATAATCGACGGCGAGCTCACGGAGGAAGGGGATGCCACGGGTGCTGGTAATGCTTAAAGAGTGCGTGGTCATGTCCCTGAGCAACATAATGAGCAACAAGCTGCGCTCCTTCCTGACGGTGCTGGGCATAATGATAGGCGTGTCGGCGGTAATAGCGCTGATAACCACCGTGTCCAGCTTTTCCGGCACGCTGTCAAGCTCGTTCGTGAGCATGGGCGCGGGCACGCTGTCGGTATCCGTTTCGGGCAGCGACCTTAAAAGCGGCCTGAGCGCCGACGACCTGACCGAGCTCACGGAACTCGGCGAGGTGGACGGCGTGACGCCCAACGTGACGTTGCGCTCCCGGGTGTCCCGGGGCGGCAAGTACAAGACCAATGTGTCCGTCACCGGCAAGAACTACTACTTTTTCTACCGCACGGATGGCGCGGTCACCCGGGGGCGGCCCGTCCATCCCACGGATGAGGAGAACATGACCTTCGTGTGCCTGATAACCCAGGACATGGTCACGGAACTGTTCTTCGGCGAGGATCCCGTGGGGGAGACCATGTATATAGACGGCATACCCTTCACGGTGATAGGCATACTGTCCGACACCGCCCAGTCCGGCGTGACTACGGGCGTGATGAACGGCAGCGCGAGCATAATAATCCCCTACACCACGGCGCTCAAAATGAACAATTCCAGCGACGTGACCTCACTGACCGTGTACCTGAGCGAGGGCACGGGCTCCGAGACCGCCTCGGCGGTGCTGGAAGAGGCAATGGACGCCATGTTCAGCTACGAGGACGACTGCTTCACCATCACCACCATGAGCAGCATAGAGGACACCATGAACACCATGCTCTCCATGGTCAGTTCGCTCCTGGCGGGCATAGCGTCCATAGCGCTGATAGTGGGCGGCATAGGCATAATGAACATGATGCTCACCACGGTGACCGAACGCACCATGGAGATAGGACTCAAAAAGGCGCTGGGCGCCATGCCCTGGCAGATACAGCTGCAGTTTTTGATAGAGTCCTTTCTGCTGAGCATGATAGGCGGCGTGATCGGTGTGATAACGGGCATGCTGCTGTCGCTGACGCTGTGCCAGGTGATGGAAACGAGCTTCTCCATATCCGGCGGCGCCATAGCGCTGGGCGTGGGCTTCTCGGCGGCGGTAGGTATTGTGTTCGGCTGGGTGCCCGCCCGCAAGGCCAGCAGGCTTAATCCCATAGACGCGCTGCGGGCGGCGTGACAAATAAGGCGGAGGTAGATGTATATGAAAAAAGTATTTGCGGCATGTCTGGCGCTGACGCTGTGCCTGCTGCCGGCGTGCGCGGCTGTAAGCAACGTGTATATAAGCGGCACGGTCGTGAACACCAACCCCATACAGCTGAGCGCGGCTTTCGGGGGCAGGGTGGAAAGCGTTTCCGCCTTTGCGGGCGACTATGTGGCGGAAGGCGGGGAGCTCGCGTCTCTTTCGGGCACCAAAGTCTACGCGCTGCAGGACGGCGTCGTCCACCTGTTCGGCGAGGCGGGGGACAGCGCCGATGCGCTCACGGAGGGGTTCGGGGCGGTGGCGTATATAGAGTCCGCAGCGCCCATAAGCATATCCGCGTCCACCCAGTACGCCTACGACAGCGAAGAGACCAAAGCGATCCATCCCGGAGAGACCGTGTACGTGCGGGGCATAAACAACACCAAACACACCGGCACGGGCTTTGTGACCACGGTGTCCGGCACCAACTACACCGTGCAGCTCACGGAAGGCAGCTTTGCCGCGAAGGAAGCGGTGTACGTGTACCGCGAAGACACTTACGATTACAAAACGCGCCTGGGCAAGGGCACCGCGGCGCGGCAGGATCCCGTCGCCTATACGGCGGAAGGCGTGATATCCAGGGTGTACGTGGAGGAGGGCGCCGAAGTCAAAAAGGGCAACGCACTGTTCGAGACGCTTTCGGGCGCCTACGCGGGCAGCAATTCCGCGCCCGGCAAGCTGGTCTCCCCCGCTGACGGCGTGGTGTATTCCTCTGAGCTCATAAGGGGCGCGCTGGTCACGGAGGGCGACCAGGCGGCGGTCATATATCCCGACGAGTACCTGAGGGTGGAAGCGAACGTGACCGAGGCGGACCTGGAATACTTTGCCAAAGGCACCGCGGTGACCATAGAGCTCATAAACTACGGCGACGGCAAGACCGTGCTCGGCGGCACGGTGGAAAGGGTCTCCCGCGCGGGCAGCGGGGGAGAGAGCGATCCGGACGGGGTCGTCTATTCCGTGTTGATACTGCCGGACGCCATCGACGGCCTGTACTACGGCATGACCGCGCTGGTGAGCCCGGCGGACTAAAAACAGCTGCAGCCCATGTCTGCCGGCTGTTGACATGAATACGGCTGCCGCGGGAGCGTGTACCCGCGGCAGCCGTTTTGTATGGATCCTGTAAAGCGCGTGCCCGTCACGCGTCCGCCTTGCTGAACTGGGTCTCGTAGAGTTCCTGGTAGGTGCCGCCCGCGTGCACCAGGTCGCTGTGGCGGCCCCGCTCCACGATCTGCCCGTCCCTTACCACCAGTATCTCGTCCGCGGCCAGTATGGTGGACAGGCGGTGGGCGATAAGTATGCTGGTGCGCTCCTCGATCAGCGGGTTGATGGCGGCCTGTATCGCGGCCTCGGATATGGAGTCCAGGGCGGAAGTGGCCTCGTCGAATATCAGCAGGGCGGGGTCTTTAAGCAGCACGCGGGCGATGGAGATGCGCTGCTTTTCGCCGCCGGAGAGTTTTAAGCCCCGGTTGCCCACCATGGTGTCCAGCCCGTCGGGTTGGTTGAGTATAAAGTCGTAGATGTTGGCCTTTTTGCAGGCTTCCACCATCTCTTCCTCGGTGGCGTCGGGCTTGGCGTACCTGAGGTTCTCGCGTATGGTGCCGTTGAACAGGTAGGTCTCCTGTGTCACCACGCCTATCTCGTCCCGCAGGGAATTAAGGGTGTAGTCCCTGACGTCCTCGCCGTCGAACCTGACCGAGCCCTCGGTGACGTCCCACAGGCGGGGGATAAGGTTCACAATGGTGCTCTTGCCCGAGCCGCTGGGGCCCACTATCGCTATGCAGTCGCCGCTCTTTAAGCGGAAGTTCACGTCTTTAAGTATCATGCGGCTGCCGTCGTAGGTGAAGTCCACGTGCTCGAAAGTGACTTCGCCTTTTGCGTTTTTAAGCTCTTTGGCGCCGGGTCTGTCGTCTATCTCCGGCTTCATGTCGTAGTACTCGAACAGGCGGGTGAACATGGCCATGGAGCGTATCCAGTCAACCTGTATGTTCAGCAGGCTGTTCACGGGGCCGTACATGCGCCCCAGCAGCGCCACCAGCACGGTGATGTCGCCCACGGTCAGGTCGTAGCCGTGCTTCATCATAAGTATGCCGCCCACCAGGTACAGCAGCATGGGGCCTATGGTGGTCAGGGTGCTGAGCAGCATAAAGAACCAGCGGCCCGCCATCCTTTCGCGGATATTCAGCTTTATCATGCGGCCGTTGGCTTCCTCGTAGCGGGCGTACTCCGCCTTTTCCCGCCCGAAGAGCTTGGTCAGCAGCTGGCCGCTCACGGAGAGCGTCTCGTTGAGTATGCCGTTTATCTCATCGTTGCACGCCTGCGCCTCTCCCGCCAGCTTCCAGCGGGTCTTGCCCGCCATGCGGGTGGGCAGGGTGAACAGGGGCACCACCACTATGCCTACCAGCGCCAGTATCCAGTTTTTGCGGAACATAGCGATCACCGCCACCACCAGCGTGATGCTGTTGGAGAGTATGCTGGCGAAGGTGCCGGTCACCACGGATTCCACGCCGGAGATGTCGCTGGTCATGCGGGTGATTATGTCGCCCTGGTTTGCGGAAGTGTAGAAGCGCTGGCTCATCTTCTGCAGATGCCGGTACATCTGGTTGCGCATGTCGTAGGAGATGTGCTGGGCGATCCAGGTGTTAAGGTAATTCTGGCCCACGCCTATCAGGTTGCTCATGAGGTGCAGCGCCAGGGACAGGATTATCAGCTTGACCAGCGCCGAGATGCCCGCGCCTATCCAGCCGCCTATCGCCTTGCCGGTCAGCACGTCCACTATGTCGCCCGTCAGTATGGACGGGAACAGGCTGCACACGCTGGCTACCGCTATGCAGGCAAGCACCAGCGCCAGCTGCCTCCAGTAGGGCTTAAGGTATGAAAACACCCTCGTGAGCAGCGCCTTGGTCACTTTGGGGGAGTTCTGCTTTTCCTCGTCGGTCAGGTAGCTCGCCCGGCCCATATGTCCGCGTCCGCCCTGCATAAAACCACTCCTTTTCATGTCGCGATCTGAGAAGATATTAGCACAACGGCGCCGTGTTTTCAAGCGTTTTGCTTACATCCGCGTGCGATCGTAAAGGGCGGCGCCATACTTGCAGGGCTTTTCGATTTGTGCTATAATAAAATATCTGTATTATATTGGGGGAACAGGCATGAACGGCACATACATTCCCGAGGGGTACAAAAGCCTGCTGGACGTCCGCGAGACCCAGAAGGCCATAAAATACGTGAAGGACAGCTTCGAAAGGGTATTCTCCTCCGCCATGGGGCTGGAAAGGGTGTCCGCGCCTCTGTTCGTGGACGCGTCCAGCGGCCTGAACGACAACCTGAACGGCGTGGAGCGCCCCGTGAGCTTCGGCGTGAAGAACGCGTCGGACGCCAGCATGGAGATAGTGCACTCCCTGGCCAAGTGGAAGCGCCAGGCGCTCAGGGATTACGGCTTCAAGCCCGGCGAGGGCCTGTACACGGACATGAACGCCATCCGCCGCGACGAGGACATGGACAACCTGCACTCCATATACGTGGACCAGTGGGACTGGGAAAAGGTGATCACCCGCGCCCAGCGCACCAAAGAGTACCTGGAGGACACGGTAAAGGTCATCTGCCGCGCCCTGGCCGCCACGGAGCTGGCCGCCACCGCCATGTTCCCCGCGCTGACCCCCTCCATAAACCCCTCCGTCGCCTTCATAAGCGCGTTTGAGCTGGAGGAGATGTATCCAGGCCTCACTCCCCGCCAGAGGGAGGACGCCGCCGCCCGCAGGTTCGGCACGATATTCATCGAGAACATCGGCTGCCCCCTCAAAAGCGGCCAGCCCCACGACGGGCGCGCCCCGGACTACGACGACTGGAGCCTGAACGGGGACATCATCGTGTGGAACGAGGTGCTGGGCAGAGCGTTTGAGATCAGCTCCATGGGCATCCGCGTGGACGAGGAGTCCCTAAGGCGCCAGCTGGAGGCCAGCGGGCACACCGAGCGGGCGGAGCTGCCCTTCCACAGGGACCTGCTTAACGGCAACATGCCCCTCACCATAGGCGGAGGCCTGGGCCAGAGCCGCATCTGCATGCTGATACTCAAAAAGTGCCACATAGGCGAAGTGCAGTCCAGCTTCTGGGACGAGGAGACGCGGTCTATCTGCGAGAAGAACGACGTAAGGCTATTGTAGCTTTCAGCTGTCAGCTTTTAGCTGCGAGAGACGCCTGCGGCGTCATTGCGAGGCCGCATGCCGCGGCATACAGCCGTCTTCCGGGCGGACATTCAAAAACAGTTTAGCGGCGGCGGAACGCCTCCGCAGGGAACACTAATCATTAGAAGGAGCAAGAAATCATGAAATTAGGCGTGGTCGGGCTTCCCAACGTGGGCAAATCCACTCTGTTCAACGCCATCACCAACGCGGGCGCGCAGGCGGCCAACTATCCCTTCTGCACCATCGAGCCCAACACGGGCGTGGTGGCGGTGCCGGACGAAAGGCTAGACGTGCTGGCCAAAATGTACAATCCCGAAAAATACACTCCCGCCACTCTGGAGTTCGTGGACATCGCGGGCCTGGTAAAGGGCGCCAGCCGGGGCGAGGGCCTGGGCAACAAGTTCCTGTCCCACATCCGCGAGGTGGACGCCATAGTGCACGTGGTGCGCTGCTTTGAGGACGAGAACGTGATCCACGTGGACGGCAGCGTCGACCCCACCCGCGACCTAGAGACCATACAGACCGAGCTGGTGCTGGCGGACATGGAGACCGTGCAGAAGCGCCAGGAAAAGGCCAGCCACCTGCTGAAAAACGGCGACAAGAAGTACGCGGACGAAGTGGAGACCGCGAACATCGTGCTGGAGCATTTGAACGCCCTCAAGCCCGCCCGCACCGCGCCCCTCAACAAGGAGCAGCGCGAGATAATGGAAAGCTGGCTGCTGCTCACCTCCAAGAAGGTGGTCTACGCCGCCAACATCTCCGAGGACGACGTGGGCGAAGGCCAGGACGAGCTGCCCATGGTCAAAAAGGTGCGCGAGATCGCCGAACAGGAGGGCAGCGAAGTGCTGGTTATCTCCGCCAAGATAGAGGAGGAGATCGCGTCCCTCGACCCGGAGGAAAAGCAGATGTTCCTGGACGAGATGGGCATAGGCAAAAGCGGTCTGGACCGGCTGGTGAAGCTGGGGTACGAACTGCTGGGCTACATCTCCTTCCTTACCGCCGGACCCAAGGAAGTGCGCGCCTGGACCATAGTCAACGGCACCAAGGCGCCCCAGGCGGCGGGCAAGATCCACACAGACTTTGAAAAAGGCTTTATCCGCGCCGAGATAGTGGCCTACGACGACCTGGTCAGGGAAGGCTCCATGGCCGCCTGCAAGGAGAAGGGGCTCATCCGTTCCGAAGGCAAGGACTACGTGATGAAGGACGGGGACGTGACCCTGTTCCGCTTCAACGTTTAAGGAGTCAGAAATGTTCAAGACGATCATCGCTTTGCTGCTGGCCGCCTGCATGGCGTTTTCCGCCTGCCTGGCGGAAGCCCCGCGCACGTTTGAGCTGCTGGGGCAGACCTGGGACGCGGACGCGGAGGAGATCGACCTGGACACCGCGGAGGGCACGCTCACCAAAGCGGACCTGGAGTACGTCATCTCCGTGATGCCGAACCTTAAGACCCTCAAAGTGAAGGCGCACAAGGAGCTCCAAAACGACGACGTGACGCCCCTGGTGGACGCGCACCCGGAGATCACCTTCGTGTGGACGGTGCGCATGAAGGGCTACGAGATCCCCTCCGACGCCACCGCGTTTTCCACCATGGTGGGGCTCAAGCCCTACACCTGCCTTGTGGACGGCGATCCCGAGATACTCAGGTACGTGCCGGGACTGAGGGCGCTGGACCTGGGGCACCACCACCTGAAGGACCTGAGCTTTTTAAGGTTCTTCCCCGAGATGCGCATACTGATACTGGCGGACAACCATATCACCGACATCACCTGGGTGGGCGAGTGCAGGAAGCTGGAGTACCTGGAGCTGTTTGTGAACAAGATCACGGATATATCCCCCCTGGCAAACTGCACCGAACTGCTGGACGTGAACCTGAGCTGGAACTGGTTTTTGAACGTGGAGGTGCTTAACAGCTGCCCCAAGCTGGAACGCTTCTGGGACATCGCGGGCTACACTCCCTACACCAAGCAGGTGCAGGCGCTGAGGGACGCCCACCCGAACGGCATCGAGATCTACATCCGCAAGGAGGGCGGCTCCACGGACGGTCCCTGGCGCAGCCATCCCCGCTACTTCCAGTACAAGGAAATGTTCGACACGGAAACGTGGAAAGAGTTTACTGATTAAAATGCATCGCTGATGCATTTTAATCAAAAATATTGTTTCCGGCGTTTGTCAAACGCCGGAAACAATTAAGGAACGCTTTTTGCTGAAAATCTGCGGATTTTCCGAGCGCAAAAAGCGCAGGGAAAGCTTTTTTACTCCCGGACGGCAAGCTGTCCTTCGTAAAAAAGCATCCTCGGGGCAGCAAAGCCGCCCCTGCGGATAAGAGCAGTACGAAGAGCAGAACGGAAAGCAGAACGGAAAGCCTTCCCCCGAAGCGTCATTGCGAAGGCGACTTGTCGCCTGTGGCAATCCGTACCACATCAGAAAAAGAAACGGATCGCCACGGCATTCCGCAGTCGCGGAAGCCTCGCGATGACGCACAGACCAATACCGCACGAAAGACCATTGACCATCGACCGCTGACCGCCGGCTGACGCCGCGGCAATCCGTATTATAGAATCGAAGAACGGGGAAAAGCCATGTACAGAAAACTGCTGTCGCTTTTACTGGCCGCGCTGATGTGCCTGTCTTCGGGCGCGCTCGCGGATATCGGGTCCGCCGTGTCCGGCGACATAGGCAGGTCGGACATGACGCCGGAGCAGATAAGGGAGTTTGCCGCTTCCCTGCCCGGGGACGTGCCCCTCACGGGGGAATTCAGCCTGCTGGGCGAATGGTTCGACGTCTCCGCCGAGGAGCTGGACCTGGACGCGGCCGAAGGCGCGCTTACGGGCGAAGACGTCAAGTGCCTGGTCTCCTTTATGCCCAATCTTAAAAAGCTCACGCTGAAAGCGCACACGGAGCTCACCAACGAGGACATGATCCCCATCGTGGACGCGCATCCGGAGATCACCTTCGTCTGGACGCTCAGGCTGCAGACCTACGAGCTGCCCACGGACCTGACCGCGTTCTCCACCAAGGTGGGGGAGGTGCGCACGTCCACCCTGACCAGCGAGGACTGCCAGCTGCTCAGATACGCGCCGAACCTGAGGGCGCTGGACCTGGGGCACCACCACATAGGCGACTTAAGCTTCCTGGAATACCTGCCCGAGCTCAGGATACTCATACTGGTGGACAACAACGTGAGGGACATAACCCCCATAGGCAGCCTTGAGCACCTGCAGTACCTGGAGCTGTTCGTGAACCCCATATCCGACATAAGCCCCCTTGCAAACTGCACCGAGCTGCTGGACCTTAACCTGAGCTACCTGTGGTTCCACACGCTCAAGCCCCTGGAGGCGTGCACGAAGCTGGAGCGCTTCTGGTGCGTGTATACCAGCCTGAGCTACACCGAAAAGCAGAACTTCAAAAAGGCGCATCCGGGCTGCGACTGCCTGTTCCTTTCCGAGGGCAGCTCCACCTACGGCACCTGGCGCAAGCATCCCCGCTATTTCCAGTACAGGGAAATGTTCGATACGGGAGTGTGGAAGGAATTTACTGATTGAAATGAATCGGGGATTCATTTCAATCAAAAACATTCCGCCCCGTTTTTGATAAAAACGGGGCGGAAACAGGGAACGCTTTTTGCTGAAAATCTGCGGATTTTCCGACCGATGTGGCGCTCGCGGCTCTAACAGCCCACTGGGCTGTTATTCACTACCGCTCGCGGGCGCAAAAAGCGCAGGGAAAGCTTTTTTACTCCCGGACGGCAAGCTGTCCTTCGTAAAAAAGCATCCTCGGGGCAGCAAAGCCGCCCCTGCGGATAAGAGCAGAACGAAGAGCAGAACGGTTTACGCGTCATTGCGAGCCGACTATGTCGGCGTGGCAATCCGTTCCTTACGCCCCGCAGGAAAAAAGAACGCTTTTTGCTGAAAATCTGCGGATTTTCCGACCCATGTGGCGCTCGCGGCTCTAACAGCCCACTGGGCTGTTATTCACTACCGCTCGCGGGCGCAAAAAGCGCAAGGAAAGCTTTTTTACTTTCGGACGGCAAGCTGTCCTTCGTAAAAAAAGCATCCTCAGACCGGCGCAGCCGGTCTTGCGGATAAGAGCAGAACGGAAAGCAGAACGGAAAGCCTTCCCCCGAAGCGTCATTGCGAGGAGCACACGAAGTGTGTGACGCGGCAATCCGTACTCCATCATAAAAAGGACGGATCGCCACGGCTTGCAACGCAAGCCTCGCGATGACGCACGGACCAACGACGTACGAAAGACCAATAATTGCCGACCGCCGACCGCTGACCGCCGGGTAACGCCGCGGCAGTCCGTATTATTAAACGAAGAACAGGTAAATGCCATGTACAGAAAACTGCTGTCACTTTTTCTGGCCGCGCTGATATGCCTTTCCGCATTCGCTTTCGCGGAAGAGGCGGCGCCTGCCAAAGCGGACATAGGCCGGGTGTGGTGGCCGCTGGACAAGATAAGGGAATACTATGAAGGCCTGCCCGAGGGCACGGTGATGACCGGGGAATTCAGCTACAAAGGCAAGTTCTTTTCCGTGGACGCGGAGGAACTTAACCTTGATACGGTGAGCGGACCCGTAAAGAGCGAGGACCTGGAAAACCTGATCGCCTTCATGCCCAACCTTAAGAAGATAATCGCCAAGTGGCACCCGGAGCTCACCAACGCCGTGATGATCCCGCTGGTGGAAAAATACCCGGACGTGTTCTTCGTGTGGGCACTCAGGATCAACAAATACAAGATCTACACGGACGTCACCGCGTTTTCCACCATGTCCACCGACTCCGACGCCCGCTTCCTCAAAAGCAGGGACTGCGAGCTGTTCAAGTATCTGCCGAACCTAAGGGCGCTGGACCTGGGGCACCACGACATAACGGACATAAGCTTCGTAAGGTACATGCCCGAGCTGCGCATACTGATCCTGGCGGACAACAACATAAAGGACATTTCCCCCATAGGCGAGCTCAAGCACCTGGAGTACCTGGAACTGTTCATGAACTACTACATAACGGACTTGAGCCCGCTCGCGAACTGCCCCGAGCTGCTGGACCTGAACCTGAGCTACCTTAAGTTTACGAGCCTTCAGCCCCTGGAAAGCTGCACGAAACTGGAACGCCTTTGGGACGCGGGCGCCAAGGTCTCCGCCGAGGAAAGGGAAGCCTTCATTGCGTCGCACCCGAACTGCGAAGTGCTGTTCCGCCCCCGGGGCAGCTCCACCTACGGCACCTGGCGCAGCCATCCCCGCTACGCCCAGTACCGCAGGATGTTCGAAACGGGCGTGTGGAAGGAATTCGAATAGACCGGATGAACGTACTTGACATAGACCTGGACTTTTTCCTAAGCGACGTGTGCCCGCTGGCGGAAGAGGGGGAGCGCCCCGCGCTTACGGGCCGCGAGCCCTGGGAGGAAGCCCGGGTCCGCCGTTTTCTGGAGGAGAACTGCGGCCTTAATGAGGCGCGTCCCGTGCCCGGCAGGATATTCGAGACCCACGACCGGGCGCTGGACTTCTGGCGGGACATGATGCTTGAGGGGCGGCTGAGCGCGCCGTTTCGCGTCACCCACGTCGACGCCCATTCGGACCTGGGCGTGGGGCAGACCGAATACGTACTGAATGCGCTGCTGGCGCTGCCTCCCGAAAAGCGGGCGGACATCGACGCCTTAAGGCGTGAGGGGCACATAAGCGAAGCCAACTACCTGCTGTTCGCGCTGGCGTTCCGCTGGACGGACCGGCTGGAGAACGTGCGCAACCCCCGCTCGCTGCCCGACGTGCCGAAGGAGATACTGGAGGGGGAGGACATCCGCCTAAATTCCTTCGTGTCGCGGCTGATGGAAAACAGGCACGGCAGGGAGCCCCTGGTGCCCTTTATAAACTACCCGGATCACACGCTGTTCAAAGCCAAGGAGCCGTACGGCTTCATGTCCGTGGCGGTGTCGCCGAGATACGCGCCCCGGGAGGCGGACCGCCTGCTGCCCCTGTTCGCCCGGTATATGATAAATTGTTAATTATTCATTTCAGGGTTGACATAAACGGGGGCTGAGAATATAATATATAAGTCGATCGGGCACGTTGTGTTCGGTTGACTATTGGCGAATGGTGTAACGGCAACACTAACGACTCTGACTCGTTCATTCTAGGTTCGAATCCTAGTTCGCCAGCTTTTTTGCCTCCATAGTCAAGCGGTCTAAGACGTCGCCCTCTCACGGCGAAGACCGGGGTTCGATTCCCCGTGGAGGTGCTTAGCGGACACCCGAGAGGGTGTCTTTTGTTGTATTATCGGAAAACAGTCAGTTCCGGGGCGCGCCCCGGATGTCCGCGCTTAAATAAGGCGCACAGACGAGGTCAATTATGCGTATCATACTCACCAACGACGACGGATTCGACGCGCCGGGCATCGCCGCCATGGCTAAGGCGCTGGTAAGCGCGGGGCACGAGGTGCGCGTTTCCGCCCCCGACAGGGAGAACTCCGCCGTGTCCCACGGCATCAGCATCACCCGCCCGCTCAGGGCAAGGAAGGTCACCGTGGAAGGCTGCCCGGGCTGGGGAGTGGACGGCACTCCCACGGACGCGGCGCGCCTGGGGCTGCACCTGCTCAAGGACTGGCAGCCGGACGCCTGCGTGTCGGGCGTGAACCGGGGGCCCAACCTGGGCGGCGCGTGCATCTATTCCGGCACGGTCAATTCGGCCATGGAGGCGTCCATGGCGGGCTGTCCCGCGCTGGCGGTGAGCCTGGACAGCTTCACCTGGGAAAACTACGCGCCCGCGGCGAAGCTGGCCGTGAAGGTGCTTGAGTGGATGAAGGATCACCCGCTCAAACGCGGCGAGATCTACAACCTAAACGTGCCCGCGATCGAGGACGTCAGGGGCGTAAAGTTCACCCAGACGCTGGCGCCCGAATTCCTGACCGACGCAAACTACCAGGAGTTCACCAGCCACTACAACAACACCTACTACTTCCTGGACGACGGGGAGAACCCCCACTATTTCCCCGAGGACTGCGACAAATCCCTGGTCAAGCAGGGCTGGGCCAGCCTGTCCGCCCTCACCTGGGACATCGCCGCCCGGCGGGAAGGCCTGCCCGGGGCGGGCGAGATAAGCCTGTAAGGAGACGGTTATGAAGAAAGCCACCAAACGCACGGTCTGGGCGGGAGTGAACCTGCTGGCGGGGATAATGAGCCTTGCGCTCTACCTGTGGTTCATGAGCAAGTTCGGCCCCACCTTCGACTGGCTGAGCCGCTACAGCTTCGCCAAGTGGCCATACATCGGCATGCTGGCGCTGGACGCGGCGCTGCTGGGCATACAGTTTATAGGCAAAGACGCCGCAAAGGCGCGCAAAACGGCGCAAAAGCTGCTCTTCGCGCTGCTTGCCGCGCTGTTCATCGTGACGGCGGTGTTCACCTGGCGGGCGGCGTATCCCCAGTATGTGGGCGACACGCGGGACACCATGTTCTATCCGCCCCTGGCGATAAAGGGCTGGGTCACGGGCGCGGCGTTCGCCTGCGCCGCCGTTATCGGGTGCTTTTTCGACACCAAACTGGCGAAAAAGCGGTTCGGCACTTTTGCCCTCGTCACGGCGGCGGTGCTGTTCGTGTTCATGGGCGCGTTCTATGCCATGAACAAGGACCTGATGGAGCTGCTGGAGATATTCGTAGCCGGCTGGAAGAGCTACGCGGCGGTGGCGGGCATCGCGGTGGTGCAGTGCCTGCCCCAGGTGTTCAGGCTGATCGCGCTGAAGGGCATGGTCAGGTAAGGCTATCGGGCTTCAGCTTACGCAGGCGGCGCCGGGCTTGCCATTTGGTGCGGGATATGTTATCATACCCCCGGATACCCTACGGAAGGACGTGATATGATGCAAATGAGCGAAAGCCGGGAGATGTACCTGGAGACGATACTCATCCTGTCCGCGACCCATCCCAACATCCACGCCATAGACATCTGCGAATACATGGACTTTTCCCGCCCCAGCGTGAGCCGCGCCCTTAAGCAGCTCAAGGAAGCGGGGCTGATAGACGTGGACGGTAACAACCACGTCACCCTCACCCCGCAGGGGGAAAAGATCGCGCACACCGTGTACGAACGCCACAAGGTGCTCACCAAGGCGCTCATGTTCCTGGGCGTGGAAAAGGAAGTGGCGCAGGAGGATGCCTGCCGCATAGAGCACGTGATAAGCCCCGAATCCTTCGAGGCGATAAAGCGGAAGATGAACGAATAGGGGCGGCGCTTGCCGCCCCTTTTAGCTTTCAGCTTTCAGCTGTCAGCTGTGAGAACCTCATCCGTCACGGCTTTCGCCGTGCCGCCAACGCCAATGCGCTCTCGTGGCTCTGGAAGTCCACAGGACTTCCATTCACTACCACTACGAGCCCCTTCAGGGAAGGCTTAATTGGACGCAACTGCCTGGAAGCCTTCCCCCTTGGGGGGAGGTGTCGCCCGCATAGCGGGTGACGGAGGAGGTCGTCATTGCGAAGGCTGCAAAGCGGCCTGTGGCAATCCGTCCTCCCGTGACCGTAGGGGCGCGAACGGTAGTGAATTTGCGTCCAGTGGACGCAAAGAGCCGTGAGCGTTCGTATTTGGCTTCCACCGTTCTTGCAACATGCGGGGTGACGTGGAGCCCAAAGGGCTCCGCTACGATAACAACCGTCCGCGCAGGCCTAAATCCTTCCCCACACCGAAAAGAGAGGTCATATCCGTGAAACGCCTTTTCGCCATGTTATTGGCGCTGCTGATGAGCGCGCTGGCGCCTGTGAGCGAGCCCCGCGAATGCGACGGCTTCGAGTACCGTGTGCTCTACGACGGAACTGCGGAGATCACGGGCTGGAGCTGGCTGGCGGACAGTACCGCGATCCCCTCCGAACTGGACGGGCATAAGGTGACGAGGATAGGAGACGAGGCATTCGCAGGCTGGTATCTGCTGACGGATGCCGTGATCCCGGACGGCGTCACCTCTATCGGCGAAGAAGCTTTTTACGGCTGCCGCTGCCTGACCAGAGTGACTCTTCCGGGCAGCGTGAAGAGCATAGGAAGAGAGGCGTTCCATTTCTGTGACAGCCTGACCGAAGTCGATTTCAGCGAAGGCCTTGTAAGTATAGGCGAGTATGCTTTTTCATATTGTTACAGCCTGCCTGACGTTGAGCCGCCTCAGAGCCTGAAGGTCCTGGGCCGAGGCGTGTTCACAGGCTGTAAAAGCTTAGTTTCCGCCGAATTGCCTCACAGCATGACGGCTATCGGCGGTGATGTGTTCAGCAGCTGCAGCAGCCTGACTGCCGTGACGATCCCGGAAGGAATAAAAGTCATTGCCGACGGCATGTTTTATGATTGTGTAAGCCTCACGAGCGTCACGATACCCGACAGTGTGACAGATATTGCTGACCGGTTTACGGATAATCCGTTTAACTCTTGCGAAAGCCTGACGGAGATTAACGTGTCGCCGACGCATCCGTGTTTCGAGGTTATAGACGGCGTACTGTTCGACAGGCGCGATGACCGGCTGGTAAGCTTTCCGCGCGCCCTTCTGACGACCGAGTACAGTATACCGCATGGCACAAGAATGATAGGGGAAGAAGCTTTTTACGGCTGTGACAACCTTGCCGTCGTGACTGTTCTCGGAAGCGTGACGAGCATAGGCAAAATGGCATTTGAGGAATGCAAAAACCTGAAAAGCGTCGCAATCGTCGACGGCGTGGAAAACATCGAGATTTTGGCTTTCGGGTGGTGCGAGAAACTGAGCAGCGTAAATATCCCCGACAGTGTGACGAAAATTGGGGCTGAGGCGTTCTTCGGCTGCCATGACCTTGCCTCAGTGACGATCCCCGCCAGCGTGACGGAGATAGGCGAAAACGCGTTTTACGGCTGCGCGGAGAGGGAGATCGTCATAACTGTCGAAAAAGGCTCCTATGCCGAGGAATACTGCAAAAACAGCGGCTGGATAGAGTACAGGTATCCAGAAGCGTAGGACGGTTTGAATGGCATAGGTACGGATTGCCACGTTGCCTTCGGCAACTCGCAATGACGCATAAAGACAGGTGTTACGTTGTTTCCCGCCTGTCCGCGCCAGCAAGTAACTAAAGGCTGACAGCTAAAAGCTAATAGCTGACAGCTCACGCCCCAATTTACCCCAAAATAATAAAAATCTATTGCAAAAGCTTTAATTATATGGCATAATAATCCCATTCTCCACCGAAAGGAAGCGAAAACTCCATTTTATGGACGATATTCCCCGAAGTTTGATCCTTATCCTCTGTCTTATCCCCTTCGCGGGTTTCTTTGCCGGCAGCGAGACCGCGTTTTCCTTCTGCAACGAGGCGCGCATCCGCGCCCTTGCGGACAACGGCAAGGCAGGTGCGAAGCGTCTTACGAAACTGCTGGACGACTTTGACCGCACCATCGTCACGCTGCTCATAGTCATCAACATCTGCTACATCTTAATATCCGCCGTGGCTACAGTGGCCGCGGTAAAGCTCATGTCCAGCGACGCGGGCGGCGCGGTGGCTACCGTTGCGGCTACGCTCATAGTGTTCATGTTCTGCGAGACGATCCCCAAGAACATCGCGCGCGTGAACGCGGACGGCTGGGCGCTGTTCGCGGCGTACCCCGTGAGCCTGTTCAAGCTGATCCTCGCGCCGCTGAGCGCGCTGTTCACCTATGTGGGCGAGGCGTTCAAAAAGCTGCTGCCCGGGGGAGAGGCGCTGCCGGACGTGACCGAGGACGAGTTTGAGGAAATGGTCGAGTCCGTAGAGGGCGAAGGCCTGATAGAGCCCGTGGAAAAGGAGATAATCAAGTCCACTATCCACTTCGGCGACATACTGGCAGGCCAGGTGATGACGCCTATAGACGGCGTGGTGACCGTGCCCCTGGACATAGACAAGGACGCGCTCAAGGCCGTGCTGCTGGAGGAAAAATACTCCCGCATACCCGTGACCGGAGACGACATAGACGACATCGTGGGCGTGCTGCCCGCCGCCAAGGCGCTCTCCCGCCTAAGCAGCGGCACGTTCGGCGACATACGGGACATAATGACCCGCCCCTACATAATCCGCCCGGACATCCCCGTGAGCAAGGTGTTCGAGGGCATGAGCGGCCGGCGCACCCACCTGGCCGTGGTGCAGGACGACGGACATACCCTGGGCATAGTGACCATGGAAGACATACTGGAGGAGATCGCCGGGGAGATCTACGACGAGGACGACGAAAAGGGGGCAGCGGAAAATGCCCGTTAAACTCATTTTCGTCGCGGTATACGCGCTGCTCATAATGCTCAGCGGCTTCTTTTCCGGCAGCGAGATCAGCTTCGCCCGCGCCAACAAGCGCCGTGTGGAAAAGGACGCCCAGAAGGGCGACCGCAGAGCCAAAAACGTCAAGTACATACAGGACAACTACACCCGCAGCCTGTCCACCATACTCGTGGGCAACGACCTGGTCAACATCGCCGCGTCCTCCGTGGCCACGATCTTCTTCGTGAGCCTGCTGGGGCTCAAGAGCCGGGGCGAGTTTTACGCCACCGTCGTCACTACGCTGCTGCTCATCACCTTCGGCGAGACCATGCCCAAGATAATCGCCGCGGAGAGGGCGGACTCCATGGCGCGCCGCGCCGCCGCGCCGCTCAGGGCGCTGATGCTGGTGTTCAAACCCCTGGTGGCGGGTGTTGAAAAGCTGGTCAAGTGGCTCAGTCCCATCTGGACGCCCCGGGAAAAGGCGCCCCAGACCACCACGGACGAGCTGCGCATAATCCTTGAGGACGCGGAAGAGCAGGGCGTGTTCACCGAGGAGGAAGGCGAACTCATAGACAACGCCATCGAGTTCTCCGACACCATGGCGATGGAAGTCATGACCCCCCGCGTGGACGTCGTGTCCATAGACGTGGAGCATCCCCCGGAGGAGCTCACCGAGGACATGATGCGCCACAGCCGTATCCCCGTGTACGAAGGCAGCATAGACAACATAATCGGCGTGCTGCCCACCAAGGCGTTCCTTAAGCACAGGCTGCTCAGCGACGACACGCCCTTTAACGAGCTGCTGGTGGACGTGATCTACGTGCACAAGACCCGCATGGTGTCCTCCATCATCCGCGAGTTCCGCCGCAGGCGGCTGCAGATGGCGGTGGTGCTGGACGAGTTCGGCG
>JAEEGL010994596.1_pt1 | contig 28824 bp, 25 predicted proteins | sample 9134231 | NCBI WGS metagenome assembly JAEEGL01 (sample SAMN16246548, study PRJNA631951) | gut metagenome | biome: gut microbiome; feature: rumen; material: fiber-attached | host: Bos | place: Iran: Karaj | collected 2018-10 | reverse complement strand
GCGCCGGCACTCTGCTTCTCCCGGTTGAGCTGACTGATCATGGTACTGATCGAAGCTCTTTCATTTTTCAAGCGTTGCAGATCGATCTCCGCCTGCTCTTTATTCTCGCCCATCTGCCCCGTGTCATAGTCAAACAAAGGATCTCCCTTTTTGACCGCGTCGCCGACCTTCACATAGATCTTGCCCACCGAGCTCCCCTCGGTAAGAGTCACCTGCCAGCTTTGCTTGGACTCAGCCACACCGGCAAACCGGTTTTCACCGTTTCCTTCCTCGCCCATGATGGCTGCGACCGTATCGACATAGACATCATCCCCGGCCTTTGCGCGGCGCTTATGAAGGATGAAAAGCACTACCGCGGCCGCGACAGCTGCCACCAGGATCACGATCAGAATGATCAGAAGCTTCTTGTTGATTTTTCTTTTGGTTGAAGAGTCTTGCATATCGCTGTCCGCGCCGGTCTGAGTCAGGCGCGCCCCCTTATCGGTTCATCTTGTATATTTCTCTGAGACCTTTTAAGACCAGATGGTCGTCATAAAGTATCTCTGTCTGACAATGCGGCAACACTACCTTTGACATCCCTCCGGTAGCGATGACCGGTGCTTCGCATCCGGCCTCCTGACGGATCTTTGCGATCATTCCGTCCATCCTCGCCGCCTCTCCGAAAATCAGGCCGCTCTGCATAGATCCTATCGTGTCGGTCCCGATGACTTTTTTCGGAGCGATAAAGCTGATCTTGGGCAGCAATGCCGCATTAGAGACCAGCGACTCCAGACTGGCGTTGAGCCCCGGCATGATGATGGCTCCGCAGAAATCACCGTGCTCATCGATATAAGAATAGGTCGTGGCGGTCCCCATATCGATGACGATCATGGGACCGGTGTGCTCGCAGAGCGCTCCGACCGCAGCTACCACCATATCAGCTCCGAGAGTAGCCGGATCATCGATCTTGATCTTCATACCTGTCTTGACCCCCGGACCGACGATGATCGGCGCATGTCCTGTCACTCTCTTGATCGCCTTATAGAGATAGTGATTGACCGGCGGCACAACACTCGAGAGGGCTCCTCCCTGGATATCTTCCGGCCGGACATGGGCAGATTCGAGAATATAATTGATCAGGATCGAGTACTCCGTATCTGTCTTTTTGGCGTCCGTAGAGAGCCGTTCATAGACCAGCAATTCGTCCTGATCAAACAGGCCGACTTTGGTCTGTGTATTGCCGATATCTACTACCAGAATCATCTCTCATTCTCCTTCTGCCCAATAGCGATAAGGCGCATGATCACCGGACTGAGCACGATATTGACTGCCATCTCGAGCAGGAAATTGACTCCTGCCAAACCCAGGATCATATAGGCTCCGGCACTCTTGAATCCGGCTCCCTCTGCCCATGCATTGATCGTGTCCATAAAGAACAGTTTGCAGCAGATCAGAAAAATGCCGGTGTTCACTATCGGGCAGACACAAGCCGCCACGATGACTGCCAGATATCGGTTCTTGTCCTGAAGTGCACGGTAGACAAATCCTGCTGCCAGACCGGCCGCTATACCTTTTAACAAAACGGTGACAACAGTGCCCGCCGGATTGACCGCCAGAAACGGTCCCGCATCTCCTGACAGCAGCACGACAACTCCGAAGACGAAACCGAGCCACGCACCGCCTGCCGCGCCAAAAAGAGCCGCCCCTACGACGATCGGTATCAGTACAAGCGAGATCGAAAAGACCCCGAACCGGATCGAACTTCCGACAAACTGCAGTATAATAACGATCGCTGTCAGTGCAGCCATCCCCACGAGTTGTTTCGTGGTAAAACGTTTTGAATTGTTCATAGGTACCTCCTAATATCATTCCCGTCAAATGCTCTTCACATTCGCTGATAAGGGATATGGTTTAGTATGTTCCGGTTAAATTATATCATATAGTCCGCGCGACTGTCACTTTTCACCGGCATCCGGGAAGAGCTCTGCGCGCTTTTTATCGCGCGAAAAGCCTCCTGACCTTCCGTATTTGACAGCCATCATCTCGGCGATGATTCCCACGGCGATCTCATCCAGTCCCTCGCCACCGATATCCAGACCGATCGGGGCGTAGATCTGCATCAGCTCTTCATCTGTATACCCCGCCTTGCGCAGATCATTGAAAATGGGAAGAAATTTGTGCTTGGCTCCGAGCATCCCGATATAAGCCGCATCCTGTCCCATGGCTGCACCGAGTGCCTGGCCGTCGGTCGCATGTGAGGAAGTGCAGACGATATAGTAGGCTCCTGCCGCCGGCTCCAGCATACTGAGATCATCAAAGCTGTCGATCTGAACGATCTCGTCTGCCCCGGCCAGCTCTTCCCGGTAATCTGACATATCGCGTGTATCAGCTACGATCGTATAGAACCCTGTCTTCACGGCGAGCGGCAATACTGCCTGCGCCACATGGCCGGAGCCCAAAAGATACAGAACTGCTCCGCTGGCATGCGGTTCTATAAAAATATCCATCGTCTTCACGCAATCCGGTTCCATATCAGCCTCCTTTATTGTCTTGGGTGAGTAACGTTTCAGCAAAGGTCTGCCGCTGCGCATACAGCTGAGCGCGTCTTTTATGACAAGCTGTTCCGCCAGCCCTCCGCCGACAGTCCCCTCGGTGCTGCCGTCCGTAAAGACCAGCATCTTCGTACCGGCCGATCGCGGCGTACAGCCGACTGTATTGACGATCGTGGCCAGGGCATATGACCTTCCCTCTTTTTCCGCTTTTACGATCTTCTCATAGATGCTCATAGATATCTCCTTAAATGATGTCTCTTTGCTTCATCTCCCGTTATGATCCGCTGACAGCGCTGATCGTCCTGATTTTCTCTGCCAGCTCGTCTGTCAGCAAGGATGGGTCGAGACGCCAGTTCCAGTTGCCCTCCGTTGTTCCGGGCGTGTTGATACGTGCCTCTCCCGACAGCCCCATATGATCCTGCAGAGGTATGATGGCCAGACGGGCCTGTGAATCGAACGCTGCCCGGATCATTTTCTCAGTCACCGTTCCTCTGCGTGCTTTTCTGAAGTACCATCTGACCCGCCAGCGGCGTCGTCCGCGCAGATCCTGATACCAGCCTGTCGTCGTATTGTTGTCATGTGTCCCGGTATAGACGACTGTCGCCGGACGGATGTTGGCCGGACGATAAGGATTGTCTTTCCCGCTGTCAAAAGCAAACTGAAGGACCGCCATGCCCGGAAGACCTGTCTCGCGCATCATCTGACGCACATCTTCCGTGATCATACCCAGATCTTCCGCGATAAGCCGCTCCTCTTCGATCTCACGGGAAAACGACGCAAACACCTGCGCGCCCGCAGCTTTTTCCCAATGACCGTTTCTGGCGTCCGGATCCTCTGCCGGAATCGCGTAACAGGCTTCAAAAGCCCTTGCGTGATCGATCCTCAGGGCATCGTAAAAATCAAAACCACGCCGGATGCGCTCCTGCCACCAACAGATCATCTCCTCTTTTCTGTCCTCCCAGTTATACACGGGACTCCCCCAGATCTGCCCCGCGCTGTTGAACTTATCCCCCGGCACACCGGAGATGACTTTCGGCCTGTAGTCTGCATCCAGCTGAAACAGCTCCGGTCTCTTCCAGCACTCCACGCTGTCCAAAGTCATATAGTAAGGCATGTCACCGATGATCCTGATGCCGTGCCCTCCCGCATAATCGCGCAGAGACTGCCACTGACGGAAGAATTCGAACTGAAGCCATGCGGCATAATCGATCTCTTGCGCAAGTGTGTTTTTCGCCTGATCAAGAGCCCGGGGATCACGTGAACGCAGCGGTTCATCCCAGCCGGTCCATGGCTTATCTTTCTGTTCTTTGTGCAGCGCGATAAACAGACAGTAATCATCCAGCCAGCCTTTGTTCTTCTCTTTGAATAACGCAAACTCTTTCAGATAACTTCCATCGTTGAGTCGTATCGCTTTGTCATAGGCCTTTTTCAGAAGGCCTTTCTTTGCCGGAACCAACGTCTCATAGACAACGCGGTCTGTGATACCGACCGCATCGCAATACTCCGTCAGTTCCTCAGAGGTCAGCAGTCCTTCTTCAGCCAGTTTCTCGGGATCGATATACAGCGGCTCCCCCGCAAATGCCGAACATGGCTGATAGGGAGAATGCCACAGATCGATCGGTCCGAGAGGCAGGATCTGCCAGGCGTCCTGCCCGGCTTTCTCGAGAAAATCTATGAAAGCGTAAGCCTCCTCGGAAAAGCAGCCGATCCCTGTCCGCGAGGGCAGGGAGAAGACCGGCAGCAGTATACCTTTGTGCTTTTGCTTTTGATCAATCATTTTTCAACAACAGCGATCTTTCACCGGGAGCGAGTATGATCGTCCCGCGATAATCTCTTTTTTGAAGCAGATCCGTATAACTGCCTTCCAATGTCAGTTCGCGCGGCTGATCTGAACAATTGACCGCCGTGATGATCTCTTCCTGATCGCAGCTCCTTGAGAACGCGTACAGTCCGCCGCATGCTGCTGCCGTCCTGTAATCCCCTGTCCTGTACACAGGGTGATCCCGCCGGATGGAAGTCAGTCTGCGGTACCAGGAGAGAAGCTCTGTATTCTCTCCTCCCCACGGATAGCACGTCCGGTTGAAGGGGTCCTTGTAACCTTCCGTACCGGCCTCGTCTCCGTAATAGATGCAGGGAACTCCCGGCAGCGTCATCTGCAAAAGTGACGCCGTCATCAGTCTCCGGATCCCGGTCTGCCGTTCGTCACTGTTCATATGAGTCGCAGCCTGTATCTCGCGGGGAGTCTCCGGATCCAGTTCCTCTCCGGCCAGTGCGGTCAGGATCCGGAAGCTGTCATGCGTCCCCAAATGATTCATCAGTGCGTGGATCACATAGGGAGGATAGTTCTCCCATATCGTCTCCACCGTCTTTGCGAGTGTCTCTGCCTCTCCGTGACGGACACATCTGATGATCGCATTTTTCAACGGATAATTCATGACCGAGTCAAGCCGGTCTCCACGGAAATAGTTTTTGCGTTCCTCGTAGGCCGTCTTGTTGGAGGCATCCTCCCAGACTTCTCCGAGTATCAGCGCATCCGGTTTTTCTTCCTTGGCCGCCGCAACCAGTTCCGTTAAAAATGCTGACGGCAGTTCATCGGCCACATCCAGTCTCCAGCCGGCCGCCCCGTGGGAGAGCCAATACCGTGCCACTCCCTCAGGACCGTTGATAAACTCCCGGTAACCGGGATCGTCTTTGTTGACTCTCGGCAGCGTGTCGATACCCCACCAGGAATCATAGCTTCCGTCCTCATGGAAAAAATACCAGCTGCGGTACGGTGACTCCGGATCGTTCCAGGCACCGCCGTCGCCGTAACGGCCTTTTTTATTGAAATAGACCGAGTCGGATCCCGTGTGGGCGAACACGCCGTCGCAGATCACACGCATCCCGTAATCTGCTGCCTCACTGCAAAGAGCCTCAAAATCGGCCATGCTCCCGAACATCGGATCGACATTACGATAGTCGGCCGTGTCATATTTGTGGTTGGAATAGGCCTCTACGATCGGACTCAGATAGAGACAGGTCACTCCGAGGCCGGCCAGGTAGGGAAGCTTCTCGCGGATACCGTCGAGATTGCCTCCGAAGAAATCGTTGTTGAGCATCTCTCCGTCCACCGGCTTATACTCAGGCATACCGCCCCAGTCAGACCTGTTGATCTTTCCTTCCATCTCAATGCGTTCACCGCTATGGTTAAACCGGTCGACAAAAACATGATAGAAGATACCGCCGTAGATCCAGTCGGGCGACTCGTAAGCCTGCTCATAGACTGTCTGCTGCCAGGAAGCCTGACCCTCGCCGTTATCACAGCAGCCGCCCTTTCCGCGGCCGATGCGCAGCATACCGTCCTCTGTATCGAGTTCAAAATAATACCAATACAGTCCCTTTTGTTCCACGGTGTATGTCGTTTCATAGACATCATATTCTGCCGACTCTGTGATCATCATCGGACAGTAAGCAGGCTCGGCTGTATCGTCATGGCGGATCACCAGACTGACAACCCGGACCGGGACATCGGCGCGCACGGCAATACGCAAGGTGAGCGCCGTCCCTGTTGGGACGGCGCCGCCCGGTTCTTTATAGCACGCCTGGCGTGAATCAAACAGCACCTTTTCTGTCATATAACTGTTCCGCGCTCCAGGTAGAAGGGATGCGTGATGTAGCCGGACAGAGACCTTCCCTCGCCGACCACAACTCTGCGGTCAAGCACCGTATAAGCCAGCCGGGCGTTCGCGCTGATCACGCTGTCTCTCATAACTACGCAGTTTTCTACAACCGCACCCTTTTGAATATGCACTCCACGGAAGATCACTGAATTCCTTACTGTTCCGTCGATCTTGACTCCATCAGCAATCAGACAGTTCTCGACGACCGCCTCATCTCCGTAATGTCCGGGGGCGGAGTCCTGTGCCCTTGTGATGATCGGCAGCTGCGGCTGTTCGAAAAGCTCTTTCCTGACTTTCCAGTCGAGAAGCTCAAGATTGCTCTGCAGATATCCGGGAATATCTTCCACGAAAAGCAATGTCGCGTTCGATTCGAACCCTGCCGCTTCGCCGGCGCGTGCCATCGGAGCCAGAAGATCCTGGCTAAGGCTGGACTCTCCGTCTCTGGATGTCGCGTACAGACGCTCCAGCAGATCTGCTCTGTTCATGACGAAACAGTAGATGCCGTAACAGGCGTCCTCATCCTCCGGTGCCTGCAGACTCTTCTCAACATTCGTCAAAAAGCCGTCTTCATTCATCGAATAGCGGATGATCGGAAGAGTGGCGCCTTGATGCAGCGGATGACGCGTGTAGAGAGCCGTGATCTTCGCACCGCTCGAGATATGTCTGTCAATCATTTTCTCGAAATCGAGCGTACCGATATAATTGCAGCTGGTAAACAGGACATATTCGTCCTCCAGCGCTTCGATATAGCCGACATGTGCCTGCAGCGCCTCAAGCCATCCCTTGTATTCTTTCTGGCAGCGGACAGACCCGAAAGGCGGCAGGAAGGAAATGCCGGAAAGCTTCGTATCCAGATCCCAGACATTGCCTCCTCGTACATGATCCATCAGAGAAATATAATTGCGCGTCGTCGTAATGCCGATATGATTGATGCCGGCATTTACCATATTGGACAGCGTAAAGTCGATGACCTTATATCTGCCTCCGAAGGGGAGAGAAGCCAGCGTTCTGTCCTGGATGAGCCCGTTTTGTGTTTCGCGGTTGGCGTCTGATAAAATAATACCTGCTGTACTCATATCTCCACCTCCTATCTCTTCAACACCGTCTCGCCGGCCGGTATCACTTCTCCGGCGCGGATAACTACGCCTCTGTCGATAACGGTCAGCGGAGCATCTTCATCGTCACTGCCGATGACGGCGCCCTCCTCTACTATGACCTGATTGTCCAGGATCGCCCGGTAGACCTTGGCGTCTTTTTTGATCTCGCAGTCGTTCATAATGATGCTGTCTTTGATCTCAGCGCCCCACTCCACGAGAGTATTGTCAAAGATGACCGAAGATTCGACTGCACCCAGGATCTCATTACAATCGCCGCAGATCGATCTGCGGACGCTGCCGGTCGCCCCGATATACTGCGGACGATTGTGATAATGGCGATAATAGATCCTCCATCGTGAATCGTGAAGCACAAGCTCCGGATTCTCGCTGATAGTGTCCATATTGGACTGCCAGTAAGAACTTAAGGTTCCCACATCACGCCAATAACCTTTGTACAGGTAAGTATAAACACGCTGTCCGTCTGCCAGCATAGCCGGGATGATGTTCTTGCCGAAGTCATGAGAGGAATCCGGATCCTGCTCGTCCTGCGTGAGGTATTTGACAAGAGCCTTCTTGGTGAAGATATAGACACCCATCGACGCCTGCGTGCTCTTCGGATGAGCCGGTTTTTCCTCGAACTCGATGATCCGTCCCTCTTCGTCCGTATTCATGATGCCGAAGCGGGAGGCTTCCTCTGGCGCCACGTCAATGACCGCGACTGTCAGATCCGCCTCGTTCGCGATATGCTCCTGCAGCATGATATCGTAATTCATTTTATAAATGTGATCTCCCGAGAGGATCAGGACGTACTCCGGATCATACTGCTCGATAAATGCCAGGTTCTGGTAGATCGCATTGGCGGTGCCGAGGAACCAGTCGGCTCCCTCCTCCGCCTGATACGGAGGCAGGACATGCAGACCTCCGTGTCGGAGATCGAGTCCCCAGGGGGTCCCGTTACCCAGATAATCGTTGAGCTCGAGCGGCTGATACTGAGTCAGTACGCCGACCGTGTCGATCCCCGAGTTGACACAGTTGGAAAGCGAAAAATCGATGATACGGTACCGGGAGGCGAACTGCACCGCCGGCTTGGCGGTATTTCTTGTCAGGGGGCTTAACCGGCTCCCCTGTCCGCCGGCAAGAAGCATCGCCACACACTTCTTTTTCTTGATCATGATCCCTACTCCCTTCTAGTCTTGTCTGACTGTCTGTTGCAGGCTGTCAGTTTATATATTGCTCCGGAGAGATGAGGCAGCCGGATCGTGATATGCTGCTCATATCCGTTGACATACCCTTCTTTTATCTCGCTGACTTCATCGCGCCGTCCGCTTCCGCCGAAAGCTTTCTCCTCCGTATCGATCAGCAGGCGGCACTCGCCTCTGTCCGCCGGCACACCTATATCGTAAGCGGGGAAATCTCTGCCCGACAGATTGAGAACAACCAGATAGACCGGCTGTTTTTCCGGCTTCTCGCCGATCGTCTTGAGCCGCAGATAGGTGTAGACATTATCGGACGCGTTGTCTGCATCGATCCACCGGAAACTGTCGAAAGAATCATCCTGGCACCAGAAAGGCTCCGTATCCAGATACAGATGGTTGAGTTCTCTGACAAAGTCCCGTGTCATGCGGTGCTTGTCGTAGAGAAGAAGCAGCCAGTCGAGCTCTCTCTTCTCGTTCCATTCGATAAACTGAGCAAACTCCGTGCCCATGAAGAGCATCTTCTTGCCCGGATGAGTCATCATATAGATCATAAAGGCCTTGAATCCGGCGAACTTGTCGTCGTACTCGCCCGGCATCTTGTTCAGCAGCGAGCATTTACCGTGTACTGCCTCGTCATGTGAGAACGGCAGAATGAAATTCTCGCTGTAAGCGTAAGTTATCGGAAAAGTCAGCTTGGTGTGTACGCCTTTTCTGAACAGCGGATCCGTGGAGAAATACTCGAGCACATCATTGACCCACCCCATATTCCATTTGAAATTGAATCCCAGACCTCCTACTGACGGCGGCTTGGTGATATTCGGAAAGGCTGTCGACTCCTCGGCGATCATCATCACGCCGGGATACTCGGTGAGCACATGCTGATTGAGTGTCTGCAGGAAGGCAATGGCCTCTTTGTTCTCGGTGCCCCCGTCCTCATTCGGATACCATTCGCCAAACTCTCTCCCGTAGTTGAGATAGAGCATGGCGGATACCGCGTCGACCCGCAGACCGTCCACATGGAAGCGGTCGCAGTAATAATAGGCATTGGACATCAGAAAACTGACCACCTCGGGTCTGCCCAGGTCAAAGGCGTATGTCCCCCATCCCTTGTGCTCTCTCTTGAGTATGTCGTCATACTCATAGAGCGGATAGCCGTCAAAGGTCGCGGGACCGTGCGCATCTTTGGGGAAATGCGCCGGCACCCAGTCGAGGATCACGCCAATCCCCTCCCTGTGAGCCGCGTCTATCAGCGTCCGCAGATCATTGGCCGTACCGTAGACCGGAGCCACGGAATAATACCCTGTGATCTGATAACCCCAGGAACCGGCGTAAGGGTGATCCATTATCGGAAGCAGCTCGATGTGGGTATAGCCCATCTCCTTGACATAGGGGACCAGTTCCCCGGCCAGGTCCTTCAACTGCATCGGAGTTCCGTCTTCCCTGTACCGCCAGCTTCCCGCGTGCACCTCATAAATATTCATCGGCGAGGTGTAGGGATTGCGGCTGTTGCGCATGGCAAGATAATCCTGATCCTGCCAGTCAAACGGCTCATCGAAGTCAGCGACTACAGAGGCTCTTTGCCCTCCCTCCGTAAACGGCGTCTTCTCAGCGGCAAACGCGTAAGGATCCGCTTTGTAGAGGATATCTCCCTTGTCCGTATGGACTGCAAACTTGTACCGGTCGCCGGACTGCACCGCATTGCAGACAGTCTCCCAGATGGAATCATCATCAGAGAGCCTCTCCATCGGCTGCGCATTCAGATCCCATTCATTGAAATCACCGACCAGCGAGATGGCGGCCGCCCGCGGCGCCCAGACGCGGAAGACATATCCTTCCTGCGCACGGTGGACTCCGAGGAATTCATACGCACGGTAATTCTTTCCTTTATGGAAGAGATACTTGTGTTGATCGATACCTTTTGTCATATCATGATTATAACATCAGTCCTGTCTTTCAACACTGTTTTTCGCCAATTTTCTTATCAAGTTATGAGTTTTGTTCTGACTTGGCCGGATTGTATGCTACAATAGAAAAAACTTATGTAAATAACTGCAACGGAAGGAACTGCCATGAGCCAGAAAATATCTCATTCAAATCAAATGAATAAGACCGCTCCGGCGGAAAAACTCCGGATTCTCTTTGTCTCCCCCGAGGTGACGCCCTTCGCGGCGACCGGCGGACTGGGGGAGGTCGCGGGTTCTCTCCCCGAAGCTTTGAACCGTCAGCGCAAGATCCCCTGTGATTGCCGGGTGATCATGCCGCTCTACCGCCCCGCCAGGGAAAAGATCGGTGACAAACTCACCTTTCTCGGCAGCACAGAAGTGCCGCTTTGCTGGCGCAGTCAGTATGCCGGCCTTTTCTCTCTGAAAGCCGGTTATACGACTTATTATTTTATCGATAATGAGTATTATTTCGACCGCGACGGACTCTACGGCCATTACGATGACGGCGAGCGCTTTGCTTTCTTCTCCAAAGCAGTATTTGAAGTGCTCGGTCTGATGGACTTTGTTCCGGATATCATCCATGCCAATGACTGGCAGAGTGCTTTGGTGCCGGTATTTCAGACATCCGTCTACCGGCGGACCTTTATGAAGACAGTCTTTACGATCCACAATGTGCAGTATCAGGGTCAGTACGGCGATGATATCTATAAATCTGTTCTGGATATTCCGGAGAACGCCAGACAATTTGTAGCCATGAACGGCGGCGTCAACTATATGAAGGGCGGCATCGAATGCGCGAATCAGGTCACCACAGTCAGCCCGACCTATGCCGAAGAACTCTCGGATCCTTTCTTTGCCTACGGCATGCATGAGATCATCTCCCGCAACGGATATAAAATGCGGGGTATCTTAAACGGCATCAATGTGAAAGCCTATGACCCGGCCAAAGATCCGCTGATCGCAGCTAATTATGACCGCGGAGATATCAGAGGCAAAAACACATGCAAGCATGCCGTACAGGAAGAACTGGGGCTGCCGGTCTGTGACGCGCCGGTCATGATCATGATCTCACGGCTGGCCCGCGGTAAGGGAATCGATCTCATGACACCGATCCTTGACCGGGTGCTGTCAGAAAACGATATGCAATTTGTGCTGCTCGGAACGGGAGAACAGGATTATGAATACTTCTTCCGGGGTCTGGAGGAACGCCACCCGGACCGCTGCCGCGCTCTGATCTGTTTTGACCCGGCACTTTCACACAGACTATACGCCGGAGCCGACATGATCGTCGTTCCCTCGCGCAGCGAGCCCTGCGGTCTGACCCAGATGATCGGATGCCGCTACGGAACCGTCCCGATCGTGCGGGAGACCGGCGGATTAAAAGACTCGATCAAGGACTGCTCTCTCGGAGAGGGCAACGGCTTTGTCTTCGCCGGATACAGCCCGGATGCACTGCGCGAGTCCATCGAAAAGGCTCTGGCTCTGTACCGGCAGCCGGACAACTGGAAGAAACTCACTCAGTACGATATGTCCGTGGATTTCAGCTGGGGGCTCTCCGCCAAACAGTATGCCGATATGTATAAAGAATTAGTGAAAGGATAAGATTAGTTTTTATGAGTAATAAAGATACCGTCAAATCAACCCTGCTTCGGGCTTCCATCCGGGAGTCCATCGATGATTATCTCGACCTGTACCTCCACACGACCTTTGAGAAGGCTACGACCTCGCAAATATATAAAGCCGTAGCTGCGGCTGTCAACTCGCTGCTGATCAAGAAGCGGGCTGATTTTCACGAACTGCGGCGCAAGGCCGAGGAAAAAGGCGCGCACACCAAGAAGATCAATTATATCTGTATGGAGTTTCTCATGGGGCAATCCCTTAAGAATCATCTGTACAACCTCGATCTGGCAGATATGGTCGCCGAGATCATTGAGCCCAGAGATCTGCAGTTGGAGGACCTCTATGACTGTGAGCCCGACGCCGGTCTCGGCAATGGCGGTCTGGGAAGGCTTGCAGCCTGCTTTATCGATGCGCTCGCTTCCGGAGGATATGATGCCACCGGCTATTCTCTCTGTTATCAGTACGGTTTGTTCAAACAAAAACTGGTCGACGGCTGGCAGGTCGAAATGCCGGACAACTGGCTCCCGGGCGGCCGCGTATGGCTCAACGCCAAGGAGGATGACACTTTTACTGTCAATTTTTACGGTGAGTATGAGGAGAAATGGACCTATGACGGTCTGACCTATGAGCTGATCGATGCACAGACAGTCGAAGCGGTTCCCTACGACATGTATGTCTCCGGCGCTGACACTGATGACATCTGCAAACTGCGTCTCTGGCAGGCCCGCGACTTCGAGGGATTTGACATGGAATCCTTCAACAGCGGCGACTTCACGCGCGCTGCGCAGAAGAGCAACAGCGCCGAGCTGATCACAAAGGTCCTGTATCCGGCTGACAACATCGAGGAGGGCAAGGAGCTGCGATTAAAACAGCAGTATTTCATGGTCTCCGCTTCCTGCCAGAATATCGTCCGTGACCACTATCACCGCTTCGGTACGCTCGATAATTTTGCCGAGCGGCAGGTCATTCATATCAACGACACCCATCCGGCTCTCTGTGTACCTGAGCTGATGCGTATTTTCATGGATGACTACGGATATGACTGGGACAGCGCCTGGTATCAGGTGACCGGCTCCGTCTCCTACACCAACCACACGGTTCTTGCCGAGGCACTGGAGAAATGGAACAGCGATCTCGTTCACACGATGATGCCCCGCATCTATATCATTATCGAAGAGATCGACAACCGATTCCGCGACTCGATGAACTTCATCTTCCCCGGAGACTACGGCAAGATAGACTATATGGCTGTGCTGGGCAATAAGCAGGTGCGCATGGCGAACCTCTCTGTCATCGGTTCCCACAAGGTAAACGGCGTCTCCGCGCTGCACTCGCAGATCTTAAAGGACGATCTGTTCCACGATTATTTCCTGGCCACACCGGAGAAGTTTACCAATGTGACCAACGGTATCGCGTACCGCCGGTGGTTGTGCCAGTCCAATCCCGAGCTCGCTGCTCTTTTAGACGAATGCATCGGTGAAGAGTATCGCAAAGATTACAATGCGCTGGAGCGTTTCTCGGACTTTGCCGACGACCGATCCGTCCTGGAGCGTCTGGAGACGATCAAGCACAACAATAAAGTCCGCATGGCTGAAAAGATAGAGAAGTCCAGTGGTGTTCAGATCGATCCCGACTCCGTTTTTATCGTGCAGGCCAAGCGCATGCACGAGTACAAGCGCCAGCTCTTAAATGCTCTGCGCATCATTGCCCGCTATGAGCAGCTGAAGGAAAACCCGAATCTGGATATCCGTCCGGAGACTTACCTGTTCGCGGCAAAAGCCGCTCCGAGCTATTTCCTGGTTAAGGATGTCATTCAGCTGATCAGCAAGTTGGGCGAAGAGATCGAGAGTGACCCGGCGATCTCCTCAAAACTCAAAGTCCTCTTCCTGGAGAACTATTCGGTCTCGATGGCGGAGACCCTGATGCCCGCCACGGAGATCTCCGAGCAGATCTCTCTGGCAGGCAAAGAGGCCAGCGGCACAGGCAATATGAAGATGATGATAAACGGGGCTGTGACGATCGGTACGATGGACGGCGCCAATGTCGAAATGCACGAGGCTCTCGGCGATGACAATATCTATATCTTCGGTCAGAGAGAGCCTGATGTCGTCCGCAATCTGCAGGCGGGATATGACGCAAAGGCAATCTATGAGAATCATCCGGTCCTGCACTCTGTGATAGACAGTATCGGCAAGGGATTTGCCGGTAAGACATTTGAAAACTTAAAGAAGTATCTGCTTGAGCCGTCATACAGCATCGCTGATCCCTATATGTGCCTGTACGATTATGATGACTACTGCCGGGTCCATGAACAGATGCGCCTGGACTATGAGGACAGAACCAAATGGAACAGAATGTCAGTGCTCAATATCGCCAGAGCTGCCCGCTTCGCCGCAGACCGCAGTATCGCGGACTACGCGCGTGATATCTGGGATACGTACCCGGCGCTGAAGGACTGACGAGTATTTTTGATTATCAAAAAAGGACCGGCTGATCCAGCCGGTCCTTTATGTTTGCCTTTCTCTCTATTTGTCCAGCGATTTCATCGTCGGGAAAAGAAGCACATCGCGGATCGCGGTCGCTCCGGTCAGCAGCATGACCATGCGGTCGATCCCGTAGCCGATACCGCCTGTAGGCGGCATGCCGATCTCGAGGGCGTTCAAAAAGTCCTCATCTGTGGTATTAGCTTCCTCATCGCCTGCTGCCAGCTGCTCTTCCTGCGCCTTGAAACGCTCGCGCTGGTCGATCGGATCATTGAGCTCAGAATAGGCGTTGGCCATCTCCCAGCCGTTCATAAACATCTCAAAGCGCTCCACATAATCGGGATTGCCCGGCTTTTTCTTGGTCAACGGGGAGATCTCGATCGGGTGATCCATCAGGAATGTCGGCTGGATCAGCTTGTCCTCGACGAACTCCTCAAAGATCAGGCTCAGGATATCGCCCTTCTTGTGGCGCTTCTCGTATTCAACACCGCGCTCATCGGCGATCTTTCGCGCATCATCAAGCGTATCGACCTCCTTCCAGTCTATATCAGCGTATTTTTTGACCGCGTCGATCATCGTGATGCGTTCAAACGGCTTGCCCAGGTCCATCTGCACACCGTTGTATTCGATCGTGGTCGTCCCCAGCACCTCTTTAGCCACAAAGCGGAACATATCCTCGGTCAGATCCATCATGCCGTTGTAATCGGTATAGGCCTGATACAGCTCCATCAGCGTGAACTCGGGATTGTGACGGGTGTCAAGTCCCTCATTGCGGAACACACGGCCGATCTCATAGACCTTCTCCAGTCCTCCGACGATCAGACGCTTCAGATACAGCTCCAGGGAGATGCGCAGCTTGAAGTTCTCATCGAGCGCGTTGAAATGCGTCTCAAACGGACGTGCCGCAGCGCCGCCCGCGTTGGCCACGAGCATCGGCGTCTCGACCTCGAGGAAGCCTCTGTCCGCAAGAAAACGACGGATCGCTGCGATGATCTGAGAACGTTTGATAAATACGTCCTTCGACTCCTCGTTCATGATCAGATCGACATAGCGCTGACGATAGATCAGATCGCGGTCAGTCAGACCGTGGAACTTCTCCGGGAGGATCTGCAGGCTCTTGGACAGGAGCGTGACCTCCAGGGCGCGCACACTGCGTTCGCCCATCTTGGTCGTAAAGACTTCTCCCTCGATCCCGACGATATCGCCGATGTCGAATTTTTTGAAAGCCTTATATGCCTCCTCGCCGACAGCGTCACGCGCGACATAGCACTGGATATTGCCGCTTAAGTCCTGCACGTTGCAGAAAGATGCTTTACCCATAACTCGTTTGGCCATGAGTCTTCCGGCGATCGACACTTCCTTACCCTCCAGAGACTTATAATCGTCCTTGATCTGGCTTGCGTGATGTGTCTGCTTATAGGTGGTGATCAGAAACGGGTCCTTCCCCGCCTCCTGGAGGTTGGCGAGCTTCTCCCTTCTGACCTTGCGCAACTGATTCAGATCTATCTTTTTCTCCTGTTGCTTCTCCGCCACGATGAACCTTCTTTCTTAAAACTTACGCACTCGCAATGCGGTCGATACCGAGCACCTCATAAGTGATCGTACCTGCCTGTGTATTGACTTCTACCGTATCTCCGACCTTGTGTCCGAACAATGCCGCTCCGACCGGAGACTCGTTGGAAATGCGGCCTTCCAGGCTGTTGGCCTCAGTCGAACCGACGATGGAGAACTCTGTCTCCTCGTTGTATTCCTTGTCGAGGACCTTCACCTTGCAGCCGACATTGATCTTGCGCGGCTTGCCGCGTCCGCCGGCCACGACCTCAGCGTTTTTGATGAGTTCTTCCAGCTCTTCGATCCTTGTCTCGATCTTGCGCTGCTCGTCCTTGGCTGCGTCGTACTCGGCGTTCTCTGCCAGATCGCCCTGCTCTCTGGCTTCCTTGATCTTCTCGGCTACTTCTTTTCTGCGAACGACTTTCAACATCTCAAGTTCCTCGGTCACTTCCTTGAGACCGGCAGCTGTGATCAGTCTTTTTTGTTCACTCATTGCTTACACTTCCTTCCATATAAGATATGTGCTCACACACATACTTCGCCATTTTATCCGATTATACGGTTTATGTCAATCGTAATACATCTGCCACGATCTGTTTCAATTCTTCGTAGGTCGAAGCGCTGTGTATCCGATTCCGGACAGAGGCAGCACCGTGTATGCCTCTGAAGTACCAGCCGGCTATTCCCCGCATACGCATGACCCCCATTCTCTCGCCGTGTTCCTCCATTGAGAGACTCGCCTGCTCCAGCAGCATTGCACCTTTTTCTTCCATGGTTGGAGGGGTAAATGCCTCTCCGCTCTGCATCGCGGCAAGCTCCGCGAATATCCAGGGATCGCCTATGGCTCCCCTGCCGATCATCAGTCCGTCGCATCCGGTCTCGTCAAACATCCGCCGCGCGCTCGCCGCGTCCCTGACATCTCCGTTTCCTATGACCGGAATGCTCACCGCTTCCTTGACCGATCGGATCGCTGCTGTATCGACCTCACCGGAATAGTATTGCTCACGTCTTCTTCCGTGTACCGTGATCGCGTCCGCGCCGGCCTGTTCCAGGATTTTGGCGAAATCAGCCGCACTGATCCGGGCTCCCTCAAAGCCGGTACGTATCTTGACAGTGACAGGCTTGTCTGTCGCGCTCCTCACAGAGCGCACGACCTCTCCCGCGAGCTCCGGATCCTTCATCAGAGCGCTGCCCTCGCCGTTTTTAACGACCTTCGGCACGGGGCAGCCCATATTGATATCGACCAGCGCAAAATCATAGTCTTCCAGCATCCGGGTCGCCCGCGCCATCACATCCGGCTCGTGGCCGAAGAGCTGTACGCCGACCGGTTTTTCTTCATCTTTCATCCTGAGCAGTTCGGCGGTGTTGCGATTGTTCTGCTCGAGAGCCTTCGCGCTGACCATCTCTGTATAGACCATCGCAGCCCCCTTCCGCTTGGCGATCCTGCGAAAGGAAGAGTCACTGATACCGGCCAGCGGCGCCAACAAAAACCGGCCCGCCAGTTCCAGCGAGCCGATCCGCAATTGTCTGGTCTTGGTCTGATTCATTTCATGAATTTAATATGATAATACTGTTCCAACGAGGAGAACAGCTCTTCTTTCTCTTTCTGCATCTTTCCGATCTTGACACGGCTGCCGATCTCATCAAAGAAGGCGTCTCCCTCGCTGTAGGTCACCTGAAGTTTTAGTTTCCCGTCTTCATCAAAGCCGATCGTCAGGATCCCTCCGACATCCTCGGTGTATAACACGCAGAGGATCTGCAGTTCATCCCTGACTGCCTTCGGCAAACCTTCAAAATCCGGATTCAGATAGTATTTTTTCTGATAGGCGTTTGCGGCGCACAAGACGACCGGCAGCACCTCATATTGTGCAGCTTCCCGACACATCTAAGCTCTCCTCTGCCTGGCTGCTTCAAAGAGCAGGACCGCGGCGGCTATTGCGGCGTTGAGCGACTCGACCTGCCCCTGCATCGGGATCGATACCGATTCGTCACAGCGGCGCAAAAGCTCGTCACTCACTCCATGGCTTTCGTTGCCGATCACAAAGGCGGTCCCCCGAGTGTAATCAGGCTCATCGTATGAGCGCGCATCTTTTGGATCCGTCCCGTAGAGCCAGATTCCGTCTGTCTGAAGCCGATTAAGTCTCTGAATGAGCGTATCCGTCTTGCCCGTGGCGATGATCGGCACACGGTAAAGCGCGCCCATCGCGCTTCGCACGACCTTCGGCTGATAGGGGTCCGCACAGCCGGGACTTAAGATGATGGCGTCTACACCGGCTGCCTCGCCGGTGCGTATGATCGTGCCCATATTTCCCGGATCACTGATCTGATCCAACACCAGCAGCAAGGGAGCTTCCTTGTCTGTCAGCGCCTTCTGGTTTGGTCTGTCGATCTCAACCACGCTTAGGATCCCCTGCGGAGTCTTGGTGTCGCTGATCCTGTCAAACAACACATCGTCAACCGCATAACAGGGACAGGACAACTCATCAATAAGAGCGCTCTCCTGTTCGTAGAAGGTATGTGACACATACACCGCGATCAGTCTCTCACGCGGCACCTCGTCAAAGAGATGTCTTCCTTCCGCGACAAAGCATCCCGCCTCGTGCCGCGCGCGGCTCTTGCGCAGCAGCTCGGACAGATGCTTTATCTTCTTATTGGAAGCGCTGTTGATGTAGACCGGTTCACTCATCTGTTCACAGCTTCTTGATATCGCGCAGCTTGTCGTTAGCGCCGATCAGCAGGAGAGTAACCTCTGCTTCGAGCGGTTTCTCCGGATCGATGGCCGTCTCCAGGTCATCATCCTTGACGATACCGACGACATTGATGCCGTGCTTGTCGCGGAGTTTGAGTTCGGCAAGAGTCTTGCCAACCCATTTCTCGGGAATGCTCTGCTGCACCATGCTGTGTTTCGGAGAGAGTTCCACCCAGTCAGCAAAATTGGATGATGCCAGAGACTTCGCGATGCTGTGCCCCATAGCCTGTTCCGGATATACGACCATGTCTGCTCCGACCTTGGTCAGCACGCGGGCATGCTGTTCGCTGCGCGCCTTGGCCAGGACATATTCGACTCCGGCTTCCTTGGCGTTGATCGTCGCGAGCGTCCCTGCAGTCAGATCAGCTGATGTTGCCACTATCACTCCGTCGACACCTTCTGCGCCGATCGCCTCCAGCAGTCCGTCTTCGCCGATATCCGCGCAGACGAGATAGGACAGTTCCTCTGCCAGCTCCTCAACGCGTTCCTCGTTCTTGTCGATGGCGACCACTTCGCAGCCCTGATCTTCCAGTTCTCTGGCAAGACCATAGCCGAAACCTCCGAGTCCCATAACGATAAACTTCTTGTTTGCTTTCATAGTCTTAAGCCTCCATTCATCTAACCGATGAGTATATCTTCTTTAGGCAGTGTTCTGACTGCATCTCGCGGGTCTTTTTTGCGTCCGATCGCCAGCATCAGACATACCGGTGTCAGTCTTCCGGCCAGCATCAAGATGACCAGTATCACCCGGCTCGTTCCTCTCAGAGCAGCCGTAATGCCGGTCGTAAGACCTGCTGTACCGATCGCCGATGAGCATTCGTAGGCCACATCTATAAACCGCGCCGGCTCTAACGCCGACAGGATAAAGACCGCCATAAACAGCAATACCGCATAGCAAAAAGCGATCGCCCACGCCGTGCGCAGCGTCTGCGTCTCCACTCTGCGGTGCATGAGAGAGACATGCCTGCTTCCTCTGAAGGCCTCGGCTGCCGCAAGCAGCAATAATACTGCCGTGATGATCTTCAATCCTCCTGCTGTGCCAAACGGCGCAGCACCGATCACCATGAGAAGCGCGCCGAACAGCTTAGACGAATCCCTCAGGGCCGCCTGGCTGACGACAGAAAAGCCACCGGACCGGCTCATCGCTGACTGATAAAACGAAGCCGCTATCTTTCCGCCGGCAGAAAACTCTCCGATCGTGTCAGGATTGTGCCACTCCATGACCGCAAAGAGCACTGTTCCCAGAAACAGAAGAACTGCCGTGGCGATGAGCACCGCCTTAGTAGTCACTCTCAAATGACGACGGCGCGCGGTAAAGATGACGCTGCCGAGATCAAACCAGGTCAGGAATCCGAGGCCGCCTGCGATCACAAGCAGGACCATTGTGGTGTTGAGCAGCGGGTTGTCTGCAAACGCCGCCATGCTGGCACCGCCGAGCAGATCTATGCCGGAGTTGCAGAACGCGCTGACTGCGTGAAAGACGCCCAGCCAGCATCCCTTACCGATGCCGTAGACCGGGATAAATGCGGCAGCTGCAAGGACAGCCCCGCACAGTTCGATCACCAGCGCAGTGATGAGCACGCGTCTTAAGAATGCTCCGACCCCTCCGAGACGCCCGAGCGAAAACATGTCCTGTATCCACTCCCTCTGACTCTGACGGATCTTTTCCTTTAGCGCGCCCGCAAAGATAATCAGACTGGCGACGATGGCCAGTCCCCCCGCCTGGATCAGCAGCAGCAGGATGACCTTGCCGGCTGCCGTGAATTGAACGGCCGGTACCACGCTCATCAGGCCGGCTCCTGTTAGCGCGGAAGCCGCACTGAAGAACGCGTCGATCATACGGATCGGCTCATGGTTGCAGCCGGGGATCATAAGAAGTGCTGTCCCGACCGCAAGAGTACCCAAATAAAACCAGAGGATCAATGCCGGCGCCGACAGTTTGTTGATTGTTTGTTTTCTCTTATCCATGACAGGCTCCTTTCGTCCCGTCAACGACAAAACGCCACTGCCCCAGGCAGTGACGTTTCAGCTCAGTCTTGTACGTACGGCATCAGCGCAACGTGACGTGCCCGCTTGATCGCAACGGTGATCGCCCGTTGATGCTTTGCACAATTGCCGGTGATACGCCGCGGCAAGATCTTGCCCCGTTCGGATATGAACTTCCGCAGAAGCGCAGTATCCTTATAGTCGATCTTCGGTGCATTCTGTCCGCAGAAAATGCAGACCTTTCTTCTTCTGCGGCTCGGTCTTCTTCTGAAAGAATCCGGTCTGCCGCCCTTTTCATATGCCATGATCTATCCTCCTAATTAAACGGAAGTTCCTCGTCGACGCCTTCCGGCAGATTCATGAATCCCTCGCCGGGATCCTCCCCCTGATCGGGTGCCGGAGCTGCCGGCGCCTCATAGGACGGAGCGGACGGAGCTGCTGACTGCTCGTTCTTGCTCTGCGCAAACTCCTGATCCTCGACAACGACTTCCGTGGTGTAGACTTTGATACCGTCCCTGTTCGTATAGCTGCCGGTCTGGATACGGCCGGAAACAGCTACGCGCATACCCTGCTTGAAATACTTGTCGGCAAACTCACCGCTTCTGCCGAAGGCCACGCAGCGGATGAAATCCGCATCCGGCTGACCTTCACGTCTGAATCTGCGGTCTACTGCCAGTGTATAGCGGGCGATCGCCGTCGGGTTCTCCCCCTGGGTATAACGCGTCTCGGGATCGCGTGTCAGTCTTCCAACTAAAACAACCTTATTCATAATTTACCTCAATCTTCCTGTGCTTCTTGGTCGTCAGAAACGCATAAGAATCTGAGTACATCGTCCACGATGCGCAATCTGTCTTCGATCTCGCGCGGAGCGCCCGGCTCTGCATCGAAGTGAATGAAGTAATAATAGCCTTCGGTCATCTTCTGGACTTCATAGGCAAACTTCTTTTTGCCCCATTCGTCAATGTCCTTGATCGTACCCTTGGCACGCTCAATATAACCCTTGACTTTCTCCAGGACCTCGGCACGAGCTTCGTCTTCGAGCTTGGCGCTGATCACGACACATAACTCATACTGATTCATGCTTAAGTCACCTCCTTCTGGTCTGATGGCCCGCGATAATTACCGCGAGCAAGGAATTGTTACTACCTAACTGTCGCAGTTTCATAATAGTAGCATAAAACCGGCAGAAAAACAAGATGTTTTTCACCGACAGTTTTCATCAATTAGCGGCATCTGTCTTCCCCGTTACTTCGACACCGAATACGAGCCTCCTGTCCTGTTGGCGGACATTGGTGCAGGTGTACAACGTCACTATGCGATCGTCCGTTCCGGGAGTGATGCCCGTCTCGTAATAGGCCCCTTTCTTGATCTCCTCCAAGTGCTTGCCGTATGTCTCATCATCGGCAAACTGGTACTGTGTCGCCACTTTGCTGTCCTGATCATAGGTCCCGGCCGCGAAGATACGGTAGACATGCTTGACATCATCCGGCGTGTAGATATAGAAATACGGATGCTTGTCACAGAAACTCTTTTCCTCATATTTTTTGAGCTTCGCAAACATCGAGCCGTCGTTCATATTGTGGCCGTAGACAAAGGTGTTTGCGTCTGTAAGATCCGGCTTGTTATCGCAGTTGATATAGATCGTTCCCGCTTTGATATAATTCTCCCCGAACGATTTGTGCAGATAGATATTATTGTCCTTTCCCTGCACGACCGGATAATCGATCGTCTTGGGTGCATCAAATCTGATCCAGGCTACGATGTCCGGGTTGATCTTGCGCAGTTTCTTCCAGTTGATCTTATCCTCTTCCCCGCTTTCAGGCTTGGCCTCCTCGCGGATCTGCACATATTCGTCCCGGCCCTTTTTATACTCGCGCTCACCTGCAATGATCTTGAAACCGGCAAAACAAAAAACAAAAACGGCGATGAGCAGCAGGATGTTGCTCACGGTATGCCTCTTTTTATTTGCCCGTTTCTCGTGCCGCTTCCTGCTTTTTGCACGACGTCGCTCTTCTCCGGTCATGCATCTTCCTCCTTGCGGAGTTTGTCAATAAAACTGGCAAGACGGCCGATGGCGACTCGCAGATCCTCGATAGAGTAAGCATAAGAAATGCGCAGGAATCCTTCGCCGCATGCCCCGAAAGCCGTACCCGGAACGACCGCTACTTTTTCCTCCTGCAGGAGCCTTGTGGCAAAATCCTCGGAACTCATGCCAAACTCCTTGATGCAGGGGAAGACATAGAAAGCTCCGAACGGCTCAAAGCAGGGGAGACCGATCTTCTTAAACTCCTTCATCAGAAAACGACGGCGCTCATCATAGGAGGCTCTCATCTTATCGACCTCCGGTATGCATTTGCGTAAGCCCACCATCGCCGCGTACTGACTGTTGGTCGGAGCGCACATGATAGCATACTGATGGATCTTGAACATCTGCTCGATGATCCTGACCGGTCCGCAGACATAACCGAGCCGCCATCCTGTCATCGCAAATCCCTTGGAAAATCCGTTGATGACAAGTGTGCGTTCTTTCATGCCGGGGAAAGCAGCGATCGAATAATGTCTGCCCTTGTAGGAGAGTTCGGAGTAGATCTCGTCCGAGATCACATAGATGTCATGCTTTTTGATGATCTCTACAAGCGGCTCCAGCTCTTCTTTGGTCATGATAGCGCCCGTGGGATTGTTGGGGAAAGAGAGCAGCAGGATCTTCGTCCTGTCCGTGATCGCTTCCTCCAGCTCCTGCGGTGTGAGCTTGAATTCGTTCTCGTTTTTCAGGTCGATGACTACCGGCTTGCCTCCTGCAAGTTCACAGCAGGGAACATATGAGACATAGCTGGGCTGAGGGATGATGACCTCGTCTCCCTCGTCGAGCATCGCGCGGAATGCGATGTCGATCGCCTCGCTCCCGCCGACAGTGATCAGGATCTCGCTCTGATAGTCATAGTCCAGATCACAGCGCTCGGACAGATACTTGCTGATCTCGATCTTCAGTTCTTTGAGGCCGGCGTTGGATGTATAGAAAGTCCGTCCCTTCTCGAGGGAACGGATCCCCTCCTGCCGGATACGCCATGGCGTGTCAAAATCCGGTTCGCCGACACCCAGGGAGATCGCGTCTTTCATCTCTGTCACGATATCAAAGAACTTGCGGATCCCTGATGGCTGAATATCTTTTATTTTGCTTGATAAAGGATCTCTCATAGCGATACCGGCATCCTTTCCTCTCTCTCCTCGCTGTTCATGAGAGTGCCGTGATCCTTGTATTTTTTGAGTACGAAATGTGTCGCCGTGGAGATGATGCCGTCCATGACAGCCAGCTGCTCATTGACAAATGTGGCTGTCTCGCGCAGCGTCTGCCCTTTGATGACCACAAGGAAATCATAGCTGCCTGAGATAAGAGCTATCGTGTCAACCTCCGGAAACTGATAGATCTTCTTGGCTAGCCGGTCAAATCCGCGCTCCTTCTGAGGAGTGACCCGCACTTCGATCAGTGCCGTCACATGGTCGTCTCTGACTTTGTCCCAGTTGACCAGCGCATGATATCCGCAGATGATGCCTTCACGCTCCATCGCGGCTATCTCGTTGGCCACTTCTGTCTCCGGCACGCCGAATTTGTCTGCCAGTCCGGCGAGTTCGATCCTCCCGTTTGCTTCTAATGCTTTTAAGATCTCTTCTCTCATATCTGTTTCCTCCCCGTTCATATTATCTGGCGCCGGCTATAGCCGCTCGTATCTTTGCCTCGTCCTGAGTGTCGACCGCTCTGATCACCCGCTCGGCAGCAGCAATATTATCGGTCTTGGTACCGACCAGTATGATCGTGTCCGTGTTCTTGTATTCGCTGTAATTGATCTCTTCTTTGTCTTCTTTTCCGTTTTCCTTAACGATCTTCCATAATTTTGCCTTACAGCCTCTGTGTCCCGGAACCTCTGTTATCATGCTGCCGATCCTCATGCTGCTGTCCGTTTTGTAGATCGTCTTGTTTTCCTCTGACTCTAAGATCTGACTGTCGAATTCGACCTCACGGTCTTTCGGCCGTGTCTCTATGCCGTAGATAGACATCGTCACCGCCTCGTTTTTGACATAGCCGTAGATATAGATCGGATGTTTTGTGTTGTTCTTGAACTTAAAGTCTTTGACATCGCCCGCGATCGCAGCATCCCGTCCCGGATCGACATAGGGTACGCGCATTGAATGCGACTGGCGCTGCACCACTTCCAATTCCGCATAGAGTACAGCATTGTACAGAGTCGTTGACACCTGGCAAATGCCGCCGCCCAGCGAGTCTACGACATCGCCGTTCTCATAGGAACCTGCTCTTGTATAACCGTGATCCTCCGTGTATGGCCTCATGGCTTCGTCTGCCGAGAACGTCTCTCCCGGCTTGACTACACTGCCGTTGATCAGTGAAACGCCGTTGGAAATATTCTGCTCACGGCCTTCTTCCGAACCGGCAAAACTCGTCTCATAAGTGCCGAGGACATCTTTAAGCTTTTTGAGTTCTTTTTCCGAGATATCCGGCTCTACCTTTTTGGTGTAGACTTTGGCGACTACTTCACCGCCGTTCCAGTTGCTGTTGATCTTCTTTACGATATTGCTGACTGTCTTCTTGTTGTCAACAACGATGCCCGACTTGCCTTTGGTCGTCTTGATCTTATCCCCTTTGACCTCCAGTGTGGCGTTCTTCGGACCCTTCAGATACGGTGAGCACTCTGCCTGAATCAGTTCTCCGGTCTTTTTTTCATCCAGAGAAATCCGAAGCGGTACTACATATGGTTCCTTCTCCAGTGCCTTGATCTTTTTATATCGCTGATTGACAGAGCCCTTGGACCCGTAAGCGAGAGCTTTTTCAGCCATCTTGGTCTTGTTTTTGATCGTCAGATCGCAGTCCTTCATATCAAGCTGTGCGCTGTCATCGCCCACCGCCAGTGTCATTGTGCTCTTGCGGCAGAGTTTCATATAGTCCTTGACCGCGTCTGCAGCCTGTTTCTTTGTCATACCGGATACATCCACCGGCCCGATCTTAACAGTGGTGACGATCTTGTTCTTGTCGTAATGGCGCAGGAATGCCCAATGTTTGACAGTCAGCCCTCCCCAAACCAGCAGGACCAGCGCGACAGCCGCGATGATAAACGGCAGTTTCCTCTTGAATCTGTCCGCTGCGGAAGGGCGGATCGTACGCCTGACCCTCTGAGATCCGGTGCCTGCCCTGCGGGATGACGCGGATGCGGGACGCCGACGCGACGATGCAGAAGATGCCCTTCGCGATCCGGATGCGGACCGCCGCTGTGACGACACAGACGATGTCCTCCTTGAACCGGCGGAAGCAGAAGTACGTTCGGCTCCGGCCTGTGACTGCCGTTGGCCTGACACCGGTCTGCGGGCGCGTGTTTGTGCTCTTTTGTGACTTTTAATACCGCTCATAATGATACAAAAAACAAATTACATAGTAATAAAGTACAGTTATAGTTATTTTATACCTTTTTCCTCTCGATTTCAACTGAGCTGCGGCATAAGAAGACCCGCGGATTGACTATCCGCGGGAACCTTGTTACAATAACCCATGTGCAGCCGGGGCAGTAGCGGCGCCCTGTACCTGAAATCCGCTATAGCAGGGGTGATGCCGCGTCTGAGGGCGATGTCATATGAAGCAGCCCTTTCATGAAGGCGTTGATGTCCGGGTCTCATGCAATGATCGTCTTGTGAACCGTGTCAGGTTGGGAACAAAGCAGCACTAAGCTTGTTCGATCATGTGCCGTGAGGGTGCCTGGGCGGAGTCGGATTGTCAGGTAACGTTTGTGTGGTGTCGTTCGAAGCGCGGCGCACACGTTAATAGCTTACTTCCTTAACTCTTTAAAAAACCTCTGCAGCATCTGACTGCATTCTTCCCCCAGCACGCCCGTATCCACCTCCACCTGATGGTTAAACTCCTGTACATGCATCAGATCCAGGATCGATCCGGCGCAGCCTGCTTTCGGGCTCATCGCGCCGATCACGAGCCTGTCCATTCTCGCCTGCACGATCGCGCCCGCGCACATCGGACAGGGTTCCAATGTCACATAGATCGTACACCCCTCCAGCCGCCAGTCTTTTACTTTGCGGCAGGCTTTTCGTATGGCTTCTATTTCAGCGTGCGCCAGGACATTTCCCCTGTGATCACGCTCATTGTGCCCGCGCGCAATGATCTTGTTATTTCGAACGATCACACATCCGATCGGTGTCTCTTTCCTGCGATAAGCTTTTCGCGCTTCTCTGATCGCTTCTCTCATATAGGCTTCATCGTTCATGGTTCTTCCTCTTAAGGCACACAAACCGGGGCGGACCCCGGTTTGTGGTTGAAGCTGCTTGATTATCCTTGTGTCATTACTTCTGGAAATCCGCCTCCTGGATCAGGATGCGGTTACTGCCGTCCTTGCTGCGCTTGAACAGCTTCCTGTTCGCATGCTGCATTGCTCCATCCATAATGGTCTTGACTTCCGCGACCGTCACGGCGTGATCCTCACGCTGCAGCGCATCGATCCTGCTGTAGAGTGCCAGGATGCCCATCTCATCGATCCGGAAACCGTTTTCCTTGGCATAGGTCTGACCAAAGGCAACCAGATCATCGTTAATGAATACCGGTACCTCCAGCTTGGAAGTAAACTTGCTCGCGAATTCAGGATACTGTGCCAGCATCTGGCTGACCGGTGCCTGCTCGTCCTCAAGAACAACAAACATTTCCTTGGTCTGGCCTTCCATCAGTTCATTGAGTTGGTGAACTGTCTCGGCACTCAAGCCTCCGGCCTGCTCGATGATGAGCGCTCCTCCTGCCAATCTGGCGATGATAGCCCTCATGTCCTTGTGATTGAGTTTATCAGCATCAATGATGGCCACGCGGCCCTTCGCGAGATTGCGGTTCTTCTGCAACGCCTTGACGATATCGACAGCAAGCACGGTCTTGCCGGACCCCTTGTGTCCGATAATGATGAGATTGCCTGTGCGGGATGTACCGTAACGGTCGGTGCAGTTCGCATCATTTTCAAGTACGGCTACGATCTGCTCGCTCATGCCCTGAACCGGAACAAAATAGGAGAACAGCTCCTTCTGCTCCTGCGTCAGACCGGCCTTCAGACCGATCTCGCTTTGTGTCTCCAGATCATAGCGTCCCTGTACGACAAAGCCCGTATCAAATGATACTCCGCCGTCAGATTGCTTCATCCGCTCTTCGACTTCATCCTCAACTTCGAGTGCCCCGGTATCAAAATCATCCGGGATCTCTTCCTCGTCAAACTCTTCAAGGAGATCCTCGGAGAACGGATCATCTTCGGCGAACTCGTCTTCAGGAAGTTCTGTCACGGGCAGTTCCTCCTCGGGGAACTCTTCTTCTATTTCAGCGGCGCCCAGCAGATCTTCTTCGGCGAAATCATCCTCTTCCTCAAAGTCTTCCTCTGAGAAAGCGTCTTCCAGATCTTCCTCGTCAAAGTCATCTTCCGCGTATACTTCTTCCTCGAAGTCTTCTTCCTCAAAATCCTCTACGAAATCTTCTTCCTCAAAGTCATCTGTAGCATCCTGCAGGAAGCTCTCCTCGAGCTGGCCGGCGAAGTCATCTGTCGCCTCCTCCAGGATCTCATCTTCAAGGGCTTCCTCTTCCGCGATCTCCGCTTCCAGTTCAGGATGCAGATGGAACTCCTTGGTCTTGGCTGTTCTCAGTGCTTCCAGCTCCTCATCGACAGCTGCTTTGTCTTCAGCTTCCTGTACCGGTGCTGGTTCTTCTTCCGCGGAGAACTCTTCTTCCTCCGGTTCTTTGTCTTCCTCTTTCAGGGTAGCCAGGAAGCTCTCGAGATTGATCTCCTGCGCATCGACTTTCGGGGCGTCTTCTGCCGCCTCTGCCAGGTCATCGTCCTCCACCTCGATCGGTTCCTCGACCACAGGCTCTTCTTCAACCTCGACCGGTTCTTCGGCTGCCGGTTCTTCTTCGACCTCGACCGGCTCCTCAGCTATCGGTTCTTCTTCGACCTCGACCGGCTCCTCAACTGCAG
>JAEEGL015476232.1_pt1 | contig 28828 bp, 12 predicted proteins | sample 9134231 | NCBI WGS metagenome assembly JAEEGL01 (sample SAMN16246548, study PRJNA631951) | gut metagenome | biome: gut microbiome; feature: rumen; material: fiber-attached | host: Bos | place: Iran: Karaj | collected 2018-10 | reverse complement strand
TATCTCTTTGCAATACTTACAACAAGACGAAGGTTTGCCTCTGCAAGGCGCTTTTTCGCCTCATTTCCTTCATAAATGATTGCTTCCAGTTCCTTCTTTCTCGCCTCTGAAAGCTTGTTTTTATCCTTGTCCTCTTCAAGCTCCTTCTCAGCGTCAACTCCTGCTTCCATAGCCTTTGCAAGATCGATTTCCTGATCAGCTGTAAGAAGCGGAACCTTACCGATTTCCTTGAGGTACATTCTTACAGGATCCTCGATGCTGATTCCGTCAGGAACTGAGAGGTCGATATTCTCCATATCCACTTCATCTTCATCGGAAATGAGCATATCGTCGTCATCAGGAATGTCATCGTCAACCTCAGAAACTCTAAGGACATCTATTCCTGAGCTCTCAAGTACGTCGAGAACGTTATCAAGCTGCTCCTCGTTGAGATTAAGGTCAGTAAAGAAATCACTGATCTCTGTGTACTCAAGCACATTCTTTTTCTTCTTTGCAAGAGCAAGAATTTCTTTTATCTTCTGGGTGAAGATTTCTCTTGTGGCCTCATCGAGTTCACCTTCTTCACCATCACCAGCGGGTGCTGCTTCTGCCTCGGCCTTAGCAGCCTTCTTGGAAGTCTTTTTAGGCTTCTCTTCCTTTGCAGGCTTCTCTTCCTTTTCTGTTACTTCCTCTTTCTTGGCTTCAGCCTTCTTCGTAGTCTTCTTAGGCTTTTCTTCCTTTTCTTCCTTTTCGGCTTTCTCAACCTTTTCAGCTTTTGTAGTAGTCTTTGCTGAATCCTTTGTAGTAGCTTTTGTTGTTTTGGCTGCAGTCTTTGCAGCCCCCTTTATTGCCTTCTCTGTTTCCTTACCTGCTGTTTCTTTCTTAGCCATTTTTTACACTTTCCTTTTCTATAGTTTTTTCAGTCATCCGGCGATATTTCCATATGCGCCAATCTTTCCAGATCTTTTTTCCCCTGAATCGTCTTTGATAAAAAGTCGGGATCATCAAGCTTCATTTCTTTTTTCTGCCTCTCGTATCCTGCCTGCTTAACGCCGTAGATGATATCGTGGAAGGCCTTTTTTCGCTGATCCTTTGTTTCTATCTCAACCAGGTTTGTATTAAACATCTCCGCCACCTGCCTGTGTTCTTCCTCATCGGGGAACTGGTCCAGAATAGATGCCGGTGAAAAACTACCGTTCTTAAGTCCCTCAAAAAGACTGGAGGCCACATTTCTGTACAGGTCATCCGAAAAGTCTTCCGGGGTAACATATTTTACTACCTTGGAATAAAGCTGTGGTTCATCCGTCAGCCATGTTAAAAGAAGTCTCTGATTCTTCTTTGCTCCATCCTCCGGTCCCTTTTTAGGAGAGATTCCGGATTTAGGAGTATTGGCCGGTCTTACGATACCTCCCTGATTGGCATAGGTGTTAACCATTCGCCGCAGGTCGTCAGCCTTTATATTGTATTTTGAAGCCACCGCCTCAAGATAGTTCTCTCTTTCCAGAGCTTCTTCAAATTCGCAGAGCTTTCGGGCTATCTTTTTATAAAACTCGGTTTTTGAATCGGGGTCTGACATATCATGAGCAGCTTCCATTATCCTCACTTCAAAGAAAAACGGATTCTCTGCATTTTTGATTCTCTCCTCAAAAGCTTCCTTACCTTCATTCTTGATAAATTCATCAGGATCCTTGTAAGGCTTTAAGTTAAGAACCTTGCCCTTTAATCCTGCATCCTTGAGGATTCCGATTCCTCTGAGAGCTGCCTTGGTTCCTGCCTCATCACTGTCATAGGATAAAATGACTTCATCCGTGTATCTCTTAAGGATAAGAGCCTGTCCGGGTGTAAATGCCGTTCCAAGAGATGCAACTGCCATGGTAAAGCCCGCCTGATGCATGGCAATTACGTCCATATAGCCCTCGCAGATTATCATATAGCCTGCTCTGGCATTCTTGGCATAATTAAGGCCAAATAAGTTACGACTCTTATCAAATATCGGCGTCTCCGGGGAGTTCAGATATTTGGGTTTGGCATCTCCCATTACTCTTCCGCCAAAGCCAATAACCTTGTTTCCTGCGTCCTGAATAGGAAACATTACTCTGCTCCAGAATTTATCATGAGTTCCGAACTTTTCATCATGGGATGCAAGTCCCGCCTCAATTATCAGACTGTCCTGATACCCAAGACTTCGTAAATGCTTCACCAGACCGTCACTTGTCGCTGCCGCGTAGCCAAGTCCGAAATGCTGCAATGTCTCATCGGTGAGCTGTCTCTTCCTGAAGTACTCAAGGCCCTTCTCTCCGGTCTTTTGCCTTAGCAGATAGTAGTAATACTTGGCTGCTTCTTTGTTTATATCAAGAAGTATCTGCTTTTTATCCCTGAAAGCCTTGGCTGCCGGAGAATCATCCTCATCCGGAAGCTTGACTCCCGCTCTCTCAGCCAGGCTCTTTATCGCCTCCTGAAAGGTCAGGTTATCATATTTCATCAAAAAAGAAATAACGTTTCCTCCTGCACCACAGCCAAAGCAGTAGAACATCTGCTTGTGCGGAGATACGGAAAAGGAGCCCGATTTTTCATTATGAAACGGACACAGTCCGAAATAATTTGCTCCCTTCTTCTGCAGATGCACATATTGCCCCACCACATCCACAATATCGTTTCGGGAGCGGACTTCTTCTATAATTTCATCAGAATACCGCAACTGACTCTCCTCTTTTCATTGTTTATAAAACTCCCCAGGAGCGAGGCACATAGACCTCTTCAAATACTGAAACTGCGTATCTGTCAGTCATTGAGCTGACATAATCGCAGACAACTCTCTCTTTGGTCTCCCCTTCATCCATTAGTTTCTTAAGATAATCAGGGAGCTTGTCCACATGATTTAAATAATGACCATAGAGGATCTTGATCATATCCTCAACCTTCCCCTCCTGCCCCTTGGCGATTGGGTTGGTATAAACCCGCTCAAACATAAATCTGCGGAGCTTATGGAAGGCGTCATATATCTCATCGGACATCTGGATATTGTCCTTATCCATGCTGTTAGAAATGATGTCATGTATAAAGGTATCAAGCCACTCCCCGTTGGAATGACCTATTACTCTTGCCAGATCCTCGGGAACATCCTCAACCTTAAGGATTCCTCCTCTGATGGCATCATCCATGTCATGATGCATATAAGCAATCTTGTCAGAAAGCCTCACCACCTTGCCCTCCAGGGTTCCGGGAGTGAGATTCATCTCGTGATTGAGAATACCGTCCCTGACCTCCCAGGTAAGATTCATACCAGCGCCGTAGTTTTCAAGCTTCTCTACAATTCGAAGACTCTGTTCATTGTGACGAAAACCATCGGGACTTACCTCGTTAAGGGCCCTCTCACCTGCATGTCCAAAAGGTGTATGTCCAAGGTCATGACCAAGAGCAATGGCCTCTGCAAGGTCCTCATTAAGCTTAAGAGCCTTGGCAATTGTTCTGGCATTCTGAGAGACCTCGAGGGTATGAGTCATTCTGGTCCGGTAATGATCTCCGTCAGGAGATAAAAAGACCTGAGTCTTATCCTTTAGTCGTCTGAAGGACTTGGAATAAAGGATCCTGTCTCTGTCTCGCTGAAAGCAAGGTCTGATGTCACAGGGTTTTTCTTCTCTTTCCCTTCCCTTGGAGTTCATGCTGAGAGTAGCATATTGGCTTAAGATTTTTTTCTCTCTTTCTTCAAGCTGCTTTCTTATTTTCATTTTTGGGTCTTCTTTCTTTGAAAAAAATTCTTTGAAAAAATAAAATCCCACATCTTAATTATTCGACGTGGGATTTTAAAAACCTTTTTTATTTTTTAATTTTTTTCAATTTTTCACACAATATTTACCTTTTTTTCTTATCTCTGTATATACCTGAGAGCGTGGCTGCAAGTCCAACCAGCGCTGCAAATATTGCGAAATAAGAATAAGACATGTCTCTGTCCTCGGTAGCTGCCCTTCTTGCACCAAGTACTGCCTGCTCGTTTCTCCTTGCTCCTAATACCTCAGGCTGAGGTGGAACATAAGAAATCGGAGGCACACTGGGTGGATTATCCGGTGGTGTAGGTGGTTCCTCCTGAGGCTCCGGCGGTGTAGGTGGTGTTGGAGGTGTAGGTGGTTCGTCAGGAATAAGTGAATTTTCAAGAGTGAAATCATACTGAGAACCGCTCTCCTTGACATCGATCACCGTCACAGGTTTATCACCAAGATATGCTGCAACCTTATCCTTGACATCCTCATACTGAGTTCCCACAAAGATGAAGTAGTGCTTGGTTTCATCCAGCTTATAACCCTTTGGAGCTACAAGCTCCTTGTAAAAGTAAAGTGTGTCAAAAATAAGTGATTTATACTTACCGTCTTCCTTAAACAGAGCACAGTAGTCCTCGGCTTCTGTGGTCTGAGACTCAACCAGGGTCTCCTTGCCTGTTTCAATATCTACCTTGTAAAGTCCGATTGTTGCTCCTTCAAGGCCCTTGAAGGTATTATCAGCATCAACCTTTGTGATTTTTACCTGTCCGACCTCACTGGTGATATCGGCTGAAACAGTATCAACTGAGTATTTGCGCTTCCACTCAGAGGCCTTGTTTCCGTCACCATAAAGAGTAGCTGTATTTGAAACGTTTACATCAACCTTAGTTCCGCTTGAGCTCTCGCCTTTCTTTACATCAGGCTTTACAGCGTACTTAACAACAAATGGTGTCTTGTCCGGAAGTGTGATGGTAAAGGATCTGCCATCCTTTGAGGTAGCCACATCGCCATCCTTTAATGGATATTCTTCCTGAGTGTCATAATAGTAAACGTGAAGACTTCCGGTTACAAAGGTTCCGTTTGTAAGCTCATCCTTAAGCTTAAGCTCATCGCTGTCTTCAATAAGGTCAAAGCCCTCAACGTTGATTCTTACAGAATACTCAACCAGCTGTGTGTCCTCGTTAAATTCTGCAGTCTTTGCAAGGAACTGGAACTTGTCGTAGCTGCTGGTATTTGTTCCGCCCTTATTTCCTCCAACATCACCGAATACATCATTGTCGAAAGAAACCTCAATCTCGCCGTCTCCGTTGGCATCCTTGAGCTCTTCAAAATAATCCTTGTCCATGTAGGAAATGAAGCTGAGTACATAGTAGTTGCTGCTGCCTGATACAGACTCGCCTCTCTCCCACTCATATTCCCACTTAAGGATTGTTGAACCGTTATCGCCCTTACTCTGAGTGGGCTCAAGCTTGAAGGTTGTTCCGTCAGGTCTTGTGAACTCTGCTGAATCAGCCTTGTAGTAAAGCTTATCAGGAAGGTAATCGGTAACAACTGATTTAGCCTTTGTCTTTATGAGCTCATTGGTCTGTCCAAGCTCGTTTCTGTTAACATAAATCTTCCATGGAATTGCAAAGGTCTGCTCTGTACTGTCAAAGTAGCCGGAAAAAGCAAGCTTCTGCATCGGAAGTCCATCAGATACTACATCATAGTCGTCATCATCTGAAAGGCTCTGTCCGTCTATTGTGATCTTGATCTCATTGTCAAAATGAACTCTGCTTCCATCAGGATAGGTGTGCTCAGACTCCTTGTCATAGTAGTCCTGAGTATCATAGTAGATAACATAGTTGCCCGACTCAAGCTTTTTGAAGTTTATCTCAAAAGAGGCCTCTCCATAGGTCACTGTGTAGTTTGTAAGCGGATCTCCTACCTTTTCGTTGTTATCATCGACCCTGTAGATTTTCACAGACTCAAGCATCTTTACACCAACTGTTTTGCCGGCTATAACGCTTGTCTCATCTGCAGGCTTGATATTATCAGTGATCTTAACGCTGTAGGAGCTTCTTGTTCCATCAACTGAGAAATATGACTTCCAGCTTACAATACCTGTCTCGTCATCTCTGAGCTTGTCCTTTTCCTTCTCGATCTTCATCTGGAAGGCTCCCACATGGTTGTATTCGTTGTGGGCATCATCCTCACCGAGCACCTCGTTTCCAAGGGTAAGAACTGCTCTGTTGTTGTATTTTGTCTTCTTATCGGGAAGCTCAATTACCTTTGTGTTGTACTTGATCCTGTAATAAGCTGCAGGAGCATCACTTGGGAAAGTGAACTTGAAATATTCGCTGTCGCCGTCTTTTCCGAAGTTGCTGTCATTAAGTGTGTAGGTTGAGATCCAGGTCTTCATATCATAGGAACGCTTGATCTCAATATTGTGATCCATGAAGGTCATTCCGGGATCAAGTGTGTCTGTGATGGTAACTCCTGCAATCTTCTCAGGCATTGAACCTGTGTTGATATAGATGCACCAGCTTGTTACACCATCGATTCCTACTGCACCTGTCTCTGCGCCGTTTGCTCCCTGCTTCTTGATCCATACATGATCTCCGCTGGTTGCATAGCTCACAACATCGTGCTGCTTGGAGGTTCCCTTCCACTCCCAGGTTGCGGTATTTCCGTTGCCTGCTGCAATAATCTCTTCTGTGGTCATATTGGCTGTATCCAGAATCTTGTCAGCCTTAACCTGATATTTAAGAGTATAGGTACCTTTCTCAATATCTCCAATGCTCACATTCAGAGTGTGAGGATCAGCCAGAGAATATGTACCGGGAATTACTGTCTTTGATGAATTCTCGAAAAAGCTCCAGGTTCCTTCCACGAAGGTAAGATTTGAGCCAAGTGTATCTGTGATCTTAAACTCTTTTGCCTTGGCATGAACTGTAAATACTACCTTGAAGGTTGCAACGCCGTCTCTTATAACTACAGGATCCTTTGTTGCTGAAATTGTGCTCTCGTTTACAGTTATGTCAATCTCTGTTCCATCTGAAAAAATGATAGTAATAGGCTTATCTTCATCGCCGCCCTCAGCATCAACGGTACACTTAAGCTCTACATGGCCCTCAATACCGTTTGGCTGCTCTTCAAGATATTTCTGATCGATCTCAAAAGTTACCACATCGTTTGAATCAACTGTAGCTGTGCCGATCTCTACACCGTCGTGGTACACCTTGATAACAGTGTCCATCATTGCTGTAAAATCAAGCTTTGAAGGAAGTGTGTAGGTAAACTTTCCGTCAGGGATCTTGTCTGCGTGATATACGTGGAAATCAAACTTTAAAGTGATCTCATCTCCAAGATTCTCAATCTGAGAAGGAAGAACCAGGTTGTAAACATATCCGAAGTCCTTATTGCTAAGATCATTAACAACTGCAGTAAGATTCTCTTCCTCTTTTTCCTTCTTTTCCTTTTTCTCGGTCACAGAAGAAGCCTCGCTTGCAGCTTCAGCTGCCTCGTCCTCTGAGGATGCCAAAGATGCTGCATCGTCTGCCTCATCTGCCTGCTCAGAAGAAGCCTCTGCTGCTTCATCGGAAGAAGCCTCACCTGCAGCAGCTGTCTCATCCTGCTTCTCCGGAGCCTGTGCTTCTTCACTTGAAGCTGAATCAGCTGCATCAGAAGAATCAGCTGTATCCGCTGCATCTTCAGCTTCTGCTTCGTCAGAGCTTTCTTCATCAGAAGATGCTCCGGTTGCTGCTGCATCCTCCTGATTCTCTGAAGAATCATAAGCTGCCTCATTATTCTCATTTACTTCACCGGGATTTTGCTCTTCACTCCCTGATACGGGATTCTGATCGCTTTCAGAAGTCTCATTAACTTCAACTTCCTCTGCAAATGAAATATCCTTAAGTGATGATGATCCGGAAAGAAACGACTGCTCATAGGCGTATTCGTTTTCCTCGTCGACTGCGAAGGATACGTTTGATCCAAGCGCAGAAAAGAAAGTAGTCAGAGTAAGTGCTCCAACCAACAGCTTTCTTACAAAACTGTTTTTCATTTATAATTCCTCCCTCATTTAGAAACTTTAATTCTTAATAATTGGTCCAAAGTGCTTTTCTTTCTTCGTACTGCTTGTTAAACCACTCGACTGCTTCCTCAAGCCCCTCCTGAGAAACATCAAAGTTTTCCGAGGTCATAAGCGCTTTGTCCGTCTTTGCATAGGAATATGGTTCCGGCCATACTGTAGCCATAAGCGTTGCCGGCTGTCTCTTGTCAATTGGTATAAACTTGACATTTTCCAGCGGCTCTCTGGCCAGTCTGTACCTCATCCCCTTGTAGCTTCCAAAAAAAGCCTCTCCATACTCATAATGCATCAGGTTAAAAAATGTATTTAATTCAATTGCCATATTAAAACTCTACCTTACCGGTCTCACTGTGATTTACCACATAGTAGGCCGCATTGTCTGAAGGCTTTAAATAAACCTGGATTTCCTTTATATCAGTAAGATTGTTACCTTTGCCGACAAAATCCTGTTTAGCCTTCTCGATTATATCCTGAGCTCTAAGCTCGTGATTGTTGTATTGGATAAAAATCTCTTCCTTGCATTTATGCTTTACAGCCTTTGAGGAGATATCCTTGCCAACTGTCAAAGCCTTGTCAGCTGCCGGGCCTGCAGTCTTTTTTATCTTCTCGATAACAGGCTCTGCTTTATTAATAATGTTGCTTTTTACATCTTCATAAACCGGCTCTGCCTTGTTGATGATATCGCTGACAACCGGTTCTGTCTTGGTCTTTAAGTCGTTTACCACAGGCTCTGCCTTTGATCTTATCTCGCTGATATAAGGCTCTGCCTTATCAACATAGGGCTTTGCAACTGCTTTTACATCCCTGATATAAGGCTGGGCAGCATCTGTAACCCCTTTTGCGATTTCCTTGATCTTCTCTTCAGTTGTCTTTTTCCCCACGTTGACACCTCCCACAGAAAATTTAACTTTAACTAAATCTACTTAATATTAATTTTAGTGTTTTTTTTAATACAGTCAAAGAACTTATTACTTAAATCTGTTAAAGAAATTAGCTAATGGTTCTACTGCATCCTGAAGGTCCTTTATCGCTTTGTTAAGTCCCTCATAGTCGACCTCTTCCATGGATTTAACCGCATTGCTTAAAGGTTCACCATTTTCAACTACGAGCGTATTTAAGTTGTCACTGGCAAGCTCAAGAGATGCGGACATCTCATCAAGCTCCTTAAAGGACTTGTCAGCAAAATTCGCAGCTTCTGTAACTTCCATAATTGCCTGTTCAGCCTTAGGCACAAGAATCACACAGGATATGATCACAGCGACCAGCATGCCAAAAAGACATAAGGTTGATACAAACTGCAGATAAAGTTTAATTCTGGTAATGTCACGAAGTTCAACAAGAGGATCTTTGACGATAACTGCAACTTCCTTTGTTTCTGTTGCAGTCTCTACAGGCTGTTCATTGAAATTTTCTCCCATAATTAACCCCTTACAACAAAACTAATATTCCACCAAAATTTACATGCACTATATCACAACATGAGAATATAATCAAATAAAAAAATTATTGCGTGATTTTATTTATTTTTTATGATTGCACACAATTAACAAAACCGCTGCCAATGCATACACAATGGCACCAATCATCATAGGTGTGATTATTCCGTTTCCGGGCAGAAGAAGCAGCTCTGCTATCATAGGCGCGAAGGTAAGAAGCACGTAGGAAAGGACCACAAAGAAAATAAGTGCGGTCGATTCATCCACTGCTTTTTGTACTATATTAAGAGTCATAAACCTGTCGGTGACCATAGGTGTTCCAAAGCCGTCAAGGAACCCCAGGACCATGCTTGAAATAATGATCATCATGGCAATGGGAGGCAGATGCAGGATGAAGATGCTGACTGCCGTAATTGCAAAGGTAAAAGCTATGCAGGGCTGAAGACCAAACTTGGCCCTTGCTCTTGAAACCAGGGCCGGTCCGATATAGATTCCCGCAAGGCCATTTGCGATATAACAGTAGCTGAGCATTACAGAAGAAATATTGTTGGTCTGGCAGATGGCAGGGATCAGTGTCACGCAGAGCATTACTCCTATATTAAGAGGAATTGCTGCAAGTATAATGAACCTTATCATCTCCCAGGAGGTAAACATCTTCACAATGCCCGGCATAGAGATAGGCTTTGACTCCTCTGCTGCCTTGGCATGCTTCGAAAGCCCCTTCCAGGGGATCAGGGCCAAGCTTCCAATCAGATAGAACAGGAAAAGAAATCCTGAGCACAGGAAGGTTACTCCGTAGCCGGCATTGGCTGACAAAATAGCACCAAGACCCGCACCACAGGTGGCTCCTGCCAGGAGCCCAGCGTTGTCCTGGGAAATATTGTCACTCCTACCCTTTTCTGTTACGTAGCCCCTTGTAATAAGGTAATTTGAAACCTGCTTAAAGCCAGCATAGGCAAGACCCGCTATGCCTCTGCAAATGATTATTGTAAGTGCTCCGCCCAGGGCAAAAGCAGATAGATTAGCCGCTATCATTACAACGCCGGACACAATAAGGACCAGTCTCACGTTGAATTTCTTTACATATCTTGGCAGAGTAAGCATTCCGATCATCTGGGTAAAGCCCTCGATGGTCAGAGGAAGAGCTGCCGTAAGACCTACGCTGAGGCCAAAGAGCGCCACGCCATCTGCACGGATCATCATGGCTGCATAGGGCACGCACATGTACTCAGCAGTTGAGCATAAAAAGCCAGTAAAGCGAAGGGCCAAGCTGACCTGTTTTTCTGAAAAGCCGCCCTCATCTTTCTTGGAGGAAACCTTCATCACAGCCAGATCGATCAGGTTATTCAGCTCAAATACAAAGATAAGCAAAATGATCGTGGTGGATAAAAGCACAAGGATGATATTTCTCATCTCTCTGTTGACCATTGCTGAAGAGCTCTCGGCCTGAAGATACATAACCCCCTCAGTGCCTTCGTTTTCGTCAAAGGTAAAGGTTATGATATCGGATTCTTCATCGGTGCGAGTAACTTCGGTTATCTGCTCCGAAATGCGCACTGCGTGAAGTGTTTCCAGAGACTCGATTCTCTCCGCAATATACTCCTGAAGCCCATCCACATCCTCAAGATCAACGCCCTGATCCCTGACATTCTTTATCTGCTTCTGAAGATTCATAAGAGAGATCCTGGCTGAAGTTTCGATTCTCTCCTTGTAGTCATTTTGATATGAATAGATTCCAATAGCTGAAATAACAAGGATTCCCAGCGTCAGAATGGCTGCTGTCATAACCTTTCTGATGTTTATTTCAAGGGGAGTTTCCTCGGCGCGCTTTCTTTTTTTCCTGGAAGAAAGAACAAAGATGACAATAAGACCACATTCGATAAGAGCAACTACAGCTGCCTGTGGTATGGAGTTTTTCTTTAAGTTATCGAAGCTTCGGTCAAAGAGCTCATCCTGATATAAACTTCCGAAATATCCGATGACATCCTCGTCCTGATGGATATTTACGAAAACTGCGCGGTTTTTTCCGGACTCTATGGCCACGCCTTCATTCTGCTCCAGATCAGCCACGGCTCTCTTAAAGTCCTTGGACTCGATGAAGCGGGTGACTTTTTCTGCATCCTTTTCAGAATTCGCCACATATAATAGATTTCCCTCTTTATCCGTCACGAAGGGGACAGGGCCTGGATACTGCTCAGAAAAAGACGCAAAGATTTCCTCTATACCATAAAAGTTGTCAAAGCTCTTTCCAAAGCTTATAGCGTTCTCCATGACGGATACGTTATCCTTCTCCACCCTGGTGATAACCTGCTCTTCCAGCTCTATAGCCGTGGTCTTGTAATTCAAAAAGCCCATGGTTGATACAAAGCCTATGGCAAAAAGCGCAAGAAATATAAGACTTATCAGATATATTCTTTTTTTCTTCTTATCGTTTTCCATATATCTCCCTTATGAAAAGATCTCATCGCAAACCGCCAGGAACTGGAATTTAAGCGGGTATTTTATCCTCTTTGCAACCTTGTAATTAAGGTAAATACTTGGTGCGCTGTTGTAGATGCACGGAAGGCTCCCTGCCTGGGCTCCGTTAAATACCTTTGCAATGGCATCAGCGATAAACCTTCCTATATTCTGCGTATCGTTTGCTGCAATCAGCATTGTGCCGCCATATTTAACAGCCTGAGGATCGTCCATCAAATAAACAGGAATGCCCTTTTCGTAAAGGGGTTCAAGAAGAGGCGCTATATTTCCAAAGTCATTTATAAGGTCCACGGTCAGGTAGTAGGCATCAATGCCCTCTCCTGCCATTTCCTTAATCTTTTCTCCCACCAGCTTGTAGTAGGCATCAAGCTCCTGCTTGGTCTCTCTCGGCTGCTCCGGGATATTGTATTTCACAAATTCAAAGCCCAGCTCTTTGCTGCCTCTGACTATGTCGGGAACTCCGGATATGGTCTCATCGCCATAGATAACTGCTCCGAGCTTCTTAAACTCCTTTATGGAATTGTAGTACTTAAGCTGTCTGAATACGGGGGATGGCTCCACATGGGCCCATACGTTAGGATTTCCACTGCCTTCAGTTGAAGAATCTATAATTCCCGAGGCCACGGGGTCAGTGGCGCTAAAGTCCATCATTGGAATAGGAAGTCCAAGGCTTTTTACAAAAACTCCGGCGCTGGTTCCGAAGGTGATGACCATGTCTATGGTCTTTCCTGCGCCTTCCTTAAGGGCCTTTTCTATATCCTTCTCATCGTCGTAGCCAAGGTAAAAGAATCCCCCTTTTGAAAACTCAATATAAGGGCCAAGGTCCGCTGACAGAAGTTCTTCATACATCTGCTTTGTAGACATGTTCTTATTTTCTATATCATCTATTGTAAAAGGAATACTGCCTTCTTTTATCCATCCAAGCTCCTCAAGGCCGGCCATAATATAATACAGCTGTCTGCTGGCAGGAAGGTATTCATCATAGTCGATATAGGCAAGCTTGTACCTGCTGCCATCTGGCTTGGCATGAGCTGTGGTCTCCTGCTCTTTTTCGGTACTGACTTCAGAGGCAGCTGCTAAGGAACTTCCGGAGAAAGTCGCAAAAAAGACTACGAGCATAAGACAAATTATTCTTTTTATCAGGATGTTTTTTCTCATATATAGATCTTCTCCAGTCTTCCGGCTGTCATGCACAGCCACTCGCTATGAACATACTGAATCTTATTTCTTGTAAGTATCTCTCCGACTGTTACTCCGTCGTCTCCAAGAAGTACTGCCACATCCCCTACAGCCACATCGTCTTTTCCGGTAACATCGATGCACAGATTATCCATGCAGATATCATCGGCTGGATTATAGAGATGTCCGTTAATACTTATCTTTATTTTTTTCTGAGTAAGAAGAAGGGGATTGTCCCAGTAGCCAAGCATGATTCTGGCAATCTTCCTGTTGCCGGTCTTTTTCTTTTTATCATCATAGGAAAGAGGTACAGAGTCATCCACTCCGCATACCTCAAACACTCTGGCACAGATCCTGAGCACAGGTCTTAGCTCTTCAGACGCTCCGCAGGGCAGACCATACATCGCAGTTCCAACCCTTACCATGTCATAGGCATATTCAGGAAAAGAAAAAACAAGTGCCGAATTAAGTACATGCACGGTCAGTCTTTTCCTGTACTTCTTTTTGATTTTATTTACAAATACGTCGAACCGCTCAAGCTCTTCCTTTACGTTATCTCTGTTTTCCGAATAGGAGGTGTAAAGATGACTGTAAAGGCCGCAGATATCGATGTGCTCTGCGTTAAAAAGCTTATCCTCGTTCTCTAAATATTCGTCATAGCCAAAGCCCATTCCTGAATTCCAGCCATCCATTCGGATATGGACTTTTATCTGCACATCAAGTTTTTCTCCAAGCTTTTCAAACTCCTCAAGCTGTCCCAGGTTATAAAGTGAAAAGATGACCTTTTCAGGATTTACACTCTTCTTTTTCAGGCAGTGTTCCACTTCAAAAGCATTTGCCATCCCAAGAAGAAGCACGCTTAAATCGCCGCCTTTTTTATCTGAAGAAAGGAGCGTCAGCTCGCTCATCTTTCCCACAGCTATCATATCTACGAGCTGCCTACCAGCCAGGATTTTTCTGATTCCAAGCATTCCATGTCCATAAGCATCTGCCTTTAAAATGCCGCATACCTTGGTCTTCTTTTTAAGTCTTTTCCTGACAAGACCAAGGTTATATTCAATATCGCCTATGCTTACTTCAGCCCAGGCCTCCTTGTGCATATCCGTCATAAATAATTCTCCGTGAACCTTTCATAAAGCCCTTCTGCAATTGTCTCATACCAGCCTTCGGTTCTTTCTGATTTATTCAAAAGATCAGGGTACATCTCGGAAAGTCCTATAAGATGCGAATCCCAGAGCGTTGTATTCTTTATCAGTTTTTCAATATACCCCAATCCTTTGCTGTATTCCCACATTTCCACAGGGCCAGCAGTTGTTGCAAAACCGTCTCCCTTATATAAAGCAAACATAGGACCGCTTATATATCCACTGCAATCAACGGGACGTATAGCAGCTTCCTCTTCACTAAAACCTGTACTTTTTAAGAGCTCGCAAACTGCGTTCTTCCATTCAGGAAGGTAAAGAGCCTGAAACATGCCTCCCATCCAGGTAAAGCCTCTTTCAAATACCAAAAGAAATGCTGCCATAAAAAGTCCGGGAAAAATAGTTTTCCTGGAAAGAAGCTCCGCGAGCGACTCCGAATCTGCCTTAAAGCTCGCTTCTGTCCCATCCATTGAGCTTCCTGTGAGCATTCCATCCTCGTCCAAAAGAAGAAATATCTTCCTTCCTTTTTCATCAGAACACGCAAAAAGCTGAGCTGCCAGTGGTAGCCCATCTGAAGTCATGATCTCATTAAGCTTTTTAAGTGCTGATTTTTCACCAAGTAGCCTTCTAAGGATAGAGTCTTCCTTCGAAAGCTCATCTATAAGTAGCGGCCGTATAAGCTCTTCAACCTCAAGGTACGCAGGAATAAGAGCGTTATCTTCTTTGAAAATATGCTTAAAAAGCTCTGCTCCTATCAGGGTTGTCTGCTCTGCAAACGAAGCTGCTTTCTGCACATTTTCAGCCTCGTAAACTTTTTCGCAGATATCATCAATTACCTTGTCATCAAATCTTTTTCTGAACTTATCAAGCATCTCCCTATTTACAGGAGCTGCGTTCATGGCCATTTTGTTCTGGTCAAGCTTTCTGAAAAAGGGCAGACATTCCTTTTTTACTTTGGAATTATAACGGCACATGCCTCTTGAAAAAGTGACATTGGCAAGCTCAACCTGTCCCCCGGTAATATAGGGAACTACGTTTTCTTCAAAGCCCAGCTTTTTCAAAAGAAAGTAGTATAAGATATCCCCCTGAAAAGACTGCGAGCAATAAACCGAGCCGTGGTGATCTGCCGTGGAAAGAACTCCCTGCGAAAGAGCCGTATAAGCATCTTTTGTGAATGCCTCTCCCAGCCTGTCACTTATCTTGTTTTTAACCTGATCGCAAAAATCATCTTTGCTTTTTATGGAGCTTAAGTTTTTATTTGCAAGAACCTTTTCTGCCTGCATATCCAAAAACTGCTCCAAAGTTTTTGACCCATTTTTATGGCACTCCCCAACAACAGCGTTTTTCAGGCTGCAAAGCGCAGCCATTTCTGTTATGTTTTTTCCGCCGCCTATGGGATTATCAACTGATCCGGCTGAATTAATCATTTACTTTTTCTGCTCCTTCCGGCCCATAAAACAGGAAGCCCAGCATTGTAATATCATCAAACTGAGGAGCCTGCCCAACGAACTCGTCTATATCCTTCCTTACCAGAGGAAGAAGTGTCTCAGGCTTCTCATCTATATTGCTGTTAAGTGATTTAAGAAGTCTCTCCTCACCAAACAATTCATTATCGATATTTGTTGCTTCGGTAACGCCATCGGTATATACGTAAAGAGCATCGCCAACGCCTAGCTTAAACTCGCTTTCCCTGAATCTTATGCCCTCGAGAGTTGCGACCGCAGGAGAATGCTTTGTCTTTATGAGCTCGTAGCTTCCACCCTTTCTCTTGATGGCAGGATACTCATGACCGGCATTTGCTTCAACTCCTTCGCCTGTTTCAAGATTGATGATAGCAAGCCATACCGTTACAAAAAGCTCAGCCTCATTGCCCTCGCAAAGCTGTTCGTTTACGTTCATCAGAGCCTGGGCAGGCTTTTCGCCCATCTGCACGCGGTTCTTGATAAGAGTCTTGGCGATTACCATGAAAAGAGCTGCCGGAACGCCTTTTCCGGATACATCCGCAATTACAAGAGCCAGATGCTTGTCATCCACAAGGAAGAAATCGTAAAAGTCTCCGCCGACTTCCTTCGCGGGGTTCATGGTTGCGAAAATGTCAAATTCTTTTCTGGTCGGGAATGCCGGGAATACTCTTGGCAGCATATCTGCCTGGATCTGAGTAGCGACACTTAGCTCTGCTCCAATTCTCTCTTTTTCCTTGGTGACCTTCTGAAGATTAATCATGTAATCTTCAAGAGCTGTGATCATGCCTGCGAATCTGTCGGAAAGATGTCCTATCTCATCATTCTGTCCGCGGTTTTGACTGATCTTTTCAGCAAGAGCGGGGTCCTTGTTCTGAGAGTATTCCTCAACGCTCCTCTCAAGTCCCGTGATGCGCTTTATGATATTTCCGGATATAAATTTATACAGGAAAAATGTGGCAAGAATAAAAATAGCCGCAGAAGCCAGAACCTGCCTCAAAACAGACCTGAATATCTCATCGTTTATGCGGGCCACGTCGGCATCAGCACAGATGAGTCCTATCTTTTCACCGTCTATGATAAGAGGCTTGCAGTAGGCATAGGTATAACCATATTCATTATTAAGAGAGTCGATAGCCCCCGGTTCTTCTCCGGTCTGCCAGGCCTTCCATAAGTACTTATGCTCCTTTGGATCCTCAAAGATACGATCACCAATGAGAAGTCTGACTATTCCATCCTCATAGGTAACAGTGTCCAGTGACGGATCGATGAAATAGCGAACAATATACTCATCCGAATCCTCAGGGCATATGAAATAAGCGTAGCTAAGCTCAAACTCCTCCGTGGCGTCCACGAAAACAGAGAGCCAGTACTCAATACGAAAAATCACATATAATCTTTTACATTCCTCGTCCATCTCGGAATAATCAGGAACTTTATCGGGGTAATGTTGTTGAATATACAGATAGTAGTTGTTCTTCGCTACCGGAAGATCCTCTCTGTAGTTTTGAGGAATATATGATCTGTAGTCGTTTTCCTCAAACCATTCCTTAAGATTCGCAAACTCCCTGCCCTCTTTGAGCATCAGTCCGGACATGTGAGATGTAAATTTCTCCAGGTTTGTTATACAGTCCTGATGATACGCCCGCGTCTGATTTGCATAAGAAACGACACCACTTATAACTGTGGTAACGATTGCAAACACCAGAAGCATCCATCCAAATTGCTTAGCTAAGCTCTTATTCTCCATAGTACTCCCTCGTAGTCACTTATTTTGAAATTCAACTTTTTGTCTGAAAAAAAAATCAATTTTACGTCAATTTATACTATAAGCATAGTTTGCTTAGAGATACGCCGTCAAACAACTTTTCCTAATAAAAATATTAAATTTTAGGGAATTTCCCGAAAGAAATCCCCAGACTCCGAAGAGCCCGGGGATCAAATCTACACATATTTACTTGATCTTGCCTGCGTCTACACCTGCATCAACAAGCAGCTGTTTGTAGGCTTCAAACATCTTTTTGTCTGAAATCTTGTAGGTTGCCGTAGCGCTGTTACCGTCAAAGGCCTTGTATCCCACATAGGTCAGATTCTTGGACTTGATGGTAACTTTCTTAAGCGAGCTGCAGCCTGCGAAGGCTTCGTCATCGATTGTCCTTACTTTTGCAGTGATGATCACGCTCTTAAGAGCTGAGCAGTCTTCAAATGCACCCGTACCAAAGTATTCAGTGGATGCTGCAAGCTTAAGCGTCTTAAGGGAAGTACATCCGGCAAAGGCTCTATCCATGATATAGCCTGTATTCTTTACAGTCACTTTGCCAAGAGACGTACAGCCTTCAAAGGCCTGATTTTCAACGGACTTGACATTCTTTCCTACGGTTACCGATTTGATAACAGTATTGTTCATGAATGCCTTATCCCCGATGGCTGTGACAGGTATTGCATTACCTCTGAATTTAACTGTGTTCGGAACCGTAACGGTTTTGGCCTCTTTGTTGTCAATTCCTACCAGAAGCAGCTCCGCTTCTTCATCCACAGCCAGTTTATAGGTGTACTTCCTGCTATCTGTTACTGTTTCAGTACCTGCTAAAAGGCTGAGAGCAATCTTTCTGTTAGCTTCTTTGTCCTTAGTTGTTATCTTGAAGATCGCCTTATCAGGAACCTTATCAAAAGCATCTTCTCCGATCTCAACATTTTGTCCGGCGATCGTAACCCTGTTAAGAGCGGTACATCCGCTGAAAGCCTCTGCTCCGATTCTGGTTACAGATGCAGGGATAATAATGCTCTTAAGACCGGTAGCGCCTCTGAATGCTCCATCCTTGATGCTCTGAAGAGTCTTAGGAAGGGTAACCTTTGTCAGGATTTTATTGCCTGCGAAGACCTCCTTTTCCAAATTAACAACGCTGTATTTATAGCCCTTGTAGTTTACTGTCTTAGGAATGGTCAGGGTCTTCTTTTCCTTAGCTTCATCGGTAAGTCCAATTACAGCAAGGGATCTGTTTTCTTCAGAAAGAATCTTGTACCTGATGCCCTTCTTACTCTTGAATATCTCTGCCTCATCTGTAAGCAGATCACTTATAGCCTTCTTTACTTCTTCGTTCTTTATGTTGAACTTAAACTCAGCATTTTCATTAATGCCACCGAAGGCATCTGCTCCTAAGCTGTAGCTGTTAAGAAGCTCAGAATTGATCGTAACCTTCTTAAGGGCTGTACATCCAAAGAATGCCTTTTCTCCCACATAGCTTACCTTTGAAGGCAGGGTAACGGAGGTGATGCTGATACAGTTCATGAATGCTCTGTTACCGATCTTATCAAGCCCTGCCGGAAGCTTAAAGTTCTTAAGGGCTGTACATCCAAAGAATGCCTCATCGCCGATTTCTGCCACTTTTGCACCAAATTTTACCTTAGTCAGAGCTGAGCATCCTTCAAAGGCATTGCTTCTGATGTTTGTGACATTCTTTCCTATGGTCACTGACTTAAGTACATCATTATCCCTGAAGGCATTGGCATCAATTCTGGTAACCTTATAGGTTTTATCACCCTGTTTAACAGTTGCAGGAATAACAAGATTGGTGATGTTCTTATCCTTGTTTACTCCGCATACTGCTGCTTCAGTCTCGCTGATCTTACGGTAAATAATGCCCTTGGCATCCTCAAAAATACTTGTGGCTGCGTCTGCAACTCTTTCGCCCACAGGCAGTATCTCCACGTCCAGGATGTATGTCTTGATAGCTTCTGCCGGGAAGTCATCGAAGGTATTGACATAGTCTCCTTCATTCATCTGTGAAAAAGCAAACTGATCCTCAAGGGTATCCCCGGGCATGTGGATATAATTATCAGCACTGAATTCTCTGTCTGCCGGGTATACATAAACCGTCAGTTTTCCAGAGCCCGGCTCAAGAGCCACAAATTTGCCATCTTCATCAAATTCGGCAGCATCTCCGTCAAATTCATATCTGTAGGTGAGATTCTCCGCACCGGTTGAGGTCACCACAACATCGCCCTCATCATCAACAGCGGCTTCTCTTCCTGCCAGAGATGAATCAATTGCTGTCAAAAGACTTACTTTTTCTCCGACCTCCAGTGAAATAAGGCCCTTGCCAATACTTACTGTCTCTCCTGAAACATTTCCTTTATCGTCTGTAACTGCCTTGACAGCTTTTACTGTAACACCTGTTACAGCCTCTACATATTCCATCTCTGAAGGATATGCGATTCGCTTTATGAATGTTTCGGATTCCTCATCACTGTCTTCTTCATAAACAGGCATCTCAACAGTCTCATCATCCTCTACATAGGATGCGTAAAGCCTGAGCTCCTCAGTTACAAGTGGACTTGTCTTTTCAATATCCGGCTCTGTATCGACAATCTCACCGGTCTTCTTATCCACATAATCTACTTTAACTGTGAAGTCTTCATCCGATACTTCTACTAAATAGTCGATATCGTAGCTTTCTCCCGGAGCCAGTGCAGGATAGTTTATTCTTTCAACAACTCTCTGAGTATCATTCTTCTTGCTGAAGATCTTAAGAGTTCCTGCTTCAGAAGCTGCGTTTCCGTTATTTTCTACTACGCCTCTTACTCTGTAAATGCCTCTTTCATCAATTGAAGAAACACCCATATTGTAAACTGCAAGATCAGCTTCCAGCTTCTTTGATATTGTAAAGGTCTGAGTTTCTCCGGTCTTTTCGGTTACTGTGATAATAACTGTTGCTTCTTTTGCTGACAGATCCAGTGGCAGATAACCTGCTATAGAAGCACTGTCTCCACCAATGAGTTCGCTTAAGCTGCGGTCATCCTCAGCAAGGAGCTCATTTCCGTCACTGTCCTTCGCGGAGACTTTAGCGCCCTCAAGTGTATCGAAGCCGTCATTTAATACGTTAAATGAGAAATTAGCTCCTTCACCGGCTACTGCTTCGATGAAGTCGGCATCCTTGATCCTTGCTACACTGCCGGGATCAACATAGAAGGATACCGGGTATGCTTCCTTATCGTCCCAAATAGAGTAAGGAACAAAGGTTGCCTCACTGTAATCTTCAGTATGTATCTCTTTTGCTTCTTCTTCAGTGATATATCTGCTTGGTATCTTTCTTGCAATACCATAAATCTTGCCGTTATTTACTCCAAATGCAATGTCATCATAGTTATTTGCATAAGCACTTGTGATCTGGACAGGTTTGGTTATGTTGAGCAGCCTTGCTCCGAATCCATCGAATGCAGCTTCTGATCTTGCGCACCACATCTGTATATCTGTAAGTCCGTTCTGCTCTTCTTCGGGTTTGTCATCTGCAGCCTCAGGCCAAACAACATAGATATACTTTCCGTCTGTCTCCGCACCAAACTCATGAATGTCAGTGACTACATTGCCATCCTCTGAATCTTCGCTTATTCTTCCGGTTACAAGGCTGTAAGGTGCCTGATAACAAGCTTTTGCTTCTTCAGTCGGAGAAGACTTGTCTATGTATCTGTAGCTTACTTCTTCTACAGTTCCTGTCTTGACCAGCACATCCTCATTATCAAGAATGTTTGTTATGTTCAGTGCCAGAATGCGCTCATTTCTCAGCCAGATGAGGAACAGAGCACTGTCTGTCTCTACAAACCTCGGACTGCTGCTGCCAGGCAAATATGAAACTCCTGTATCCATGTTTATCTCATATCCTGTAAGGATGATGGGATCGCTGAAGCCGTCACTTTCCATATCGTAGGTTGCAAGATAAAGCTCTTTGTCAGAAACAGTCTTAAGATCTCCGTCTGTATCAACAGTGTAAGCAACTACGCCAAGCTCTTTGTCGTCTGACTGAATAATTGTGGCATCGCTGTCAAGAAGGAAGCCCTTGTCATTCTCACCAAGCTTAAAGGCTGTTGCCTTGCTTCCGCCTTCTCTGTAATATCCTGTGGGTTCCTCAACGTCCTCATGCAGGATAACCTTAGGAAGGTAATCAAAGAACTTCTGTCCGTATACGTTAGCGTTATAGGTTTCAATTCTCTCCTTTGCCACATCTGCGCTAAGAGCTGCAAGGGCCGGAAGAGTCTCAAGGCTCTCGGTTCCTTCTGCCCACGCGCCCTTGACCAGATCATAGGTTCTTGATGCGATTACTGTGCTGACAGGATATAACATGTCACCTATCTGAGCTTCCTCATCAATTCCCTTTGCATACTGACGCTTCTCGTAGCAGACAACAAGCTTTTTGTCATTTGCAAATGCGCCAAAGGCTCTGTCTGATGAAAAGTCGCTGATATCAATACCGATTGCCTCACCCTTTGGATCGACGGTAGTCTTGGTGATCTCTTCAATGCTATCAGAAAGGCTTCCGTCAGGTGATACAAATCTTCCGTGAAGATCCAGGGCATTCTGTCTTTCCAGCTTATCCTCAGTATCTTTGTAGTCAGTGCTTACACTTGACCATACTATAAATGCTCCCTTAGATCCCAGTGAATAAATACGTGGATACTGATCAAGGGTAGAATCATCCTCAAGAAGCATCGGATCGCTCCAGCTGTTTCCGTCGAAGTAGGTATAGTAAGCAGCCTTGGAATTCTCCGGATCTCCCGCTCTCTTTACCGGGGCATTAAGGAATACTGCAGCAAACTTGCCATCTCCAAGTGAAACTGTGTTAAATTCGGGGTTGGCTGCTATCTTGTCAGCCAAAAAGCTTTCACTATATGCATCTGCTCCGCCTTCATCAATGGCCCGCAGTTCGTTTTCAGAATCCTCTGCGCCGCCATACCAGTCGGTGCCTGTTGCCAGGTAACTTACATCCTCAGCTTCGAATGCATCAATGCTCTCATAGAGATAGCTGTCACCGGCTTCACCGATAGTCTGAAGGATCTGAGCGCTGTACAGATCTCCGAGGTTCTTTTCATTTTCGTCGCCCCAGAGCTGGTAGGTCTTATTGGCCAGTTCCTTCTTGAAGCTGAAAATAAGTGCTGTAATCGTAATGGAAGCACTCAGTGTACAGGATCCTGCACTATCATCTTTTGTTCCAAATACCATGTTAAAAGAGGCTTTTCCTGAAACAGCCACTTTGAGCAGATCTCCCGCAACTCCCGCGGACAAAGTCAGGGTGATTGCCGGGTTGATACTAAAGAGCCCGTATTTGTCCAGCTTACGTTTAGGATCGTCCCCGTCCGTATCAAGAACATCCAGACCCTCGTCCTCTTTTGATACGTAGTAACGATACTCTTTTTTATCTTCAAAGCCGGTTCTCTGCTCCACCACAAAGGAAGCACTGCCATTGAGCTCCAGCTTAAGTCCGATACCAATGGTAATACCAATTGGTGTTGCATAGTTCATGGTTACATCATAAGAAGCTCCCAGTTTTGCCGTGAGCATCATGTTCTTGAAGTACCATTTCTTCTCAGGACCATCATAGCCAAAGGTCACAAGGAATGAGAAGCCCAGATCCAATTTGAATTTCTGTCCAAACTTAGGACTGCTCTTCTTGGGTTTGGACATACCTTCAAGGGTTTCATCCAGCTTCTCCTTGGCCTCTTCTGCCTCACCCTTGGCCTTTTCAAGATCCATCTTTTTAGAGATTATTTCGCCTTGCCTGATCTTCTTATCTTCGCCTTCGTATTTATCAAGCTTGCCTTCCAGCTTTGCTATCTCAGAAGTTAATTTTCCTACTTCCTTAGACTTCTTGGCTGCTTTCTTGGTGGCTTTGTCGTATTTATCCTTAGTTTCTTTGCTGATAATATTGCCACCTATGCCGACTTTTACTACCTTGTTACCTTCCGAGTCGAGATAGACATCACTTTCACCGGTGAGTTTATCCATGTCACCGGACCATCCCATATCAATGGCGGTATTTACTGCACCGATGATATCTATAACTGCACCGGCATCACCGCCTGCCAGGAAGTTTACGATATCTATAACGCCAAGACCTGCAACAAGTTCGATACCTACGTCTCTTGAAAGGAATCTTGTTGTGCCGGAATAGAAGGTTACCATGGCTTTGGCGCCGGCCTTGATATTCTGCTTCTCAGGATTGAAATCAAAGGTAAAAATACCTGATTTGTTTTTATCCTCGGTTCCTTCAACGGTAACAGTACCACCTTCGTCATTATAGAAGGTGATCTCACCACGGGTGATATTTACGCCGTCTCTGTGGGCGGTCATCTGTATGCGGTAATCGCAATCGCCGTCACAAAGGCCTGTGAAATATCCGGATTTTGTTTGGGAGGTATCTATCTTCTGGTACTCATAGCCACTACGATCCTTCTTTTCTACGTTCTGGAAAAGATGTACGTCTGTAATATTGACATCCTTCCATGTATCCACCAGGATATCCTTGTTGGTTCCTGGATTCTGGACAGACATGGTTGCAACATCACCGTAATCACAGCTGCCGGTAAATGTGACAGCATAGGTGAAAAGATCATAGAAATTATCGGAGTTAAGTTCAAAATATCCGTCTCCGTTGCGTCCGCCAAAACCACCATTTTTAGTCTTTGTCTCAACACCGTCACAGAATACATCGATATTATTCATTCCCTGCTGTATCTGAGTTCCGGATATGAGCAGTCTATCCCTTAGAATAAGCCAGCCTCGAATAGGCACAGGCTCTTCTTCCTCCTTCATGTTTACACCCTTGACAAAATTGTAGTAGATTTTGCTAAGTGGAAGCTGTGTCGTATATCTGAAGGAATTTCCGTAGGAATTCTGGAACGACTTGTAAAACGGATTGGTATCATTTACAATTCCGTCGCCGTCGTAATCCAGTGTTCCGTCCTTCCAGAAGGTATGATAACCTTCCGCAGGAATACTTCCAAAGGTATATCCCTTGTTGATAGATATGCCTTCAAGCTTGATATTGTTTCCACCCTGGACAACTGTACCGCTATCTTTATCATCGTCGGTTATTGCTTCTTCCACGTAGAGAATGCTTCCGTTCGCAGCATTGTTCTTGGACTGAGGGCTTGGAGCCAGAGTAATAGAAGCGACATCATAGTTTACGACTACCCTGAGTACATTAGAATAGAAGATATCTTTAATGGGCAGATTGAGGTCTCCATATTCAAGTGGTGCTTCCAGAACATCAGCCGAAACTGACTTACGGTTGTTTGCAACTTCTGCGAAGGAATAGGTTGGTGTGGCGCCAATTCCCCATTTCATAGCTCTCGCGTCGGGTCTGACTCCATATTGCTTTTGGATCGCTATTCCTGTTATGCCGTATCCTTCGTTAGCCTTTGCTTTGATCTTAAGAGTATCCAGCATTGTTGCTTCAAGCTTAGCTCCTGACGCAAATCCATCATAACAACCTTTTACATCAGCCTTACCTGAAACTTTGGCATTGTCATTATTAAAAGTAATGGTAACTTTCTTTGGCTCAAATATAGGAACCATCTGAATTGTACCATCAGAGTATACATAGTCCTTATATTTGATTTTGAAATCATTATCTAAGCGAAGCTCGGTTGGCGAAGTCAGGGCACTAAGTTCGCTCGTACGGGGCTTTATCAGCCTAAATCCCTTAAATTCAGTTGTTTCATCGGTTGCGTATACTCCCTGTGAATTCGGAGTATCTCCTGTTGCTTCCTTTGCAATACCAAAAACAGCTCCTGAAAGGGCCGTTACACTCGTATAATTATTGTTTCCGTTAGTCAGGTATACATTCTGATAAGAGAGCTTGTTGCCCTTATCAAAGGTATTAACGGTGGTATACTGCTTCTCATGATACTGATCCATGTGGTTGAAATACGGTACAAGCTGGATATTATACTGTGAGTAGCCCACAATTATTTTTGTGATGTACATTCCAACATCTTCATTCCTGGTACCGGTTTTACCCACAAGACCGAACTTTATCCTGGCATTCTTGTAATCCCATTTTTCATTTGGAAGTCTGTTAAACTCAGCATATCCGTCCGTGGAAGAATCGGGGTGGGCGGCAGGGGGCTGGTACCACTTTACACTTGGAGTCTTAATATCTTTACCATTCTCATCCTGAAGCCATACGGATACTACCTTTTCACGGTCAGCATTGATAAGCGGATATAAAGCACCCTTGGTACAGCCATAGGATTTATATTCGACACGAACATAATCAGCTGCAGAAATATCCAGATTCTTAGGGAAATACTTATAGGGATCATCACCACGGGCTTCTCCCCATTTGTAATTTTCATCATTTGGTTCATATATTGTCACCTCTTGCACCGGGACAGAGCCAAGATTATGCTCTTCTGTAAGATCTGCATCTTCTATATATCCCGCGTCTTCTGTATATTCCGTGCCTCCAATAATGACTTCCTGATCGTCCTCATAAATTTTCTGTATTGTCACAAGGCATGCGTTATCCTCGGTAACAATGCCGTTTGTGCTGGTCACTCCAACCCAGAAATGGGTATCCTTTGTTCTCTCGGAAATTACAGGGATTTCCACTGTTCTCTCGGTAATTCCCGCTGCGAAGAACAGTTCCTCATTGGTTGCGATATAATCAGCACCTGGCTCAGCATCAATAGCCAGTGTTCCCACAGAAACAAAGTCCATCTGATCGATACCGCTGTTACGTCTGATTGTTACAGTGACAATATCCTGATCCGGGGCAACGATCATATTCTTTTCAACAACTGAATAAACCAGTTCTTCATGAGAATCATTGTCGGCAATATTGAGATATCCGTTATAAGAATCGCCTATCTCAGCGTTTTCTGCATCCTGCAGAACGAAAAGAACAACCTCATCTGATTCTGATTTCGAATCGTCTTTTACCTTGATCTTAATATCTTTCTTGTACTCGCCGGGAGCAAAGGTCAGTCTCACAGACACACCTTCAAGAGCTTCCAGGTTCTCTCTGCTCTCATCCCAACCTTCAAGCATGGCACTTGCTGTCTCCTCAGAGACTTCCTCTGCCGTATACTCCGTCCAGTCATGCTGGGGAGCTTCCTCACCGGTCTGGAGGGAATAAATATTTGCAAGGGAATTACTGCCACCTATAAATTCAGGGGCAGCCTCGCTATCTTCTGAAGTTTCTTCGGGCACAAGCTCTAATACTTCCTCCTGGGAAGTAAGTATGATCTCATCCTCTGTTTCAGCTTCCTGAAGTTCAGCCTCCTCGTCATCGGCGAGGTCTTCCATATCCATCATCGCCTCAACGTCGGCCTGAGTTGCCACCTCTCCGTACTCTTCCATAAGAGGCCTTACGCCCTCTTCAGCAGGAAGCTCCTTATCTCCAAAAAACCCTTTTTCAACACTAAGGGTATAGTCACTCTTGTACTCTGCAGAAACATCCACAGCCTTGAAGAGAACTGAAGCCTCTTCGTCAGTATTACCCTGACGAACTACGCTTACAGTCAGCTCATCTCCTTCCCCGGCATTAAGGATCGTCTCATAAAAGCCAAAGACGCCCCCGGGATGGTTCTCTTCTGAAACAGCAGTCCTTAAGGTCTCCTTAAGCTCCTGTTCATCCTCACTGACAAGTATCTCAACATCCTCACCTGACGTCTCCTTCGCCATAGAAGTGAGATTCACAGATGTAAATGCCAGGGATGCCGCCAGTATTACACTAAGACTCTTCGAAAACAGTTTCCTCATTCATCTACCTCCTAAACAACAAAAAAGCTACCAAACAAAGGTGATTTCTCACCTCAATCTGATAGCTTCATAATCAGGTAATAAAAAAGAGCGCAGTTACACTTTGCTTGCTTATTTGCATGCTTGAGCGTTCCGAACTGCATCATGACTGTCAACTCCTTTTTGAAATATTTTTACAGTATCGTGTTTGTAATTATAACATTTTTTCGTTTGTCCTTTCTTATACCACCCCTAAATAAAATATTAAAAAAGCATAAACCAACGGGGAGCGGGGGAAATGGGCTCATGGCTGTTCTTTAACATACATGCCACGGGGACGGTTCTTTTGGCAGGTTTGCCTTAGCAAACCTGCCAAAAGAACCGTCCCCGTGGCATGCCCAATGGCATCCTCGCAGCATGTTTATCTAATCTGCTCAAGTATTGATGGATCCTTTATTTTTACATCTTCCGCCAAAAGAAGTATTTTGGTTAGTATCTCAGCTGTCTTCGGATCTTCATCTGCGAAAGGAAGGAACATTTTTCCCCTGTGCTGAGAATGCACCGGTAAAATATTGATCATTGTTCCACCCATTTTGTGAACAACTCCACTTCCAAGATGTTCAGAATAGTTGCCGTATTTTCCCTCTATATGAGCATGATTTTTCTCGATGGTAACATTGTTAAGCTTAAACAGCGGAAGTGTAAACTCTACAAGCGCAGTTCTCATCTCAATTGTCGAATGACTTGTCTCAGGATCCACGCTGACTGCATGAGCAACACTGACCGCTAAATCGACATCTCTCATCACTTCTGAAAAAATGATGTCGGGAATATCCTTTATCTTGATTGGCTCCCAGGTCTTTCTATCCATGAAGGAAACCCATTCAAGAGTAGGCGCTTCTATATCCGCAGGCGAGAACCAGTCTGCCATGGCATATATGGTAGCGATGATATTCTCTTTGTAATAAACCTTTTGAATACCGAAGTCTATGTCCGCTACCCAGCGGCGCCCCTTCAGGCAGGCAAGGGTTTTCTTTGGCTGTATCTGATTACCGGAATACCTTCTGGTATCTGTCATCTCAAGTTCTTCGGTGGTCTTAACGTACAGTTCTCTAAAAATCTGTTTAAAGGGCTGAACTATCTTCTTATCGAATAGGAGCTTCTGATACTCACTCCAGTGGCCATCATTATAAATATGATATGGATGTGCAACCTTAAGCTCTGCATTTTCCTTTAGCGAAATCTCTTTCCCCTCAAAATCTGAGAGCTTGCCGTCTTTGATGAATCCCAGTGTGCCACTTCCGTTCTCTATAAAAAGGAGTGTCTTTACGATTGGGAATACTATAGGATTATTCTCTAAAAGAATGAGCTCGCTTACTGTGAAGCTTGTTCCATCCTCCATTGCCTGTTCAAACATCAGCTTCGTTCTGCGGTATTGCTCTGTGAGCCTCTTTTTGGTCTCCAAAAGAGCCTTAACCCTGTCGTCTTTCTTGATCTTGGCAGGAATAGACTTGAGTTTTTTCCCGGCTTTTTCTGCAATAATCTCAGTCATTCCCTGCTCATCAACAGCTAATCTCAGTGTAATATCATCAACTACGATATCCTCGAAGGCTTCACTGGAGTCCTCAATTAGCTTCGTCTCCATCCTAAGTGTCAGTCTTGTCACATCACTGAAGCCTGCATTGTTTGAAAGATTCTGCATCGCAATGGAAACTGCCTTACTCTCACTGGCAATTCTCTGTGCGCCAAAGCTCTTGCTCTCCTTAAGGAACTGCTGAAGATAACAATATCTTTCAAATATATCATCTT
>JAEEGL013898725.1_pt1 | contig 28831 bp, 24 predicted proteins | sample 9134231 | NCBI WGS metagenome assembly JAEEGL01 (sample SAMN16246548, study PRJNA631951) | gut metagenome | biome: gut microbiome; feature: rumen; material: fiber-attached | host: Bos | place: Iran: Karaj | collected 2018-10 | reverse complement strand
GTCATGGTTATCGTTTGCAGACATATTCCTCTTGTGTGTACAGCAATAGCATCTTTTCTTCTACCGGATCCGCAAGGTGTGTCTTTGGACGGCACTTTGGGATTAGGGGCGCATACCCGTTATTTTCTCTCTCAATTAGGGCCAAACGCTACCGTTTTAGGATTTGACAAAGACAAACATGCCTTGCAAATGGCTGTCGAACGAGTAGGAGACAGCCGCCTAAAGGCGTATCATAAAAGTTATACGCAAGCCCCCGAAGTGCTAAAAGAACTGGGGTTATCCGGCGTGAACGGGGCTTTATTTGATTTAGGGTTAAGTTCCTATCAACTGGATGATCCTTCTCGCGGATTCAGTATTCTCAACGACGGTCCGCTTGATATGCGTTTTGATAAAAATGCACCGTTAAGTGCGGCCACCATCGTCAATACTTGGTCCATGGCAGAGTTAGAACGCATTTTAGTAGAATATGGGGAGGAACGTCAGGCAAATGCCATTGCGCTGGCCATTATGAAGGCGCGGCGCGAAAACAACATAACCACAACTTCCCAACTAAAATTGTTAGTGGAACAAGTTTATAAAGGTCGAAGAGGTAAAACGCACCCGGCTACCCAAACTTTTCAAGCCCTTCGTATTGCTTGCAATCAGGAATTGGAAACGGTAGAAAATATGTTAGCATTGCTGGACCAACTTCTTTTACCCGGTGCAAGAGCGGCCATTTTAACGTTTCATTCTTTGGAAGACCGTTTGGTAAAGAACCGCTTTAAACAATTGGCTCAAACCGGTAATTGGACCTTACTTACCAAACACGCGCAGATCCCGGCTTATGAAGAAGTTCGGCAAAATCGTCGGGCACGCAGTGCTAAATTGCGAGTGATAGAACGTAACGTATGAAAAAGATTATATTACTCATCGTTTTTTGTTTGTGGGCTTTACTCATTACGGCAACCCATATCGCGATTAGCCGTACGGGCCGCGCTATTACACGACTACAAGAAGATGTGTCCGTGAAGGAAGCCCGTAACCAATATTTGCAACTGGAAATTGCCCGCCTTTCCAGTCCGGAAACAGTTACCCACTTTGCACGAGAACAATTGGGTATGCAGCCGGCAAATCCCTATGAAGTGGTGCAATTGGAGAAAATAAAATGATACGAAGAGGGAACACATTTTCTTCTCCCAATGTATTTAATGTGAAACGCCGGATGAAAGCGGTGTTGCTCCTTCTTATGCTTGCTCCACTGGTAATTATTGGCCGTTTGTTCTACATGCAAACTTTTTTACACCAAACATTTACCTCTAAAACAGAAAAGGCCATTTATGACTTTATTGCCGAAGACCGCTTGCGCGGGAAAATTTTAGATGTAAACGGCCGTCCGTTGGCGGAATCCGTGCGCACCCACTCTCTGGGACTCAACAAACGTTATATCAAGGATAAAAACAAAACGGTCGATTTCCTTTCCGAAACACTCGAAATGCCAAAATCCGAAATTCTAAAAAAATGGGATAAATCACGCAATTTCTTTTTCCTGGCAAAAAAAATTAAACCGGACAAATACATCAAATTGTCCTCTGTGATGCGCACGCAACTGGGGCAAGGAATGGAGCTTTCTCCGGAATATGAACGTATCCATCCTTACGGCAACAGTGCCTTAGATATTATCGGAGCTTCCAATTCCAAAAATTTTGGATTGTCGGGCATTGAGCAAATGTTTAATAAAGAACTAAGCCAAGATATCAGTAAAAAGCGTGCCAAACGCACACGGGGGGGAGATGTTATTTATAACCGCACGCTCAAAGAAAAAGTGGACATTTCCAACATTTATCTAACCATTGATGAAGTAGCCCAATATTATGTGGAACAAGCTTTGGCCAAAGCAGTAGAAAACGTTGAACCGGAACACGCTATTGCCATCGTACAAGAACCCTCTACCGGCAAAATTTTAGCGGCCGCCTCATACCCCATTAAGGACGGGCAATCCCTGGCATTTCAATTTACCTATGAACCAGGATCTACTTTTAAGACCATTGCCATTGCCTCGGCACTGGATGCAGGTGCCGTTCGTATCACGGATAGTATTCCCATGTCCGGGCGGAACTGGGAAGTCGCCAAAGGTGTCATTGTACGGGATAAACAGCACCAAAAAGATTATTTATCCATTCCAGAAATCATGCAGCTATCTTCAAACATCGGAGCGGGAAAGATTGCCGTAGAATTAGGCCCACGTAAATTATTTTCCTACATCCGTGAATTTGGTTTCGGGACAAAAACAGATATCAATTTTAACGGGGAATCCAAAGGAAGTGTTCCGCCTTACAGTACTTGGACACAAGTTGATACCGCCGCCCATGGTTACGGTTACGGAATTGCCATTACACCTATTCAATTGATTACGGCCTATTCCGCTATTGCCAACGATGGCGTTATGATGCAACCGCATCTGATTGACCGTATCGAACATGCAAACGGAAAAATTGAAAAATTATCCAAACCGGTAAAAATTCGAAATGTCATTCGTAAAGAAACCGCTCAAACGATGAAAAAAGTTTTACAAAGTGTTGTAGAAAACGGTTCAGGAAAACGTGCCCAAATTAAGGGATATAACGTAGCAGGCAAAACAGGTACCGCCGAAAAATTAACCAAAGAGGGGGGATACGCAAAACGCAATCACGTCGTTTCTTTTTGCGGCATGGTACCGGTATCCAATCCTCAATTTACGATTTTAATTATTTTAGATAATCCGGCCAAATACAGCTTTGGAGGAACCGCGGCGGCTCCTGTATTCAAGGATATAGCCCAACCGTTACTGACATTAAAAGGGATTGCACCGGATCAAATCGATTTTGATTTTAAATAAGGAGTAGGATATGAAGTTGCATTTAACAGCAGGGAAAATTGCAGAAATTACCGAAGGTACACTTGTTACCGGTAAAAAAGAGCAAATTGTAACTTCCTTTGTAACCGATTCTCGCGTAGTTACCAAAGGGGATGCTTTTATTGCTCTAAAGGGGGCCAAATTTGATGCGCGGGAATTCATTCCACAAGTGCTTAAGAAAGGAGCCAGCGTTATTATAGCAGAGGAAGGAGTTAAAATTCCCGCAAAAACTACGGTTACCTTTATTACAGTAAAAAATCCTCTTCAAGCATTACAAAGTTTAGCCAAATATCATCGGTTAAACAGTACGCTAAAAGTAGCAGCCATTACCGGCTCCAACGGAAAAAGTACCACCAAGCAAATGTTGCGCTCTATCTGCTCGGCTGCGGGTGAAACAATTGCCAACATGGGGAATTTTAACAATCAATTCGGTGTTCCCTTCTCTCTTTTGGAAATTCAACCCAAGCACAAATATGGCGTCTTTGAATTAGGGGCCTCTCACCCCGGAGATATTGATGAAACCGCCGCGCTGGCCATACCGGATGTGGCAGTTTTGACCAATGTGTCTGCTGCTCATTTGCAGTTTTTTCACGATCTGGAAACGGTTTATAAAACAAAAACAGAAATTACCCGCCACCTTAATTACGGAGGCACGCTGGTATATAACCACGATGATCCTTTGTTGTCACGCTTACAAATGGAATTTAAAGGGAAATCCATTTCTTTCGGTTTCAAACCGGGCGCCGATTTACAACTATTGGAAACATCCCTTTTGTCTTTTACTTACAAAGGGGAAGCATACGTTTTCAACATGAAACTGGAACGCTATAATAAATTAAATGCGGCCGCTGCCATCGCAGCCGCGATTGCATTGGGCATCTACATGGATAAAATCCAGCAAGGGCTTGCTGCTTTCACTCCGATGCCTATGCGGATGGAACGTGTTAAAAAAGGGACTGCTTGTTTCATTTTAGATTGTTACAATGCAAACCCGGCCAGCATGCATAATGCACTGAATATTTTGGGGAAGGAACCAAACTCTCCGCGTATTGCCGTACTGGGAGATATGAAAGAATTGGGAGAAACTTCCAAAGAATACCATCGGTTGGTAGCCAGGCAAGTACTTGACAATCACATCGATTACGTATTTTTGGCCGGACCGGAAATGAAATATGCATACGAAAAACTCAAAACGGACCCTTCTTTGAAAGTTTATTATTCGCTTCAACCGGCAGGTTGGACAAAAGAATTGTCCGCCCTTGTCAAAAAAGGCGGAACTTGCTTAGTAAAAGCATCCCGTTCTATGAATTTTGAAACTATTTTTAAGGAGATCTAACATGCTATACTACCTCTCGCTGTTTAAGGACGACTTGTCCTTCCTGAATATTTTCAGTTACATCACGTTTCGTACCGGAGCGGCTATTTTCACATCGTTTTTGCTCACGTTGTGTATCGGCCCGGCTGTTGTCCGCAAATTACGCTCTTATAAAATCCAACAAATCGAACGGGAATACGGCCCCGCTTCGCATTTATCCAAAAACGGAACCCCTACCATGGGAGGAATTTTGATTTTTGTCAGTTTGGTGGTTAGCGTGTTATTGTGGGCAAAACTGGATACTAACTATATCTGGCTTTTGTTGTTTACTACGTTTACATTGGGGATTGCCGGTGTAATGGATGATTACACAAAACTCATCAAGAAAAATCCGGAAGGGATGAAATCTTCCATTAAATTGGCAATCCAACTGTTGACCGCTCTGGTGGTAGTTGTCTATTTGGCAATAAATCCGCCCAATGCACAATATTCTACTTCTATCATCATCCCCTATATGAGCAAAATGTTTTTGGATTTGTCTGTTTTCTATTTTGCATTCGCCATGCTCGTGATTATCGGCTCTTCTAATGCCACCAATCTCACGGACGGCTTGGATGGGCTTGCAAGCGGATGCATGGTCTTTACCGCCATCACATATGCTATTTTTGCCTACGTAGCGGGGAACATCAATTTCGCGGATTACTTAAAAATTATTTACGTTCCGGGCGCCGGGGAAATTACCGTATTTATGGGGGCTTTGGTTGGCTCGTGTATTGGCTTCTTATGGTTCAACGCTTACCCGGCTCAAGTATTTATGGGGGATACCAGTTCCCTCTTTTTAGGAGGAGTAATCGGTACTGCGGCCTTGTGCGTTAAACAAGAACTGTTGCTTCCGATTGCGGGGGGACTCTTTGTAATTGAAACAGTTTCCGTTATGTTACAAATGGGATATTTTAAACTAACGCACGGGAAACGGCTCTTCAAAATGGCCCCTATCCACCATCATTTTGAATTACTCGGTATCCCAGAACCCAAAGTGATTGTACGATTTTGGATTATCGGGGGAACGCTTATGTTGTTGGCGTTGGCCTCTTTAAAAATCAGATAAATTATGGCGCATACATTACCCAAACTTTCTAAAAGAACAACCGCCGGTTTAGTTCGCCGGGCTGCTCCCGCGGCAGCACGGCGCAAACCGGCTGATTCCAAATCATCCGGCGGTTGGAAACCGTTAAAACTTGACGGACATATTGCATTTATTGCGTTGGCCTTTGTACTGCTGGGACTTATTTTTACCTATTCTTCCAGTGCGTTTGAATCTGCCTCTTACTTTCAACGCCAACTCATTTTTGACGGAATCGGATTAGTGGTTGCGTTAGTACTTTCTCAAACGTTTGACCGAATTTTAAAACTTAAATTTTGCAAACCTATTTATTTAGTGTATATGACATGGGTGCTCCTGATCATCGTACTTTTTTCCCGAGAACAGGCCAACGTGCACCGCTGGATAGATTTGGGGGTATTCAAACTGCAACCTTCCGAAATTGCCAAAGTTACTTTGGTACTCTATACTGCCCAATATTTGGAAGGGGTTGCCGGTCGTTTGGCTAAAAACTGGAAATTGATGATTAAACCCGGTTTGGTTGCCGGTATTACTTTAGCACTTATTTTGGCAGAAAAAGATTTGGGCACACCTACCCTCATGGGGGGAGTATTTGTATTTATGTTACTGTCTGCAGGAGCTAGATTGTGGCATTTTTTCTTGCCCGGGCTTTTCCTCTCGCCGTTGGTTATTCATCAACTTCTTTTTGTGGCATATCGCCGCGAACGGATTTTCTCCTTCTTAAATCCGTTTGCCAGTGAAGGTTCCAGCGGATACCAATTAGTACAATCCTTTTTAGCGGTTGGCTCCGGCGGATGGTTTGGCAAAGGGTTGGGAAACAGCGAGCTAAAGATGCAATATTTACCAGCTGCCCATACGGATTTCATCTTTTCCATTATGTGCGAAGAGGTGGGAATGTTTGTCATTCTGGTAATTGCAGGTTTTTGTTGGTTGCTCATTCGCGGGGTAGCCCTTGCCAGCATTGCAAAAACTCACTTCCGCGCCTTGGTTATTTTTGGATTGACGCTTACAATTTGTTGCCAGGCCTTCTTTAATATGGCAATGGCCATCGGACTCCTTCCCACAAAAGGGATTGCCTTACCCTTTTTCTCCTACGGAGGGTCTTCGGTAATTATGACGTTAGCCATGATTGGGATTATCCTTAACATGGCCGCTGTAGATTCGACGCGCAGCACCCACTTAAAAGAAGATTTAACACACTACGCAAACAGGAATAAAAAATGAAAAATCAACGCTTTTTAATTGCATCTGGCGGCACCGGCGGCCATTTTTACCCGGGGTTATCGATTGGGCGTATCCTACAAGAAAAAGGAGCGGATGTTCGCTTTTTGGTACGAAAAAATGATTTAGCCATTGAAACACTTAAAAAATATAATCTTTCCTATGAGGAAATCGATTTAATCGGATTGCCCCGTTGCATCAATCCAATCCGTCATTTCCAATTCATAGTCAAATTGATTAAATCCCTGTTTCATACCCGAAAAATCATCCAAAATTTTCGGCCGAATGTTGCTTTTGGTACGGGGGGATATCTTACATTTCCTTTGATTTTTTGCGCTCATTTTATGGGTGTCAAAACAGCCCTACATGATTCTAACTCCCGCTTGGGACTCGTGAATAAAATCTGTGGACGATTTGCTGATTTATTCTTACTGGGTTTACCGATTGACCGGGAATTTAAAAATACCGTTTTGATAGGGACACCGCTGCGCCCCGAGTTTGCCCTCCCGGTAGACCGGGGGGAAGCCCTTTCCCGTTTAGGGCTCAATCCACAAGCGCCCACCGTACTCGTAATGGGCGGAAGCCAAGGAGCCCGCGGGCTCAACAAAGCCATCGTTGCTCTTGCCAAAGAAATGCCTTCTTACCAATTTATTCACCTTACGGGGAATCGTTGGTTTGAAACATTAAAACAAGATTACTCTTTGGTAAAGAATGTTTTGCCGTTGGCTTACAGCCACGAAATCTATGCATTGATGAAAAGTGCAGACCTTACCATCTGTCGTAGCGGGGCGGGGACCGTGGCCGAGCTCATTGCCTGCCGTTTGCCGGCCATTTGTGTTCCGTTTCCGCACGCAGCGGCCGATCATCAGTATTATAATGCAAAAATCTTGGCAGATGTGGGCGCGGCATGGATCTTAAGGGAAAGCGAAACACTATCACAGCAACTTTATCAACTGTTACAACATCACCCTGCGCAAACATGGTCCCAACTGCGCAAAAACTATGCAAACGTTCCTGTGCCGGATCCTTTACAAGCAACCGAAAAAATTTCGCAACGTTTACAAGAGTTATAATCGACACTTTATACAAAAAAACTCCCCGAGATCATTCTCGGGGAATTTTGTAAAAACAGAGAGCTTAACTTCCGGAAGGACATTCTCCTTGAGATAGTTGGGTGAAAGTTTTACATATACGATTCCAGTCGATATTGTCCGGAGCATCTTCTTCAGGTTGACATTTCACTTCCCGGCCTTCTCCGAGGTCACTGTTACTGTTCTCACAGAATATATACGTTACCGTATAATTGATACGCGTATCACTTGGTGTCTTAGTTCTCCGTCTTTTAACCGTTACTTTATCATTTCCCTCGTTCTCAGTATCCAATTCATAAATATAATTATCGGTTGTATACTTATTGCTATCCCACTTACCTCCCGTAATTTGCATATCCGCAATTTGTTCCCGGCTTTTTACTTTTTCCCCCGGATACATCTGGTGGGCACGTTGGATTGCATCCATAAATGCTTTCCCGTTAATCAATGCTTCTGACACACGGGACTTTTCCACAGCTTCCGCGTATTGCGGTAACGCAACGGCTGACAAAATGCCGATGATTAACACAACCACCAATAATTCAATCAAAGTAAAACCTTTGCTCATATTATTCTCCTTTTTTAAACTCCTCATAAGATAGTATAACAATTTTTATGATTTTCTCAAGTCCTTTTATTTTTGACACAAAAATCAAAATATAGTAATATATGAACATATATTCACATATCAAAGAGGTTTTATGAATTCTACGCCTGCAATTTCAAAAAAAAAGTTACCCGCCCGTAACATAACAGACGAGCAAAAATTGTACGATTTGGCAGATTTGTTTAAAGTGTTTGGGGATAGCACCCGGCTGCGCATTCTGTATTGTCTGTTTTCAAAAGAACAGTGTGTCAAAGAAATCGCCCAAATGCTACACATGACGCACTCGGCCATCTCTCATCAACTGCGTTATTTAAAACAAAATAAACTGGTAAAAACGCGTCGCAGCGGCCAAACAATAGTGTATTCGTTGGCCGACAAACACGTACAAACGATTTTTAACCAAGGGTTAAGCCATGTATCGGAGGGAAAATGAAATATTCTTTGAGTCACTCTTTTTCTCTGTTCGTAAAAGAAGGGGGGTTTTTAGCCATAGGATTTCTGTTATTTTTAGTAGGATGTTTTTGTCCCGCCGGATGTGCAAAAAATTATTTTTTTGTTCTTGCTTATCTTTGTGCGGGGCACAAAGTCCTTCTCCGTTCCTTTCGCAATCTGCGAGAAGGGGAAATTTTTGACGAAAATTTACTGATGAGTATTGCTTCGCTCGGCGCTTTTGCCATTGGAGAATTCCCGGAGGCAGCAGCCGTCATGCTGTTTTACCAAGTAGGGGAATGCCTGCAAGACCGCGCCGCCGATCAATCCCGCTCCCGTATCCGAAGTTTAATGGACCTGCGCCCCGACACTGCCCGTATACTTCTCGATCAACAGGAAACACTCCTTGCGCCGCAAAATGTATCTGTTGGGCAAATTATCCGCGTCCGCCCCGGTGAAAGAGTAGCGCTGGATGGCGAAATCATCAACGGAACCGGACTTTTAGATTTATCCGCCCTGACGGGAGAATCCCGCCCCGTTTCGTGTGAACCGGGCAATACTGTTTTAGCCGGGGCTATTCCTCAAAACACCGTATTGGATATCCGCGTACAAAAAACGTACGAAAATTCCACGTTGGCCAAAATTATCGAATTGGCAGAAATATCCTCGCACAAAAAATCCAAAGCGGAAAAATTTATTACCCGCTTTGCCCGCATTTATACGCCTGTGGTAGTAATCATTGCGGTCTTTTTGGCTTTTCTGCCACCCATCTTCTTAACAGACGCAAGTTTTAAAACTTGGATTTACCGTGCCCTTATTTTTCTAGTAATTTCCTGTCCTTGTGCGCTGGTTCTTTCCGTACCGCTGGGGTTCTTTGGAGGAATCGGAGCCGCCGCACGCCAAGGAATTTTGGTAAAAGGGGGAACTTATTTGGAACAACTCTCTCATATCTTTACGTTAGCTTTCGATAAAACCGGCACGCTTACGCAAGGGGTATTTGAGGTAATCAACATTCATCCGGCCCCCGGGTATCAACCGCAACAGGTTTTGGAAACAGCCGCCCGCCTGGAAGCACACTCCAATCATCCCATTGCCAAGGCCCTACTCCAAGCGTACAAACTTGCCCCGGCACCATTACCTAGCCCTGTTTTCGAAATTGCCGGGGAAGGCGTCCACGCGTGGGAATTTATAGCCGGCAACGAAAAATTACTGCAACGCTTTGGTATTACACCCTTATATACATCCCAATATACCTGTGTACACGTATGCCACAAAGGAAATTATTGCGGTTTGATTGAGTTAGGAGACCGTTTAAAACCTTCTACTTTAGCCGCTATGGATAAATTACGTGCGCTCGTACCGCAACTGGCGCTACTCAGCGGGGACGTTTCCCACGCGGTACAACAAACGGCCAAAGAATTATCCATTTCCCAGGTTTACGCCGGCTTACTACCGGCGGATAAAATATCCATCATAGAACAAATGCTCACACACGCCCCCAAAGGCACCGTTACCGCATTTGTGGGGGATGGTATCAATGATGCTCCGGTATTAACCAGGGCGGATGTAGGGATTGCGATGGGAGATTTGGGCTCAGACGCCGCCATTGAAGCTGCCGATGTGGTATTAATGACAGATGATATCGGCAAAATTGCCACCGCTATTGCCATTTCGCGCAAAACATTGCGTATCGTGAAACAAAACATTATTCTGGCTTTGTCCGTCAAACTGGCGGTATTAGTATTGGGGATTTTTGGTTTGGCCAACATGTGGGGGGCCGTGTTTGCGGATGTAGGCGTTTCCCTCTTAGCCGTACTAAATTCTCTACGTACCCTTTACGCAGAAAAATAAAAGTGCAATAATTTGGGAGTGAAATGTGTTATAGGACTGTAGCCCCCATAGTAACCGGGGAGCCACGGGAGGAAAACGAGCATGAAATTACTCAAACCTATTCTATTGGCGGTTCTCTTTGTACTCGCCTATCCGTGCGTAGCAAACGCACAGACAGGCGCGCTTATCAATAACCAACAAAGAGAGATAACACTCGCCTGGAGCAACCACAACCAGTCCTACTTACAATCCGTTTTTGGGGATGATGCCTCATGGACGGAGTATATCCGTGATATAGAGGACAACTCTTTTACCACCAACTACTCCGCTCTTTTCAACGCGTTGACGGCTGATTTTTTTCAAACCTACGGAGTTCACCCGCAACAGGCCTCTATGCAGCATTATAGAGATTATTACGCAAATCACCGCGATGATTATATGGGGGATTTTATTCTTCCCACTATTGCTATGTGGTATAAACGACCCTACGACAGCATTATTCCTCGCTACGAGGATGACAACTCGTACTGGCAAAATCCTTCCGTAGCAGGGGATACGTATGATTTCCTGGCGGAGATAGACCGTGGGGATACCATCCGTTTTATTGGCAGCTACATGGGGCTTTATTACGGCCATCCCTCTGAACAGAAAATACTGAAAAAGTTCTGGGAAAAGTGGGAAAAACGCTCGTCTTCCTCTGCAGCCAAACAAGACATTCCTGCCCTAAAGCGTGCCATGTTGGAGGAAATTCTGTCGCATGATCCGTCTTACGCGGTATATGAACTTGCCTCGGAAGAAATGGACCTTTGGCCACAATTGGTAGTCGACCCTGTTACAGCACAAGAACAAAATATGGTAACAGGTATTATAAATGCGGTCTGCGTACAGGATAATCCTACCGTAGCGTGCGAACGTTTTATCAATTACGCATCTCGCTACAACTATATTAATGATGTAACGGTCGAAGTTCAAGAACGATTGAAAGTATTATATCCGCATATTTACTTCGTCTGGTACCATCCGTATCCTTTCACCGCTTACGTTGATTGGTACTATCTGCCGTTGCGTCCGATTTTCTATCGTCCGTACCCGATATTGCCTCGTTATCCGTACCATCGGCCGGGTCGCCCGCATAGACCGGTAGTGGGGCCGTATCATCCGCACCACCCGAACGGCGGTCATAATCCAGGTGGACACAATCCGGGCCATAACCCCGGCGGACATGGCGGTAACCCCGGGAATCATCCCGGTGGACACCACCCGGGCGGACATGACCACAATCCGGGCCATAACCCTGGTGGGCATGGTGGTAATCCCGGCAATCATCCGGGCGGGCACGGAGACAATCCGGGCCACAACCCCGGTGGGCATGGCGGTAATCCCGGCAATCATCCGGGTGGACACGGAGACAATCCGGGTCATAATCCCGGTGGGCATGGCGGTAATCCCGGCAATCATCCGGGCGGGCACGGAGACAATCCGGGCCATAATCCCGGCGGGCATGGCGATAATCCGGGTAACGTTCATCCCAGATCCGGTGACAAGCATATTACCAACGTGCCTACACAGATGAAAGTGGACCGCTCAAGTAGTGTTGGAAATTTCCAACGGGCAGAAAAAGCAGTAGCACCGGGTGCAAGCACGCCTTCCACTCGTCCGTCTACCAGCCACTTTGGCCCTTCCCGTTCAACGGGCATGCCGGCCACAAAAACTTCGGCAATGTCGAACACCGCACGGCCGGCAACGGTCAGCCGCAACGTTTCCGCTGTAGAGAGAGGCAGCCGTCCTTCTACAGTAGCGACTCGCACAGCTTCGGCTCCAACCGAGCACACATCCGTGGCAAGCCGCAATACGGGATCCAAAACCGCTGTTTCGTCCGGTCCTACGCGTGTAACGCATGATTTTTCAACCGCAGGCCGCGCTGGCTCTTCAAGCCATTCCTCTTTCGGGGGGTCTTTAGCAAGCGGCAATCATAGCCGGGGGGGCCATCACGCAGGGCACTCTCGCCGCTAAAAAATAATGAATCCGTAAAAGCCCTTGTGCCTATACAGCACAAGGGCTTTTTAATTACTCTTGAAAATTTTGAATTCTCCATTATAATTTAAATATCAGTTAAAAAGGAGGCCTTATGAACAAGTTACTTACTTCTTTGTTAGTAACTGTGTCCTTGGCAGTTGCTTTATTTGCCAACGCACAGGAAACGCCCGACTATACACTTTCTTCCACGAACGAAGAAATACCGGTTTGGCTCACATTGGCATTTGACAATATGCCGGTAGAAGAAAAACAAGAATTTATTAATTTTATCTTAGGAAGAGATACCTCTCCCCACAATGATGGGTCCAATTATTACGACATGGAATTTGATCGTGATTACAGAAACCCAGAAGTTGCACTCCAAGATTTACAAAACGCATGGAGCAAATTAAAACCACAAGAGCGCATCCAAAAGCTCCAAAAGTGGGATACGGGTATTCAGGCACGCAACAAGGAACGGGCTGACCAATTTACCCCGGAAAATGTAAAAAAACTTCGTGAGGAGGCAGAAAGGGAAAGAATCGAAAGGAATAAGGAAATAGCTGACACAAATAAAAAACATGGCCTTTCTATTCCGGAAATACCCGCCCCTGATCCTGCGGATCTTGCGGCGGCAGATGCATACACTCCTAGTGTCTATAAGGAATTAACTTTGCGCCAACATTTCGACGAAGCCACGGCAAAATCTAAAGATAGAAAAGATGAAAAACCCGTAATGCAAGAGATTGCCGCGGCAGAAAAACCGCAGTCACACTCTCTTGATGCCCCTTTCCCGCAGAAACAAGGGCTTAAAGCTTGGCGGAAAAACGTTGCCTCAGCAGTCATTCCGCCAGAAGCGATTGAGTACGTCAACCAGCAAAATGCACTTCGCGCACAACAAGAGAAAGAAAGCAAAGCCCAAACCGTTGCCGCGGAGAAAAAACCGGCCGAAGAAAAAAAGGGACTTTTAGCAAAGATATTTAATACTCCCGCTTGGCAAAAACTACAAGAGGATATGAAAGAATCCTTTGCACAGTCCTCTGTCAAAAAAGCAAGTGATATCAAAGGCCTTCACTTTGATATAGATTCACCCTTTTTGAAAAAAGAAAGCACACAGGAGGAAGCTATCGACCCCTTTAAAGGAAATATTGCCCCTGTGAGAGCGCACCGTTATGCGTTAAAAACGCCACAATCTTCTTTCAGTAGCGCAATGAGCGTTTCTACATTACACGGTGGTTTGCGGAATGGAGGAGGTCCCCAAATTATGGTCGTTCCTCCCGCTGACGAAAAACCGACAGTACCCCTTGCCAAACCGGCTCCTGGTGCATCAGCGGATAATGCGCTAGATAAAGAAAAGATAAAGGAAGGAACGAAACAGAGCTTAGTGAAAAGCTATGCTCCGTGGGCACAGGCGCTTTACTCAGTAACCGAAAGAGTGAAGCATACGGTACGCACGGCGCCGAAAGCTTCGTCCACCAAGAAGATGGACCCGCCCATGCAAAAACTGACCAAAGACATCCGTGACCGGCTGCATTCTCATGAACTCTTGAAAGGGTATTATGTAGCGGTTGTCAATGTTGATGCGGTGGGAGTGGAAGGATTAACGAAATTGCATGAATTCTTAAATTTGAAATTATCAGAGGCAAAAGCGCCAAATGCTCCTAAAAAATTTGGTAAAGATTCTCAGTTCCCGTATTTCCGGATGTTAGACAAAGGGGATAGAATGGAAGTTGCATTTACCAATGATATCCGCTTGCGTATTCAAGCTAATCAGAAGAAGATGGATTTGTACCGCTTGAGTTGTGAAAATGAAGTTTGTACCACGGACAACAAACAAGTGGCCGGTAACAAAAATAACGAAGCTACGGTGCATATCATTCGCTAAATCGTTGTGATTTGTTTAGTAAACCAATCCCCCTATCGTAGACGAGGGGGGGATTGGCGTCCCAAAAAGGTTCTAGGTCCAAATGACCCTTTCATCTAGGTCTAAAGGCCCATGGAAAAAGAACAAAAAAGTATTAAACTATAAGTGTAGGAACACAAAAAAGGAGAACAGATATGAAAAAAATGATGATGTTTACACTCATTGGAGCCCTGGGTTTTTCAACAGCAATGGCTCAATCGGCCATTAAAACAGAAGAAACAACATCGGCCAAAATTGTTAGAGAAGAGGTAAGTCTTCTTTCTTCAGAACAAGTGAAAAATTTTACCTCGACGAATGATGGATTTTATTTACGGAATCTTGAATCCATGGCAAATACGGGGGGGCCGGATGATCCCAAAAAGGATACAGGATTCAATGAGCTTTTAGATAATACCAAGATCAATCTGAAAAAGCAGGGCGACGACGCTTATGATTTGATGCAATATAAATTCCTGACAAAATTATTTATCAAGCTCTATGAGATTCATCCTTCACAGGCAACCTCAGGCCAATACACGGAGTTTTATAAATTATTGTCTGAAGCTTTACCTAACACAAATGTATTAGCGACAATTGCCATTTGGCACACAGATAGCATTTACGGCATTGTTCCAACTTTACACATGTTGTCTTCATACTGGGATGACCCCGCAAGGGCTGCTCGCACTTATGATATTATGGCGTTAGTAGACCCAGTGGGAGCAAAAAAAACCTTGGAAGATGCCATTCTCGATGAAAATGCCGAAAACGGTTTTGGGAGAGGCGAGTACGGTGATGATAAAGAAGCAACGTTAGAAGAACACTTTTCGTTCTGGGAATCTCAAAACAATGACACGCCAAGCTGCCAAGATGCCAAACAATTGAAGAATGATTGCTTACAAGAACTTGCACAAAGAAAATTAAAAGAGGAAGAAGAATAGTTTAACTATCATCAAAATCCCCGGGCAATCGAAGTCCGGGGATTTTATTTAGTTCTCCTGCCAAAATCTAACTTAGCTACAATATTCTTTTCTCTGACACACTTCTCCCAATCAATGAAATTTTTCTAGGTCCAAATTACCCTTTCATCTAGGTCTAAAGACCCATGGCAAAGACCTATAAAAATATTAAACTATAAATGTCGAAACAAAAAAGGAGAACAAATATGAAGAAAATAGCCGTATTCGTATTGGGTCTTTTGATGGTTGCGCCCTCCGCCTTTGCGCGCAAACACAACGTAGATCTGAAAAAACTAACCAAAGAAATCCAAGAAATGGCTGCCAAAGCCAAACAAAATCCGGCCCCTATTGTATCCGTAGCGGCCCAACAAGAACCAACCCCAGTTGTAGCCGTAACAGCACAGCAAGAGTCAACCACACCCAAAATACTCGAACAAGAGGTCCGTAAACCCGTTGCGCAGGAACGAATCGCCTCTTTTTTCCAAGATTTAGCCGCGGCCTCTAAAATTAAGCGGGATACTGCCCGTTTTGGCTACACACCAGATTTAAACACACGAGGTTTGTCAAAGGAAGAGAAACAATCGGTAAAAGAAATTAAAAAACTGCTCAAATCTCACCCGATATTGAACGGATATTGGCTCGAATTTGATGCAAAAAATATTTCGGGGAAAAACTTAGAAGAGTTAAAAAACTTATTAAACTTGCCCATGTCAAGCAAAACGAATGTGCCGCAAAAAGCAGATAAAACAAAGGTACCTTATTACACGCTCCAACCGCACAACCTATTCGGAACGCATTTCAATGTAATTTCCGTTACGCTACCCCAAGCGACTGTAGTGCACATTAACCCGGTTCGCCGCAGCATCACGCTCTCTTTTGATTCATCCAAAGTTTCCGCAGAAAACATTATAGAGAGTGAAATTGCAAATTCTCGCTCTCCTTTTGCAGACCTAGATAACGCGGAACTACTCCCCAAAAGCATGTCCGCTTACTTGATAAAACTGGAGGAAGTTATTAATAGTTCAGGGGAAGAAAACATGACACCTGCACTGATGCGCAAAATGGTACATGGGGAAATAGATATTACTAATCCTCAGGATACCGAACTTTTTGTGTATTTAACAGGCATCGTGATGGAATTAATGGGAAACGGGCAAACCCCGGATGCTATTTCACTTGAACACTTAAAAGAATTTTATCAAGCCACCAAAAACTATGCAATCGGTCCATACGTATTGCCAACCATTGCTATTTGGCATAATGGCACCATTGACGGCTTAATGCCCTACCGCCACCCAACCAATCATTTTTGGGATATTCCGCAACAAGCGGGGCAAATGTATAACACCATGGCGCAAATCGATCACCAAGCGGCTTTAAATTTTTTAAAAGAAAATATCCGCACCGATTTCGAAGCATCCGGATATCTGCAACTATGGGATAAACCTTCGGAACTGGGTGCTGTAAGGCAATTGGTAGCTAATTTCTTTGCCGAATTTACCAGAGGTGGTAAACTCGCATCTCAAGATACTTACGAATTACAAACTTTCACGTTCAAATTGTTAAAAGAAGAAGATGATGGTGATGCAGAAACTTCCGCTAATGAGTAACGTAAATTTAAAAAGAAAATATCCCCCGGAAACCCCGGGGGATATTTTTATAAAGCAAAAGTTATTACCGCCCTCTTATTCGGCGGATATGAGCTAAATGCTCCTCATAGGTGTGGGAAAATACATGATGTCCGCCGCTATCAGCCACAAAATAAATGGCACTAAAATCTTTTTCCGGTTGTAACACACCTCTTACCGAAGCCGCGCTGGGGTTACAAATCGGCCCGGGGGGGAGCCCTTCATTTCTATAAGTATTGTAAGGATGATCGATACGTAAATCGTTCAGTGTAAGCCCTTTTTTCCAATAGCGGTTCTCTTTAAGCGAAAATCCAAGCGCATACTGGACGGTAGGATCTGCCTCCAGGCGTTTACCTATTCGATAGCGGTTTAAATACACCGCCGCAATTTTCGGACGTTCCTCATGGTGTACTGCCTCCCGTTCCACAATAGAGGCCACTGTAAGCACTTGTTTTTCGGTTAAATTAGTAGGGTATTCCTTCAGTAGCGGGGCAATATTTTTTTTGTATTGGGCCAACATCTCATCCACTACTTTTTGCGCCGGCGTATTTTCAGAAAAAAGATAGGTGGAAGGGTACAAATGCCCTTCTAATCCTTTTTGACGAACAATATTTAGAAAATCTTGCGCGTTTGTGATGTTATGTTCGGCCAATGCTTCCGCGATTTCCTCACTGCGCCACCCTTCTAAAAGTGTTACCCTTTCATAATGGTTGCATTGGCTGGTTTTAAGGCAATTAATTACCTCTATATCAGAAGTATTTTGGCGCAAATCAAACGCCCCTGCTTTAATATCTTGCGCTGAAGCGGTTAAACGCAAAATAATTTTGAATAACAACTCACTGCGAATGATTCCCTTTTCCTTCAACATTTTTGCCACTTGCGAAGCATTTTGTCCCGGCAAAATTTGAACTACTACTATCGGCCCTTTACTGAAAAAATAATACTTCACGGCCCATATACTGCCGACCGCCAATCCCAGTAAAAACACCAACGCTAATAGTCCTTTTCGCATTATTTCACAAGTTTAAAAAAATGCCGTTTTCCAATTTGCAGTACATCTCCCGCTTCAAACGCAAGCGGGCCATCCGTAGAAATTTTTTCGCCTTTCAGCCGCACTGCCCCTTGCTCAATCAATCCGCGAGCTTTGTTTTTGCTGGGAGCCGCCCCAGCCGCAAAAATCACCGCCGAAAGCAACACTCCGGACTCCGGTTTCAACTCCGGCATATCGCTGGGTAATTCTTTTTTAGAAAATACCGTTTCAAAATGCGTTTGTGCACCGTCCGCTAGTTCTTTAGAGTGAAAACGTTCTACCAACAAATGCGCCAATTTTTTCTTGGCCGCCATGGGGTGCATAGCTTTTATTTCATCTAAATTTTCGTTGGTTAAAAGTTCGTAATACATCGGCATAACTTCATCCGCAATAGACATAATTTTGCCAAACATATCTTCCGGTGCGTCCGTCAATCCCACATAGTTTTTGTAGGATTTGGACATTTTTTTCACACCGTCCAATCCAACAAGCAACGGCACGGTCAACGCTACCTGCGGCTCCTGTCCGTTATTTTTTTGCAATTGGCGACCAACGAGCAAATTAAAAATTTGATCCGTTCCACCCAATTCCACATCTGCCTTGAGCGCCACGGAATCTTGCCCTTGGAACAAGCTGTAGAGCACTTCCAACATACTAATCGGATTCCCGGCAGCCATACGCTTTTTGAAGTCGTCACGCTCCAACACTTGGGCTACCGTAATATGCTGCAATGTTTGTAAAAGGTCTTTGCCCGATACAAACGGGTCCAACCACTCACTGTTAAAACGTACCTCGGTTTTGGCCGGGTCCAACACTTTGAAGGCCTGATCGGTATACGTCTTAGCGTTGGCCAAAATTTGTTCGCGGCCCAGTACGGGGCGGGTAGAATCACGCCCGGAGGGATCTCCGATAGCCGCCGTAAAATCCCCAATAACGAGCACTGCCGTGTGCCCCATATCCTGGAAACGCCGCATCAAAGAAAGCGCTACACTATGCCCCAAGTGCAAATCAGCAGACGTCGGGTCACACCCCAATTTAATTTTAAGCGTTTTACCACTCTCTAATTTTTTAGCAAGATCTGCTTTGGATACAATATCCACGCAGCCGCGTGTTAAAAAAGAAATTTGTTCGTCAATCGTCATATTAAACTCCTCTAAATTTACCTATATTTTAGCAAATTCATTGATTAAGAAACTGCTCCATAGGAACCGCTTGCCCGTTTTCTTGCGGTATAATCACCTTCTCCTGCTCTCTGACTGAAACGGCTCTGTTTTTCCGTCGATTTTCTATCCATATCTTCTGTTTTTCGGGCAAAATCCGTTCAAGTTGGGCGGGATAGCATATCGCTAGGAATACTATGCTGCCCACCAAGCAGAGAGGTAGCAACAATCCACCTATCCCTATTAATAAATTGGGCAACAAATAAGAAGGTTGGTCCGCCGGCTTCGGGGTCCTTGGATTTACGATTCCCAATACAATTGTAAACACATCTACAACCAGATTCATCCCCGGAATAAGTAGAAGAATGATGAGCCAAAGCGGCCAGTCCAAGTGACGCAATCGCCGTGCCACCGCACACACAAAGATTATAGCCATTAATAAAGCAAGGAATATGAGCCACCACTCAAAACCCCTACCAAGAGAAGTAGCAAACCAAGCTGCTATACATATGGGAAGCATCCCACCTAACGAAAGTAATCCATGCGGTAATACATAATATCCAATAAATTCTTTTCTTCCTGCAATACCTTTCCAGCTAAAACATCTTTTAATATAGTTCATCATACTGGCTCTCCTAATAAAAATTGTACGGATCTGCCGATATTTGTACAGTAACCTTTTTAGCAGGCACAAAACTATCCAACTGTCCCAATACATCCAAATAATTTCCCGTAGAAACTTTAAACAACAAGTATTGTTTTTTAAGAGTATCCGTCTTTTTAGCGCACCATACGGGGCCCAACACTTCCAACACCTGTCCCTTCCCAATCTGCCCGATTCGTGTAGTTTCTGCCTGTAGTAATTCCATTTCTTTGGCTTTTACGGTTACGCGAATTAAGTGAACAAACGGGGGATAATTAAAACTTTCCCGTAGTGCAGTTTCCGTTTCCGCGGCTTGCGCATAAGAACCGTTTAAAAGGGGGGAATAATCATATTTTTCCGGGTCTGCCGTTTGAACAATTAAACGTCCGTGAGGCAAACTTGCCAAATGGCCTCTCAATTCAAATAGCAATTGGGTAAATTTCTCACTCGCACGAAAGTCGGGCCCGTCCAGTTCCAATTCTGCATCTACTACTGCCGCCAGCGTAACTTTGGCCCCTCGCAAAGCTCCCGAAGCCAAACGCGTTCCTACTACAATATCCGCTTTTCCGGTTTGTAAAGCATTTAACGCTTCAAATCCTTGTCCGTCTTTTGTTTTTAAAGTGTCCGAATCAAGCCGCAACAGCTTTGCCTTTGGAAACAACTTCATTATTTCCGCCGCAATTTTTTGCGTACCGCCACCGCGGGATTTGAAAATTTCATTTTTACATTTTGGGCATACTTGCTGTAAAGGTTCCGTCGCCCCGCAATTTTTGCAATACAGATGATCGCCTTGTTTTTCTGTTTTTTGCCGTGTCAAAATTGCGCCGCACTTTTTACATACGGCATACGCCCCGCAATTTAAACAGTAGTATGCATTTGCATATCCTCGCCGGTTCAAAATTAACAGAGAAGTTTCATGCCGTGCTAAATTTTCGGCCAACTGTCTTACTAATATATCCGAAAACAAGGTTGATTTTTCTCCTTTTTTGGGAGACGTTTTAATTTGTGGTGTAAATTGGTGTCCCGGCACAGATTCTTCAAAATCAATGACCTGCACCTGACGTTGCCATACTTCCTTTAACAATTCGATGCTAGGAGTAGCCGATACATAAATTAACGTAGCCCCGTGCATTTTTGCACGGAAAAACAGCAACTCCCGGGTATGATAGTAAGGTTTATTTTCTTCCTGTTTATAATTTTCATCACCTTCATCAAGCATAGCTACCAAACGTAAATTTTTAAAAGGTAATAATGAACCGGAACGCGTAGCAATTACCACGCAAGGCATTCCATTGGAAATTGCTGAAAAATATTTTTTCTTTTGGCTTAGTAACATTCGGCTGTGCCAACAGAACACGTTGTGTGTGCCGAAACGTTCTTGTGCTTCTCGGATAAACTGTCGTGCTGCAACAATATCGGGAACTGTAATCAAAATTTGCCCATAGCCGGACAAAACTTTCCCGGCCAAACGCAAAACTGTTTCTGTTTTTCCGCTGTAAGCTGGCCCCGCGAACAATACCGGATGAAAGGCATATGCACCAAATGCATGTACCGTATCCAATGCTTTTTGCTGGGAGGGGGTTAACTGAAAGGAGGGTGTTCGCACTTCTACGGACACTTCCGTTGTTTCACTTGACAATTTGTAGTAGGGTTGTGCGGGAACAAGTGAAAATAAAATCTGGCCGATGGGGCAACCCCATCGTGTTTTCATAAACCGTGCCAACGGAAATAAATCCGATCCAAAAAGCGGCCGTTCATCAATCACGGCAACAATATCTTTCAATTTGACATGGGAAGGCGCCGAACAAACCTCGCTTACATCCGTTACAAGCCCGCAGGTTAATTGATGCCCAAACGGAGCGGTAACACGGATTCCCGGGCGCACTTTTGAAACGAACTCATCCGGAATCGTGTAATCAAAATCGCGGTCCAGCGGTACATCAAAAACCACTTTACAATACATACTTATTTACGCGCGCCTTTTAAACCAAGTTGATCCATTACCATCTGTAAATCGGTCCATGCATCTTTTTTCCAGCCGGGATTACGCAGCAAAGCAGCCGGGTGAAATGTAGCGATGATTTGAACAGGTTTAGGCAGGGTTACGCTGTCCAGGTGCAAATCATAAAATTGACCGCGCAAAGCCCCCAAGGATTTCGCATCCGAAATAAGCGATTTGGCAGCTACTCCTCCTAACGCAATCACATATTTCGGGCAAATAATGGCAATCTGTTGTTCAATGTATTTCCGGCAACACGCAATTTCCTGTGCGTTGGGAGCCCGGTCATTGCCGTGTTTTTCCGGATGGAGAGGATCTATCATCGGGTGACATTTTGCGATATTGGCAATAAACACTTTTTCCCGAGTAAGACCCATTGCCACAATCATTTTATCAAGCAGTTGTCCGGCACGCCCCACAAACGGACGCCCTTGACGGTCTTCATCAAAACCGGGGCCTTCGCCCACAAACATTACTTCTGTATCAACATTTCCTTCACCGGGAACCGCTTGAATGCGCGTGCTTCCCAACGGGCAACGGGAACAATTCCGAATTGTTTCCGCTAACGTTTGTAACGCTTTTGTTTTTTGTGCAGTGCTCATTGTTTTAGCCATAGGAGCAGGAGAATCCATCTCACGTGTAGTTTTTTTCTGTTGAAATTCTACTGTTAACGTATCGCCTTGCGGTGTAGTGGTATCGCTTGGCGTACAAACAGTTGCGGCTGCACGTCTGGGTGCAGCCGCAGCAATCCATTCATCTTCGCCCTGGGCGGTTAAAAATTGTTTAAACTCCGCAGCCAACCGGCGCAAAGAATCGCGGGCCATATTATAACTTCATGGGTTCTTTGGCTTTGCGTTCCGCTTCCAAGCGGGCCGCTTCTTGCGCTTTGAGTTCAGCTTCCAAATTTTCTTTGCTCACGCGCAATACTTCTTCTTTTGAAACACGTTTTGTTAAAATATCATCCAACGCTTCTTTGATAACGGCAGCTGTAGGCAGATTTTTATATTTGTCTTGTTTTTTAAGTTCTTTGGCCCACATCGAAGCCAACACCACTACATCATAGCGGTCGCCGTCGAAGTTGGTCAATTTTGCGGCAAGTTCTTGATCGTTTTTTGCGGACATATACACTCCCTCTTTCTTACTTTAAATTTTTCAGTTTTTTGCTATCATGTCGGGACACACGGCATTGTTCGGCCTCAATAATCCCAGTCATTTTTGCAACAGCTTTTTTCAAATCGTCGTTGAGCAAAACATAATCGTATTTATCAATCTCGCGAATTTCTTTTTTGGCAGTTTCCAACCGTATTTCAATGTCTTGCGTATTGTCGTTACGGCCCAAAATTCGTTTTTTAAGTTCCTTCAAACTGGGCGGCACAATAAATACCAACACGGCCTGCGGATATTGCTCTTTTACCGTCCGGGCACCCTGCACATCAATTACCAAAATCGGGCAAATTCCCTTTTTCATGAGTCCATCCACAGATTTTTTGGGAATGCCGTAGTAATGGGTATGCACTTGAGCCCATTCGAGCATTTGATGTTTCTTGATGGCTTGCTCAAATTGTTTAATCGTCCAAAAGTGGTAATCTTTTCCGTTTTTTTCACCTTTCCGGGGAGAACGAGTGGTAGCGGTGACAACACGGTCTACCGTTTTATTGTGCTTTAAGACGGCCTCAATAATCGTAGTTTTACCGGCCCCTGAAGGGGATGAAATAATAATCGGAAAAGCCCTCATGCTTATATTTTAGTAAATACGGCCCACCTGTGCAAGGGCGAAATTTAAGATACCGGCAGATTTTTTTCACTTTGAATTCCAATAAAACAGCCCCCATCGAGGGGGCTGTTTTGTTACTTCTGAAAGACCCTTTTATTTGCGTTTCTTCTTAGCGAGCACATCTTTGGCAGCGGCTTGTGCAGCAGCCAGGCGCGCTATCGGCACACGGAAAGCCGAGCAGGAAACGTAGGTAAATCCTTCGCGGTGGCAGAACTCTACACTTTCCGGATCGCCGCCGTGTTCCCCGCAAATACCGATTTTCAAACCGGGTTTCACTTCACGGCTTTCAATAACGGCGTGTTGAATCAAACGGCCCACACCGTGTTGATCCAAGGTTTGGAACGGATCATGTTCCAAAATACCTTGGTGCAAGTATTCCGGTAAGAAAGAACCGATATCATCGCGGGAGAAACCAAACGTCATCTGCGTAAGGTCGTTGGTCCCGAAAGAGAAGAAGTCAGCTTCCGTGGCTACATCGGCCGCTAATACAGCCGCACGCGGAATTTCAATCATTGTGCCTACGGAGAATTTGAGTTTTTTCACTTTCGTTTTGGCAACTACTTCGTCATAGGCCTTGCGGATGAGTTTCTTTTGTGCAATAATTTCGTTCTTATCACAGGTAAGAGGAATCATGACTTCCGGTTCTGCTTTCGTTCCTTCTTTGATAAGCTCAGCGGCAGCTTCAAAAATAGCGCGGGCTTGCATTTCGGTAATTTCCGGATAGGTTACACCCAAGCGGATACCGCGGTGTCCCATCATCGGGTTCACTTCGTGAAGTCCGGTAGCACGTTCCTTGAACGTGTTCATATCAATTTTTAAGGATTGGGCCAACTCTTGCTGCTTATTGGGCAGGGTAGGCACAAATTCATGAAGCGGCGGATCCATCAAACGCACGGTTACGCTGTAACCTGCCATGGCCTTCATGGTTGCTTTAATTTCTTTTTTCATGTACGGGAATAATTCGTTCACGGCCGCTTTGCGTTCTTCCGCATTACCGGCTAAAATCATTTTGCGCAAAATGAACAACGGTTTTTCAGCGTTCTGACCGTAGAACATGTGTTCAATACGGAACAATCCAATCCCTTCCGCACCGAATTTGCGCGCTTTGGTAGCATCTTCTACCGTGTCAGCATTGGCGCGTACTTTCAGTTCGCGGATTTGGTCACACAGTGCTAAAAATTTAGACAAGTTCGTATTGCCTTCCCCAGCACCTAACATTTTGAGGGCACCCGCATAGACAAGCCCTTTGGTACCGTTCAGGGTCAATTCATCGCCTTCTTTGAACGATTTTCCGTTCATACGAATGGTCTTTTTGGCCAAGTCGATTTCCAAATCACCGCACCCTACAATACAGCATTTACCCCATCCACGGGCCACGAGTGCTGCGTGCGAGGTCATACCGCCGCGTTGGGTTAAAATACCGTTTGCGGCGCGCATCCCTTCAATATCTTCCGGGTTAGTTTCTTCGCGCACTAAAATAGCGGGAATTCCTTTAGAGTGCAACGCAATGGCATCATTGGAGTTAAACACAATTTTACCAGCGGCACCACCGGGACCTGCAGGAAGACCTTGGGCAATGGCTTTGGCATCTTTTTCGGCTTTCGGATCAATTGCCGGCAATAAAAGTTCGCCAAGTTGAGCGGGAGTTACGCGCAAAACGGCTTCTTCTTTCGTAATCAATTTTTCTTTTACCATGTCCAACGCCATTTGCACAGCCGCAATACCGTTGCGTTTTCCTACGCGGCACTGAAGCATCCAAAGCTGTTGATTTTCAATAGTAAATTCGATATCGAGCATGTCGTGGAAGTGTTTTTCAAGTTTCTTTTGAATAGCATCAAGTTCCTTGTACACTTTCGGCATGACTTTTTCCAAGGTAGGCAAATGGGCCGAGTGAGCATTTGTGGACCATTTGTTCATCGGGGAGGGGGTACGGATACCGGCTACCACGTCTTCCCCTTGTGCGTTGATTAAATATTCGCCGTAGAAATGAGAATCTCCGTTCCCCGGGTTGCGGGTAAACGCTACACCGGTTGCGCTGGTGTCGCCCATGTTACCAAATACCATGGTTTGCACGTTTACGGCCGTACCCCAATCTTCGGGGATGTTTTCAATAGCACGGTAAGCAATGGCGCGTTTCCCGTTCCAAGAGGCAAACACAGCACCGATTGCGCCCCACAATTGTTCCATCGGATCATCCGGGAAATCTTTACCGAGCACTTTTTTAACGGTTTTCTTAAATTCTACGCAAAGTTTTTTAAGTTCCGAAGCCGGAATTTTTGTATCATCTTTTACTTTGAGTTGTGCTTTTTTAGCGGCCAACATATTATCTAAAATTTTGCGGATACCTTCACCATCTTTAGGTTCAATGCCGGCGGCTTTTTCCATTACCACATCGGAATACATCATAATCAATCGGCGATAAGCATCATATACAAAGCGTTCATCACGGGTCTTGGCAATCATACCCGGAATTGTTTTTTCCGTAAGCCCAATGTTTAAAATTGTTTCCATCATACCCGGCATGGAAGCACGCGCACCGGAACGAACGGAAACCAAAAGCGGGTTCGTCTGAGAACCAAATTCTTTCTTGGCGGTTTTTTCTACTTTTTTCAAATTAGCTTCTACATCCGCTTTCAAAGATTTCGGATACGTTCTTTTGTTATTCCAATAGTAGGTACAAACTTCGGTAGTAATCGTGAAACCGGGAGGAACGGGCAATTTTAATTGACCGGCCATTTCTGCCAAGTTGGCCCCTTTTCCGCCCAGAAGTTCTTTCATTTTTCCGTGTCCTTCTGCCTTACCGGCACCGAAGGAATAAATATATTTAACAGATTTTTTAGCCGCCGTTTTAGAAGCGGTTTTCACGGTTTTTTTAGTAACCGTTTTTCTTGCAACTGTTTTTACCATTAGGTACTCTCCCTTAATAAAAATAACGACATGCGGGTTTACAATACCCGCACCAATCTTTTATATTGTAATATATTTGCGGGGGAAAATAAAGGAAGCATTCATCGTTTTTGTGCTATAATAATTGCAACAAGGAGAATATATGAAACTTTCATTTTTTGAGATTTTAATAGGGTTGGGAGGTCTATTTATCGTCGGTTGGTTCTTGACAACATGGCTTGATTTTGATGATTTTAATCAACAAAATCCTGCGGTTCCCATGCATATGTCTGGGAAAATTCCGGCTAAACCCGTTCTTAAAGAGGTAAAAATTGTAAAAATTCCATCCTCGGTATTTAATACATCTCTAAAGGAATCCAAAAAATATCTTCGTTTTTTTACATCCAACAAAAAATATGTGGTATGCTTTTATGCTCATACTTGGACGAGCACCAATTGGAAAAAAGAATTAAAGAAAGCTTTGGTGGAAAACGGTTTATTTGAATATTATCTCAAACATGTCACCACTGCCATGGCGAAAACTGTTGAAATCGGGCATAGCGAAGGAAACGGCAAAAACCCAACTGGACAATACTGGATACATTCCCAGTGCCTAAATAAAATCTGCATCATACACCCGCTTAAGAAGCAAATGGCCATCTTAAATACGGACGATCCAACAAAGATTGCTCCCTTTTTGGAAAAATATAAAGAGTGGTAATTACTTTCCTTTCAGATAGTCGCCGTGGAACCCTCGGCTTTGGGAAATATGGCGGCCAATAGATTGGATTTTCCCTTCAATACAAGCGCGGCATTTTGCCGGTGTATCCCCTGTACATATTTTACCGGGATAGAGTTCATATTTTTGCCGATAATTCCCTTCCGTCACATTTGGCATAACGACATTCGCACCGCACTGTAACGCCAACAAACGCCCTTGTGGATGAAGCGTTTCCATGGCCGTTGTAGCCGGGATATTAATATCCGGCAATAACAAGCGCATAATGGCCATCATTTTTAAGGAAAGTTCAAAATGGCCATTGGCCGTTTCCGAAAATAACGGAGTATCCGGATGCGGGATAAAAGGACCGATACCCGCCATATCCACTGGCAATCGTTGAAAAAACAACAGATCTTCTGCCAAACTTTCTAACGTCTGTCCGGGAAGCCCCACCAACGAACCGGAACCCACTTCATAGCCCAATTCTTTTAAATCTTGTAAGCAACGCAGCCGATTTTCGAACGACATACCCGGGTCTAATTTTTCATACAATGCTTTGTCCGTCGTTTCAATACGCAAAAGATAGCGGTCTGCACCGGCTTGTTTATACGATGCATATTCCTCGAGTTTTTTTTCTCCAATACTCAGGGTAATCACAAGTCCTATTTTTTTAATTTGCCGGATGATATCGCACATCACATCTGCCGAAAAGAATCCATCTTCCCCCGATTGCAATACCACTGTTTTATATCCGTAATCAACCGCTTTACGTGCCATTTCTACAATTTGTGCGGGGGACAACCGATAACGCTGTGCCCGCGTATTGGATTTACGAATACCACAGTACATACAATCGTTTTTACAATAATTGGAAAATTCAATCAGTCCGCGCAGATACACACCGTCCCCCACATATTTTTGGCGTGTCCGATCAGCCGCCGCAAACAAAACCGTGGGCTGCGTACTTTGCAAGAGCGTTACAATTTCTTGCTGCGTAAGTACATGAGTTTGTTCTGCCTTAGTAAGGATTTTGTCTATCATGTATAAAGTATACCAAATACCATTAGGACCTAGATGCGGCCTAGTACCTTTTGTCCCGGTCAGGTCCCAACAGTCCTATAAATTTTCTGGGTAAAAAATACCCCTTCACATAGGCCTAAAGACTCTGTTTTTTCCGTCATATAATCGCTATAGTATATATAGGGACCACCCCCGGAGATATTTATGACAGAAACAGAATGGAAATTATTACAAATTATCAAACTTCAACGGTTTGAAGAGGCCTTTTCCAACCTGGGAGCTGTTATCGCTTGGGATGAAGCCCTTATGCTGAGTATACACAGCACTACCTTACCCACCCCCGCTTTTGTAAGAACTCTATAATTTCAAAGGCAATTTCCTTTTGGTCTGTAATTTAGTATAATTAGTATGTACTTTTAGGTTAAGTATAAAATTAAAATAGGAGAAAGGCTCCGCTGCGGCTCGGTCGTTTTTCGGATAAATGCGGCTTGGTCGTTAGGTTGCAGCCTTAAGTGTAAAATAAAATGGTATTATCGATGCAAGACAGAAAAGACATCATCAGCAAATTCCAATCCAGCGCCAATGACACCGGCTCTGCCGCTGT
>JAEEGL013297476.1_pt1 | contig 28832 bp, 23 predicted proteins | sample 9134231 | NCBI WGS metagenome assembly JAEEGL01 (sample SAMN16246548, study PRJNA631951) | gut metagenome | biome: gut microbiome; feature: rumen; material: fiber-attached | host: Bos | place: Iran: Karaj | collected 2018-10 | reverse complement strand
GCAGGGCATACAAAAGCTGAATCGTTCCGGTCTTTTTTTCCTGGGCGATCGAGCGCATGCAAAGGAGCGGGATCAGTACGATCATCCCCATGGCGATATAGCCGACCGTGTATTCGAACCCGGGAGAAAGACTTCTGTAGTTATAAACGAAAGTAAAGATACCGGATACGATCAGCATGAGCCCGATGAAGAGCGGGCCATACAAAGATAGCATGTAACTTTTCAGTTCGCGTCTGTAGATGGCAAACATTCTCAGTTATTCCTCCGTTTCTTCCTGTTCGGGTCCGCCTTGTGCAGCGGGTTCTGCGTTTGGTTGAGTCAATTCCCAAAACAGAGCATCCAAAAAACTGTCAGACAGGGAAATCGAAACCACAGAGCATCCGCCGGCAATCAGGTTCGATACGATTTTTTCCCGAGGGTCGGATTTGTCCTTGAGTTCGAGCCGAAAATGGCAGCCCCCTCTTTTGGCGGGTTTGGACGGATCATCCGAAAAAGCTTGGATCTCATCGATCTGGTCCAGAATACTGATCGCGGTTTCCTTATCGCCCTTCACGGACAGTGTAATGATGAATTTGGGTACCGTCTGACTTTTCAAATGGTCGAGCGTGTCATTGGCTATGAGACTGCCCTCGTTCAGGATGAGCACTTGTTCGCACAAGCCGGCGATCTCAGATGGATCGGGGCTGGTCAGGATGACAGTTTTGAATTCTCCGATTTTGCGGATCAAGTCGCGCATTTCCCCGGCATCCTCCGGAGCAAGTCCCGAAGTGGGCTCATCCATAAACACGATCTCGGGGTTCCCGAGCAATGCCTGGGCGATACCGAGACGCTTTTTGATCTGAAGGGGCAGATTCATGATCATTTTGTTCCGGGAATCATCCAACTGTACAAGCTCAATGACTTCTGCAATCTGTCGGTAGGCCTGATCTACAGCCAAGCCTTTTGCCCGAGCCACGAAAGACAGAAATTCAAATGCAGTCATCTCTGGATAGAGGGGAACGGGATCAGGCAGGAAACCGATGATCTTTTTTGTTCTGATCGGATCCTTCGAGATATCAAAGCCGTTAATGTTGACATTTCCTTCAGATGGCGAAGAACAACCGGTCATCATATTGAGAAGCGTGGTCTTTCCTGAATGATATGAGCCAAGAATCCCATAGATCTTCCCATTGGCCAATTTGAAACTGATATCGTTAATGGCGACATGATTGCCGTATCGTTTTGTCAGATTCTTCACTTCGATCAAGGTGTCATCCCTCCTGTCCGGCAGAGCGGTTAAATAATATTATACTATATTTACCCTCTTTTTAGGTGAACTTTTCCTGAACTTTTTTGGAAATGTTCATTTTACCGCCCTAAAGACATCTTTTTGCCTTTTTTGGATGAACGGGCAGCCGAAACGTGGTAAAATACAAATGAAACCGAGTTTCGGAGGATCACGCAGATGCTATTTGGGAAAAAGGATACCAAAAGCCCGAAATACAGGCTGGCTATGGCACAAAGAATAACCGGATATCCCATTCAGTATGTGACCGAAAGAGAAACTGAGGGAGAGTCTTATGATGAAAAGGTCGTCGGGAAAGGCGGCTGCATTTCATTAAAAGATGATGAAGTGATCGTAAATGCTTCCGGAGAGACAGTTTTAAGATGCAAGATCGTGGATATGGATGCATGGGAACTCATGTCGGGCAACGGCGTGAGCATTACGGCACCTGACCTTGAGCACGGAGGGCGGGTGAGAAGTATTATTGTGCACTACGTTTACTATAGGAAATAGTTAATCATGCGCCATATCTTTCGCTACATGAGGCCATACGCACCCGTTGTGTCCTGGTGTCTGTTTTTCAAGATCATAGGGACGTTGGTTGAACTGGCCATTCCTTTTGTTTTGCAGCACATGCTCAAAGTTGTCGCTCCGCAAAACGATCTGAAACAGATCATATATTGGGGATCGCTGATGATCCTTTTTGCGGCGGCGGCACTGGTTTTCAACATCGTTGGAAACCGGCTGGCGTCTCGTGTTGCGCGCGACGGTGCGAGGAGCGTCAGACACGATCTGTTTGCCAAAACCATGCTCCTGTCCTGTCGGGATGTGGATCGCTTTTCCATTCCGTCGCTGGAATCCAGACTGACGACAGATACGTACAATGTCCATCAATTCATGGGTATGACGTTGCGAATCGGCATCAGGTGTCCGATTTTACTGGTCGGGGGATTGCTGTTCACATTTATTCTTGACCCGGTTCTGACGCTGATCCTGCTGAGCGTGATGCCTCTGATTTTTATAACGGTCTATTTCGTTACTACCCGAGGGGTTCGTGCATATTTGAAAGCTCAGAGATCGGTGGACGGGATGGTCCGGGTTGCAAGAGAAGACTGTCAAGGCATCCGGGTTATCAAGGCTCTTTCCAGAACAGAGCACGAAAATGAACGGTATGACAGGGCAAACAGAACTTTGGTCAGAGATGAGATGAGAGCATCTTTGATCATGGCGACATCTAACCCGGTCATCACTTTTTTCGTAAATCTGGGGATGGTGCTGGTCATTCTGTTCGGAGCGGTCCGGACCTCGATGGACCTGTCTTCACCGCCGACCATCATCGCATTTATGCAGTTTTTCATGATGATCTCAAATGCCATGATTGCCATTACGCGAGTGTTTGTCAACTCGACCAAGGCCGCGGCTTCCATGAACAGAATTCAGGAAGTGATCCAGGCAGATGAAGATTGTCCGACAGCCCCGGAAGGCGCGTATCCCGACTTCGTTCCGGTAACAGGCGAGATGCCGCACATCCGGTTCGAAAATGTTTCCTTTTCATATCTTGGCGCCAAACCTCAGGTAGCAGATCTGTCTTTTGATTTGTATCACGGAGAAACTTTGGGTATCATCGGTTCGACCGGCTCGGGCAAAACGACCGTTGTCAATCTTCTTATGAGATTCTATGACCCGGACAAAGGAGCCATTTATTTGGATGGGAAGGACCTCCGCAATCTGGATTCCGAGACGGTCCATTCCAGATTCGGCGCGGCCATGCAGAATGATTTTCTGTTTGCCGATACGGTCAGCGAAAATATCAAATTCGGAAGGGATATGACGGATGAAGCGGTACAGTCCGCAGCAACCATAGCCCAGGCCGATGAGTTCATCAGGGCCTTCCCGGAAGGATATGAGCATCTGCTGGCGATCAAGGGGCAAAACGTGAGCGGCGGGCAGAAGCAGCGCATACTGGTGGCCCGGGCACTTGCCGGACGCCCGGAGATCCTGATCCTCGACGACAGTTCAAGCGCATTGGATTATCAGACGGAAGCTCAGATGAGGACCGCCATCCGCAGTATGGACAATCATCCGACGACGGTCATCGTGGCGCAGCGGATCAGCGCGATCAAAGACGCCAATCTGATCCTGGTCATGGAAAACGGGGAAGTGATCGGAGCAGGAAAGCATAAGGATCTTTTGAATACATGCAGCGTTTACCGGGAAATTGCCGAATCCCAGATGGGTGACGGAGAAGGAGGTGAGCTGCATGAATAATCCTTCTCAAATAGGCGGACGGCGTCAAGGCAAAGGAAACGCCCCGAAATTATCCAAGCAGGCCCGACAGGCTGTATTGAAGCGGACCCTAAAGACTTATTTGTGGCCTTTTAAGTTCCAGCTCGCAGGAATCCTGGTGCTGATGTTGACCGCGAACGTCCTGGCTTTGATCGGTCCGAAACTTTCCGGAAATGCGATCGATGCGCTCGCAGAAGGCCCGGATATGGACAAAGTGATTTACTTTTGTGTGCTGATGGCCCTGTTCTACCTGATTGCGGGTGTTTTGAATCTGATCGTTTCCCGGCTGATGATCCGGATCAGTCAAAAGATCACCTATGCAATGCGTAGAGACGTATTTGCGAAGCTGATGCAACTTCCCGTTTCATTCTTCGACAAGCATTTGACGGGTGATATTGTCAGCCATATTTCTTACGACATCGATACCATTAACGCTTCACTCTCGAACGATCTGCTTCAGGTTTGCGCCAGTTCAGTCACCGTGATCGGTTCCTTTATCATGATGATCATTATTTCGCCGGTTTTGGTGAGTGTTTTCCTGATTACTGTTCCGATCTCGCTGATTTCGACCCGGTACAGGACCCGTAAGATCCGGCCGCTGTTCAGCAAAAGATCCGCCAAACTCGGTGAACTGAACGGATATGCCGAAGAGATGCTGTCAGGGCAAAAAACCATCAAGACATATCATCGAGAAGAACAGATCCTCAGCCGTTTTGACATACGGAATGAGGAAGCAGTTCAGGCTTACTACAAAGCCGACTATAAGGCGGTTATCATTGGACCAACGGTCAATTTCATCAACAATCTGTCCCTCGCGCTCGTCACGATTCTGGGCAGCGCGTTTTACATGGGTACACTGGCTGTCGCGGGCTGGCCGGCGCTTCTGACGATCGGGCTGGGAGACGTCGCGTCATTCGTTCAGTACTCCAGAAAGTTTGCCGGACCGATCAACGAATTTGCCAATATTACGAACGAGATCCAATCCGCCATGGCGGCGGCAGACCGTGTATACCGGATTCTGGATGAAATCACAGAGCCGGAAGACGCACCGGATGCTTCGGAACTGACCGATCCGCGCGGAGCTGTCGATATTGAAAACGTTTCATTCGGATATTTGCCCGACAGAACGATCATCCATGATCTGAATCTGCATGTTGAACCGGGGCAGACGATCGCTATCGTCGGGCCGACCGGAGCGGGAAAGACGACGATCATAAATCTGTTGATGCGCTTTTACGATGTGGACAGCGGTGAAATCCGGATGGATGGATATCCGATCAAACAGCTGACTCGCCGGAGCATGAGACTGGCCTACAACATGGTTTTGCAGGACACGTGGCTGTTTTGCGGTTCTGTCCGGGATAACATTTTATACGGACGTCCGGACGCTTCAGACGAGGAGATCCGCGCCGCAGCCAAGGCGGCAAGGATCGACAATTTCATTGAGTCCCTGCCTAACGGATACGAGACGGAACTATCTGATGACGGTATTAACATTTCAAAAGGGCAGAAGCAAATGCTGACGTTTGCTCGGGCCATGCTTTCAACGGCACCGCTGTTGATCCTTGATGAAGCGACATCGAACGTCGACAGCCGTACGGAGATCGCAGTGCGGGAAGCCATGGATAATCTGATGGCGGAAAAAACCTGTTTTATCATTGCCCACCGGCTGTCCACCATCCAGCATGCGGACAAGATTCTTGTCGTTCGCCACGGCAATGTCGTGGAGAGCGGGACTCATCAGGAATTGATGGCGAGACCCAGTTTTTACAGAGTATTGTATTATTCACAATTTCAGGAGTGACATTTTAAGGAGAACAGACGCGATATGCATGACGAACTGACAAAAGTAGACATTCAAAAAATGAAGGCGGAACTTGAAGAATGCAGGAACAAACTGCCCAAGCTCAGAGATGACGTCAAAACTGCGAAAGGGTTTGGGGATCTGTCTGAAAATGACGAGTACAGGCAGGCAAAACGCGAAATCAACGCGGTCAGAAGCCGTATCAGGTATTTGGAAAACATGATCAAAACAGCCAAGGTCATTGACACAAAATCCGTTGAAGGCGTGGTTGGACTGTTCGATTTCATTACGATCCAGTATCCCGAAAAAGGGGTCCCGGAGTCAGAATGGGAGACGAGAGAGATCCGGATCGTTACGACGTTACGCAATGATGTTTTCAATGATTGCATTTCCAAAGAATCGCCCGTTGGAAAAGCGCTTCTCGGGAAATACGAGGGGGAAACAGTCATGGTTCACGTAAACGATACAACTGCCTACCCGATCAAGATTGTCATCATCAAGAAGGGAAAGGATGATGAGAATCTTCCGATTTCTTCGTATTAAAAAATGATCGGACAACCGAAAAAGCCCGGCTGGACCAGCCGGGCTTAAAAAGATTCAAAAAAGACTTGACAACCACACGCTTTTGTGATAAAATCCCGCGTGTTAGCCAAAAACGCTGGTGTGGCTCAATGGCAGAGCAGCTGATTTGTAATCAGCAGGTTGTTGGTTCGACTCCGATCACCAGCTTATCGTGGGGGATTTCCCGAGCGGCCAAAGGGGGCAGACTGTAAATCTGTTGTCACTGACTTCGGTGGTCCGAATCCACCATCCCCCATCTAATAGGGTTACTGCAATAGCGGTGGCCCTGTTTTTTTATCCTTCGGAGAGAAGCTGGTCCAGCTCGCGCTGATATTTTTCTGGAGTTTTGAAAGATTTGAAAACAAGGCCTTTCATGCCGGCCTGTCGAGCTCCGGAAACATTCTCCTCCAAATCATCGATCATCACGCATTCGGCAGGATCAAGGCCGTATTTCTGGCAAAGTGCAAGATATATGGCCTTATCCGGTTTCATCAGTTTGACTTCGTAAGAAATCAAATATCCGTCGGCATATTTCAAAAAAGGAAAATAGGGTTTGGCCTTCAGGAAACCGTTCTGTGAGAAATTGGAAAGCACAAAGATTTTGTATCCGCGGCTTTTCAGCGATGACAGCCAGGGCAGTGTGTAGGGAAGAGTCGAACAAAGCCCCGAATAGTAGTCGAGCATCAATTCGATCCAGTGCTCACGCTGCGGGCCCACTGCGTCTTTCAAGGCCTGTTTGATCTCATCAAAAGGAACTTTGTTTTCATCTAATGTGCGCCAAAGAGGGGAGTGAACGGCTTTTTCTCCAACGATTCGAATATCTTCCTGGCTTGCGTTCTGCTTTCTCAAAAACCCTTTCCAATCAAAATGAATCAGTACATTCCCGATATCAAAAATGATATTTTTTATCATGATCTGCCACCTGCTAAACTAAAATAGATATCCTTCTGTTTTTCCAAACTCCGAGGCGATCGACAAAAGCTTTTCTTTCTGGTTCAAAGCGGGGTCATCCATGACCCTGTCCAGAAGGTAGGACAATGTGATGCCGATGCCCCTGCCTGCGGGAAAGCCTAATTCCATCAGATCATCGCCGGAAACTTGCAAGCCTGCAATCGTGACACAGGATTTGATGTCCAGTTCATGCTGAACGATTGTTTTGACCGAGTCCATATCCTCGCCTCGGGCGGAACGGACAGCAACCACATCCAAGAGTAAATCTCCATACGTTCTGATTTGACGCCTCAGGGCTTTGGAATCAGGGTATAATTCGATTTTTTCGGCAGTTGTGACAAGCAAAACGTCATCAAACAGATTTTTGGGAAGCGCCATTCGTCTCAAAAATTGATAAACAGGGTTGGTCGACTGACCCCAAAGGACAAAGGACAGTCTGGGCACCAATGAACGGGGCATAGACGCCAATGCATCCATATCTGATTCAACATGCAAGTCAGGGAACAAAACCGGCCAGACACCCGTTTCCACGAGCAGGCGATATCCTTTTTCCGGATGATCTGACAGCCACATCCCGGTCAGTTCCGAGCCGACGCGGGCATCTGACAACGCTGCAACACCTGCTGCGCGTTGCTTCATTCCCGCCAGCAGATCAGGATCCGGTTCCAAATCGAGTTTGGACACAAAACGGGCGGCACGGAGCATACGGAGAGCATCTTCCTCAAAGCGCAAGGCGGCATCCCCGACACATCTGAGCAAAGATTTCTTCAAGTCGGATAAACCGTTGAAGGGATCGATCAGCGATCCGTCAGGAGTCATAGCCATCGCGTTGATCGTGAAATCCCTGCGGGCCAGATCCTGGGATAAGTCTGAGGTAAATGTGACAGTCTCAGGTTTTCTGGAGTCTTTATAAGCGCCGTCTTTGCGATGCGTGGTGATCTCGATCAGTCCCTCTGCCGTTCCGACCGTCACCGTTCCAAAGGCGATCCCGTCGGTATCCGGCGTCAACCCGGCTGCATTCAGCACCTCACAGATTTTTTCCGGCAGGGCTTCAACTGTCAGGTCGTAGTCGGAAGGCTCCCGGCCAAGATATTTGTCGCGAACGCATCCGCCTACATAGTAAGGCTTGCAGTTTTGTTTATTTAAAAGATCCACAAGCTCGTAAATGTGTAACATGACAACTCCAAAATCAGGTGAATGATGATGTGCTTATTATACCATTTTCCGAGGAGATGTGGAAAGGCATCTTGAAATTGTCGGCTATAAAGTAGTATAATATGATGAATATTTGGGCGCGCACGCGAAATAATTGAGTGAACGCGTTCAGTTTGAGATTGTTAAACCATTCCTGAAAGGATTCAAAAATGATCAAGATCGAGCATCTCGTTAAAAACTATGGCTCCAATTGTGCTGTCGACGATATCAGTTTCGAAGTTGAAAAAGGTGAGATCGTCGGGTTCTTGGGGCCTAACGGCGCCGGAAAATCTACCACGATGAACATTTTGACCGGGTATATTTCCTCTACGGCAGGTCGTGCTTCCATAGCAGGCATCGACATTTTGAGCCATCCGCTGGAAGCCAAAAAGCTGATCGGCTATCTTCCCGAGCAGCCGCCGCTTTATCTGGATATGACTGTAAAAGAGTTCCTGAATTTTAACTACAACATCAAGGGGTGCACTCTGGACAGGGCGGCGCACATACAAGAGATTTGCGAAGTCGTCAAAGTTCAGGATGTGCTCAACCGTGTGATTCGCAACTTGTCCAAAGGATACAGACAGCGTGTCGGTATCGCAGGGGCTCTGGTCGGAAACCCTCAGGTCATTATCTTTGACGAACCCACTGTCGGTCTGGATCCCAAGCAGATCATCGAGATCAGGAATCTGATCAGAACGCTGGGCAAGGAGCATACCGTCATCCTGAGCACTCACATTCTTCAGGAAGTGCAGGCCGTCTGTGACAGGATCATCATCATCAACAAAGGCAAGATCGTGGCTGATGAGAAAACCGAAAATATTGCCCGGATCGTAGAGAACAACCGGCGCTTCAACGTCAAGATCTCCGGGCCTCAGAAAGAGGTGCTGTCCGCCCTGAAAAACATGTCCGGCATCGCTTATGCAGATGTTTTGGCTGAGCGGGACGGAGACGCATATACTTACATGATCGAAAGCGAAGCAGGGACGGACGTTCGGAAAAAGCTGTTCTATGAAATGTCTGCCAAGAACTGGCCGATCATCGGTCTGGAAGCGCTGGGCGTCAGTCTTGAAGATATCTTCATTACCGTTGTTGACCAATCCAGCAAGGGAACCGTCGAACGGGAGCGCGAAAGAAAGGCCGTGCGCCGCGGTGAACGCGGACGGGGCAGGACGACGCTTGAAGCTGCCATGGCCAACGAGATGGTGGACGAAGCGAAGAAACGCCGGGAGAGTCAGTCTTCGATCGGTCTCTCCAACTTGGATGAGGATCAGGAAGACTATCATGATGACGGAACCGGACAGCCCGGAGCCGAAGGAAAGGAGGATTGAATATGTTCGCAATATACAAAAAAGAGCTTAGATCATTCTTCATTAACCCGATAGGGTATGTTTATCTTGGTGTTTTTCTCGTCTTTTCTGCCGTGCTGTGCTGTTACACCACTATCGTGGCCGCATCCTACAACACGAGCAGTTATTTCAGATACATGATTTTTGCTTTCATCATTCTGATCCCTCTTCTGACCATGCGTCTGTTTGCCGAAGAGCGCAAATTGAAAACAGAGCAATTGCTTTTGACGGCTCCGGTAACGATAACGGGTATGGTTTTGGGAAAATATCTGGCTGCCCTGACATTGTTTGTGGGATCCATGTTGTTTTCCTGCATCAATTTTATCCCGATCTATGTCTACGGAAACATCGAGCGTGCGGGGACATCCTATTCTTCGACTCAGATCGGACCTGTGACCGGGCAGATTTTCGGTTCTTTCTTCGCACTGCTTCTCCTCGGTGCAGCTTTCCTGGCTATCGGCACTTTCATTTCCGCACTGACCGAGAATCAGCTGTCTGCTGCCGTGATTACGATCGGCGTCATTGCCGCGATGGTTTTTCTGAATCTGCTCAACTCTCTGAAAGATTCGGATGGTCAGCAGATCATCTCTTCCTATGTGATCCGCGCTATCATTGACTGGATCTCTGTACTCAGCAGATTCTCAACGTTCAGCTACGGCGTGTTCGATTTCAGCGCGATGATCTACTACATTTCACTGGCCTTTGTGTTTCTGTTCCTGACCGTCCGGGTGTACGACAAGCGTCGCTGGGGCTGATACGGAGGATATGACCGAATTATGATCAATATCATGCAGCGAAAAAAGGCCGGATTCGGGGGATTGTCCATCGTACTGACGATCGTTCTGATCGCGCTGGTCATCCTGTTCAACGTACTGTTTCAGGGATTTGCCAACAAATTCCTCTGGTATATTGACATGACCGAAAACGCGATCTACTCCCTGTCTGACGACTGCGCCGATCAACTGAAAGAAACGATCCCGAAGTTGACGGCTCCTTCCGATCAGGTCAAGCCTATCCGCATTATTTTTCTGGATTCGCCAGACAATCTGAACAGCGAAGTGACCCAGCGGTATGTCTACAATACGGCAAAGTCTTTGGAGGGACTGCTTCCCGAGTATATCTCCGTTTCCTGGATCGATATCTGGACCTATCCGGAAAGCGTGAAAACCTACAAAGAACAGTTTGGCCGTTTGCAGTCGACGATGGTGGTCATCGATTGCGGGGAACACGGTTTCAGAGTGTTACGCCTCAATGAGTTCTTCCATTTTCTGGCCGCGGACAGCGAGAATCCTGTCGGCTATAACGGCGATTCGAAATTCGCCTCTGCCATCGTCGGATTGCTGAGTCAGGACAAGGCGACATGCTACCTGACGACCAATCACGGCGAAACATATTATGATACGCAACTGCTGATGACCCTTGTCGACGCAGGCTATACTTTGTCCTATCTGAATCTTTTACAGGAAGCAATTCCCGACAAATGCGACTTGCTTCTGCTCTTTAATCCGACTGCAGATCTGACGATCGCAGACGGTGTATCCCAGATGGATGAAAGAGTCAAACTGGATGCCTACATGGCTGCGGGAGGAAAGATGATGGTCTTTCTTTCGGATTCCATGCAGAATCTTCCCAATCTGGAGGCGTTTCTCTCTGACTGGAACGTCGAGATGCTTCGCCATACCAATTCCGAAGGGACCAGTTATCCTTACATGATCAAGGATCCGTCTGCGTCTCTTACATCGGACGGCTCAACGATCGTTGGCAAGATCGCAGCGACCGGTCTGGGCTCGGAATGGCTTGCCCAGATGACTACAGCCGCTTACCAGCAAAGTGTGATTTTCAAAAATGCCACGGCTATGCAAATCACAGACAAGAACCCGGCCGTCAAAGCCGACCCTGTTTTCGTCTCGAACGCCAATGCAGAAGCCTGGTCTGCCGGTGCTTTGGTCAGAAGCGGAGAGGCATTCAACCTGATGACGATTTCATCCAATGATGCCACCGGAGCCAAACTTCTGGTCAGCACGTCTTCCGCTTCTGCTTCCGAAGACTACATGATGTCGGTCGTTTTCGGCAACCGCGAAGTCATCCAGCGGATCTGTATCGGCATGGGCAAACAGGACGTGATGATCGACATCGATTACAAGCCGTTCTCAGATTCCACAATTCACAGTATCACGACAGCCGCCATGGCTCGTTGGACGGTCATCTTGACCGCTGTTCCTGCGCTGATCGTGGTCGCTTGCGGAGTGATTATTCTGGTCAGGAGGAAAAATGTATGAGTGTTTCGAACGAACAAGAAACCAAAAAAACAGAAATGACTCCAGAAGAATCTGAACAATTCCGCAAGGCCGAGTTCAACCGCAGATTCAGACACGGCACGGTGGCCGTTGTGATCACGATAGCTGTGATTGTTGCCGTGGTGCTGCTCAATGTCTTGATGACAGCGATAAGCAATCAGTTCCTTTGGTATATAGATCTGACCGGAGAAGTGTATCAGGCAAAGAACCCCGAATATCTGGGACTGTATTCACTCACAGATAGTTGTAAAGACATGCTTTCCTCGACCTTTGCAGGTCTGAAGGATGAGTATGCAGGCGAAGACGTCAAAGTGGATATCATATTCTGCGATGATCCCGACGTGCTGCTCGGCAATTCGAGTCAGCGTATGATCTATTACACGGCTCTGAATTTGCAGAAAGCGTTTCCGCAGAATATCAAAGTCCAATGCATTGATATTTATAACAATGCCAGTGCCGTCCAAAAGTATAAAGCCAACTCGGCATCCAATATTTATTCGTCTCAGGTCATCATTGCCAGCGGGACGGAGTTCAGGATCCTTTCGATCCGGGCATTCTTCGTGTTCAATGACGACACTTCCACGACTCCGTGGGCCTACAACGGCGAAAAGTATTTCACATCGTCTATCATCGCCGTGACCAAAGCCGAGGCCCCGATTTGCGCCGTCACGAACAATCACGGGGAGATACCGCTTCCGGCATCCATGTGGTCTCTGCTTGAAAATGCCGGATACAAAGTCATGTATTTGAACCTGGAAACAGATGAGGTTCCGGATAACTGCCGGTTGATGGTGACTTATGGACCTACGCAGGACTTCAAATCCAGATTTGACGGAGACGGCTCGGTATCCGAAATTGAAAAACTGGACCGTTTTTTGGATAAGACATACGCATATTGCATCTTTTTCAATCCCGAAATGCCCGTTTTGACCCATCTCGAAGAATATTTGACCGAATGGGGCATCGTGATCGACCGGACAACGGATGGAGCAGGCCGAACCTTTGCCCATCAGATCCGGAACCAGATTCAGACATTGACTGCGGACGGCTTTACGTTCGTGGGCGAATATTCAACAGTCGGAAGCGGTTCCGGTGTGACCAACGATATGCGTTCGACCGGCGTACCGGCCAAGGTCGTTTTCAAGAATGCTGGATCGATCTCATACGATCGGACCTACATCACGATGTATGTGACACCGGAAGAGGATGAGTCTCTGACGGAGACGTTCCAGTATGCATACCGGTACAGCAACGGTGTGTCCAGAACGATCAGCAACGTTTTTCTGGCAGGAGCAGATGCTGCTGCCTATATCGACAACGGTTTGGGTGATGATGATTCGATCGGCAACAAGAGTTTGGTCGGAGAAGGCGGCAACTATCCGCTGATGACTTTAACTACCGAATCTCATACTGAGCAGGAGTCCAGTTATACGTCGGTCAGCCATACGGCATTCGTGCTGGCATGCGCATCAACCGATTTCGCATCGGACACGCTGCTGCAGAGCGAAGTCTACGGAAATGCAGATGTGCTCTTGGGCGCGCTTCGCAGTATGGGCAAGGAAGTTGTCGCGGTCAATATCCCTTGGAAACCATTTAATTCTACAACGATCAAAGAAGATTACATTCAGGAATCGCAAGCCCGCACGGTCACAGTCGTGATGGCTTTGATCCCCGCGGTGCTCTGTCTTGCCGCCGGTGTCTTTGTCGTGGTTCGCAGGAGGTTCGCTTAATGGCTGAATTCGAAGGCTCTATCATCAATGTCATTTTTGAATCATCAAAGGGTGAACTGTCTATTCAGTCGCAGGAGGCGACCGTAGGAAAACCTTACGGCATGCTTCCCAGACCGGTCCGCGAAGGGTTTGTTTTCGACGGTTGGTTCACCGAGCCGGAGGGCAAAGGCGGGACCAAAGTCACGTCGACAGATATCGTTACTTCCGACTCAGATATCCGGCTGTATGCGCATTGGATCCGCAAATCCAAAAAGGGCAAAAAAGCGACCATGTTGAAAAAGCAGGTCGTGGCACTGTGTCTGATCATTGCAGGGGTCATCCTTTTATCCGTTGCGATCCCTTTGATCCGCTATTTTGTTCTGGAATCATTCACCTATACCGAAACGGATCCGACAGGTCAAAAGCAAAAATATGTGATCAGAAAGAAAGACGGTGTCTACGTCATGATGCATCAGGACGGCAGTGTCCTGTATGTCAATGATGACGGCTATTATACGACAGATGCCGGCACGCTGATCCAACTGGATGCTTCAACAGGCAGTTATGAGATCTATGCTGTCGTGGATACCGAAGGCTCGGAGGTCGTCGGAGTCAACAAGCGTCTTTTGATTTTCCCTCAATTGACGCAGGGAACTACAAGCGGAAACGAAGACACGATCATAGGCCGGATCGAAGTCCACAACACGTATGGTTCATATACGGTTTACCGCAATGCAGGCGAGGTCAGATTTACACTGGAAGGTTTTGAAGAACAGCCCATGGTCACGATCGATCAGACGCTGATCGCTTACCTGTGCGTGGCGACCGGCTATACGCTTTCCATGCAGAAATTGAACACGGCGCAGGTGTTGGAAAACGGATACGAAGAATATGGGTTCAGGATGGAAGACGATGGAAACGGCTCCCAAAAGGCCGTCAGCGACAACTGGTACACCATTTTCTCCAGAAGCGGCAAATATGCATACACCGTGTACATTGGGGATCCGCTTGTTTCCGACGGAGGTTATTATGTCAAGTTGGAAGGCCGAGACGCCATCTATGTGCTAAGCAACACGATGTCATCTACGCTCCTGGCTCCCGTTGAAGCGATGGTGACGCCCATGATCGTCTATCCGATGCAGCTGACCACATATTTCAATGTCGAAGATTTTGCGATCTTCACCTTGGATTATCATACGGATGAATCCGGTAATTACGTGCAAAATGAGGAAGGCTCATACGAATACGATCTGGATCTGGATATAGCTTTTACTTTCTACAGTCTGGAAAGTCGGCAAAACACGATGCGTTCTATCCATTCGTTCGACTTTTCCAAAAAGTACAAGAGCAAACTGAGAGACATTTTTGCTTGCGAAGGGTATGAGATCAATTCTGATAACTGTTCCGCAACGATGCAGAAGTTCTACTCGATGAAATTCGTCAGATGCGCCCACCTTGGGCTCGACACGCTGACAACAGCAGAGGATCTGGCCGAGTTCGGACTGGATAAAGCAGAACGCATCATTACGTTCACGTATAATTTGGACTCTGACAGCGACGGCACGTTTGATTCTTCCTTGGATTATATCCTCTGGATCAGTCCGATGACGGAGCAGGGCACCTATTATATTCTGTCCGATTTCACGGATATGATCGTCGAAGTGGAAAAGAGTTACCTGGATTTCCTGGAATGGGAAGATGTGGTATGGCTGAACAAATCGTATTTCCAGATCAATCTTGCATTCTGCAAGGATTTGGAGATCACGAATTTTGAAACGACTCACTTTTTCGAATTGGACAACAGTGCAACGGATCAGTCTAAGACGGTCGGCTCAAGTGATGTCCGGATTTGGGCAGACGGAGAAGAATTGACTTATTCTATTCCGACCAAGACGGCCACGGGCCGGGATAAAATGGTTTCCGGAGTGGATAATTTCAGAGATTTCTACCAGTCACTCCTGACAGCATCCATCGAAGGCGTTGCAGACTTGACGGAAGAGCAGAAGCAGGCCTACAGAGATGCCGGGGATGAAGGCGCCCAACTCAAAATCATCGTTCATGCAGAGGATGAGGCAACTTTGAGGAATCCCGAGTATTGGACTGAGAACAACAAGAAAGACATGGTCATCAGATTCTATCAGTACAGCGAACGCCGTTCGTTCATGACCATCAACGGGCAGGGCGAGTTTTATGTGCTTTCTTCGTTCGTCGAAAAACTGATGGCTGACGCGGATCGTGTCCTGAATCAGGAACTGATTGAAGCAACCAGCAAATACTAACAGAGAGTATGCAGGCTGCCCGTGCAGCCTGCAATCTCATTGATCATGTCAGGATGTCAAACTATGGAAAATCATATCAAGACCGTGCTGCTGGTCCAGCATTCACATACGGATATCGGATATACGGACCTACAGGAACGAATCATCGACCGGCAGATCGATAACATCCGTTCAGTTATCCGTTCGTTTGATAACGGTGAAAACGGAGATTACCGGTGGGTATGCGAAACGTTCTATATCGTTGAGCGGTTTTTGCGGGAAGCCACCGATGAAGAAGCAGATCGCTTTTTTGCACTTGTCAGGCAGAATAAAATCGGTCTTTCCTTGAACTATCTGAACTTCAACGATCTGGTTGACGGAACAGCGTTGACCAGGCAGATCGCGCTTTTTAAATCACTTTTAAAATCCAAAAACATCCGGAATCTCCGTACGGCCATGTGTGCGGATATTACCGGCCTTTCAATGGGGCAGCGGGACGCATTGATCGACAATCAGGTCGAGATGATGTATATGAATGTCAATGCAACGCACTCAAATCCCCCTTTCAACAAAAGACATTTTCCATTCTTTTGGGAGAATGCCGAAGGCAAACGGATCCTGATCTGGAGCGGAGAACATTACAATCTCGGAAACGCCCTCGGATTCCGTCACGAGAAGAGCACAAACGGATTTTTTGCTTTATTTGTCGGTGATCAATGGAAAGAAGATCCGGTTGATAATCTTCATGACAATCTGGAAACCTACCTGTCGAGAATCTGTGAAGCAGGCTATCCGTACGATTTCCTGCCTGTTTCGGTTTCCGGACTGTTTACGGATAATGCACCTCACAATCCAGAAATCATCCATAACATGCGGGCTTATGCGGCCAAATATCCGGACGGCATCCAATTGAAAATGGTCACCCTGGAAGAGCTTTACGAAACGATCCTGCAAAGAGTGGATGTCTCGGCTTTACCGGTCTACCGGGGCGACATGGCAGATTGGTGGGCTAACGGAATCGGTTGCGTCCCCGTTGCGGTTGCACATTATCAGGATGCGAGACGATTGTACCATCTGCTTTTGGACGAGGCGCCCGATTTTTGTGCCAAGAATGGTGCAAGGCTTGGGGAAGCAGAGGAATATATGCTCTTGTTTGCCGAGCATACATATGGCCATTCGGCCACTGCCTCTCACCCTTTTTCAAAGGATGTCAGGGATCTGGATTTTCGAAATCAGGCCTACGCGTCCCGGACGCACGAAGTGATGGCCCATCTGTATGACAGATTTGTTCTGGAACAGGGCGGTGTGTTAAAAACCTTTGTTTCCAAAGGAACCATTGACTTCCTTCAAACAAGGGGAAAAGCCCTGCCTGCTCCGCTCGGATTTGAACTTGAAGCGGATCCTTCTGTTTCCGGCATGATAATCACGGACGCAGAAGGCCAACCGGTGCCTTCACAATCGACCCGGACATCCAGAGGGTTGACAACCTGGTTCTTGGATACGCGCAATCAAAATCGAAAAACAAACCATTACGTTTATACAGATAGTGAACACGGAGCCGAACCGTTGGCAGAATCCGTGACCACCGGGAAGGGCTTTGAAAACCGCTGGTTAAAATTATCTTGGGAAACAGGAAAGGGGTTCACCTCCTGGTTCGACAAAGAAGCGAACAGGGAATTGCTGTCCGATGCAGACGCGGCGTTCATGACGCCGGTATATGAGGTCTCCCCAATTCGACATGACCCGATGGCTGACCGGGGCATGCTGGGTGAAAACATCCGAGGAACTAATTTCAAGGCGTTTATAGGCCGGATCCTTCAGGTAACGCCTCTAGAATCAGGCAGATTATTTACCGATTTAGCGTTCGACCTTCAGCTTGAAGGAGTCATTCGTTGCCGGGAGCTGATCCGTATCTGGAACCCGATCCCACGCGTCGATGTGACACTGCAGTTGTGCAAGGCGCCAACCGAAGATATCGAAAGTCTCTATATGCCTTTGACGCTGCATCTTCCCGGATTTCAGATGTGGGTCCGAAAAGGAAACAAAGAGGCATTCCGCCCCGGACTGGATCAGCTGCCGCAAACCGCTCAGGATTATCTGGTTTCTGATTTCGGTGTGGTTTACAGAGCACCTGATGCCGATGTCGCGTACGGTGTGTATGCTTCTGATACCGCATTGCTGGCCTTCTCTCCGTTTGAAGCCAATGTGAGCAAAGGTTGCGAACCCAGAGCAGAGAATGCAGAGCGCGCGGTTCGGTCCTGGATCATGAACAACACGTGGGAAACCAATTTTACCTTGGACTTGTCCGGGTTCCAGGAATACCGTTTCAGCTTCGTCAAACTGGAAACGGATACCCCGGACCGATTGTGTGACGCATTGGAAAAATCATGCCGGAAACCATTGGCTATATGGAAACCGGTTCAACCAAAATCAGTATTGTGAGCAAAGGGAGGCTTAACATGACAAGAAAAGAAATGAAACAACGGGCCAAAACCTGTTTAGGGGGTCAAATTTTCGCAGGAAAATGGCTTATTGCATTAGTATTCGTTCTCCTCGTGAGCGCGATTTCCAGCACTGCTTCGGCCATCACGTTCGGTATTGCTTCATTGCTGTTGACAGGACCTTTGTCGTTCGGATTATGCTTTGTGTTTTTGAAGCAGGCCAGGGACGGGAAAGAGATGTCCTTCGCAGATCTGTTCAAAGGCTTTACAGCGAATTTCGGAGATAATTTTTTGATCGCATTGATGACTTCGATTTATATCTTCTTGTGGTCTTTGTTGTTCATCATCCCGGGAATCATCAAATATTATGCCTATTCCATGAGTTACTATGTAAAGGCGGATCACCCGGAAATGGACTGGTCCGAATGTATCAAAACGAGTCGGATGCTGATGAAAGGGCACAAATTCAAACTGTTCGTGCTGCAGCTTAGTTTCATCGGATGGTATATCGTCGGTATGCTGTGCTTAGGAATCGGCGTTTTGTGGGTGGATGCCTACTATCGGGCAACTGAAGCTCAATTCTATGACTCCATCTGTGGGAGAACGGAGAAAGAGCAAACAGAACCTGCCGAGCAGACGGCGTAAGAAAACTCATACAGAAACACAAAAAGCAGAGGCTGGGAAGTCTCTGCTTTTTGGTATGGTTTTCGAAAGAATGAAAATCAAGAACCGAAAAATGCATTCAATTCGTTGATGCGGGCAGTGGCCGTGGTGGCGACCAGATTGTTGAGAATGATGACTTTCTGGATCCCTTTCGTATCCACCAACTGTGCAAGTGTCATTTCTTTGTAGTATCTGTAATCGACGATGTAAACATATTCAAATGAATCAACGAGGAAGGGTGCAAATGCATTTCCGAAAGATTCCTTGACGAGCAAAACCGAGGAACCGTCATGTTTGTCAGGATTATGGATCTCGCTGTAGGCAAAGTCTCCTCCTAAAAAAGTCAGATACTTATTGCTGGTCTTTGAGACACCGTTGATGATGCCGTATGTGGTATATTTCGTGCCGTTGCCGTCATAATGGATAATATCATTGGTACTGTTCGGCTTGAATGTTACGACTGTGTCCGGATTCGATTTCAGGGAAACGGGCTGACCGGCATCGGCATACAAAGTGCCCAGAAATCCGGGTATTTCATTCGTCGTTCTGTAATCGGACAACGCCATGGGAGAAATTCCCATCTCCTGACAGACGCAAACATAGGCATAATAAGCGCCCAATGCGGTCCAGTGATGATCCGTTCTGAAATACAGATATTCATCTTTGTGATTGGTCAGTTCGTCTAGGATCTGAACTTTGCGGACATTGTCCTCCACAACCGAAAAGATGTAGCGGATGGCGTCTTTGGCTGAAGAAGCGCCCAAACTGGTCGCGGTCGATTCGGGCAGATTGATCGAATAGGACAGTGGAACCAAAACGTTATAGACCTGAGCTTTGCCGCTGAGAGCCTCGGCTGCCTTGTTGATCGCCTGGGCATATTTCAGCGCGGCAGTGGTGTTGAATGCATACAGTTCATATGCCGTATCACCGGACACATACAGGTTGTTGATCGTCTGTCCTTCGACTGGGTTGACAGGCTGATCTGTTTCGGATTCGTGGTCTTTGATATATTGGTCGATATCATCGGGGATTTCTGTCGGTATGTCCTCTCCATGTTCGGTGATCTTGATGCTGACAGACTGGATCCCGTAAGCTGATTTCATAGTCTGAGAGGCCCGGATCATGCCTTCACGGAGCGGATAAGTATCCGCATACCAAACAGATACTTCCTTCGTAAAATCACCTGACCAGAACGAGGACCAGGTCAACGAGGGAAAAGGAGTCAGCTCCCGCTTTTCCGTTTCAGAAACAGTTGGCCGCAAAAAGAACAGCAGACCGATCAAAAAGCCGATGCCAAGCAACGCGAAAAAAGAGACGATCTTGATCTTGGAAACCTGATCCTTTTCACGGACGAACGTCGGCGTTTCCCGCCTCACATCCCGCCATTGAGGGATCTCATCATGATTTGGTTTTTTTGCCTTTTGCTGATCGGACTCGTGCTTTTTGTTTTGCTGGTCTTCACCCAGCAAAGCCGAAATCGGATCGAATTGTTCGGATTGATTTGACATGACGGACCTCCTTTTTCAGAATTGCGTATATAAGAACGGATTGTAATTCTGACCTGCCAGATACAGGGCAGACAGAACGACCAAAAGAATGGGCAAAACCACGGACAAAACTCGAACGACGGGGCGCAAGCCTCTTTTTTTGTAGGCCGCGTAGTCCAGCAGACTGTGCAAATAAGGGATGATCGGCGTGCAGGCCACGATAGCCGCAGGCAGCAGAAAACAATTGTTGAGCAATGTCAGGCTGGTCGTCAGATCCCAGAAGGGATTTCCGTTGATGCAGAACAATCCGCCCAACACGTCGAGCATGACGGACATGTCGGAATATCTGAACAGGATCCAGCCGAAGAACAAGAGGACAAGGGTGATGCTCCTTCTGGCCACATACGCACCTTTTGAAGGTTCTTCCTTAAAGTCGATGATGCGTTTTTCGATACACAAAATCAGGAAGAAGTAAAGACCCCACAGCAGGAAATTCCAGCCTGCGCCATGCCAAATGCCTGTCAAGACCCATACGATGAACAGATTGAGATACTGGCGTGCGATCCCTTTCCGGTTTCCTCCGAGCGGGATATAGACGTAATCCCTGAAGAAACTGGATAGGGAAATGTGCCATCTTCTCCAGAAATCCGTCATGGAATCAGCCATATAGGGATAGTTGAAGTTTTCAAGGAAATGGAAGCCCGACATCAGTCCCATGCCGATGGCCATGTCGGAGTAGGCGGAGAAGTCCAGATAGATCTGCAGCATGTAGGCAAGGGAACCGAGAAAGACAGTCACTGCAGCGGCATTATGGATGCCCTGACCGGATACGGGGACCAATGTGTCTGCCAGGGCTCCCAGCGTATTGGCCAGGAGTGCCTTTTTGGCCAGACCGACAGCAAAACGGGTGATGCCTTTGCTGAAATCCGAAAGGTTCAGTTCCCGGTCTGTCAACTCTTGAGCAACGGTTTTGTACCGGACGATCGGGCCGGCGATACATTGATAGAAAAGTCCGGCATACAGCAGCAAAAGATAGTACTTCTTTTGTGCAGGGACTTCTGAACGGTATACGTCAACGACATAAGAAATCAGCTGAAAAGTGTAAAATGAGATACCGATGGGCAGGATGATCTGAGGGATGTGAGCTGTCGGTGCAAACCAACGGGCAAACTCTGTGGACAGAAATGTCGTGTATTTAAAGAAAGCCAGTGCGCCAAGACAGATGACCAATGTCAGGATCAGCGTGAGACGCATCATCTTTTTAGCTTTGAGCGGTGAACCGGATCCGGACATTTGCTCCTTTGCTTTTTCAATCTGAATGGCACCGAAATAGCAAACGAATGTCATGCCACAAAGGACCAGGAGCAGCCAGGGACCGGACCATGCGTAGAAGATAAGCGAAAAGACCAGCAAAACGATGTTTCTGGCCTTGTTGGTCTTCATGAAGGTGCTGATGGCTAAGCAAAGTGCAAAGAACAGAAAAATGAACAACAGATCTGCAAAAACCATGTACGACGACCTCCATTAGACTCGCCTCATAGTATAACATGAATAGTTATTGAAAACAATGGAAAAGAAAAAAGAAAAGTCGTTCGCGGAAGGGAAAGTGAGTTGACTTTTCACCTGATGAAGATTATAATGAGGAAAACAAAACAAGAGTAGAAAGCAGGGCGTCAAGTGCCGGTGTGACAGGGAGTTGCATATCGGACGAAGGACGGCTGTCCGCGGTTCTGTTTTCGCATCCCGCTTGGTGAACAAAGGAACTTCTTTCCTTTTGGATTTCCATACCGGGGAAGGAGGTTTTTTATGCATTCAACTAGAGTGATCAAACACGCAGTGCTGGTCCGCATTGCTATCGCAGCCGTATGCTCGGCTCTTTATTTCGTGCTTTGTTCCTACGCAACGATTAAGATCCCGAACATCAATTTGTTTATCACGTTTGCTCCGCTTGTCCTCATCGTGGTGGCGGCCTTGTACGGCCCGCTGGACGCGACTGCGGTGGCATTCATAGGAGCCTTTTTGGATCAGGCAGTTGGTCCTTACGGTCTCACCCCGACGACGCTTTTGTGGTGCGTTCCGCACATGGCCAGAGGCTTGCTCATCGGCATTTTTGCCTTGATCATGTTCCGAAAGAAAGCCTATTGTGAAGACAAAAAAGCATTATTTATCATTGTTTGTTCGGTTGTCGCACTGATCGTGACGGTGCTGAACACAGGCGCGATCGCGTTGGATGCGATTATTTTCGATTATTACACGCACAGCCTCGTTTTTGCCTCTCTTGCAGCCAGGTTGGTGCTGGGTGTCGTTACATCCGCAGTCCTCAGTGTGGTTGCCTATCCTGTAATCAAGGCTCTCAGAGCTGCCGGATTCGGCAGGGTCATACCGGAAGAACAAAACAATACGGAACAGACTGACTCGACGGAGCGGGAAAATACGGAATCATGATTCGAACAGAGAAAGAAGCTATTGCTTATATTCATGAGCATGGCTGGAAAAAGACCGAACCAGGATTGACGCGGATCAAGGGTTTACTCTGTGCATTAGGTTCACCTCAGGAAAGATTGCATTTCGTTCATGTGGCCGGGACCAACGGCAAGGGCTCTGTTTGCGCCATGCTGGCCCGCATCTTTCGGGAAGCAAACTATCAAACCGGCCTTTTCATTTCTCCTTACTTGGTTAATTTCAAAGAAAGAATCCAGCTGAACGGACGCAACATCTCTTCCGCGGATCTGATCCGCTATACCGATTTGGTCCGTACAGAAGCGGAAAAAACAAACGAGCGGTACAGCGAATTTGAACTGATCCTTGCCATCGGGCTATGCTATTATGCCGACCGGGGCGTTCAGATTGTGGTTCTGGAAACCGGTTTGGGAGGGCGTCTCGATCCGACGAACGTGATCCCGAAGGCCGAGCTTTGCGTGATCACAGAAGTCGACATGGATCACATGGAGATACTGGGTCACACAGAAGAGGCGATCGCCCGTGAAAAAGCAGGGATCATCAAAGAGCGGTGCCCGGTGTTATACGGCGGATCTAAGGCAAATGTATTGTCCGTGATCAGAGCCGCAGCAGATGAGAAGCATGCCGTTTTATACGAGGCGGATCATCAGGCTGTAGACCAGGTTTCTTTTGATTTTGACCGGACTCGGATCCGGTTGAAAGACGGACGAGAGATCGGCGTTGGATTGAAAGGGCCCTATCAGGTTGATAACGTGCTCACGGTATTAGCTGCTGTCCAGGTGTTGAGACAGACATATAAGATCTCGGACGGAGCCCTTAGGCGAGGTTTCTCAAATGCCAGATGGCCCGGGAGATTTGAGTTTTTGTCTCTCAATCCGCCCTGCATTTTCGACGGAGGACACAATGTCCAGGGTGTAACTGCCGCTGTAGAGGGATTCAAAACATATTTTCCGGGGCAGAAAGCCTGCATCCTGACGGCTGTGATGGCGGATAAGGATTATCGGCCCATGGCCGAGAAACTGAAAGAAATCGCCGGCCCTGTCGTGACGGTTGATTTTGACAATCCGCGGGTTCTAAAAGCCGACAGGTATGCCGAAACGCTCCGGTCGGTCGGACTAAAAGCAGTTTCAGCCGAGTCGGTATTGAACGGGATGCAGAAGGCATTACTCATATCAAGAGAGAAGCATGTCCCGATACTGATCGTGGGTTCGCTCTATTTCTACGCGCCGGTCAAAAAAACAATCAAAGAGGCGGCTATTGCTGTTCAACCGAACAGATAAGCATATTGGTGAGTTCGAAACCATCCTCACCACAAAAACAAAACTAGGGGGGCGTTCCGAAAGCGGAACGCATCAAAAAAATGAACACTGTCAAACAGAATCGTCGTCAGATTCAATTTGTCTTGCAGGGTGCCGTGATCGCGGCACTTTACGTAGCGCTGACTGAGCTGTCAACATTGGTTGGGATGTCCAGCGGCGTGATCCAGGTCCGCATTTCAGAGGCTCTGTGCGTATTGGCCGTTTTTACGCCCGCTGCCATACCGGGGCTGACATTGGGATGTATGATATCCAATCTGCTGGTACCCGGCGTCGTTTGGGCCGATATTGTTTTCGGGTCTTTTGCGACATTGATCGGAGCCACTCTTGCCTACCTGTTCAGAAGATTTCCGTTTTGGATCGCTCCGATCCCTACGATCCTCGCCAATGCGCTGATCATTCCGTTTGTATTGGCTTATGCCTACGGTGTCGAAGATGCCATTTGGTTTATGATGCTGACTGTGGGTGCCGGAGAAGTCATCGCGGCAGGCATTCTGGGCATCCTTCTGTATTTTGCCATTCGCAGGATCGCACCGAAACTGTTTATGGATCTTTATTGCGGCCCCGAGCTGAAAAAGAAAGACGAAGAGCCTAAAGCAGATTCTTCCGGCGACAATGATCCCAATTCGGCGGGATAAGAAATGCATAATTGAAGTGCGGACACAGGTCTCTTTGTACGAAGGGAAATGTGTCCGCACTTTTGTAAAAAACAAGCCGGTCGATCCAATCGGAAACGACCGGCTATGTTATGAGACCGTGTGCACTGCGTCAGTCTACGATGAACCTTTCAATGGCTTTGAAAAGAGCATCTGCATTCTTGTCGTCGTGAACTTTGACTTGAATCGGTTTCATCATATCCAAACTGAAGATACCCAGCAGGGATTTTCCATCGACAATATAGCGACCCGAAATCAGGTCCACATCACCATTGAAGTTGATTAAAATTCTGACGAGGTCCTGAACATCTTGAATTGTTACAAGACGGATGTTTTTCGTTTTCATATTTTTGCCTCCTCAAAAAAAGATTTTCTCTGTTCTCATTTTACTCATCCGGGCTTTGGATGTCAATATGTTGGAGCGCAATTTTTATCCCAGCTCAGCTTTAAGTTTTTTCGCTTCCTGTTGGACAAAATCTGCGATAGAGCGGACGGTTTCCTCTTCGAGCGGATTCGGGATGCCGGCTTTTTCAAGTGTTTCGAAGTATCCGTATTTTCCACCCATGGCGCACAGTTTCAAGTAACTGCCCCATGCGTCTTTACCGTTGACCTGGTCGCGGAACAGGGAGAAAGCTCCGAGTTGTGCCAGTGCATAATCTACGTAGTAGAAGGGGAAGAGGAAAATATGCTGTTTCTGCATCCAATAGCCTCCGCTTTCCAGGAAAGCGTTGCCGTCATATTTTCTCCAGGGCATATACTTTGCTTCGATTTCCTTCCAGAAAGCGCGCCAGTCTGCAGGTCCCGATGTTGGATTTTCGAAAACCCTGTGCTGGAATTCGTCTACCGAAACCAGATACGGGATCGTCTTGACGGCGGAAGTGAAATGAGCGTATCTGTATTTGTCCGTCTTGTCCCCGAAGAAACGTTCCATATAGGGGTAGGCGAAATGTTCCATGGTCATCGAATGGATCTCGTTGATCTCACTTGTCGATGAAGCCAGATCCGGTAAAGGCTGACGGCGGGAAGCATAATAGAATTCAAAAGCGTGCCCGGCTTCGTGAGTCAGCACATCGATGTCGGCCGACGTTCCGTTGAAGTTGGAGAAAATGAACGGAGCCTTATACTGGGAGATCGATGTACAGTATCCGCCTGCTCGTTTTCCGTCTTTTGTGACCAGATCGAACAGTTCATAATCAGTCATGAAAGTGAAGAATTCTTTGGTCTCGGGGGACATCTCGGAATACATATCCAGTGCTTTGGCGACCAGTTCTTCGGGAGTTCCGATGGGATTGGCGTTTCCGTCCGGGAAAACGAATTCCTCATCGTACATCTGGAGGGTATCCACGCCGATACGTTCCGCTTGTTCCTTGTACAGCTGCTCACAGATCGGGGTGATATATTTTCTGACGGCTTCCCGGAAGGCGGCCACCTTTTCGGCATTGTAATCATATCTGCCGCGGCTCAGATACACATAATCGATATAGCTGTTGAATCCCAGTTTTTTCGCGATGGTGCATCTCAATTTGACCAGTTTCCCGTATTGTTCTTCAAGAGCAGGAGCGATTCCTTCATAGAGTTTGGCCCACTCTAAAAAGGCTGCCCGTCTTTCTTCGCGATCCGTTGACTGCATGTGCCGCAACAAACCGTAGAAATTGCACGTCTCTCCCATGAATTCCACGGAACAGGTTGCGACCGTTTTCGAGTAGGCCGTTTTCAGATTGTTCTCTTTGATGGACGGCAGAATGATGGACGGTTTCATGAGTTTTTCACTGATTTCCGCATTCTTGAACAACTGCAAGCCGTATTCTTTTTCGAACTCGGAACGGAAGGGACTCTTGAGCAGAGCTTGTGTGCATTTCTTCATGAGCGGCATGGTTTTGGGCATGGCGGTGTTGAAGAATTTCATCTCTCCGTCATAAAACTCGTCTTTCATGTTGATCGTATTACGGACATAGGCGAGCACATATTGTGTTTCGATCTCGCTCATTTTCGTTTGATAGTCCAAAAAATACCGGTTCGCCTCTTCATATGAGGAGGCGTTTTTGAACGCCTTGAGAAAAGTCTTTACTTCTTTTTCAAATGCCTTGAGATTGGGTCTTTCGTACTTAAGATCTTTAAATTTTTCCATGGTCGAGCTCCTATTTGTATTTGCTTACAAGATAATCTATGGCCTCAAGATATCCGGCGCTTTTCTTGCCCGCGATTACTTTTTCGGCATAGAGGGAAACATACGAAATGTTCCGAAAAGTTTCTCTTTGATGGATATCTGACAGGTGAACTTCAACAGTAGGTATATCCACTGCACGAAGCGCATCCATAATCGCGATGCTGGTATGCGTGTACGCTCCGGGATTGATAACGATTCCGTCGCATTTCCCGTATGCTTCCTGGATTTTCGTGACCAAATCACCTTCGTGATTCGATTGATAGATTTCAAAATCTATGCCTTTTGTCCGGCATCTGTCCGCAACGGCCTCGCATAGGTCGGCATATGTATCTGTGCCGTAGATCGCAGGCTCGCGGATCCCGAGCATATTGATGTTGGGCCCGTTAATGATCAATAATCTCATTTTTGAAAGTCCTCCATGATGGATTGAACGGCGGCTTCAACGGTGGATTGATTCACCAGAGTCCGGTCCGCGAAAAATGAATAGAGAGGAAAGCGCCGTGCATACATTTCTCTCAGATCGCCTGAAAGGGACAAGGGTCTGCCTTCCCGACTGAGCTTTTCCAGCGGACGCTGTACCCACCAGATGACACCGTTTTGGTGTAAGGGATCATAGTTGTCCTCGCGGGTTACTACGCCTCCTCCGGTCGCGATGATGACGCCTGACATTTTGCCTGCATCGATGACAGCATCATGTTCCAGATCTCGAAAGCCTGTCTCGCCCGATCTTTCAAATATTTCGGGAATTGAGCGATTCGATCTTTCAACGATCAGCTGATCCGTGTCGATGACAGGACGATCTAATTGTTTTGCCAGAGCCTGTGCCAAAACGGTTTTGCCGCAGCCGGGCATACCGATCAAAACAATATTGCTCATTTGTTTCGCAACGCTCGAAATGGTTGTTTCAACAAAATCGGCAGAAGGCAACGCTTCCGTTCCCAAAAACAGTTTGCATGCTTCCACTGCCTGAGCGACCAGCATGGGCAATCCGTTCGTTGCAGGAATGTTCATTCGCTCGGCCTGCAAAAGCAGCGCGGTCCTTTGGGGATTGTAGATCATGTCCAGGACGCCTTCCAGTTTCGGGAAAGCAGAGAGATCGACCGGGCTGACCCCGTTTTTCGGATACATGCCTACTGGCGTGCAGTTCACGATGATATTGGCGTCTGCGTGCTTGGACAAATTCTGATAATTATCCGGTCCGGATCTGGATATGACCGTGACGGAAGCGGCACCAAGGTCCCGGCATACGACCCGCGCCGTGAGAGACGCTCCGCCGCTGCCCAGCACCAGCACTTTTCTGCCCTTCAATTCAATGTGGCTCCTTGAAACCATGTAGGAGAATCCTGCATAGTCCGTATTGTCGCCGATCAGTCTTCCTTGCGTATCTTTTGTGATGGTATTGACGGACCCGATCCTTTTTGCAGCGGGTGAAACGGAGTACAAATAGGGAATGACCGTCTGTTTGTAAGGGATCGTGACGTTGAGAGCGTCAAATGACCCGGCTTCCAAGAATGCCCCAACTGCATCCGCATCCGGCAATTCGATCAGATCATAGGCATAATCAGCCAAAAGGGCGTGTATTTGAGGTGAATAGGAATGGGACAGATGCTCGCCAAGCAATCCGCACCGCATTTGGCTGAATCCTTTGAACATATCATCAGTCCCCCCCTTTCTCCAATATACCCTATTATATCCGCTTTGTGTCCGCTTTGAAAAGTGTTTTTTGACATTTTGGATGACACGGACGAAAAAGAAAAACTGTTTTCGATGTCATCTGCAAACTGCCGGTATGTTTCCCGGGTTCGTTGTATAGTGAACTACTCATGACTCAAGTCACGAGCTTCGTGTTGGGTTACGAAACACGGGGTGGACACACACCCACTACTCCCTGTTACGTGAACTACTTTATGATTGTGCATATTATACCTCGTCAACAACTCTAAGGTTGCGTTTTGCTGATCGGTTGAGATCT
>JAEEGL014070917.1_pt1 | contig 28834 bp, 7 predicted proteins | sample 9134231 | NCBI WGS metagenome assembly JAEEGL01 (sample SAMN16246548, study PRJNA631951) | gut metagenome | biome: gut microbiome; feature: rumen; material: fiber-attached | host: Bos | place: Iran: Karaj | collected 2018-10 | reverse complement strand
TGTTATCACGCGGGTATTGGTTTCTGAAACGCCTTCTTCAAGAGAATATCTGTAACCTTTAATTCCGGCTCCGGATGTTCTTGTCGGTTTCAGGACAAAGGAAGCTGTAGTATTAAGTTCTACATCTTTTACATCGTTTGCAAATTTATGTGTTGTACTTGAGATGAGGGCTTTTCCAGGTTTTCCTGTATCCTTAATGATTGCCTTGATTAATGGAACACTGCAGTTTCCGGCAATGTCTTCTGCTTTTACATAAATGAAGTTTATTCCGTTCTGCAGTGCATTCTGTGTATTGTTCAGAATGATTGTATGTTCTGCCTGTACCTTCCAGTTTTCAGGTTCAGCACCTTCTGTTGCAGATACTCCGTAATGAATACTCTTTATTGTTCCGCTGTCATCGCTGGCTTCAATTTCAACTGTTAATTCATTCTTTCCGATAAAATCATCATCTGTTATTTCATTTGATTCATAAATGAATTTGTTTTTTGTAATTGAAGGAATTGTTCTGTCGATTATGAATGACTTCTTTTCTGATTCAGCTGAGTTTCCCTGTACATCATATGCTTTAAGCCATACATTGTGACTTCCAGCTTCGAAATTCCATACATCAAGTTCAATACTTGAATCAACTTTTTCCCTTCTGGTCAGAAGATTATCATCTACATAATACTCTACAGTCTTAACCCCGGATACATTATCAGTTACGCTTATGTTCTTTAATGTAAGCATATCCTTATAGCTATATGCTTCAGGAGTAAATGACATTACAGGAGGAGTTATATCAACAACATCAATTGTATATTCTACTGAGCCGATATTTCCACAATTATCTTCTACAGTAAAATATACCTTTTGTTTTTTTCCATCATTTAAGGTTGCAACATTTCCATTTTTATATGATTGTCCATCTAATGACCATTTATAAGACTTATCATTTACTTTACTGTCAGCATCTGTTGCTGTTGCAGTAATATTATTTCCCTGCTGTGTGAAGTTTGTATTGAAAACAGGAGATTTTGTATCAATGCTGATTGTTTTAGTTTCTGAGATTCCGATGTTTCCACAATCATCCTCTACAGTAAACCATACTTCTACTTCACCATGAGCAGTAAGTGTAAGTTCGCTACCCTTTCCAGATTTCTCATTTTCATCTTTATACTTATAATAAGACTTCCATGAATTAGCATTTACATCAGATGAATTACTTGCAGCTTTAATTACAGCTTTTTTAACCCATGTTTTAGGTTCTGGAAGTGAAGTAAAAGTGATTTTAGGACCAGTAGTATCAATTATAATTGTGTATTCTTCACTATCGACTCGGTTTCCGGCATTATCAATTGCATAGAATTTGAGTTTATTTACACCTTCCTTATCCAGTTTTGCGGTAATTGTATTTTTCAACTCTTCAGAAGATGAAACCTTGTCACTACCTATATAAACCTCATATCCGGTTATACTTATACTAGAATCAGCATCTGATGAAGTAACTTTTATTTCACAAGTTTTTGATTTTGATGGAACTGTACTATTAAGTTTAATTTCTGGTTTTGTTGCATCTATCTTAATTTTCTTTGAAGTTGTTTTTCCTTCAATACCTGTATTACTCTTTACCTTAAAGATTAAATCATAAGATCCGGTTTTGTTAAGGAGAAGAGAAACTTCACCATTGGCAGCTTTTTGACAACTGTTAAATGTTTTTCCGTCATCTGTTGAATATTGCCATGTACTTGCATTTATTCCAGATGTGCATCCCTCTGCTGTTAGAACAATTTTATAACTAGAATACCATAAATCACTGTTGAATGTAGCATATTTAATTGACGGAGTTGAGTTATCGATATCTACAACTACTGTTGTAACCTCAGATTCATTTCCGGCAGCATCTACAGCTTTACAATATACTGTATATGAACCATTCTTATTCAAAAGATAACTTGTACCAGAAGTCCAGTTACTTTCATCTGTTGAAAAATTATATGTAGCTATTCCAGAATTTGTGTCCGTACTTTTTGGAGTTACTGTAATTGCAGAGCCTGGCTTATTGGCTTTTCCGTTTACAATAGTTATTCCTGAAACATTTGGATCTGTAAGAGTTAAAACAGGAATTCCAGGTACGTCTTTATCAACCTTTAATGTAATCTTTTCTGATTTTGCTTCATTGCCGGCTTTATCTGAAACATAAAGGTAAATCTCATGGATTCCTGTGGCTAAATCAAAAACTTTCTCAAAGCTCTGACTTTGAGAAATTGAAGTTTTTGTACCATTATCAACAGTAAATTTCCAAGATGAATAATCATATCCATAATTATCAGTTGCACCTGCAGTGACTTTTACAGAAGAGTTTGTCCAGTCTGAAGTATATTTATCTACTGTAATTACAGGCAGGGTTTTATCTACAGTAAAACTGATTGCCTCACTTTTACCTGTATTACCAACTTTATCTACCGCTGTAAAATAAAAATCTGTATATTTTCCTTCTGCTGTAAGAGTTGCTACAGAGCCGCTTCCAGTTTTTGGAGTTCCATTTAACTTATATGAATATGAAATTGTATTTGGATTAGCATCACTAACATTTGCCTGAATTAAAGCCTGCTGACAATATTCATTTGGTTTAACGGAATATGTTACTTTTGGCGCAGTCTGGTCGAGAATATATTTTTTTGTAGCTGAACCTCTATTTCCCAGATTATCATAAACATAAAAAGTTAAAGTATAAGTTCCATCTGCTCTATTGTTAAAATTAAAACTACTATTTGCAGAAGACACTCCTAATTCGCTACAAGAAACACTCCAAGTTCCAGTATTGACCCCAGACAAATTGTCACTTGCAGTTGCAGATACAGATGCGTTTGCTCCAATATAATCAGCCTTATTATTTATAGTAATTGAAGGTCCCTGATTATCTTTTCTGAAATAAAATGTATGACTTTCAGAGCAATCATATGAATCATATTTCTCATTATGTCCCCAAAGAGGACCATCCCATACCCATCTTTCTTTTTGATTATAATAATCTACTGTAATATATAAATTATTATCTGAAGTATAATATGCAGATCCGCTGGCTCTAACTCTATCTCCATAAGATGACCATGAAATATTTACGGAATCCTTGAAATAAAATGTATTGGAAGACTTTATTACTTTTTGATTTACAGTAAGATATATTCCTCCTCTTTTTGAATTCGTTATTGTATAAGTTTCCGAAAACAAAAGAGAAATTCCTAATGTAAAAATAAGCGCAAAAACAAACTTTTTCTTATTCATAAATCACCTCTGTATTGTTCACTGTCAAAGATCCTTTGTAATAAATACAAATTTTTGATTTATCATTTTTTGAATTAGTAATAATAAATAAATCTTTATTAAATTTACTTAAAACATCAAAATCATCAGACATTAATGTTAGTGAAGATTCATTTTCAGATATCAAAATTCTTTGATTATCATTTCTTAAAGTTTTTATTCCTTTATTAATTGAATCCAGATTTAATTCTTTAATTTTCTGATAATCAACTGTAGAAAGAATGAATAACTTTTTATTCATATCTTTAAACAAAATAATCTGTTCATCTACATATTTAGCAAAAATAACAGAAACTGGTAAATTCAAATCAACATCATCAATATTGCTTTCTGTAATATTCAACAATCTCCAGCCATCTGCAGTCTTATAAATAACAAGAACTTTATCATCATCATTTGAAATAATTTTCACTTCTTCTGCTGCATAACTATCTTCAAGCAGACTTCTTTTTACTGTTAATGTGGAATCATTGAATGAAATCTTATCTGAAAGGCTGTTATTTGTTATCAGTAAAGGATAATAAGCATATCCGAGGGTTATTTCCTTTTCTTCAAAGCTGTTATTCTTATTTTTCAATAAAACAGTTTTACCTTCCGCAAAAAGCATTACATACAAATCTTTGTTTTCTGTATAAAAGAAATCGGCATATTCAATTACACCATAAGAAGGTAAATCATTTTTAGCAAATTGATTATCTGTTTTTTTGAGGAAAGTTATTTTTGAATTATCAGTTGAAAGGTAATAACCGATCAGATCACCTTCATACCAGTAATAAAACATGTAGGAAGTTACTTTGTCATCTTGATTTGAAATCTGACTGATTTCATTTACTTCATTATCTGAAATTGCAATGTTGTATAAAGCGTTATTATTTAAGAATGTATAGTTATAAACTTTTGTATTATCATTGTAGTTTAGTGAAAAATCAGAAAAATCATTCTTTTCGAAATTTAACACATGTTTCTTTAATTCAATTGTATTATCATAATCAATCTTAATCGTTATCAATTTGTAGATGTCATTTTCTTTTCCGATACAAACAAAAAAGTTTGAATTGACTTCACACAGGCATAAGCCCTGTACATCGGTAATACCTGAAATATCTTCCGGCAGATCAATTTTTTGTAACCTTGAAGACTCATCTGCGTTTATTGCTTTTAGAGAGCCGTTTTGAACATAGAGGATCAATGCTGACCCATCATAATTCTGGGCGGCCTGCATACTGGTAACACCATTGCCAATACGCAGTTCATTTGCAAAAAATACATAAGGAATGATAATGAATAAAAAAGAAAAAATGTGTCTTTTCATAACAACCCCGATACGATTAATTTGATGAATTGATTCATGAAAAAAGACTAGTCATTGATTAACACTTTTTAAAATAACATATCTTTAATCATAAACTTTATAACAATCCATTAATATATTTAATATTTTATTTAAATCAATACCTAAAATTACGATTTGTGATAAATGTCATTAAAAAAAATAAAAGTTTATGACAAATGTCACTTAAATATTATTAGCGTCATATTTTAATAACCACGGTTATTATTCATTTAGTTATGTATATTGCATAAAAAAACTCCTACACAAAATGTGCAGGAGTTTAAGATAGTGAATAAATTAATTCCTAGAAATAATTATTCTGGTCTGACTGCGTCTGGATGTTCTTTATACCATTGTTCACGCCATTCTGGATCCCAGGTGTTTTCTATATACCATAAAGTATGTACATTTGACTTCCAATTTATAGTAAGAAAATAGGCATCTCCAGATGGATGCCATGTATATGATTCAAGTTCTTCTCCATCAGGAAGTTTATAATACAATTTATGGCGTTGTTTACCATCATAATAATTTATATAAGGTAAAATTGTATTTATAACACAAATACTACTGTTAGATAATTCAATTGCATTTCCCCATCGAAATATTTTTCCATTAATCATTAAATTTCCTTTATTATTTAAAGTAAATTTATCACCGTATTCTCCATTTTGAATTTTAGCTTTTGTTTCTTCGGAAGTTTTATAATTCTTTAAATTTTCTTTAGTATCAAGTCCTGGATGAATAATACTATTAATTTTCTCGTTTTCCTTAAAAAATAGGATATCAGATTCTTTATCATAATATCCTGTATCAAAATTTACTTGAAAGCCCCAATCATAAAGCATATCAACTGAAAATTTTAAATTATTATTGAAATCAATCAAATATGCTCTACCATTAAATCCACAAAAAAGAAAAGAATTTTTAATTACATCTGTAAATATAGCAAAATTCTCTTGAGGAAGAAATCTAGAATTGCATTTTGATATAATTTTCTTGTTAATTATATCAAATTCATAAATTTCTCTTTTATCCCTACAGTGTATAAAGATTTCACCATCTAAAGATATTTTTATCACATTTCCAGTTATATCATCTTCTTCAACATTCTCTGGTTTTCTGATTAATAAATCATTTTCATCTATTCCATTATTAAATTTACAGATTGATCGAAAATTTAAATCTTCGCAAAAGGTATTTGTTGAAATTAAGAACAATAAAAAATATAAGATACTCTTTCTCATTTTTGTCTCCAAATTTGCCATAATTTATTGTTTTTATTTGGCTCAAAATATCCCAAATCTCGTTTCTTTCCAACACCAAACATATTATTTCCTTTATGATATACACTTTCAAGAATTTTTATAGTGTTTACAGTCTCCCAATATGGTTTATTATAATCGATAGCACCACTATCATCAAATTCATATCCCGATGGTTCACCAATAGAATTTACCATCATTATGTGATTTGATCCCGTAGGATAATACAAAATATCTCCAGGCACAATATATTTTATTTTTGTATAAGCAAAAACATTATTTTCATCCGAATCATAAATACCATTCAATGCGTCCATACTTCCTCGATTTAGAATATTATATGCATAAGATGAACTATAAAAATTCTTCATTTGAGTAGTCGGAATCTTGCTTTCTAACCAAGAGGGAACAGGTTGTTCATCCGTTTTAGTTTCAGTTATAGCAGAATATATATTATTTGGCCATGAAGCACTTCTTTGGACAAAACCAATACAATCAACACCAGCCACTCTCTTACTCATATTTTCAGAAATACTAGGATGATTTGTATTTGAAATACTATCACTTAAACCGGGAATATATGGAAAGTATTTTTTTCCAGATAAAACAACAGCTTCATCAGATGTATTGGTAGGCTTATTTATAATTACACCATTTGTTACAAAAAGACCATCTTGATTAAATGGAGCTTTATTACTTTGATAATCTGAAGAGAAAACCATTTTATGATAATTAATATTATCTAAACTTACAGATTCATAGCCTTTACTTTCAAATTCTGTTTTATAAATTTCTTTTACTGTATCATCACTATCATTTTCAGAAATACATTCACCTAAACAACTTCTCATTTGGTTCAATATTTCAGCTGAATTAGCATTTGTATTTTTATGAAGTGGTTGCCATAAATACTTTGGTTCACCATATTTATTCCCATTAGTATTATACCATTCTGCAATAAGTTTTTTCTGATTATCTATTTTCGCTACAAAACTAAATGGATTATCCCAACCTTGATAATCATAAGCTGTTGTTTGTTTATTCGGAAATTCATGATTGTTTTCATTTCGTTTCATTCCATAAAACCATTTTGTATTTGGAATTTTTATATTGTTCTGTGTACCATCTCCAGGTTCTAAAGAATCTAAATTAAAACTATCAGATATTTTATTAAAATCATATTTTCTATTCCAGGTATTATTACCCCAAGTATCTTTATTCCACCATACAGGACCATTTTCACCACTTGGTGGTACATTCCATGGATGCACATCATTCCAATCCATATCACCAAGTTCTGATTCTTTTTGTTCCAAAAATAGGTTAGCTCTCCACAACATTTTCTTATCATAAACAGCTACATAATCTTGTGGCTTACTCCAAATTTTTGAACTTTTTTTCAATCCACCACTAGTAGAACAATAAACATCAAAACCAATTATCAAATCATCGCCAGGAAATGCTTTTGCAGAACTTTCAGGTCTAATTCCCACAGAAACAGACTCACCTGTAGTATTATTATTTTTTTTATATACAAGAGAACCAGAATCTGTTAATGAAATCAACAATAATGACTCTGAATTATATTGATTTTCTTTTACTTTTGATTCTCCTATTGTAAGTTCAACTTCTTTTGCATTTATTACATATTTTTGCTTATAAGATTCCTTTTTATTAATATTGCCATTTGAGCCAATAATTGCTACTTCAAATTTTTTTGCATAATTATTATTTATATTGCCTGAATTATCACCTTCTTTATAATCACGATCCTTAGCACAGATCTTTAATTTGTATGCATCAACTCCATATAATTTTAATAAATCAACATTACTTGAATTTCTTAAATTTACATTAATACCATCAAGAATTAAGTACTCACCTGTATTAGGTATAAAACGCCAATTTTCAGTTTTATTGGTCTGAGTTGCTTCATATTTATTACTAATTGATATTTTACTCGTTTTAATATCTGGTGTTTTGTCTAAAACATCAGATACAATTTTATTTTTCGATTCATCTTTTTTATAGATTAATAATCGTCGTGCTGTATAATCAATTAGACTAGATATATTAATAGATTTTGCAGTTCCATACATTTTTTCATTTATAAAAATTATATCTATTGAATTGTTTGAATTTTTATTTATTACAACAGCAATACTACCATTACCATTATTATCCGAAATTAAAAAGTCTCCTTCCCGAATATCTTTAAATGTTGGTACAATTTCTGTAATAAAATTTATATCGTCCCAGGAAAAAGTAACATTATCTGTATTATAAATATGTTTAATCAACTTTACAGGTAATTTCGATTTATAGTCTTTATAATTGTCTGATGTAATTAATTCTTCTACATTTTTTGAATAGATATTTAAGTTTTCTGCAGACTTAATTCCATTGATTCCTTTTATTTCTGATTGAAATTTGGTCATTGATATTACACCTGTAAAGAATCCCAATGAATCTGTACCAGCATATTTAAATACGTCCGAACCAATTCCCGGCTGAAAAGATTTATATGTTGTAAATTTGTAGAATGAAATGTTTGGACCTACGTTATAGCTAAATTCCTTATTTAAGATTTTCAATTTATTATCACTAAGTTGCATTTTTTTCCAGAAAGTTCTTGGTGTATCAATTCCGCCTTTTACATAAGGTATTGGATTACCTGCTATTCCTTTTCTTTCTGTAGGGAATGTTACTTCTTTTTTTTCTTTCGGCCAATAGTTATAACTATATTCAGGATTTTCAGTACCCCATAAATTATCAACATCATCTCTAAGAGGTACGTCATACTTTTCTGAACCTAAATCATATTCTACAGCCCAATTTAAATATCTTTTTGCAGCTAAAGCTATTTCTTTTCCTTCATCTTCTCCAATTTCATAATAATTATCAAAACTTCCGCCAATCGCATTTGTTATATATTTACTTCCAAATACAGGATATTGATTTTCATATAAATCCTCGAGGTAAATTTTTAAAATGTAACTTAAGTTTTCTGTGTTACCTAATGTAGGAATAGTATTATTTGACAATTCTTTTAAACTAAAAGCACAGATATTATTATATTCACTTTTATTATCTTCAATTAGAGCAAAAGTTGGTTTTTTTTCAAAATTATATACCCTACTGTTAGAATTAAGATTTCCATATATAATATGTTTTGCTTTATAGTCTTCAATTGCTATAGAGTAAAATATATCATATTTACTATTTTCTGGCACTTCAAAATAAAAAGGAACATAAGACTTTTCTGTTAAATATTTCTCAATTTGTTCCTTATCATTTTTTAAAGATACTGAAACTGATTTATAAGATAATTCAGTAAAGATTCGATTAACTAATTGTTCAGTTTTTTTATCAAAACTTTCTACAGCTAATGAATTAATTAATGTATCTGAAACTATTTCCCATTTATATATACCAGTTTTTTCATCTTTTGTATAAGCATAAATATTTTTATCAATTTTACAAAGTGAAATATATTTATATGTATTTTTATCGGAAATACTTATACTTTCCCAGCCCCGAGAAGCACCCAGATGAATTTTCATATTGGTGTTTTCCACGTCAACATCAATTGGGTAGAAATTTACCTCGTTTTGAGCAAATACAAAACTTGTCAACAATGTAATTAATAAAACAATTATTAAACTTTTAATTTTCATATCTGTTTCCTCTTAGTTTAATTATCTCTTATTCCATGGATATAAGTCTTCTGGATTATCAGGGACTTCTATTAAAATCTTTTCCTCGCTGCAGGATTCTACAATACCATCAGCACTTACAATCTTAAATCTGAACGTAAGTTCAGTATCTTTTTGTACTTCTGGTATTGTATACCATAAACCTGGAAGTTCCTTCTCTACCCCATTCATTTCGTATGTCCAGCTTCTTGTTACTGGTAAATCAGATTCAGGTCTTGATGGATTAACAATGCTATTAAGAACAACCTGTACTCCACTTCTATAGAGTTTTCGTCCATTATAGTAAATATCATCCCAACAAGGAGTTCTATCTAACTTAATTTCAGTTTTTACATTCGAATATGGTTTTACAACAATAAGAGGTAAATCTTCAACACTACTATCAATATTAACAGTAATTTCTTCTCCGGCAGTTCCTCTTCTCATATACAGGCAGAAGCCTTCTGGATGTACAGCGTCCTGTATATGTGCATTTGAATCGACTAAAATCCATTTTTCATCAAGTACAACAGCCTTTGATGTATACATATACATAACTGCATTCTTCTTGATAAACCAATCGATTACACGATTACCTTCTACATGCATATCTTTTCCATTCCATAAGATATAATCACCGTTCAGTAAATACTCTGGAATTGCATTAAAGTATGCTTTCTGCCAGAAATCAGGATATACTTCAGACCAGTCTTTGAAATCATACTTCAAATACATACTACCGTAATTAAATGGATATCCAATATTCTGTGCTTTTCCATTTAATTCTGGAAGTGCAATTACACTGTTAGCATATGAATTTTTGTTTACATTTAATGTAGACTTTCTGATTCCGCTAGTCTTTCCACTTACATCAAATGCTTCCCACTCAAATGTATTCTTTCCTTCTTTCAAAATAACAACAGGCTGAGTATAAACGATTCGTTCGTTTCCATTGATTGAATATTCTATTCTATCAATTCCCGATCCACTATCTTCTGCATTAAGATATACAACACAAATTCCATTTGCATATCTTACATTAATACCTGTTGTAGGTTCATATTTATCAATCATAATATTGAAACTATGAACATCTTCTTTATTTCCTGCATAGTCTACTGCATACCATGAAATTGGATGGATTCCTTCATCACTTATTGTTATAGGTGATGAATATGTTGATTCATTACAAACAATTTCAGAAAGACCTGATAAGTCATCTGAAGCTGATAATGAAATTTCAACTCCTTCAGAAATCCATTCATTTACAAGACTATGGTTTGAAATTTCATACTGGCTTACAGGTTTTACAGTATCAACTTTTACAGAAACAGTATCTGTTTCACCTCTGAAGTTTTTACTATCTACACCATAAGCACTGATTACAGAATAACCATCGTTCAATAGTTTTTCACACTCGTATTCTGTCCATTGCTGCTCATCATATGAAACCTGAATTGATTCAACATATGTTTCAGCATCTTCTGAAATAACAGAAACTTTTGGAGTAACATTATACCAGCCATTATTTCCATTAGGTTTTTCAGGCTCTACAATAACAGATGTTACAGGAGCAGTAGCATTTGGAATACCATTAAACTTTATCAATTCTCCATTTAATGTTGCCGCATAAATATTTTCACCATACAAAGCAAGAGAATTATATAAACCAGACTTATTCCAGATCATCTTACCGTTATATCTATTAAGAACTTTTATTTCATTAGTTTTCAAAACAACTACTTTTTCATGCGCAATTGCAAAGTTCTTAACATCTGATTCTGTCCAGATAAGCTTAAGTGATGTTCTAACATATTCACTTAATAAACTATCAATCTGAACAAAAATTCCATCCTCTGAGATACCTGTTAGAACAATACTATCTTCAGTAATTTCTTTCTTAATATAATTAATTATATTAAGTTCAGAATCTACGGAATAAATACCATTCTTTGTTACAACTACGAAGCCTTCTGAATCAGCTGAAACCTTCATGATTGTATTTTCAAATTCGATAGAACCTTTATTTCCATATCGACAAGTCATTATATTATTATGGATTTCATATAATACATTTCCAACCCAGATACAATTGTTCAAATTGATATCATTCAAAACATTAATTTCGACAACTAATCCATCTGTTGAATTAAGCATTATATAGCCATTCTTTTCTTCTGTAATAATGATATTTTCAGAAGTTGTAAAATTAATAACACCTGTTCTTTGCCAGAATACGGTTCCATACTTTTTGTCTAATGCATACAAGATATTTGCTTTAGACAAGAGAAGAATATTATCTGAAGTTGCCTGAATCTTTAATACATCTTCATCAAGTTTCCAATTAAACTTACCATTATCAGCATAAGCTTTAATCAAACTTGAATTGAATGTTAATACATTCTGATCAGAAACAATCAAATCTGCATTTTCATTCTTTGTTTCAATATTCCATTCAATAGAATCTGTAGATGGCATTTCTGATGTTGTACTTCTTGTAAATCCGCTGTTCTTTGCTGTCGTTGCCCAAGAATCATCGATAATTGTAAACTCAATATTCATTTCGGCAATCTGTCCTTCTGAATCTACAGCATGAATTGTTATAGATTTTTCACACTGCTCATAAGGAGTTCCAGAAATAACACCATTTGAACTAAGTTTGAGACCAGATGGTAAACTTCCTTTTGCAATTGAATAGTCCACAACTCCTATAGAATTATTAGCATAAAGCTGAGCCTTATAAGGAACTCCAACTTTACCTTTATAAAGTTCACTTATATCAATTTCCATACTATCACCGATAGAAACTGTGATAGTTTTTGACGAAGTATATGAACCTGCATTTCCAATAACAGCAAGGTTCCATTTTCCATTTAATGCATCTTTATCGCCAGTAATTACAAGATTTGTCATTCCATTTGGAACAACTTTATTATTTGTTAATTCTGCTTTAAATGGAGCAGATGGATCGATATTAATCTCTAATTCAACTTTCTTTGCATATCCATTGATGTAAAGAGGAATTGTTTTACTAATATTTCTTTCAAGAGTAATATCAGACTCATTACATTTAATTGTAAATCCTCTTTCATGAATATTTAATCTTGTTGCATTTGAATGAATATCATCTTTAACTATATAAAGGATTCCACTTTCCATCTTATTTGTTACAGTAAATGTTATCGAAGTCGAAGTCCATTCATCTGTACTAACCTCATTCTTATTAAACATGAGGTGACCAGACTCTCCAAATCCATATCCATAAATAGTTACTTTATCACCAACAAATGCAGAATATGGAGCAATCTGAGAAATATATGGAACCTGAACTTTGTCAGCCTCTAATACTGTAAGAGGTATTGATAAGTCATGGCCATTATTTCCATTCAAAATGATATTATATTCGCCAGCTTCAATTTCTTTTGACGAAGAGATTGAAATATTTGAAATTGTATCTAAAGGCAATTCTGGAATTTCTACATTAATTCCTGCAGGGGTATTAACAGCTTCCATAGATACAAAACCTGTATAACCATCTAAGGCTTCAACATTAACTGGTACAACTGCAGTTTCTCCAGCTTTAATAATAACTGAATCAACTAATGCATAAGCAGTCCAGTCAGGATAAACTACATTTACTTTATAAACAAGTTCATTTCCATTTGGATTGATCACCTTAAGTTCTTTTTCACCTCTTGAATAGCAAGCTGGAATATTAAGGCACTGCTGATTAATTGATAACGCTTCTGATGAATCTACAGAAATCTCATTTCCATCAAAATAGTATCTTGAACCATCAACAAAACCTTCACCATATATGAAGAGTTTAGATGCCATTGAACCATCCAAAGTCTCTGGCTCTATTGAAGAAATCTTTAATTCTGGATAATCAACTACCAGTTCAATAGTAAATTCAGAAATTAAATCTTTATTTCCTTCGTTTACGATTGCTGCCTTAATAGTATATTCTCCAATTGGACAATTTTCTGCAATTGTTACTGTTACCGGTAAATCAATTTCATTAGATTGAATCTTTATAAAGTCTCCAATCTTAATATTGAAATATGTATTATCAGCATCCTCTGTATTATTAATTTCAGAAATTCTTCCGCGTAAATAATCCTGAATAGAACCTGTTTCAGAGTAATTATTAATATTCAATTTTATTACATCTGATGCAATTGCACCAATTGATGTCTTAATATTTATATTCTTATTAAGAACGACAGGTTCATTTATATTAGTTTTTTCAGAGTTCACAATTATGTGTACTGGCTCTGTATATTCACTTACAAGACCATTTTCTCCATAAGCACAAACACTTACATACAAATCTGCAGCTGGTTTAAGATTTGAGATTCTATATGATTTAATATTTCCTACATTAATCTCATTTGTTTCACCATTTTCTACAACTTTAAGTTTGTATCCAAGCGTTCTATTTCCGTTTGTATTTTCCCAAACTGTAAGAATAGATAGATAATCCTGCAATGAAGCTTCAGAAAGCTGCTCTCGCTCTGCAACAAGGAAGTTTGCTGGAGGCAAAAGTTTAAGTTTTGAACGATCGATAAGATATGTCTTGTCAGAATATGTTGCCGGTGATAATTCACCAGTAGAACTTTCTCCCTTTACTGCAAGATAGTATTCACCATCAAAAATATTTTCTGTAGAAATATATTCTTCATAGTTACCATTACTATCTGTTGTTATAGTTGCAAGTTCAAACAATGCTGCATCTTTTGATTCTGCTGCATAAACATGAACTTTAGAATTAGCTCTATTAGATTTTCCTTTTACCAAAAGCTTATCTTCAGCTTTCTTTTTGTTCCAAGAAGGTTCTGTAATTGTAACAAAATTCTCAGTTTCTACTGTAAGAAGATCAATAGAATAAGTATCTTCATCAATATTATCTGCTTTAACTTCCCACTCACCTGCTTCAGGGTTATTGATAATAAATGTTACACAGTTTTCAAAATAGTTTGTTTCTACATCCTTATCATTAGTTGAATATGTTTTTCCACTTGGTGATACAGCATAGAATTCTGGATTACCTTCTGCATAACTACATACAAAGATAATTCTATCAAGACCACTTTCTTTTTCAGTTACTTCAACTTTCTGACGAGTTACATTATTGAATAGATTTACATTTCCACGAGTAACCGCATCCTTATTTGAAACAACTATTTGATTTTTGTCTAATGTAATTCCTGGATTAGATTTTCCATTTACTACAAAAGTATGAGTTTTTTCATCTTCAAATGAATCATCATATTCATAATCAATGTTATTTAAATTTATATTTCCTAAGACATTATAAGCTTTGTCTGTAATTCTGAAATCATTAACTGCATTCAAGTTTCCAACATTCTTGAAATAGTTCTCATTTGATACAGATCCCTTTGGTGTTACTAAGGTATAAGATGAAACATTTCCAAATTTAATATTACCCTTTCCACTTACAAAGATACCAAAACTACCAAATCCTAAGAAACTTGAATAAGCTTTAAATCCATTGCCTGCCGAACCAAAATATCCAAATTCAGCACCTATTTTTGCAAGCCATATATCAGATGTTGGAATATTGATATAGAAACGCTTCCATAAAATCTTGAATGAAGTACTGAATAAAGCTCCTTTTTGCAATCCAAACTGACAAGAACCTCTACCAGAGAATTTTACACCATTTTGATCAAATACATAGAATTCTATATTTCCTTTAACAACTTTCAAAGTGAAAGCTAAACCTGTATAGAATCCGTATCTACTTAAGCCGGCATCTGCCTGAGCACTAAGGTCGAACTTTCCTTTCAAAACAAATACCTGACCAGAGAATGCAAAAGCCAAATTCTTTACATCGATCCATGTATCTGGTTTCATTTGTAATAATTGTCCATTAGAATTTATATCTGTCATTGTAAGACCTAACTGAATTCTAATTCCATCATTACCAAATAAATAGCGCATAGATGCTGGCACTTCGTTTGGTTCACCATAAGCAAGTCCACCACGAATACCAGAGAGCTGCAAGCCTGTATTTCCAAGAGGGATTCCTCCGGTCTTTGCTTCAAAACTGAAGAACGCACGTTTTAAACCAATTGGATAAGTTTTTGAAATATTTGTGAAACTAACAGAGGCAAACATTGTACCACAGTTAGCTAAAGATAAACCGCCTTCTCCTGTAATTTCATATTGTGAGCCATTAAGTGTGAAATCAACATAAAGACCTTCAAAGCCTACACCATCGCTAATCTTGAAATCAGGAAGTCTAAAGGCTCCTCCCTTGAAACACAATCCATTAGATGCACTAATTGAAACTCCATTTAAGCCAATTGAGGCTGATTTAAGAGCTTCAGGCATCTTCATTCCAACTTTATCAAATGCGATTTCACATTTCTTGAAATCTAACTGAGGATTATCAAATGTTAATTTAAATCCTACAATATCAATTTCAATAGATGGAACAATAAATGCACCTTCAAACTTTCCGTTTCTGAAAATTGCATTTTTGAGACCTAATGATTTTCCACCCATTGATCCGGCATTTGCTGGCAATGTAACTTTACATTCATCAAGTGCAATATAGAATCCGCCAGATGCAGTTGCATCTTTTACAAAATACAATTTCTTGATTGTACCATTAAATCCAGCAATATTAATTGATGTGTATTCAAGGCCTCCCTGAACATCAGTAATCTTGAAGTTCCAATTAAAGGCAAGATTTGTCAATGCGAAACTTGTTCCCTTCATTGGACCTTCATAATTCATAGTAGCAGTAGCAGCACAAGAGAATCCCGAATCAGAAATATTTAATTTCTTTAAGCTTACTTGTAAGCCATTGAGGATTGTGAAGTCTACTGAACCATTAAGGCCAACATTGAATTCTTTAATTCCTTTCTGTGTAGAGAATTTTAATGTATTAATTTTGAATTCAGTATTTTTCAGTTCATTTGGTAAACTTGCAGCAATAAGTTTAACGCTTCCACCAATACTGAAATCAAAATCATTATTATTATTTATTCCACTACTTATAATATCAATCTTAGGATTGTTTAATTGAACAGCGTTGAATAATACAATATTTGAGAGTTGGGCACCAACATCAAAATCTAATAATTCACCTTTTGAATTCATTCTCATTTTTCTAATGTTGATTTGTGCATTAGCTAAGCCCTGAGGTAATTTTGACTCACCTGGAAGAGTAAAACTACCATTTGAAACTGTAAATTCAATTGATTGTGTTGAAGTTGCTTCAAATACAAAATTAAAGGAATTTACTGTAAATGTATTAAAGAGAACTGTACCTGGTTTTACATCAAATGCTGCATAAGCGTATTCAAGACCATTTCCATTCAGTCTTAATGCAATATTTGACTTCAATCCACCTAATCCAGAAGGGAATTTCTTTTCATCCAATAAAACCTGACCAGCTAAATTGAACTTAGGAGCTTTGTCAACAAAGCCAATTCCAACATCTATTTTCGAAAGAATCAATCCGCCATAAGCATTGATAGGACCATCATTCTTATAAGCGGCATCAAATTCTACATTTCCATCAAAACTAATCTTAAATTTATTAATATTAATTTCAGAACCTTTTATGCCATCTGGCATTGATTCTGGCATAACAAGAGTACCGCCAAGAGATACATATCCTGAAGAACCTCCAGTCCATTCAACTTCTGCAAAGTTATCTTTAAATTTTACTCCACAAATTTCGAGTGGGAAATTCTTTCCATAAGCACTTAATGCTTTAATCGAATGAGAAGCACCATCATATGTAAACTCTTTAATTCCAATTTCTGCATTCTGCATTCCCTCAGGAGCCTGATCTGTAAAGTACAAACCACCACCTATTGAAATATAGAGTGAAGAATTTGTTTCTTTTTCTACTTTTATATGACCATTTCTTAATTCAAGAATTGTAATATCATCATGAATTCTACCATTAAGATTTTCTGCAGAAATTCTTATTTCCTGAATTCCATCTTTTGGACCAAACATTACAAAAGCTTCTGTTGTACAGTTACGTAAGAATTCTGGATAGCTTGAATCAAAAGTAGCTGTTCCTCCAAAACCAAAACTCCAGTCGCTCTTTACCTGCAATGTTTTAAGAGTCAGGTTGATTCCTGATACAGAAAAAGGAATATCTGTTTTTGCTTTTATAGAATCAAAAACAAAATGTTGAGAAAGTAAATCGTAACGAACATCAGTGATTTCTACTTCCTGAACTTTGAAAGCTTGAGGGAAAATTAATCCACATTTTTCAAACACAAGTTCAAATTTTCCATTATCTGCTTCAACTCCAATTTCTGAGAAAGTAAGAGTCCAATCATTTGTGATAGGAACAGCATGATCACCTTTTGCTTTTATATCTAATCTATAAACTGTAGCATCATAATTAATATAGAAATCATTCACAGCAATACACATTCCAGCTAATGTACCTGGAAGAGTATCTGGTAAGTATGTATATCCCTTGAAATAAATTCCATCTTCTTTCAATGCAAAATTTTCTATGCAGTAAGTCATTCCTAAGAATTTAAAAGGTGTAACAGAAGATCCATTTACAAGAACATGACCTTCATTTGTAATCTGCAAGCCGCGCATTGAAATTACAAAAGGTTCAGGATTTGTGACAGATATATCAAAAGTTTCTACGAATAAACCTTTTGAACCAATTGTGATATTCTTAAATTTAAATTCCACAGAACCTAGTGGGAAAGACTTCTCTTCTGTTACGGTTTTTACATAGAAATTTCCATCTTGCTCAAGATAAACTGTATCAAAAACAATAGGATTATTATTAAATGGACTTGGCAAAATTACCTTGGCACGGACATTTAATCCATCTGATGTAAATCGTGTAACCTGAATCTCACCAGCCTGACTCAAGAAAGTCGTTGGAATCTTTTGTTCTAGAACAGAAGAATTAATCAATTCAAAATCTCTATTATATTTTAATTCTCCTAATTCAATTTCAGCATCATTAAATCGTACTTTATTTTCTTTAATTGTAATTGCCTGATAATCGTATGTTACACCTCTACCTGTTATCTGCCAGCCAGCATATTCATAGGTAATAGTTTCATTTTCACTTTCTGCAGTAACAATAAAATCAGGTGATAATTGGATTTCATTATTTTCAAAATGACTATTTGATTTTAAAGTCTCATTTGAAAGAGAACCATTAATTAAAATTCCATCGTCATTTAATAATGCAGAATCTGTTGTAATAATATATTCATTCGCAGATGTAAAAGTTATAGACTGTTCTTCAGCATATTCTCCATCAATTGTCATATCTGCTTTAATATCAACATTTGTAAAATGTAATGGAACTTCAACATCTGTATAAATTGTATTTGAAAAATTCTTTACACGAAGAACATATTCATTATTTTTTTGTGTAAATTCAGCATCATAAATATTATAGAAATACTGATTTTTTACAAAAATATTTTCATTCTCATTCTCTGAATTAATTGAGATTCCACTTTCAATGATGTCATTTGAGAAAATCTTGAAATCCTTAAAACCTAGAATAAGGAAATCATTATCGTTTGTATTTACAATGAATCCATCTGCTATAAGTGAATTACCAATTCTAAGAGATTCATTTGTTATAATATAATTCCAGCCATCAACTTTATAAGTAATATCTGAATTAATAATCTTTCCACAATCGATGACATCAGTAAAATTAATAATAAGATTATTAAAGTTTACGGAATTTATTTTTTCTTCGTTTATAACAAAGAACTGTTTACTTAAATTGATTGAACCAGATTTTATTATTATTTTAGCTCCATCAAAAACAACATTATCAGCAGTTATTTCATATGAACCATATGTAAATTTTCTAGAAACATAATCTTCTACAAAACATCCTTCATCTGCAACTGCATTTAAATAAGCATTTTCAAAAGTCCAGTATATAGCCTGGTTATCGTCTTTTACAGGAACTGTTATTGTTGCATATAAACCATCTTCTTTGAAAATCAGATTGCTATAGGTACTTTCGTTATGATATTTTCGTGTAACATCTTTTGTAAAATCACCTGTTACAGCACATTCTGAAAGTGCATATGTACAATCTGGATTAAGATTTAAGTTATTAAATGCAAATTTATCATCATAAATAGTAACAAAACCTTCGTTAATAATTACTCTATCAGATTTAAAACTTATTGATTTAGCTTCAATTGAATAGCCGTAAAGATTTATTCCTATATCATTTAAAGAAACATTTTTATAATCGAATCCATCTTTTGCGATAATCAGTTTTGCAAGATATCCTAAATTCACATGAGCAGCATTATCAGAAATAAGATTGCCGTACTGATCAATGTAAATTGAATTAATATCTACAGAAACAGAATCATCTGAAATTGTATCAACCTTGTTTCCATCTGAATCATAAACTGTAATAGAAAGATTTGAATTATTAACAGTTCCGTTTGATTCATCAATTACAAAATTATGCAATTCAAATAAATATTCTTGATTATTTATTGTTATTTTAGCTTGAGCTGAAAGAATTTTTACAAAACTATTAACAATTTCAGCATCAAGAACTTTATACTCTATCTCATTTAAATCTAAATACAAATTGTTACAATCTACATCTGCACTAAAGTTATTAAGTTTCGCATAATTGTTTGCATTATACAAAAGAATTATATTCTGATCAGAATCTTCCAGTTTTTTATAAAGTTTAAATTTATTTGATTTTGTAGACAGGTTTCCACCGATATTTTTAATTCCATTGCTAAATGCTAATGAGGTAACTCCATTTATTACAAAATCAGTAGATTCCTCTTTTATAACAACAGGATTAGCAATTTCAGAATTAGTATTTGTTGAAAGATTCAACATAGGTACAAAACCTGCAGTAGCACAATACTTATCTTCTGAATTGAATAAAAAGTCTTTTGTGGCTGAATTCTTATTCGATACTATACTTTGAGAATAAGTAATATTATTGAAAACCAATCCATTTTGCTTTGTATAACCGATAGTCTCGCAGTAGAAAACTTCATTTGAAAAATTAACCTTATAGTTTCCTTCTACTTTTTTGCTATAGGCTTCTACAATTTCATTTGCTGCAAATTCAGAGTTATCTACAGAAACAAGCTGAGTATTAACTAAATCACCTGAAATTTCATCTTTGTATTCAATAGAAATTGGTAAAAGTAAATCACCTGTAAAATTACTGTATGATTTATCCAATGGAGAAAAATCTGCTTTTCCGTTAAACTTAAAGTTGTTGTATTCACTTTCAAATGGCAGTGTTAATGTTAAGGTTTTAATTTCATTAAAGTTTTCACCTTCAGCAATTACTGTATTATCCAGTTTGTTTCCAACATTATCATAACAAGAAACTGTAATTAAATAAGACTTTTCCTTTTCAAAACCTAAATCAAGAGAAATACTATTTTTATTTTTGTTATATGATTGTATTTCTGAATCAGAAATAGAATAATAAACTATATTATCAGAGTTTTCATTTGATAATTCTGTAAAAGTGAATTCAATTCTATTCACACCAGATCCATTATCATCTGTGAATTTACCCCAATTAATTTTTATTTCATTATCTTTTGTTATTTCTGCAGTTATAGGATTTCCATTATAAACAGGTGCAAGAGTATCAATCTTTACTGCCGCAGAAATTCTATCATTATCAGTATTTCCTGCAATATTTCCTGCAAAGTCTGTAAATCTCATTTCTACTTTACAAGAACCTGGTAATTCAACTGGAATAAATGATTTTGAAGTATCCTCAATTGTGATAAATTCAATACTTTCTTTATCTGTACAATCACTTGGAATAATTCTATATTCGTATTTTTGTACACCAGTTTTTTCTTTAGGATTTAAAGCATCTCGTTTTTCAACCCAATGAATTTCCGAATATGTTGATCCATACCAAGTATTACTGTCAATCTGAGGTCTTAAATAAACAATATAATTTTCAGGAGGAGTTGTATCAACTCTAAAAATATATTCTGTTGAATTACTTGTAACACCATTTTTTCCTATGGTTTTTACAGAAAGAGAATAAAACTCATCTTCTTCATTATCATCAAGATTATCAAAAGAAATATTAGCACTGTTATTAGTTTCAATCAGAATATTATTTATTTCTGTTGTATCACCATAAACAGTGTATGTGTTACCATTTATATTGAACTTATATAATGAATAAACAATTCCCTTTATGCCATATTTACTATTTTTTGATGTATATATATCAAAACTTGCATCTTTATAACTAGCTGCATCTTCTTTTGTTGTAGCAAATTTGTGTGTTGCAGTTGCTCGATTAAAAATAGGAGCATTCGGAATTATATTATCATTAAGTAATCCATAAATTACAGGTTCACTTTCATTTCCAGCTTCATCAATTGCTATAACTAAAATATAGTTTTTGTCCTGTAAGAAGCCTTCTGTTGAGAATTTATTAGTATTCTCAACTACATAATTATTCGATTCTTCTCCCTGATAAACCTGCCATTTAAACTTAAGAATTGATTCACTATTTAAATTACCATATTTGTCATCAGCTGAAATATCCAAATTAACAATGGCCTTAAATTTACCATTTGCAAAAGATTGAATAATTAATTCATTTTCATTTAATTTAACCCCAGCAGATGAATAATTTATATTGTTAATAACAGGCTTTGTTCTATCAATTTTTATTTTTGACTTTGTAACTTCTGATTCATTACCGGCATAGTCTACTGATTTAAAATATACAAATTTATTGCATTCTTCTGTTATTGTAACTGAACCAGCCTTATTCCAATTTTTATTATCAAAACTGTATAAATAGTGTGAGATACCGGATGCATTATCAGTTGCACTTGCAGCAACAGTTACAGATGCTGCATTTGTCCAAGCCTCTTTACATGAATTAGTTAAAACAGGGGATTTAGGTTTTGTTCTATCAATCATTATTTTTGATGAAGAAACATCTGATTCATTACCAGCCTTATCTACTGATTTAAAATATACAGTTTTATTACATTCTTCTGTTACAGTAACTGAACCAGCCTTATTCCAGTTTTTATTATCAAAACTGTACAAATAATGTGATATACCAGAATGTGAATCTTCTGATTTAGCACTTACAGTAACTGAATTTGCATTAGTCCAAGAACTGTTACAACTATTTGTAATTACCGGAGTTGTTGGTTTAGTTTTATCAACCTTTAATGTAATCTTTTCTGATTTTGCTTCATTGCCGGCTTTATCTGAAACATAAAGGTAAATCTCATGGATTCCTGTGGTTAAATCAAAAACTTTCTCAAAGCTCTGACTTAGAGAAATTGAAGTTTTTGTGCCATTATCAATACTGTATTTCCATGATGAGTAGTCATATCCGTAATTATCACTTGCACTTGCAGTAACTTCTACAGAAGAGTTTGTCCAGTCTTTAGTATAACTGTTTACAGTAATTACAGGAACTGCTGTATCAACTGTAAATGAAATTTTTGGACTACGTCCTTCATTGCCAACCTTATCTATTGCTGTAAAATAAAAATTGCTATATTCTCCAGGTTGATTTAATGTTACTACTCCATTACATGATTTTGGACCTTCCTCTTTATTATTATATGTATAGTAATAATAAATTTTATCTGGATTAGCATCACTTACAGAAGCTTGAATCGTAGCTACATTACATATCTGACCAGGTTTTTTACTAAATGTTACAACAGGATTTGTTTTATCAAAAGTAATTGTTATTTTCTGTTCTTTTTTGTTACGCAAATAATCAGATGCAGAATATATAACTTCATAATTACCATCAGTTGTTGTTGTACTTAACTCTGTTGAGTTTGTATTTTTATCAATACCAAGTGCACTACACTTAATTTTATATAAAGAAGAATCAATTCCAACACCAGTATCATTAGCTGTAAAACTAAATGTTTTATTGGATAAATTATAATACTGTTTTGACTGCGAAGTTATTTGTGGAGGAGTAGTATCTTTTATAAAACTGTAAGTAAAACTTGAAGATCCTTCACTGAAATTTACAACAACTTTATCTCCATTTTGGATTTGATAACCAGACGTGATAGACTGAGGACTACCATTAGACTTTGTAACAGTTGGACTACAACCACTTGTAGTTATTGTAAGATTTCCATTAAAATAAATAGTTCTATAATAAGTATTTCCATTCGAAGTAACATTGTGAAATTTCAATAAACCGTTACTTGCAGTTAATGTAACAGATGCTTTTTCGTTTTCTGAACCATTATCATATACACCAAGAAGCGTAATTGGATAAGATGAGAATGCAGTGTCATTTAAATTGTTAACAGATGTTAAGGAATCAGTATATTTTACTAAAGTAGGCCCTGATGAACCTCCTCCACCGCCTCCTCCAAAGTCTGCATAAGAATTAAATAAAATAACACATGAAAAAAATAAACCAATAATTAACTTTTTAAAATTCATATTAATTCATCCTTGAGATAATATTGATAATCTCAGCTTTCTTTATAAATGTATAAAACAATCCATTAATCGAACTGCTATTTTTTATTACATCCAATTCTTCATCATTATTTTCATACAATGGAATACTTTTTACATTACTTACTTTCGCTACATAATGAAAAAAACCATCCTTATGATTAATTTCAATATTTATTCCAAATTTTTTCTCATTGCTTCTTGAGATCTCAGACAGTTTTGGATTTATATATGGAGTAATATTTTTATAATCTTCTAAAAGATTCCAGGTATTATTCAAATATGCATATACTCCAATATCCTTCACAATCATTACTACCATATCATTAAAAAACTTATTCTTTTCTATATAAATAAATGGAGTAGTTTCATTACTACATATAACATTTTTTTCAAAACTTTGAAGATTTACATCTGTTACTATTGAATAAATATTTTCTTCATCTCTTGAAATAATATTTATTTTATTATCTATCTCAAATACATCACGAATATTTTCTGTATCCAAATCAAGAGAAATCTCTTTATAATCTATTCCATCTGTAAAAGAAAACTTTTTAAATGAAATACCATCTGAAAAATAACAAACAGGATTTTTTTCATCAAATAAATAATAATACTTTTCACTTTCTGTTATCTTTTCAATTCTCTCATTTTCACTGTTTAATACAAATGCATAAAGCTTGTTGTTTGAAACAAATACCCCATAATAAAAGCCATTAATATTCTTATTCTTAATGATTTTTATATCTTCAATTCTATATCCCGAAAAAAGATATTTATCAGTAATAGAATCAGAATTAGGATTTATAGTCTTAGATAATAAATTATCATTTATCGATAGATATACAATTATTTCTTCTGAATCAGAAATAGCAAAATCCATTAATGCTACATTATCTTCTTTAGAAAAAGGAATTACTTTTGAATAAAAATCAGTATAATCAGCACCTGACATAAATATAAAAATATTATCTTCTTCTATTTCAGTTTCAGACATTGTTCCAGTAAAACAAATAATTTCCCGTCCATATTTTTCTTTCTTAAAAAAAGGTGATGTTGCCTTAATAGTATCATTTTCTGAAAAGAAATTTATTTTTCCGCATTCTTCTTCATCGAAATGATTTTCAACATACATGTTTACTTCTGAATCATCGGTTTTGTATAAAACATAACACTTTCCATCAGAATTTTGAATTAATACTAAGTCCGAAACAGTTCTTTCATCTTGATACTCAGTAGAAAAAACATTCATAACAACAGAGATTAATCCAAGCAATAATAAAAACAGTCTCTTTTTCATTTCGCTTCACTTCCTTTTTTCATTATTATTTTATATATAAAACTTAATGCACAAACTATTATAGAAAATATCCCGACAAAATCTCCAAATACACCATAAAGAGTTCGCATAGGATTTTTTTGCATAGGAACTTTGACTGTCATTACACCACTAGTAAATGGCTCTAACATTTCAACAATCTTTCCTTTTTGATTTATATAAACAGTCTGCCCGGTTACAGAAGACCTTAGAAATGGCAATCTATTTTCCACAGCTCTGAATACTTCCATAGCTAAATGCTGTTTCTGACATACAAGACTCTTACTCCATAAATCACTTGAAATAGAAAGAATAAAACTCGGATGTTTTTTCATAAAACGACGTACATCATATCCAAATGATTCTTCAAAACATATTGGAGTACAAAATGAAATATCATTTAGAACAAAATTATTAATTTCTTTTCCAGAAGATAAACTGCATGAAAATTTTAAATATTTTTTTTCGTAATAATTTACAAAAGGCATTTTTTCAATAACAGGAACCAGATGTCTTTTTTTGTAAATTTCTATTTTTGCAGGAATTGTTTTTATTTTATTTTCTAAATAACAGGAAATGTTATAGGCTTTATAAACAAACCTATCATTACATGTACCAGCATATTCTAAACAAGTTGAACCAAAAACAAGAGGAATATCTATATCATGAAAGAATTGCAAATAGTCAAGAACATCCTCATACATATCTGAAGGAATGGAATCCTCATCATTTAATAATATTCTTGGACGAACGGCACCTTCTGGTAAAACAATTAAATCGATATTTTTATTTTTTTCTAATGTATCAGAAATCAGTTTTTTATATAAATCTAAAATTCCATTATTTTTATCATCATAATAAATTGAAGTATCAATATTATTTTGAACAAGACAAATTGTTTTCTCTGTATCTGTTTTTACAGGTTTTTCTAATTTTACAAAGCCATATATAATAAGTGCTGCTAAAACTGTAATATATCCAGTTAGACAAAATTTATATTTTTTTATGTATTCAATTTTTTTTCCGTTATGTATTAATAATGATAATATAAAGCAGGCCGGAAATACAAGAATAAAATTTAAACCGTGAACTCCAAACAAAGATGCACTTTGCAATATTACAGGATTATTCCACTGGCTATAGCCTATAACACCGTAATTTACACCAAAAAAGCCTATTGTTCTCAAATATTCAAAACTACACCAGATGAAACATTGTATAAAAAAACTATACTTTTCAAAAAGAACAAATGATTTCTTCAACAAGAAAAACACAATTCCATATAAAAGGCCTTCAAATATTGCAACTAACACCAAAGCAATTGTTCTATAATTTATAAGCCATAATGCATATAAAACGCAAACTATAATACCGTATAAAAAACCACAAATGAAACTATTTAAAACTGAACATTTATATGTAATGTACAGAATAGGAATTAACATTAACCATGCAAAAAATGGTATTCCATTAAGAACAAATGGATTAGGTTGAGAAAATATGAATAAAAATACGGACAACAGAAGACTAAAAAAGATTATAACAACTTCTGAAATCACTTTTTGCGATATAAATTTTTTATGCATAAATTTTTATCTATGGGATAATATAGGGTATGCAAATAAAAAACAAGTATAAAAACAAAAAATTATAACAAAAATCATCATCTTATTAAACATTTGTGGCAACCGTCATTAACCAATAAAATTTTAGTATTACAGTCATATTCAAATAACCACGGTTATTTTACACACCATTACTTTTATTCCTTTATACCCCTTTAAAACTTGCAAACTTCCGATTATAATAAGTTTATGACTTACCTAGCGAAAATTGGAGAACTTACTCTTAAAGGTTCTAATATTCAGGAATTTGAAAATCTTTTAAAACATAATGCAGCAAAATATCTGGAAGGCACTGGTGCAAAAATAGCGCTTCGTGCAGGACGTCTTTATATTGATTGCGAAGAAGATTCTGCTGAAAAAGTAGAATTTACACTTAATCATCTTATTGGAATTACCGGCTGGGCTAAGGCTGAAGTTTGCGAAAAGACTATTGAAGATATCAGTCGAGCTGTTTTTGAAATTGCTAAAAAGGAAGCAGAACGAGGGTGTAAAACTTTTAAGATTGATGCCCGACGCGCAGATAAAAGTTTTCCGATGAATTCTTATGAAATCTGTTGTGAAGCAGCAGGTGATGTTGAAGTGATTATGAAGGTTGATGTTCATCATCCTGATACAATTATTTATGTTGAAGTTCGAGAACGCTGTTTTGTTTATACAGATTCTAACACAGGCTGCCGCGGACTTCCTGTTGGCTGCAGCGGCAAGGGACTTTTGCTTTTAAGTGGAGGTCTGGATTCGCCAGTTGCGGGCTATCGTATGCTTCGCCGCGGTATGAAAATTGAATGCTGTTATTTCCATTCTTATCCATATACATCTGAAGAAGCCAAGCAGAAGGTTGTTACACTTGCACAGAAGCTTGCTTATTATGGAATCACAACTTATCTGAATGTTATTCCTTTTACAGATGTTCAGATGAAGATTAAGGAAAAAGCTCCGGTAGCGTGGTCTACTCTTATGCTCCGTGTCTGTATGATGAAGCTTGCTAATCGTCTTGCTCACCGCTGTAATGCTAAATGTATTATCACAGGTGAAAGTGTTGGTCAGGTTGCAAGTCAGACTATTGAAAACATGACAGTTACCGAGCATTTTGCTGAACTTCCACTTCTCCGCCCTCTCTGCGGTATGGATAAGGAAGAAATCATCAAAGATTCATATTTTATTGATACTTATGAGACTTCAATTCTTCCATATGAAGACTGCTGTGTATTGTTCAGTCCAAGACATCCTGTTTTAAGAGGTACTGCAGAACAGGCCGAAGAGATTTACAACTCACTTGAAGTTGATGAGTTGATTGAGAAGTCTTATAAGGAACGGGAAATAATTAAACTTACAGTGAACGGAGAGCCTGTTAAGAAAACAGATTAAAAGATGCTGAACCAAGTTCAGCATGACGATGAATTATGAAAGCAGCTGATAAACAACTAATTTATACACTTCTCAAAACTGCAGATGCTTATGAATGCGGATATACACGGGAGAAATTTGCCGGGGAGCCTGTATTTACAGATGATGCAGAAACTCCACAACAAGAAATGACTGTCGAGCCAATCCCGACAATGACAGATAGTTCTGCGAATGCAAATTCTGGTCTTACAATCGAAGAACTCAATGCAAAGATTCTTCGCTGTACACGTTGTGGACTTGCACGCACACGTAACAATGTTGTTCCTGGTATGGGTGTTCAGACTCCAGATGTTCTTGTAATTGGAGAAGGTCCTGGACATGACGAGGATATGCAGGGGCTGCCTTTCGTAGGAAAAGCCGGTATCTTGTTAGACCGAATGCTTGCTGCA
>JAEEGL013484701.1_pt1 | contig 28835 bp, 10 predicted proteins | sample 9134231 | NCBI WGS metagenome assembly JAEEGL01 (sample SAMN16246548, study PRJNA631951) | gut metagenome | biome: gut microbiome; feature: rumen; material: fiber-attached | host: Bos | place: Iran: Karaj | collected 2018-10 | reverse complement strand
TGTGAAGTCATATCCTACTCTTGTGTATCCGTTTTGTGTTAAGTTCTTTGCTACATCATAAGTCATTGCTAAGCTTGCTGTTGTTCCGGTAGCATCTTCTGCGTTCTTATCAAATGCAATCGTATATGTGCTTGCTGTCCAGTTTGCATATAAGTTAATTATATCTCCAGATACTGTAGTTAAATTATTTACACTTTGTCCATTTGTATAGCTTGTTCCTGTTCCATCTGCATTTCTTGTCCACTTATCGAATGTATAACCTGTTAGGTTAAATCCGATTGTTGTTAAATTTTGGCTCGTTCCATAAACCATAGCCAAATCTGACATGGTTCCTGTTGCATTTTCATTATTCTTATTAAATCTTATCTTATATGGATTTGCTTCCCACTTAGCATATAAGTTAACAATTCCATTTGGTGTTGTTGTCAAGTTGTTTACGCTTTGTCCATTTGTATATGTTGTACCAGTTCCATCAGCATTTGTTGTCCAGCCTACGAATGTATGGCCTGTTAAGCTAAATCCGTTTGCAGTTAAATTTGCAGCTGTTCCATAAACCATAGCCTTATCTGCCGTGGTTCCTGTTGCTGATTCATTATTCTTATTAAACTTAATTGTATAGTTATTTGCTGTCCATTTAGCATATAACGTTACTGTTCCATTATTAGTTGCAGTTAATTCTTTAACTGTAGCTTTGTCTGCATAATCTGTACCAGTTCCATTTGCCAATGAGTTCCAACCAGCAAATACATATCCTGCTCTTGTAAAGCCATTTGCAGTTAATGCTTTTTCTTCTGTATATCTAATTCCAGATATTCCTGCTGTAGTTCCAGTAGCATCAGCTGCATTCTTATCAAATGTAATAGAATATGTATTTTCAGTTACGCTTGATGTAAATGTTGTAGCTTCACTTATTGTAAATGATGTGTTGTTTGTTGCTGTGTCATTTACTTTTAATACTGGTGCTCTATATCCAGCCTCAGCTCCAGCAACTGCATATACAGTTGTTCCTGTATATACTTGTTTTCCTGTAGCTAAATCTGCTCCTGTAGAATTTCCAAGTTTTGTAATTAAGTTAGAACCTGTTTCTACATCTCTTGTAATTGTGTAGTAGTTTAATGTCGTGTTGCAAATTGGGTCTGATTCAGTAACTCCTACATCAATTCCAGAATCGATTAATACTGGTAAATCTGAAGCAGTATTATTTGTGATTGTTGTTCTTAAATCGTATGTTCCTTCTTCGATATCACTAAATGTTACTGTTGCTCCGCTCTTGTCTGCTGTGCTATATGCATATTTTAATGTTTCTCCTTGATATAGAGCTACATTAATTCCACTATTTGTCCAAGCTTCGCCATCTTTGTTAATTGCAATTACAATTGCTCTTGAAGTCCATTGAGCATATAGGTTAACTGTTGCGCCAGCAGTAGTTGTTAATGTACTTACTGTTGCTCTGTTAGCATAAGCTGTTCCGTTTCCATTAGCTTGAGTGTTCCAACCAGCGAATGCATATCCTACTCTTGTAAATGCATTGGCAGTTAAGCTTGTTGGTGTTCCATAAACCATATCTTGGTCTTCCATAGTTCCTGTACCACCATTAGCGTTAAATCTTACTTTGTAATTAATTCCGGTCCACTTAGCATATAAGTCTATTGTTTCTCCAGATACTGCTGTTAGATTATTTACTACTTCTTTGTTTTCATACGCAGCACCTGTGCCATCTGAATTTCTTGTCCACTCTGTAAATGTGTAACCTGTTCTTGTAAATCCATTTTGTGTTAATGCTTTTGATACTCCATATGTCATTGCCTCATTTGCCATTGTTCCTGTTGCATCTTCTGCATTCTTATGGAATGAAATTTCATATGTATGTGCACTCCACTTAGCATATAGAGTTACTGTTCCATTATTTGTTGCTGTTAGATTATTTACTGATACTGCATTTGCATATAATGTTCCAGTTCCTTCTGCATTTAGTGTCCATCCTACAAATGTGTATCCTGTTCTACTAAATCCGTTTGCTGTTAAGTTCTTTGCTATTCCATAAGTCATTGGTAGATTTGCCATTGTTCCGGTTGCATCTTCTGCATTCTTATTAAATACGATTGTGTATGTATTTGGTGTCCACTTAGCATATAGATTTACTATTCCATTTGCTGTTGCTGTTAAGTTGTTTACACTTTGTTCATTTGTATAGCTTGTGCCTGTTCCGTCAGCATTTGTTGTCCAGCCAGAGAATGTATGTCCTACTAAACTAAATCCGTTTGCTGTTAAATTTTTGCTCGTTCCATAAACCATAGCCAAATCTGACATGGTTCCTGTAGCGTTCTCATTATTCTTATTGAATTTAATTGTATAGTTATTTGCTGTCCACTTAGCGTATAAGTTTACTATTCCATTTGGTACAGTTGTTAAGTTATTTACGCTTTGTTCATTTGTATAACTTGTTCCTGTTCCGTCAGCATTTGTCGTCCAGCCAGAGAATGTATATCCTACCAAACTAAATCCGTTTGCTGTTAAATTTTTGCTTGTTCCATAAACCATAGCCAAATCTGACATGGTTCCTGTAGCACTTTCGTTATTCTTATTGAATTTAATTGTATAGTTATTTGCTGTCCACTTAGCATATAGAGTGATGTTGCTTGCAACACTTGAATACAAGTTACCTATACATAATCCGTTTTCATTTATATATCTTGTTCCATTTCCGTTTGCTTCTGTATAATATCCAGCAAATGTATGGCCAACCTTCGTAGGTATAGTTATAAATACACCATTGTCAGAACCGTTATACGTTCCGTCGTTAATTGGCAATGTCATCTCAGCATCTGAGAAATAATATGTTGGATGTCCATTTATTTGCTTTGTTGTATTGTAACGATAATAGAATTCTTGTGTTCCATTAGTGTCTGCCTCAGCACTATTAAGAGTTATCTTATATAGATTGTCTAATGTTGCCTCTTCTGTGCCTCCAACAGTGTTCTTTACTACACTGTATCCTACAGGAGTATCTGTAACATCTCCTACTATTGAATTTCCAGTAGAACCAGTAACAACACCATCATAGAACTTAACACTTCCACCAATTTCTGCATCAATACCCATTGTTCCACCTGTAATGGATGGTACTTCTGTACTTACAACTGGCACTTGTTCATTTGTTCCAATTATTAAAGTATTTGCTGTGCCATGTAATTTAATACCTTTTGATCCGCCGGTAATAGTTCCTCCTGTAACAATTATTGTTCCACCATTTTGACAACTAATACCAACACCTTGAGTAGAATTAATTGTTCCGCCTCTTACTTCAATTACGCCGGTTGTGCTATTCAATTGAAGTACAGCTCTATCTCTTGACTTTGTAATTGTTCCGCCGTTTATAATTACTCTTCCATTTGTGTTTATAACGGCAGGCGTATCATTGGATGTTCCTTGAATTGTTCCGCCATCAATTACTGTCAAACCACTTGTAGTAGAAACAACATTTCCAGAACTTGTTACTCTAAATGATCCACTAATTATTCTTAATCCTGGATTTGCTTCTGTATTTCTTAAACCACGATTTTGAATTCCTGCACTAGTAGCTTGTATTGTCATATTTTGAATTGTTACAGCACCTTGCTCTATATTTCTAACAGCTCTTTTTCCTGTAATTGTTCCACCGTTTAAATTACAAATTCCAGAATTTATAATAGCCAAACTATCTACCATTTCGTTTGTATTTGTTGTAGGATTAAATCTTATTGTAGATGTTCCTTCTTTTACAAAAGTTCCTGTATTTGTAACTACTGTATTGTAATCTCCAGATAAAGTTCCTTCACCTGTTATAGTTAAATTACCATTGTTTACGATTTCTGCTCCACTTAACGAAGTAACCTTTCCATTTAAGTCAAGGCTTAACGTCTTTCCTAATGGAACTGTAGCTGTCGTTGTTTCTGTTATTCCAACAAATGGCTTAATAGTTCTTCCACTAGTTGCTCCGGCAAAAGCTTCCTCTAATGTATCATAGTAATTTACTACCGTAGTTCCATCGAACTCGCCATAATTCTTAACTTCCCAATATGCATATAATGTTACATTTCCAATTACAGACACTCTATCATTAATAGTATATCCGGCATTATTTACGTATTGAGTGCCTTGTCCATTTTCTTCGGTGTAATATCCTTTAAATCCATATCCTACTTTTGAAGGCACATTAATTTTAACACCATTGTTTCCTTCATATAATACGCCATTATTGATAGGTGTAGTCAAAGCTGAATCCTCATAGAAGTGTGTTGGATGTCCGCCTATCACTTTCTTTGTATTGTATTGATAATAATACTCTAATGTGCCTGCAACGTCTGCATTTTCATTATTTAATGTAACTTTATAAGTGTTTGCTGTCCACTTAGCATAGATTGTTACAGTTTCATTATTAACAGTAGTTAAGTTGTTTACACTCTGTGTATCTGAATATGCTGTTCCTGTTCCATCAGCATTAGCTGTCCAGCCACTAAATGTATATCCAGGTCTTGTAAATGTATTTGCTGTTAAGTTCTTAGCAACTCCATATGTCATTGACAAGTTTGACATTGTTCCTGTTGCATCATCTGCATTCTTATTAAATGCTATATCATAATTATTTGCTGTCCAGTTAGCATATAGGTTTACAATTCCATTTGGTTCAGAAGTTAAATTGTTTACACTTTGCTCGTTTGAGTAACTTGTTCCTGTTCCATCTGCATTAGTTGTCCAACCTGCAAATGAATGTCCTGCTAAATCAAATCCATTTGCTGTTAAATTTTTGCTCGTTCCATAAACCATAGCCAAATCTGACATGGTTCCTGTTGCATTTTCATTATTCTTATTAAATCTAATTGTATATTCGATTCCTGTCCACTTAGCATATAATGTTACAGTTGCATTATTCTCTGCTGATAATTTACTTACTGTTGCCTTATCTGAATAACTTGTTCCTGTTCCGTCAGCTTTAGTATTCCAGCCTGCAAATACGTATCCAACTCTAGAGAATCCATTTTCTGTTAATGTCTTTTCTTCAGTGTATTTAATACCAGATATTCCAGCTGTAGTCCCTGTTGCATCAGAAGCATTCTTATTAAATGTAATATTATATGTATTTTCTGTAGCACTTGATTCGAAGCTCATTGCAGCGTTAATAGTAAATGATGTGTTTGTTGAAGCCACATTATTTACTTTTAGTACTGGATTTCTATATCCTGTCTCAGCTGCTGCGACAACACTTAACGTTGTTCCTTTAACAACTTGTTTTTCAGTTGCAACTTCAATTCCAGAAGTATTGTCTAACTTAGTATTTAGTGTAGAACCTGTATTTACTACTTTTGTTATTGTGTAATAATCGATTGCGGTATCTGCAAATGTTGTAACTTGTACACTTACTCCTGTATTTGCAATATTTGTCAATTCGCTAGCTGTCGTATTAGTTCTGCTTGCCCATACATTATATGTTCCTGGTTCAACATCAGTAAATGTTACATAGTTTAATCCGATTGTTGCTGTATTATATGCATGTTTTAATGTGTTTCCTTGATATAAAGCAACATTTATTCCGCTTTCAGACCATGCTTCTCCATCTTTATTTATTGTTACTTTTATACTTCTTAATCTCCATTGTGCATATAAGTTAACTACTCCATTTTCTGTAGTGGTTAGGTTGTTAACCTCTGCCTCATCTGCATAAGAAGTACCTGTTCCATTAGCTAATGTGTTCCAACCTGCAAAGAAGCTACCAGTCTTATTAAATGTATTCTTTGTTAAGTTCTTAGCTGTTCCATAAACCATAGCAAGATCTGCCATGTCTCCTGAACCACCGTTTGCGTTGAACTTGATTGTATAATCAATTCCAACCCATTGTGCATATATATTGAATATATCATTTTCTGTTGATGTTAAATTATTTACACTTTGTCCATTAGTATATGATGTTCCAGTTCCATCTTCTTTAGTGTTCCAGCCATTAAACTTATAGCCCACTTTGCTAAATGTATTGGCTGTTAAACTCTTAGCTGTTCCATATACCATAGCAAGATCTGTCATAGTTCCAGTTCCGCCATTAGCGTTAAATCTTACTTTATAATTTACTCCTTGCCATTGAGCATATAGAGTAACAATTCCGTTTGGAACGATAGTTAAGTTATTTACACTTTGCTTATCTGTGTATGATGTTCCACTTCCATTTGCTTCTGTATTCCAACCAGTGAACTTATATCCAGTTCTTGTAAATGTATTTTCTGTTAGATTTTGGCTTACTCCATAAACCATAGCCAAATCTGACATGGTTCCTGTTCCGTTGTTATTATTGAACTTAATTGTATAGTTGTTTCCTACCCAAGTAGCAAACAATGTCTTTGTTGTACTATCACTATTTACAGCAGGTGTAAATGTATATGATGTTCCTGCATCATGAGCTGTTCCTGTTGCAGAATCCTCTGCCCACTTACTGAATGTATAACCATCTCTTGTAATAGCATTAGCAAGAGTAGTTGTTAATCCAGAAATTGTCTCTCCATTATTTGTAAGTGAATCTGTTGCAGATATTCCTGTGTTATAGTATTGGGTTCCTGTAACATCAGCGATTGTTCCATTTCCACCATTAGTATTGTACTTGATTGTGATTTGTCTCTCATATACTGATCTTACATTTCCATTAATATCATATGTAGGTTTTACATGTGTTCCGATTGCTGATGGTGCAATACTAATTGTTCCTGTTGCTTCATCGCTACCATTTAGGAATCCTTTGAATGTCCAACCACTTATATCAATTGCTGCTGGAATTGTGATTTCTGTGAAGTTTGCATTATCTCTAGTATATGGATTCCAGTATTGCTTTTGTTCACTATATGCAGATGTAGGTTTAATTCCACCATGGAATCTAAATGATTTTTCACCTACAGCATATAAGCTCATATCTGATATTGTATTGTACTCGAATCTTGCTCCATCTTCATATTCTCTGTTAGTTCCAGAAATTGATGTTGTCCAACCAGAGAATGTCCAGCCATAGTCTGCATGACTGCTATTTGCTGCGTGATCTGCTGTGCTGTATGGGAACTTGCCACCTAGTTCACTAAATGTCTTTAATGTTGCATAACTTGCATAGTTTGCTCTAGATGTTCCTATTAATGTAGCGGCTCCATCAACTTCACCATTTCCTACATAATAGTTAATTACAAATTCTCTACCTTTCCATTGAGCATATAGATTTACAATTTCATTAGCTGTTGTTCCAAGGTTGCTTACAGTTTGCTTATCTGTATAAGCTGTTCCGCTTCCATCAGCTTTTGTATTCCAACCAGTGAATGAACAACCTTCTCTTGTAAATGTGTTTTCTGTTAGTTTTTGACTTACACCATAAACCATTAATAGCGTTTCCATTGTTCCAGTTCCGCCATTAGGATTAAATCTAATCTCATAGTTTATTGGAGACCATTGAGCAAATAATGTTACAACACCATTTTGCTCTGATGTTAAATCACTAACATTTTGTCCATTTGTATATGTTGTTCCAATTCCTGTGCTTTTTGTGTTCCAACCTGCGAATGTATATCCGCTTCTTGTATATGCATTAGCTGTAAGATTCTTAGATTGTCCATAAGTCATTGCAAGATTTGCCATCTCACCAGATGCATCTTCTGCATTCTTATCGAACTTGATTGCATATTGGTTTGCTGTCCATTGAGCATATAGGTTAAATGTTGCACCATTTGTTGCTGTTAAGTTGTTAACGTTTGCTTTATCAGCATATGCTGTTCCATTTCCATCTGCTTGAGTGTTCCAACCACCAAATGTATATCCATTACGTGTAAACTTGTTTGCATTTAGGTCATCTGCTAATCCATAAGTCATGCTTTGGTTAGCCATTGTACCTGTACCACCATTAGCATTAAACTTGATGCTATATGTATTTGGTTTCCAGTTTACATATAAGTCTACTGTCTTATCTCCAGTTGTTAGGTCAACTCCTGCAAATCCGTTTGCTTGATAATCAGTTTTAGCTTGGTCAAAAGACATTCCACTTCCATTTGCAGCTGTATTCCACTCTTGTCCTACTTGTGCAGTATATCCTGCTTTAGTAAACTTAATCCATTCTGGATTATTGTAATCATGAAGGCTTCCTGTTGTAGCATAAGTGTCTGCATTAACATCACCAACAGTTCCACCCATAACACCTCTAATAAATGCCTTGGTTCCAGTTGTTTTACCAGTCCAGAATCCGTTTTCATCTATTACAAAGTTTGCGTTTCCAGAATATTCTCCACCATTAGCATTATATCTAACATACAAAGCATTTCTTCTATAATATAGGTTAATTGTTGTAGTACCATCTGCTTTAATTCTAGTTGTTGTTATGTTTCCTGATGTAGGTCTTGTTGTATCACCTGTTATATACGCCATATCAAATGTATGACCAGAGATAGATTTAACAAGGTCTGTTACTTCTATATTATCTGCAATTGATGCTTGCTTTGTTTCAGTTTGCTCTAATGTATATAAGTTTTGTCCAAGATTATGTGTGTAGTAATTAATTGTATAATTTACATCATGACTATAATCCCATCTAGCATATAAAGTCTTGTTGTTATTCTTTGTAAATGTTGCGCCAGCTTCATAATCTGTGTTTGTTCCATCAGCCTCTTCCATGTATCCTAAGAATACATATCCTGCTCTTTCAGGACGTGCACTTGGAATCGTTAATGGCTCACCATAGTTCTTTGACATTGCTGCTGGCATTCCAGTTACGTCGTCTTCTGTGTTCTTGTTAAATGAAATAGTAAACACATCATGACACCAGAAATAACCTGGTCTTTCATTTCCAGTTATTGGGTCTTCTCTACCATCAATCCATGCATAATCCTTATTGATGTGATTTTCATCGTACTCTGTACCATTACCACCTTTAATATTTGTATCTCCTGTAAACATGTTTTCAGAAGATTCAACATTTGTAGTAACAAAGTCGTTAGATACATAAATCTTTTCTATATTTGTATCTCCAGCAAACATGCTATCCATGTTAGTTACATGTTCAGTATCAAAAGAACTCAAGTCTAATGTTTCTAGGCTTGTGCAGCCTTCAAACATTGAACTCATATCTGTTACTTTTTCAGTATCAAAGTTTCTTAAATCTAATGCTTCAATTTCTTTCATGCCAGCGAACATTTCTGACATGTCTTCAACATTTGATGTGTCAAGAGTTGAAATGTCGATTGTTTCTAGTGATTCTGTATGAGCAAACATACCGCTCATATCTGTAACACTACTTGTGTCAACACCTGTTAGAACGATTTCCTCTAATGATTTTGCTCCAGAGAACAAGTCGCTCATATCTGTAACATCACTAGTTGAAGCAATATGTAAATCTTGCATTACATTTATTGATTCTAGTTTTTCTAATTCACTAAACATAGATGACATGTCTGGATTTATCTTAATTTGTGAAGCTTCGCTCCAAAGTTTAACTTCTGTTCCTTCCATCCATGCATAGATTGGCATTGAGTCTCCAGTTGCAACGTTTACTGCATTTGTTGGTACATCGTCTATTGTAATTGTTCCTTCTTTCCAACTAATTGCTGTAATTACATTATCTGGGTCTGTTGCTGAAGGATTTTCTGCTCCTGCCAACTTCTTTATTGTTTCGTTGAATTCTTCACCTGGTAAATACATTGAGAAGTCTGACATCCACATTGCATATAATGTAACTGTACCGTTGTTTGTTGTAGTTAAGTTCTTAACTACTTCATTATTATTGTATGAAATACCAGTTCCATCTGCCTTTGTATTCCAACGCATAAATTCATATCCAGTTCTTGTAAATGAATTTGCTGGTAATGTTGTAGATACATCATATGTCATTGAAATATCTGACATGCTTCCTGTACCATTATTAGCATTGAATGTAATTGTATATGTATTTGGCTTCCAGTTTGCAAATATTGTTACTGTTTGATCGCCCTTTGTTAGGTCAGCTCCAGCAAATGTATTAGCAGAGTAATTTGACTTTGTTTGGCTATATGGTGTTCCTGTTCCATCTGCTTTCAAATTCCATGCAGATCCAGCAACTATATGGTAACCTCCTCTAACAGTATTTAAAGCACTTCTATTGTTATAGTTATGTAATCCGTTTGTATCAGAATAAGTATATGTGTCTGTATTAATTCCATTTACGTTTGAACCATATACACCACGAAGGAATTTAGTATTTCCATTATTTGCCCATAAGTTTCCAACCATTCCAGACCATGATGGACTATCTGCAGAAATTCTTCCTCCGTTTAAGTCATATTGTATATATAGATAATTTCTTCTATAGTATAGATTTACTACTGTAGTTCCATCTCTATTTATTTCAAAAGATTCTATAGCACCTGAAGTAGGAATTGTTGTATCTCCTGTTAAGTATGCAGAATCAAATGTATATCCAGGAATTGTGTTCTTATATGTTGCAGCATATAATGTGTCTCCTACAAATCCTGTATATGTATTTGTAGAATTTAATGTATATTCCATAGAATTCCAATTACGTGTATAGTGGTTAACTGTGAATTTCTGTGAAATTCCATCATCTCTATGATATAAAACTGCTCTATATCCTATTCTGTCATTTGGTGCACCGTTTGTTGGTATACTTGCCAAATTTGTTGCATCACTATCAAGCCCTCTATATATAACTTTTGAAGTTAAATATGGGCTTTGTGTATTTGTATTTGTTATAACTATTGCTTCATTATAGTCTAGTATTAAATCTGCTATATTTGATGCATTGATTTGTTCTTTAAATGATGGATTGCTTCCGTTTAAAAGTGCGCTTACATTTTCATTATCAGAAATTGTATTTAAGTATGATGCTGTATATTCCCAATTTCCACCAATTAAATCATATATACCTGTTTCATTTCCTGTAGTACTTGTTGAATCGCTGCCACCAGTTACAGCTGTTGTATCTAGAACAATATTGTTTCCATTTCTTCCATATGGGCTATTTGCAAGAATAAGTGCTGCTTCGTACTCACTGTTCTTCATTAAGTGAGTTCCATAATTTGTATACATATTTAATGCATTTTTGTATGCGTTAGATACGCTTATTCCTGTCCATGCGTTTCTTCCAGCTTTAGAAACTACTCTTGTGTTCTCAGTTGTATTTCCTGCGTTCTTTGTAAGAGTATTTCCGCCACCTAAAGCTACTCCAGTATCTTCTGCCCAGTTAACATCATCAGTTGACTTTTCAAGTGATAGTTCATATTTAGCTATCCAAATACCTCTTTGCTCTGTACTTGTACCACCATGAGATTCGTTTGCTGTAAATGCTCTTGCAACAGTAAATCCGTTTGGTAATGGATTGATCTTTCCATTTTGGTCAACCCACTCGTTTGTTCTATCTTTCAAGAATACGATTTCATATTTTGCATTATTTGTCTTTTGAGTTGTTTCAATTGTACATTCAGCATCTTCATAGTATGTAATCTTGTATGCGTATCTTGGAATCCATACCCACATACTTCCATCTGGAGTCATAGCATTTGCCCAAGATGAAGTTGTGTTATCTACGTTTCCTTCAGCGTCTGTATAAGAATACATTGATTTGTTGAAGTATGATGCTGTACTCATACCGCTTCCAGTATAGTAAACTGCACTCATGTTTTCATAAAGTTCTGGATCGTTTGGTACGCTCTTATTGAATGTCTCTTCGCCATCGATGTATATTACTTCTCTTGAATCGTTACCATATTCGTCTATTGCAACGATTACATTTCTTCCATCAAATAGTTTGAAATCATAAGCACCATTTTTTCTACCTATGATTGCACCATTTACCATTACAGCAGCTAAATGCTCATCAGATACTTCAACATGAACTTGTCTATCTGATACAACTGCGCTTAATCTTGGTAATGTATTATCTACAGTAATTTCGTTTGTTTGAACTACTTCGTTCATTGATGATGGATTATTTCCAGCTTTATCATAAATTAGGTTTTTGCTAATCTTAAAGCTTAGTGCTCCATCACTTGTAATGTTTTGCATTACACCAGCGAATTTAAAGCCATTTGAAATTTCTTCTTTTGTTAAGCTTGTTAATGAACCTAACGACTCAAATCCATTTACATAAATCTTAACATCGTCTTTTGTAATGTTTGCTACTTTACTATTTGTATCTGTTACTTTGAAGTATAAGTATGCACTATTTTGATTATGGTTACCAATCTTAGTTGCACTTAATTTAATTGTTCTGTTGATTGGTCCACTAATATTTCCAGCAGAGTCTCTTTCCCAAACATATATTGTCTTGTCTTCATCACCTTGAGACAATTCAAATATTGTTTTTCCTGCTTCGCCTCTTCTAACGTTACGCCAATCACTATCATCTGTTGGAACGTCATTAACGTTTTCTGAAATATAAATGCTTTCTACTTCGTTATTATTTACTGTTACTTCTATAACAACACTATTTGTTACTTCTGGAACTTCAATATCGTTATCAGAAACAACAGGTGCTTCCTTATCAATTGTAATATTATATGTTGTTATTTCAGATTTTAAATCTTTACCACCACTAATGTATGAATATGCTTCAACTTTGTGAGTTCCATTTTGTGATAATTCAATTGTTTCTGTGTAGTTTACCCATTCTCCTTCATCAACTCTATATTGGTAATCTACTTGAACTTGTTTTGCTTTTTCAACTTCTCCACCATAAACGTTTATGTAAATGACATCTCTTACAGTTCCACCTGATGCAATTTGCTTATGTCCATCATTACCAACTATCTTTGGAGCAGTTGGTGTTCCATAAATCATTAGTTTTGCAACATTTGATTTGCCTTCATTATGATTTGCATCTTCTTCTAAAACTGCTTGAACATAGTAAGTACCAATTTCACTTGGAGCTCCTTCTAGTTTTGAAGTTAATTGTGCATCTTCATAATAATTATATGTTACATAATTCTTTGCTTGTGTTTCGTTTCCATTTTTATAATTGTATACTCCTGTAATTGTTGCATCACCAATTGCTACTTGATTTCCAGTATACATTGATGTTCTGTCTTTTAAGTTAAGTCTTGGTGTAGCTTTTCTTATTTCGAAGTTAACACTTTGTTCTCCTGTATAACCATTTATACCAGTAACAACTACTGAACCCGTTCCAGCAGAAACATTGTTTCTATAAGATACAGAATACTCTTTTCCTTGTGTTAATACTGTACCATCTTTCAATCTGTAACTTACTAAAACTGGTTTTTGTTCTTGGCCATTGTATACAACTGCAGTTGGTTCTAATGTTCCTTCACCTGCGATGCTTCCAGAGTTAATACTAAATGTTACTTCTCTTTCTGAGAATAAGTTGTTTATTCCTTTTACGATTACAACAGCTGTATTATTTCCTGCAGAAATATTATTTCTATAGCTTACTTCGTAATCAACGCCTCTTTCTAATGTCTTACCATTGAATACTACTATTGTTCCAGGCTCAACTTCTTCTCCAGTGTATGGCATTGTAGAAGGTGACAATGTAATTGTCGTTACAAATTGAGAATCCGTAATTGAAGTTCTTAAAATTGCAAATTTTCCTTCTGTTGTTCCTTTGTAATTTCCTTTACCTGTAATTACGCATGTTGCAATGCCTGCATTGATATTGTTGCTATATGATACTGTATAATCTGTATTTTTAACAAGGGTATTTCCATTTACCTTAACAACAGGTTCAGATGTAACTTCTGTTCCAGAGTATTTTTTCTCTGCTGGATTCATTGTAATTGTTGCATCAGATAAATCTTTTGCTACTATTTCAAATTCGTTGTCATTGTTTTGGAATGAGTATGAATAATTGTTTGCTTTAAATGTTGCACTGTCTAATAATCTAAATGTTCCAAGTCCTGTAAATGAATATGTTCCAACATTATTTCCAGCTTCTCTATTTAATGTTCCTTCAGAGTTTGGAAATTCTCCAGCAACTAGATTTGAAACATTAGGAATATGTCTTGCTTCTGTCTCACCATATACTTTTACTTCACCGCTCTTAGGTGAAAGTGTTAATTGTCTCTTGGTGATAGTAAATGGTTTTTCAGCAGAAGTTAATGTGTAGTTTTGAGTATTTCCTCTTCCGCCTGTTACTCCATAAATCTTAGCTGTAGCTGTATAACTTCCAACATCTTTCTTGCTACCATCTACTCTAACAATAATTGTTTCTCCAGCAACACCAGAATTTACTGTTGCATTAGGTGCATATTTTTGACCATCATATACTTTTGTTGTTACTGAATCCCAGTTTGCTTGAACTTCTTTCTTGTTAATTGTGAAATTCTTGTAATATGTTCCTTCGTATTGTGAATTAAATTTAATAACAACTGTTGCTGTTCCAGCATCAGTATTGTTTAAGTAATTAACTGTGTAGTTAGAAGTAGCTACTGTTGTTGTTCCATCTTTTATAACTACTGTAGGAGTTTTAGCTGATCCGTCATAAGTAAATGATTCACTTGATAAAGTTATGTTAAGATTTACATTTCCAACTTTTACTATTGAATAATCACAATTCAAGTTTGAAACTTCATAGTTACTTAATCTTTCATTTCCACCTGTTACTCCAGTTAACGTAACAGTTGATGTGTAATTTCCAATTTCTGTATTTGTACTTCTTGTGAAGTTGATTTCTTCTCCAGCAATTCCAGTTGAAATTGCAGCAGTTGGTGCATGAGGCACACCATCATACTCGAATACTGTTTGAGAACCCCAAACAACACTTACTGCTTTTTTCTCAATTTTCCATGTTATGTTTTTAACAGTTGATGTTCCATCACTCCATGTATGATTTGCATCTGGCTTTACGTTTACAGTATAGCTTCCTGCATTTTTCTCACTTCTTGTTCCTGTGATTTCTAAACCATCAATTTCAGGAATTCCGTATTTTGTACTTCCATCATACTCCCAATCACTACCAGTAACATTGCTTAAAACTGCCTTTTCAATAGACCAGTTTATATTCTTTGTGCTATCTGTTCCATCAGTCCATTTATGGTTTAAATCAGGAGTAGCTGTTGCTACATAATTTCCTGCATCTTTTGCAGAATAAGTTCCGCCAAGTGTAATATATTTAGATGCTGTAATGCCGTTAATTGTTTCGCCCGTGTAAGTCCAAGTTGTGCTTTGAGGGATAGCAATCTCAGACCTTTCTATCGTGAAGATAAGCAAGATATCATTTTGAGTACCATCACTCCAAATGTATTTTGATTTATCTTTAAGAGAGACTGTAACATTTTGTGTGCCAGCATTTGTTCTAACTCTGTTTGATGCTGACATTATGCTTGCATTGTAGTTTGAAATAACAGCTTCTTGTTCAAGACCATTGTATGTGTACGTACCAACTATATAAGGGAGAGGTAATACAGTGTACGCCGTGTGATGACAAACATCACAAAGTCCATCGCCATTTGCATCAACATGATTCTCTGTCTCGAAGTGGGAGCTATCTCTTGAACAGATTTTCTGGTGTTGATATTCTGAGTAGTATACCCAATCACCATACAAGTGACCAAGTGCAGCAACGTTATGTGTCTGCGTTTGACCACATTCTGTACAAGTTAGATAATATGATCCAGCTTCTGTACATGTAGGTACAACTGTATATGTTCTTTCACTTCCCCATGTATGGTCGTGACTCGGAGAGCTTTCATATCCACACACTTTACAAGTCGTTTGTCCCGAGTTGTATTTGTGATCCCTCCATATTGAACTTCCAGGCTGTCCACAGTTTGAACATACATACAAGTAGCTCTTGTGCTGTGTTTCTGTTTGACCTCCTGTGTAAGTTTCCGTCACTTGTGTCCAACCTTCAACTCCGCATTGACTGCACCCATACGCTACTTGCGATAGTAGTGTAATCATCATGAAGATTGCTGTAATCAATATACAGTTTTTAAATCTTTTGCTCATGTTCGTCTCCCTCTCTTGCCTTAACGTAGGCGTTTAAAGCGTTACTAAACTACATCTAAATAATATAAATTACTATGAATTAATATATTCTTATTTAAATATATTGTCTACACGCAAAAAGTCTGCAAATGGCTATTTCAATACCATTTGCAGACTTCATCACCTTATAAGTATTTACGGAAGTACACTTTGATTTTTTTGTTACAGAAATATTTCACTGTTTATTAAGATTTGTTTTCATTTTGTTATCTTTTGTTACAGTATACATTAATATATAGGGGATTTTTTGATAAATCTCTCAAACATTTACGGAAGCTTTTATTTAACGATCGTATATTCCTCGAATAGAGGTCTCAATTTCAGATGCATTTTTTGATACTATAAATGTTACTCTACCTGCTTCTTGTTTTAGTGAAACGTTTTTATTTTGTCTAAACAAATCACCATACTTATCACCATACTTTTTCTTAAGTTCTTCTAGTCTAGAAATGAACTTAAGAAGTAGTCCGTCATACTCGTCAACATCATACGACACAAGGATTACAGCCTCTTGATACTCTTCATCACTTTCATCTATTATAGATACAACATCAACATCTGGGTACTCTTCTAATTCATATTCTTTTATGCTCTCATTTTTGTTTTTTGCCTTACTATTTTTAGAGAACAGATTTCCATTTTTAAGTTCGTCTATAATGATGTCTAACTTCTCTTTTTTAGAATCTGTCGAAACTTGTTGTTCCGTAGAATAATTTTCACTATTTTGAGTCCCAGCTTCTGAATTTTTACTCTCCTGTTTTGAACTTGTGTCTTGATTATTTAATATAAATATAACAATCAATGCTACTAATATGACAATTGTTACTATACTAACTATAAGTCTAATTGGATTCTTTACTTTCATTTACTATACATCCTTTCTTAGCATTCTCTCTCCCCTACTTCAAGAATGCTGTGACATCTTCAGATATTCTGCTTGCATTTTCTGTGGCAGCAACCAATGTTAAAACTCCTTGATTCACTTCTATTATTATGTTGTCTTCTTCAGCCAACTTCTTGTTTTCCTCTTTAAGCTTTGTAGCTCTGCTATTGGCTACTCCAAGTGCCCACATAAGCTCGCTACTATCTTTTAATTTAACACTAGCAATCTCTATATATGTTCCATTTTCATTATATATATAGCATTCTGTCACATGATCTTGTGAATCATATAGTGAACTAGCATTCTTTTGTTCTTTTAAAAGCGAAGTATCAAACATTTTAGAAAGATCTTCGTCATATTCTTCAAGGGTATGCTTTAAATTATAATATGTATCATATTCTTTTACATAGCTTTGGCTTCCTTTTGCAGCATCACCCTGCATTTTAGAAACATATTCTGTTGATTTATCGTCATTGTCTGCTATTTTTTCTTCTTTTTCACATGCTGAAAAACAAACTATTATAGATAATATAATTAATATAATACTTAAATTCTTTTTCATTCAAATTCCTCCTATGTATATTTCAATATTATTTTGTCATAAATTGCCTTTTTTGTCCACATATTACAGAAAAAGACCAAGTGAGCAAGCTCGCTTGGCCTTTATATTTTACTATTATAAGTCAACCAAAACGTTACTTATGTTTCCTGCTCCATCTTTAAAGTAAACATATACTGTTCTTGCTCCTTCAACGTCTTTTAGTGTCCATTCCTTATTCTCAGACGTATATGGTTGCCAATTAAAGATATCTAATGATGTATCTCCATTTTCATCTAATTCTTCCTGCGTTGGAATTGTATATGTCTTATCATTTAGTATTGCAATTTCAACGTCATCACTATTTACGCCAGCATCTAAAGTTATCTTTAGATGAATATCTTTTGTATTAGTATATGGATATTTTGGAGCTATAATTTCGACTTTTCCTCTTGAAGGCTCTGTATCAACCCTTCTTGAGTTATCAGCCCATGCAAAATTCTTTAATCTTTCATTTGTTTTATTAATTTTAGTTTCAAGTATTGCCGGATCTGAACCTGTATACTTGAATGCTAATGTTCCAATATTTCCAAGGCTATCTCTACCTATCTTGATTATGTCCATCTTGTTGCATGCATAGAATGCATTCTCACCAATTTCTGCTACTCTAGGTAAATTTAGTGATTTTATTTTTGAACAATTCTTAAACATTTCTTTACCAATTAGGCTTATGTCAAGATTTAGATTTGCAATTTGATCACAATTTTCAAAAGTTCCTCTATAATCATTTCTACTATTGTTGTCATTAGATATACCTAGTACTACGTCATTGGCGAACAATTTTTCTGGAACTTCTGTTATTTGCATTCCATAAAAAGTCCTATAATAGTTCGTTGCTAATGTGTTTTTATCAAATAGTTTTTCCGGAATAGAAGTAATTCCTACGCAATTATAAAACGTTTCTGAAAAACTAGCATTTTTAGTATTTTTTTCGAATAGTTTTTCTGAAATTCCTATTAAACTAGTACATCCACAGAAAGTTCCTGCAAATGATTGAGCATTAGTGCTATCTTTAAATAATGCTTCTGGAATATTTCCATCCAAACCTATACAGCCTTTAAATGCATTTTCATAGGTAAGTATTGAGCTACAGCCTTCAAATAAATCTGATGGAATAGTTCCAGTTAATAACTTACATCCATAAAATACATTTCTTGCACTTCTTACTTTTGAAAAATCTTTAAACATTCCACTAGGAAGTGTGATATTTAATTTTTCACAATTGTAAAACATATTTTCGACGCTTGTAAGATTTTCAAGTCCAGTCAAGCTTGGAAGTGGTCCTGTCAAATTTTTACATTGACTAAATCCCATTCTTTCTGCTCTAATATTTCCAAATTTAATGATTTTTACAAGCCACTTTGAAAATTCCCAATAATTTGAATACATGTTTGTAGCTGTTATTTCTGTTTCAGTGATTGGTCCAAAAGTATTACACATTCCCGCAATTCTAATTGTGAATTCTTGTTCGGCTTGATTTGTATAATTATGTATAGGAAATGCCTCGTCCGTATATTCGTCAAATGTTCCGTCTCCCCATGAAACCATATATTTGTTTGCACCGTTTCTTGGAATTGGAAGTCTAAGTTTTCCACTTTTTGGAACCTTACAAACAAATACAAACGAGTCATAATCTTTAATAGATATTTTTATTCCTTCAACAAATTGAAATTCATAATTACTTGCTAAGAAGTTTTCGTTACTAACTAGTGTAAGCGTTCCACGTGTAATTTCATATTGTCCTTCGGTTTCTCCGTCTTCCCTTGAAAGCTCGCCTGTAAATGAAGGAATTTCTGCATTTACATTATTTGAATATTCAAATTTTATTTCTGGGTCATCAACGCCAATCATTTTTTCTTGATTTGCTAATGGCTCAACAATTAAATTTCTTGTGGTTATTGTAAAATGAACTGTTTTTGTTCCTTTAAAATTTCCTTTACCAGTAATTATTACATCTGCAGTTCCTACATTTTTATTTTTGTCGTAACTAACAGAATAATCATTCGATGTTAATGTATATCCACCATCTTTACAAACAACCGTTGGTGTATGAGACGTTCCGTCATACATATAACTATTCTCGCCTAAGGTAACGTTTATACTTGAAATATCTTTTGCAACAATCTTATAGTCATGCGTTGTATTTGTTATGACATAGTTTTCTAATTTGGCTTCTCCACCAACTACCTTGATTGGAATTGCTGTTGCTGTATATTCGCCAACCTCTGTATGCTCTTGAACAGAAAATTGAATTGTTTCTCCTGTAACACCGGTTGTGCACGTTGGATGAAGTGATTGAGCAGTTCCATTATATGGAAGTTCAAATTCAGTTCCCCAGTATACTGATACTTCTTTTTTATCTATTCTCCATGCAATTTTTAAACTTCCTGTATTTCCATCCATCCATGAGTAATTAGCTGTAGGACTAATTAATGTATAATATGTTCCAGCATTTTTACCTTGGTATTGACCATTTCTTGTATATCCCACACCTTCAGCTACGCCTGTTTTTGTCGTTCCGTCATATGTAAAGTTTTGTGCTGTAGGAGCAGCTATTCCTTTTCTATTAATTGTAAATGTGTAAGTTTTGTCTGCATTGCCACCTGTAATCCATGCATATTTATTTTTGTTCTTAATTGATATTGTTACTATTTGAGAACCAGCATCTGTTCTTTTATTATTTACAACGTCCATAAGTGTTGTATTTAGTCCTATGAAAACAGCCGTTTGTTCCGTACCATTATATACATATGTACCACTGATAGTTGGAACTGCAAGCTTAACAAGCATCTCTTTTTCGCAGACATCACAGTATCCGACTTGAATCAGCATCAACATGTTCTTCTTTTGCTACTACAATCTCATTACATCTTGTGCAAACTTTCCAGTGATGATTATCATCATAAGACCATACGGTATTAACTAAATGTCCAAGCGCATCTTCTGATACACTTTGAGTACTACCACATCTTAAACAAGTTCTAACTCTAGTACCAGCTTTAGTACAATTTGCTTCATCAGTTATAACCCATTCTCCATAGTTATGTCCTAAAGCAGCAGGATAAATTCTTTTAATAAATCCACATGTCCTACATTCCTGAGAAGATACCCCGTTTTGAGTACATGTAGCAGCCCTAATAACTACTGCTGCCTTAAAAATATGATTTTCTTGTGTAAGAATCGTTCCACATTCTGTACAGATAGTACCATGTCTTTGATCATTTATTGAATAAACAACGCCGTCAGTAGCATGGCCTGGTCCAGCTGGACACGCCGCAAAACTTATAGTTTCCAAAATCATGAATATTAATATAAATAAACAAGTATAAAAATACTTAATTTTTGATTTTATTTTCAAAATAAAAACCTCCAGACAGTGGCACTATTTCAGCGTCTAATATCTCTATAATAGTATAGTTTAATTGTTTCTAGTGTTGTATGAATGTAATTAATTTTTAATAAAATCTTATAGATTGCTTAATAAAAATTGCCATTTTTTCTATTTTTTACCATTTTTTACTAGATTATTGTTGTTTTTACTCTTTTTTTATTTGAATTTTTAAACAAAAATGTGCCACAAGCGCTCATTTATCAACATTTCCTGAACATTTTTTTGATAAAATTTTAAGATTATTCGTAGCGGACAGCAGCGCTGTCCATGGCGAGAAATGCTCACCGCTACGAATCAACTACAAAAAACGCACAAAAAAAGCACCAAATCTGCATTTGGTGCTTTGGCGGAGACAGAGAGATTCGAACTCTCGCGCCGGTTACCCGACCTAACAGTTTAGCAAACTGCCCCCTTCGGCCTACTTGGGTATGTCTCCATAATCAGATAATAGATAAGAGTGAAAAGTGAAAAGTATACTATTATATGCCCTTCAATTTTCACTCTTGAAATGCTTAAATATTCAATTTTTACAATGTACCTCACATATCTTCGCAACTATCCATATTTTCTATGTACAATGATTGGCGGAGAGGGTGGGATATGCTCGAACTTTGTTCTCGCAGATTCCTTCGGAATGCGAACCCGAATCCAGTTCGCACTTCGTGCTCCTGTATTCTACCGTGGGTTCGAATGAATCTCACATATCTTCGCAACTATCCATATTTTCTATGTACAATGATTGGCGGAGAGGGTGGGATTCGAACCCACGGTACGGTCACCCGTACGCCAATTTTCAAGACTGGTGCCTTAAACCAACTCGACCACCTCTCCGTGTCATGCTCTATTAGTGTAACACCCTATTTGCCTATTGTCAATTGATTTTTGGGGATTTTTCTTCTCAATTATTCTCAGTTTATTGCGCTTTTTTCTTATTTTTCAATTGTTTAGATATTATTTCTGAAACCAGTAAAAATATAAATATTACTCCTAATATCCTTCGCGTAATTGCTAAAAATAAACGCCATTCCAAAACAAATTGTTTCTAGAATAATTCATGCTATTACTGGAACTATGTACTTTTTCATTTTTCCAGCCCCTTTATTTTAAGAACAATTCTAATGAACCTTTTCCTTTGCTAGCTTCAAAATGACCAATCGCGCCATTTATTAAGCTAAATGTTGGCTTAACATGTCCAATATCTGCTTCTAAAATAATTGGTATATCATTTCCTAGAAGTCTTATTATAGCTTCTTCATAGTTCATCACAAAATCGTTATCTTCAAATAAAACTCTTCCAAACACAAAACCTTTTGCTTCTTTAAACCATCCTGCATGTTTCATTTCAAAAAGTACATGATAAAGATCTCCAACTTTTAAAGCAAAATTATCAAAATACCAAATGATGCCATCATCTTTATATTTTTCTATGAAATCACTTACATAATCAAATTTTGTTCCAACTAAATATTTCAAACAATCAATACATCCGCCAATCACTCTACCCGTAATGTCTACATCTCCATTTGGAGTTTTCCATTCTACAGGAGTTGTAAGTATATATCCATTTAGTCCGTTATTCTTTATTTCTTCATATGATACTCTTTGATACATTGTAAAACTATCTTGTTTTTTTACTTGTCCTTTAATCATTTCAAGTGCATTTTGCAAATTGCTATAAAGTTTAGTCATTCCAAAACTTCCGGCATTAACTCCATACATTGTTGCTATGTCAAATTTTGTCGTTAAATAAAACAAAAGGAATGTTGGATCTGAATATCCAGCAATCCATTTTGCTTTATTATTTTTTATTATTTCATTTATTATATTTTCATCAATTAATGGTAGAAGTTCGATTAAAAAATCTCCACCACTTGCTGACAAAATAAAGTCTATATCATCATTATTTAGTAACTCATTTAGTTCTTTTGCACGCGTTTTTGCATCTGCTGATGGCAATTTTCCAGTCCTAACATTTTCTGTTTCAATCACGTTGTAGCCTTCGCTTTTTAAATGTTCAATCGATACGTCAAATCCCTCGTCTTCAGCATCAATTCCTCTACTAGGCGCGCATATCCCTATCGTATCTCCTGGTTTCAAAAATTTTGGATAAATCATTATAACTCTACTCCTAATTTTTCTAGTATACTTTCAAATTCATCTTGTGAGTAATAATCTATTATGATTTTTCCTTTACTTTTTGTTTGAGCGTTTAATGTAACCTTAGCTCCTAGTGCCTGTTTAAGTCTTTCTTCTATATCCTTTGTAATGATTTCAAACTTACCTTTTTGCTTAGACTTTGCCTTTGTTTTTTGGGCAGATTTATTTTCTTTTATATAGTTTTCAGCATCCCTAACACTAAGTTCTGAATTTATAATATCTAAAGCAAATTTATATTGCTTTGCAGGATTATCAATTGAAGCAATTGTTCTTGCATGTCCTTCAGAAATTTTGCCCATTTGAATCATTTCTTGAACACGCTCGTCTAGATTCAAAATTCTAAGCGTATTTGCAATACTACTTCTGCTTCTTCCTAGAGATTTTGAAACGTCTTCTTGAGTCATGTTGTGTTCGTCCATTAATTCCTTGATTGCCTTTGCAGTTTCTAAAGGATTTAAATTTTCTCTTTGTATGTTTTCAATTAAAGAGACTTCTCTGGTCTTTTTATCATCATAAGAACGTACAATCGCAGGTATAGTCTTAAGTCCAATCTTTTTTGAAGCTCTCCATCTACGTTCACCAGCAATTATTTGATAATAGTTATCTTTTTTAGTAACTATAATAGGCTGAATTATTCCGTTTTCTTTAATTGAATTAGCAAGCTCTTCGATTTTTTCATCATCAAAAGTCTTTCTTGGCTGATTAACATTTGGCTCAACATCATTTATTTTAAGCTCTATAACCGCATCCTTAGGATCACTAGATAATATATCAACATTAACGTTAGAAGGAAATAGCGCGTCAAGGCCTTTTCCAAGTCCACTTTTCATAGCTGGCATTATTGGTACCTCCATTAAAATAATTATTTATTATTTTTAATAACCTCTTTAGCTAAATTCATATAGGCGGTTGCTCCTTTAGAGCCTTTATCATAAAGTGCTATTGGTAATCCGTAGCTTGGAGCTTCACTTAATTTAACATTTCTAGGAATGATTGTTCTATAAACTTTGTTTTTAAAATACTTTTTAACTTCTTCAATTACTTGAATCGAAAGATTTGTCCTGGCATCAAACATAGTAAGTGCAACACCTTCTATTTCAAGGTTTTTATTAAAGTGTTTTTGAACCAAATCAATTGTGCTCATAAGTTGTCCAAGACCCTCTAATGCATAATATTCACATTGAATTGGAACCAGTACTGAATCTGCTGCAGTAAGAGCATTAAGAGTGACTAGACCAAGAGATGGCGGACAATCTATTAATATATAATCAAATTCGTTCTTGATTTTTTCGATTGCTTCTTTTAGTTTATATTCTCTTGAAGCTACAGATACAAGCTGAATTTCAGCTCCAGCAAGATTAATATTAGAAGCACAGACAAAAAGATTAGTCACCGAACTTTTTTGAATTGTTTCGTTGATTTCTACCCCATTTAGTATTACATCATACGTTGATTTTTCAACTTCCTTGCTTGCGCCCGCACCAGATGTAGCATTTCCTTGAGGATCAGCATCGATTAATAGTACATTTTTCTTTTGAAGAGCCAAACAAGCGCTTAAATTGACTGCGGTTGTAGTCTTCCCGACTCCACCTTTTTGATTTGCAATCGCAATTACTCTACCCAATTTCATCATTCCTTTTAAGCAGATTATATTCTGCTTAAAATTATACATTTTTGATATTTAAAAGTAAATAATGAATATAAGCAATGGCTATTTTAATGGTTTTTTTGATGGTGTTCCTGCTTTTCTAGGATAGATTTTACTAGTTTTTTCCACTTTTTTAACGATTATTATAGTTCTTTCTAGATTTTCGTCAGAAATTGTTAGATTTATAATCTTTTCAATCTTGGCTCCTAATATACTAATAGCTCCATTAGCTTGTTCAATTTCTTCTTTGCAATTTCCGCCTTTCATGGAAATAAAATATCCTCCAACTTTCACAAAAGGAATACAATATTCAGCTAAAGTTGATAAATTTGCAACCGCTCTAGAAATTGCAACATCATATTTTTCTCTATACGATTTATTATTTGCGATGTCTTCCGCACGACCATGAACAAGTGCAACATTTGATAGTTCTATTTTGTTACATACTTCTTCTAAGAACATTAATCGTTTATTTAGACTGTCTAGTAATGTAACACTTAAAGAATCGTTCATAATCTTTAATGGCACACCTGGAAAACCAGCACCTGTTCCTATGTCTATGATGCTGGCCTTATCTTTAATCAAGCTCAATACAGTAGAAGAATCCAGGAAATGTTTTATCCATATGTCTTTATCATCTGTTATTGCCGTTAAGTTGATTTTTGAATTCCATTCAAGTAATAATTCTTCATATTTTGAAAATTTGTCGTACTGTATTTTTGATAATTCTATATTATTCTTTTTTAATAATTCTTTTGCATTTTCAAAATTCATATTTTCACCTTATATTTTTATTTTGTTTCACGTGAAACATTTTTCTCTTTTTCATGTAAATAAATTAGTAAAACAGAAATGTCAGCTGGAGATATTCCAGAAATACGAGACGCTTGTCCTACAGATGATGGTTTAAATTTGTTTAGCTTTTGTCTTGCCTCAAGTCTAAGACCTGAAAGCGTTTCATAATCAATATCATCTGGTAATAGTTTCTTTTCTAATTGCTTAAACTTTTCAATTTCTTCCAATTGTAATTTTATATAACCTTCATATTTAATCTCAATATTTACTTCATCCTGTTCTTCTTGATTAAGTAAAGGCCTATCATCATCAATTTCTTTAAGCAAATCATAGTTTAATTCACTTCTTTTTATAAGTTCTGATAGTTTTATTCCATTTGAAATAGTAGAAGAATTATTAACTGATAGAAACTTATTAACTTTTTCTGTAGGTTTAATAGTTAAAGATTTCACTCTATCTATTTCTTTATCAATATTAGAATATTTTTTAAGAAACTTTTCATATCGAGATTTATTAATTAAGCCAATATCGTATCCTAGCGGAGTTAGCCTATAATCAGCATTATCTTGCCTTAAGATTAGTCTATATTCTGCTCTAGATGTCATCATTCTGTATGGTTCGTTTGTTCCTTTTGTAACTAAATCATCAATTAAAACTCCAATATATGCTTGGCTTCTATCAAGTATTAAAGGTTCTTTGTTATCAAGCTTTTGTGAAGCATTAATACCTGCTATTAACCCTTGAGCCGCAGCCTCTTCATACCCAGAAGAACCATTAACTTGTCCAGCAAAGAACAAACCGTCAATAACTTTGTGTTCTAGGCTACTTTTTAAGTCGGTAGAATCAATACAATCATATTCAATAGCATAGGCTGTTCTTGTAAATTCACACTTTTCAAGGCCTGGTACAGTTCTGTAAAGAGCTAGTTGAACATCTTCTGGAAGTGAACTAGACATGCCTTGAATATACATTTCTTCGGTATTTTCGCCCAATGGTTCAACAAAAATTTGATGTCTTTCCTTATCTTTAAATCTAACAACTTTATCTTCTATAGAAGGACAATATCTTGGTCCAACACCTACTATTTCACCACCATATAATGGAGATCTACTAAGGTTTTTCATGATAATATCATGTGTTACAGAGTTTGTATAAGTTAAATAACATGGCTTTTGAATATCTATCTTTGCTTTTTTATCACTATTCTCAAATGAAAATAATTCTATGTTGTCATCACCATTTTGAATTTCCATTTTTGAAAAATCTATAGTTCTTCTATTAATTCTAGCAGGTGTTCCTGTTTTAAATCTTCTAGTTTGAATTCCAATTTTGTTTAACGCTGAAGTCAAAAACATGGCTGGAAATACGCCATCAGGGCCACTTTCATAACTTTCTTCGCCAATAAATATTTTACCTTTTAGATATGTTCCGGTAGCAATAATTAGACATTTACAAGAATACTTTGCACCAATTCTTGTAACAACTCCACATACTTTATTATCTTCTATAATAATATCCGTAATTTCAGCTTGCTTTAAATCTAAGTTTTCTTGCAATTCCAAAGTATGCTTCATTTCTTCTTGATATTTTCTTCTGTCTGCTTGTGCACGCAATGAATATACTGCTGGACCTTTTGACTTATTAAGCATTTTAAGTTGAATATAGCTTTTATCTATATTCTTACCCATTTCTCCACCTAAAGCATCTATTTCTTTTACAAGATGTCCTTTGGACGTTCCCCCAATATGTGGATTACATGGCATATTAGCTACAGTATCCATGTTTATAGTAAACAATATTGTTTTTTTACCAAGTCTAGCCGCTGCTAAAGCCGCTTCGCATCCAGCATGTCCGGCTCCAATTACAGCAATATCATATTCTCCAGCATCGTATTCCATGTCTTTATCCTTTCTAAATGTTTCACGTGAAACATTTTTATTTTCCTAAACAAAACTTTTTAAATATACCATTAATTACTTCTTCAGAAACACTTTCACCCGTCAATTCACATAATTGCTTAATAGCGTTTTGAATATCAATTGATATCATATCTAGTGGTACATCATTTATGCTATTTTTGACATTTATAAGTGCCTCTAAAGCCTTATCTATTATTAATTTATGTCTTTCATTTGTAATAATATTCTCATCGTTTAATTCAATTGTGTTTAAATCGAATAATTCTGTAAGTCTATTTTTTAATTCTTCGATTCCATCGTTTTCTTTAGTAGAAATTGTCAAAATTTCATCATTTTTAATCGTGCCAACATTGACTAATCTATCTAATGTAAATGTCTCCAAATCAGCTTTATTAGCCACAATTATCCTCTTTTTATCTTTAGTATAATCTATTATTTCTTGATCTTCAGAGTTTAAGTCTTTAGATAAATCCAATAATAGAATTACAACATCTACATTATCTATACTTTCAAAACTCTTATCTACACCTATTTTTTCAATATCATCCGTTGTGCTTCTAATACCTGCTGTATCAACAAAATTAAAACAAATTCCATTAATAATTATAGTTTCTTCAATAGTGTCTCTAGTAGTACCTGGAATATCTGAAACAATAGCTCTATTTTTATCAAGTAATGTGTTAAGTAATGATGACTTTCCAACGTTAGGTTTGCCGACAATAGCAACATTTACACCGTTTTTTATTATATTTCCATCATAAAAAGAATCAGATAATTTTGCTAATCTCTTAATTGCGCTATTAGTCACTTCAGCTACCTTATTTTTGCTAATTTCTTCTATGTCATATTCTGGATAATCTATATTTGCTTCTAAATCAACTAAAACATCAAATAAACTATTTTTAATATTCTTTATTTCGGCACCTAACTTTCCTTCTAATTGATTTACAGAAATTTTATTTTGTTTAGTTGACTTACTATTTATTATGTCAATAACTGATTCGGCTTGTGTTAAATCCATCTTTCCATTCATGAAGGCACGCTTTGTAAACTCACCAGGCTCAGCCATTTGAGCACCATTTTTAAGTACTAATTCTAGTATTCTTCTTAGTACAATAATTCCTCCATGAGAATTAATTTCAACTGTATCTTCACCAGTATATGAATGTGGAGATTTAAAATATGAAACTAATACTTCATCTACAATTTCATTATTATCATAAACTCTTCCAAATACAATTTCATGATCTTTAATAGTCTTTTTGCTTTTAAAAATCTTATTAACGATATTTAATGATTCATCGCCTGAAATTCTTACAATTCCAATACCACCATATCCTAGTGCTGTAGAAATTGCAGCTATTGTTTCCATATTTTCACCTCCAAAAGCGTAATTTACATAATTATATCACAAAATGCTTTTTTAACAAGAAAAAAGTCCAAAATAAGCCCATATAAGC
>JAEEGL013531213.1_pt1 | contig 28837 bp, 20 predicted proteins | sample 9134231 | NCBI WGS metagenome assembly JAEEGL01 (sample SAMN16246548, study PRJNA631951) | gut metagenome | biome: gut microbiome; feature: rumen; material: fiber-attached | host: Bos | place: Iran: Karaj | collected 2018-10 | reverse complement strand
GATGAATATTACATTTGAAGCTCCTGACAAGATCAATGGTCTGATGACCATCACATTGGAGTCGGCTGACTATCAGCCTGAGGTCGAGAAGACCCTGAAAGACTATCGTAAGCGCGCCAACATTCCTGGATTCCGTCCTGGTCAAGCCCCGATGGGTATGATCAAGCGCCAGTTCGGCACCAGCGTCAAAGTAGACGTGGTGAACAAGATGTTGGGCGAGAAGTTGTACGATTATGTTCGTGAGAACAAAATCCAGATGTTGGGCGAGCCCCTTCCAAGCGAGCAGCAGGAAGCTCTCGACTTCGAGAGTGACAAGCCCCTGACCTTTAAGTTCGACATTGCCGTAGCTCCTGAGTTTGAGGCAAAGCTGAGCGGTAAGGATAAGATTGACTTCTACAATATCACCATCGACGACAAGATGATTAATCAGCAGGTGGAGATGTACCAGAGCCGTGCCGGTCAGTACGAGAAGGTTGAGCAGTTTGATGCTGAGCAGCGTGACATGCTGAAGGGTGACTTGCGCGAGGTAAATGGCAGCATTGAGGTTGCTGATGCCGTGCTGATGCCCCAGTATATGAAGGTGGAAGACCAGAAGAAACTGTTCGACGGCTGTAAGCTGGGTGACGTCATCACCTGGAATCCCCGCAAGGCTTATCCTGAGAGCGACATCGAGGTTAGCAGTCTGCTGAAGATTCAGAAGGAAGATGTGAAAGACCACGAAGGTGACTTCACCTATCAGATTACTGAAATCAGCCGTTTCGTGAAGGCTGAGGTGAATCAGGCACTGTTCGACCAGACCTTCGGCGAGGGTGCTGTGAAGAGCGAGAAGGAGTTCCGTCAGAAGATTGCCGACCAGATCAGTCAGCAGTTCAAGGCCGACAGCGACTATAAGTTCTTGCAGGACGTCCGTGCCCATATGGAGAAGAAGGTTGGCAAGTTGGCATTCCCCGAGGCTATCCTGAAGCGTGTGATGATTCAGAACAATAAAGACCGCAAGGATGCTCAGGAGTACGTGGAGAAAAACTTCGAGCTGAGCATCAAGGAGTTAGGCTGGCACCTCATCAAGGAGCAGCTCGTCGCCGCTCAGGGTATCAAGGTCGAGGAAGACGACCTGAAGCAGGTTGCCAAGGAGGCCGCCCGTGCACAGTTTGCCCAGTACGGTATGAGCAATGTTCCCGACGAGTATCTTGAGAACTATGCTCAGGAGATGTTGAAGAAGCGTGAGAATGTTGACGGCCTCGTTGACCGTGCCGTTGACGTGAAGCTGACCGCCGCCCTGAAGGGTGTGGTGAAACTCGACGAAAAAGACATCGCTTTTGAAGATTTCCAGAAGCTGTTGCAGGAAAAGTAAAAAGTTGGTGATTGGCAGTTGGCTAATGGCCAAAAGCTAACAGCTAACAGCCAATTATAATTATTTAACCAAAAAAAAGAGCCGGAATGCTTTGCGTTCCGACTTTTTTTTGTAATTTTGTATCTACTTTTCGCGAAAAAGGCAGGTAGACCCCTGCTTTTTGTCATAAATAAGGAAAAAAATGAAAGAAAATATGAACAACGATTTTAGAAAATATGCTACCAAGCATCTCGGAATTAATGGTCTCGTGCTCGACGAAGTGATGAGTGCACAGGCACAGTATCTGAACCCCTATATTCTGGAGGAGCGTCAGCTGAACGTCACCCAGATGGATGTCTTCTCGCGACTGATGATGGACCGCATCATCTTCCTCGGAACACAGATTGACGACTACACTGCCAACACGCTACAGGCTCAGTTGCTGTATCTGGACTCGGTAGACTCGGGCAAGGACATCTCCATCTACCTGAACTCCCCTGGCGGCAGTGTGACAGCCGGTCTCGGCATCTACGACACCATGCAGTTCATCTCCAGTGACGTGGCTACTATCTGTACCGGTATGGCTGCCTCGATGGCTGCCGTCCTGCTCGTGGCAGGAACAGAGGGCAAGCGTTCGGCACTGCCCCACAGCCGTGTGATGATTCACCAGCCTTTAGGCGGTGTTCAGGGTCAGGCCAGCGATATCGAGATTGAAGCCAAGGAGATTATGAAGTTCAAGAAGGAACTCTACACCATCATCTCCGAGCATTCACACACGCCGTATGACAAGGTGTGGAACGACTCTGACCGCAACTACTGGATGACTGCCGAAGAGGCCAAGGAATATGGTATGATTGATCAAGTGCTGAAGAAGAAGTAATGGCAAAGAAATGTAATTTCTGTGGACGTAGCGACCGTGAGGTGAAACTCCTGATTACAGGTGTCGATGGGGCAATCTGTGAGGATTGTGCCATTCAGGCCTATCAGGTGGCTACTGCCAACGGCTATGGACCTGATGCCAAGAAGAATGCCAATAATGGCAAGAAGCTGAATGTGCCCAAGCCCAAGGAAATCAAGGCCTATCTGGATCAGTATATCATCGGTCAGGATGAAGCCAAGAGATATCTCTCTGTTGCCGTCTACAACCACTATAAGCGTTTGCAGCAACCCGACAGTGACCAAGGCGTGGAAATCGAGAAGTCGAACGTCATCATGGTGGGTTCGACGGGTACTGGCAAGACCCTGTTGGCGCGAACCATTGCCAAACTGCTGGACGTGCCGTTTACCATTGTCGATGCCACTGTGTTTACGGAGGCCGGTTATGTCGGCGAGGATGTAGAGAGCATTCTGACCCGTCTTTTGCAGGTTGCCGACTATAATGTAGAGGCTACACAGCGCGGTATTGTCTTCATCGACGAGATTGACAAGATAGCCCGTAAGACGGACAATCCCTCTATTACCCGTGACGTCAGCGGTGAGGGTGTGCAGCAGGGACTGTTGAAACTGTTGGAAGGAACCACCGTCAATGTTCCCCCCAAGGGTGGCCGCAAGCATCCGGATCAGGAGTATATCGGCGTAGACACCCGTAATATCCTGTTTATCTGCGGTGGTGCTTTCGACGGTATTGAGCGCAAGATAGCCCAGCGCATGAATACTCATACAGTAGGCTATAACTCCGTACAGAATGTGAGAAAAATAGATAAGGAAAACCTGATGCAGTATATTGTGCCGCAGGATTTGAAGTCGTTCGGACTGATTCCTGAGATTATCGGTCGCCTGCCTGTGCTGACTTATCTGAATCCGCTGGACCGCGACGCCTTGACGAAGATACTGACGGAGCCCAAGAACTCCATCGTGAAGCAGTATGAGAAACTGTTTGAGATGGACGGTATCAAACTCACGTTCACTCCAGAGGCCTTGAATCTCATCGTCGACAAGGCTGTGGAGTATAAATTAGGTGCTCGCGGACTACGCTCCATAGTGGAGAATATCATGATGGAGGCGATGTTCGAAGTACCTTCAAAACGAGTGAAATCCTTTGACGTGACGAAAGAGTATGCCCAGGAGCAACTCGACAAGTCGCATCTACAATAACACCAATAAAGTCTATGGCAAAGAAGAAACAAAATCTGACAGAAGCGCTGAAGAAGTATTTTGGCTTCGACACCTTCAAGGGTGATCAGGAAGCTATCGTACAAAATGTGTTGGACGGCAAGGACACCTTTGTGTTGATGCCGACAGGTGGCGGTAAGTCACTCTGCTATCAATTGCCCTCCCTGTTGATGGAGGGAACGGCTATCGTCATCTCTCCCCTGATTGCCCTGATGAAAAATCAGGTGGATGTCATCAGTTCGATGAGTGACGAAGGGACGGCTCATTACCTGAACTCGTCGCTGAACAAATCGGCCATCGATCAAGTGAAAGCCGATATCCTGGAGGGTAAGACGAAGTTGCTCTATGTAGCTCCCGAGTCGCTGACCAAGGACGAGAATGTGGAATTTCTCAAGCAGGCGAAGATCTCGTTCTACGCCATTGATGAGGCTCACTGTATCTCGGAATGGGGCCACGACTTCCGCCCCGAGTATCGCCGTATCCGTCCGATTATCAATGAGATAGGCAATGCACCTATCATTGCCCTGACAGCAACGGCTACGGACAAGGTGCGTACGGATATCAAGAAGAACCTGGGTATTCTCGATGCCACCGAATTCAAGAGCTCGTTCAATCGTCCGAACCTTTATTACGAGGTACGACCGAAGACACAGGATGTCGATAAGGACATCATCAAGTTCATCAAGCAGCATCCGGGCAAGAGCGGCATCATCTACTGTCTGTCGCGCAAGAAAGTTGAGGAACTGGCAGAAATTCTGAAAGCCAACGACATCAAGGCAGCAGCCTATCATGCCGGACTGGAGTCGGCACTCCGTTCGCAGACGCAGGACGATTTCCTGATGGAGGAGATTGACGTCATTGTGGCTACTATCGCCTTCGGCATGGGTATCGACAAACCCGACGTGCGATTTGTCATCCATTACGACATTCCCAAGTCGTTGGAAGGATACTATCAGGAGACTGGGCGCGCCGGTCGTGACGGCGGTGAGGGAATGTGTATCACGTTCTATGCCCAGAAGGACCTGCAGAAACTCGATAAGTTTATGGAGGGCAAGCCTGTTGCCGAGCAGGACATCGGTCGTCAGTTGCTGGCCGAGACTGCTGCCTATGCCGAGACAAGCATCTGCCGCAGGAAAATGCTGCTGCATTACTTTGGAGAAGAGTATAAGCAGGACAACTGCCACAATTGCGACAACTGTCTGCACCCCAAGACCAAGCAGGAAGCCAAAGACTTGCTGGTATTGGTGTTGACGACCATTCATGCCCTGAAGGAGAATTTCCGCTCAGATTATATCGTCGATTTTGTCATTGGCAAAGAGACCGAAGAGATTCTTGCCCATAAGCACCAGAACCATGATTTGTTTGGTGCCGGTGAGGATATGGAACACAAATTGGTGAATCCCGTCATCCGTCAGGCGCTGATTTCCGGCTATTTGAAGAAGGATGTCGAGAACTACGGACTCCTGAAGCTGACTTCGGCAGGAAAGAAATTCCTGAAGAATCCCGTGTCGTTCATGATTGTCGAGGACAATGATTTCAATGAGGACTACGATTCGCCGTCAGAGCATGAGGGAAGCATCAGTGCCCTCGACCAGACGCTGAGCGCCATGCTGAAAGACCTGCGAAAGAAGGTAAGCCGCAAGATGGAACGTCCTCCATACGTCATCTTCCAGGACGTGTCGATAGAGCAGATGGCCACCGACTATCCTGTCACTTTGGAAGAATTGAAGAATATTCAAGGTGTTGGCGAAGGCAAGGTTCGTCAGCCATACGCCAAGGAATTTGTCGACCTCATTAAGCGTTATTGTGAGGAAAACGAGATAGAACGTCAGGCCGATATGCGAGTACGCACGGTAGCCAAGAAGTCTATTCTGAAAGTAAAGATCATCCAGGCCATTGACCGTCAGATAGACCTTGACGATATTGCCACTGCGCAGGGTTTGGAGTTTGGAGAGCTGTTAGACGAGGTGGAGGCTATCGTTTATAGTGGTACGAAGCTGAACATCGACTATTTCCTCGATGAAGTGATGGACGAAGACCATGTGGATGACATCTACGACTACTTTGCCGACAGTGAGAGTGACTCGTTGGAGGACGCCATCAACGAACTGGGTGGCGAATGTACGGAAGAAGAAATCCGACTGGTGCGCATCAAGTTTATCAGCGATATGGCGAACTAAGGGAATTAAAAGTTAAGAGTTAAGAATTAAAAATTATATAGATATGGCATCATTTATTGACGACAAGATTGTGATGGACGGTTTGACTTTCGACGACGTCCTATTGATTCCGGCTTATTCGGAAGTGCTGCCCAAGATGGTAGAGTTAAAAACCCATTTCTCGCGTAACATCGAGCTGAACGTGCCTTTTGTGACGGCAGCAATGGATACGGTTACCGAGAGTCAGATGGCTATTGCCATTGCCCGTGAGGGAGGTATCGGCGTGATTCATAAGAATATGTCGATAGAAAACCAGGCCCGTGAGGTGGCTATCGTAAAGCGTGCAGAGAACGGTATGATCTATGACCCTATCACTATTCCTCTGGGCAGTACGGTTGCTCAGGCACTCGATATTATGGCCGAGTATCATATCGGTGGTATTCCTGTGGTTGATGACGGAAAGCATCTGGTGGGCATTGTCACCAACCGTGACCTGCGCTTCGAGCGTCGCTTGGATCGTCCCGTTGAGGAGATTATGTCGAAGGATCACCTTGTGACCACTCATCAGCAGACCGACTTGACAGCTGCTGCACAGATTCTGCAGGAGAACAAGATTGAAAAGCTCCCTGTTGTAGACAAGGACAACCGTTTAATCGGTCTGATTACCTATAAGGATATTACCAAGGCCAAGGATAAGCCCATGGCCTGCAAGGATGAGAAGGGTCGTCTGCGTGTGGCTGCCGGTGTCGGTGTGACAACAGATACCCTGGATCGTATGCAGGCTTTGGTTAACGCCGGTGTTGACGCTATCGTTATTGATACGGCTCACGGACATTCTAAGGGCGTTGTCGACAAACTTCGCGAGGCTAAATTGTCGTTCCCCAATATTGACATTGTGGTAGGTAATATTGCTACTGGCGAAGCTGCCAAGATGCTGGTGGATAATGGTGCTGATGCCGTGAAGGTAGGTATTGGCCCGGGTAGTATCTGTACTACACGTGTCGTTGCTGGTGTGGGTGTTCCCCAACTGAGTGCAGTATATGATGTTTACAGCGCACTGAAAGGTACTGGTATTCCTCTTATTGCCGATGGCGGCTTGCGCTATTCCGGCGATATTGTCAAGGCGATTGCCGCTGGCGGTAGCTGTGTGATGGTTGGTTCGTTGGTGGCAGGTACAGAGGAAAGTCCTGGCGATACCATTATCTACAACGGCCGTAAGTTCAAGAGCTATCGTGGCATGGGTTCACTGGAGGCTATGGAGCACGGTTCCAAGGACCGCTATTTCCAGGCAGACACGAAGGATGTCAAGAAACTCGTTCCAGAGGGCATTGCAGGTCGTGTGCCTTACAAGGGAACGGTACAGGAAGTCATCTATCAGATGGTAGGTGGTCTGCGTTCAGGTACGGGCTATTGTGGTGCTGCGACCATCGTGAAGCTGCATGAGGCGAAGTTCACGCGTATCACCAATGCTGGTGTCAATGAGAGTCATCCGCACGACATCACGATTACCAGTGAGGCTCCTAACTATTCAAGGCCCAACGACTGATTATAATCACGAATTTAACGAATTACACAAATAAAACAGATGAAACTGAAATTGATACTAATCGGTTGCCTCATGAGTGTAGCCGCCCTGGCACAGCAGAGCGACCCCATCGTCATGACGGTGGCTGGTGTGGACGTACCCCGTTCGGAGTTTGAGTATTCTTACAACAAGAACAATACCGACGGAGTCATTGACAAGAAAACGGTGGACGAGTATGTAGAACTGTTTGTCAACTATAAGTTAAAGGTCAAGGCCGCTCTTGACGCCCATCTGGATACTACGACGGCTTTCCGCCAGGAGTTTGCCCAGTATCGTGACCAGCAGATTCGTCCTGCATTGGTAACAGATGACGATATGTTGGCAGAAGCTCATCATATTTATGACCAGACGAAGGAGAGTATAGGGCCTGACGGGTTGGTAATGGCCAGCCATATCTTGATACGTATTACTCAGAAGGCTACCGATGCAGAGCAGCAGGAGGCTAAGCGTCGTATTGACTCCGTCTATACGGCTCTGCAGGCTGGTGCTGACTTTGAGGCATTGGCCAAGCAGGTATCGCAAGACCCAGGGTCAGCTCGTCGTGGCGGTATGTTAGGATGGTTTGCCCGCAACCAGATGGTAAAGGAGTTCGAGGACGAGGCTTTTGCCTTGCAGCCTGGAAAGATGAGCAAGCCGTTCTTGTCGCCTTACGGTTGGCACATCATTCTGGTGAAGGAGCGCAAGCAACTGGAACCCTTTGAGTTCCATAAGGACAATATCTTCCGTTTCATGGAACAGCAGAATATGCGTAACAGCATCTCTGAGAAGAAACTGAATGCTCAGGTGGCAGCTTCGGGTAATACGGTGACGAAGGAGCAGTTGCTTGACAATTGTGCCGATTCGCTCTCTGCTGTCGATCCTGAGATGCGCTATCTGATTCAGGAATACCACGATGGTTTGTTGCTTTACGAAATCAGTAACAATCTGATTTGGGATAAGGCCGCCAAGGACGAGCAGGCTCTGGCGAACTACTTCAAGAAGAACAAGAAGAAGTATGTTTGGGACCAGCCTCGCTTTAAGGGCATGGCCTATCACGTGAAGGATCAGGCTGATGTGAAGGCTGTGGCGAAATGTGTGAAGAAACTGAGGTTTGAGGATTGGAACGAAGCACTGCGCTCCACCTTCAACAACGACTCTATCCTCCGCATTCGTGTGGAGAAGGGAATCTTCAAGAAGGGTGACAACAAACTTATCGACCGCGAGATTTTCAAGGTTGCCGACGTTCAGGTGGACAGCGTCAAGGGCTTTCCCATCGATGCTGTCTATGGTAAGTTGCTGAAGAAGCCCCAGGACTATACTGATGTTCGTGCGCTCGTTGTGACAGATCTGCAGGACGAGATGGAGCGCGCCTGGGTGGCTGACTTGCGCAAGAAGTATGCTGTCGTCGTCAACGAAGAAGTATTAAAGACCGTCAATAAACACTAAGTTGTTTGAACAACGAATTACACGAATTAAGCAGATGAAGTTAAAGATGATTCTGGCGGCCTGTTTGATGAGCACCGCCGCAGTGGCGCAGACCGATTCCCTTGGTACGATTGTTGACGAGGTAATCTGGGTAGTCGGTGATGAGGCTATCCTGAAGTCTGACGTTGAGGCCATGCGTATACAGGGACAGCAAGAGGGAATGCGCTGGAAGGGTGACCCCGATTGTTCCATCCCGGAACAGATCGCCGTTCAGAAACTGTATCTCAATCAGGCTATCATCGACAGTGTCGAAGTGACGGAGGCTGAGATTACGCAGGGTGTGGAGCAGTATATTGAGAACATGATCAATGTCATTGGTTCGCGCGAGAAGCTGGAGGAATATCAGAAGAAAACGCTGAGTCAGATTCGTTCCGAATTGCGCGACTCCTACCGTGAGCGTCAGATGGTACAGGGCATGCAGCAAAAACTGGTCAAGGACATTACGGTGACCCCTGCCGAGGTGCGTCGTTATTTCAAGGACATGCCGCTTGACAGCATTCCTTTCGTTCCTACTGAGGTCGAAGTGCAGATTATCACCATGCAACCGCGTATCGAACAGGAAGAAATCAACCGCGTGAAAGAGGAACTGCGTGAATATACCGACCGTATCAACAAAGGCGAGTCGTCGTTCCAGACGCTGGCGCGCCTGTATAGCGAGGATCCTGGCTCAGCGCGTCGTGGTGGTGAACTTGACTACACTGGTCGAGGTATGCTTGACCCTGCTTTTGCCAATGTGGCTTTTGGACTGACGGATCCCAAGAAGGTCTCGAAAATTGTGGAGTCGGAATTTGGTTTCCATATCATTCAGCTCATTGACAAGCGTGGTGATAAAATCAAGGTGCGCCATATTCTGCGAAAGCCTATTGTAAGTGACGAAGCAGTAGAGAAAGCCATGAACAGACTCGATACGGTGGCTACGGACATTCGTAATAACGTGGCCCCTGAGGCCATCCAGAAAGTCCTCAGAGCCAACGACGCTCAGGAAATGGAGGGTTTTTCCTTTGAGGATGCTGTATCTTTTTATTCCGACGACAAGGATACTCGTAACAATCATGGTCTGATGGCGAATGTCACCCAGGAGGGTCGTACGTCGCGCTTTAAGTTGGCCGATTTGCCTCAGGAAGTAGCAAAAGTCGTTGATGGTATGCAAGTCGGTGAGGTGTCGAATCCTTTCAAGATGATGAACGAGCGAGGTAAGATGGTCTGTGCCATTGTCAAACTGAAAAGTCGTACGGAGGGTCATAAGGCTACCATCACGGAAGATTTCCAGATACTGAAGAACGTGGTGCTTGAGAAACGTCGTGAAGAACGGCTCCATCAGTGGGTTGTCAACCGTATCAAGTCTACCTATGTTCGTATTAACGAGCGGTATCGTGACTGCCAGTTCGAATATGAAGGCTGGGTGAGATAGAGGTAAGAAGTTAGAGGTAAGAGGAATGAAGAAGGCTACGTTGTTTGTCATGCTTTTCGCTTTGTTGCTGTCGGCACTTGCTGTGACGCCAGCCAAGAAGCGTGCTCCCCGCAAGAAGGCAAAGGTGGAGGACAAACGTGTCTATCTGGTTCATGCTGACAACCTGCACTACGACCAGTTTCTGAATAATGATGCCCAGGTGTTACACGGCAACGTACATTTCCGCCATGTGGGTGCCAATCTCTATTGCGACAGTGCACATTTCTATGAGCAGTCCAATTCGTTTGAGGCTTGGGGACACGTGAAGATGTTGCAGGGCGACACGCTGAAGCTGTTCAGCGACTATGCCTATTACGACGGTAACGAACAGCTGGCTCAGGCTCGTCATAATGTGATACTGAAGCATCGTAATTCGACGCTGTATACAGACTCTCTCGACTACGACCGCTTGTACAATTTCGGTAACTTCTTCGAGGGTGGTAAACTGGTCGACGGCAAGTCGACGCTGACCAGCGACTGGGGAGAATACCATACGGATACGAAGATGGCCATGTTCTACTACGACGTGCGACTGAAGGACCAGAAGATGTTTCTGACCACCGACTCGCTGTATTACGACACCCGTACGTCGACGGCTCATATCGTAGGACCTTCCCGCATTTTGTCGGGCGGTAGCGAGATTTATAGCGAGGACGGCTATTATAACACCCGCACGGAATATTCCGAACTCTTCGGCCGTTCGGTCATCAAGGATCAGGGTAAGACGCTGATTGGCGATAGTATCTACCACAACGCCAAAGACGGTACGAACTATGCTTACCGCAACGTGATCATGACTGATTCTGTCAACAAAAACATGCTCATGGGCGATTATTGCGAGTATAACGACTCTACAGGCTATGCCATGGCTACGAAACGCGCTGTGGTCGTCGATTTCTCACAGAAGGACTCGCTGTACATGCATGCCGACACGTTCAAGATCTTTACCTTCAACAACAAAACAGATTCTGTCTATCGCAAGATTCACGCGTATAATAAGGTTCGCGCGTATCGGGTCGACGTTCAGGCCGTTTGCGACTCGATGGTCTACAGTTCGCTGGATTCCTGCCTGACCATGTATCAAGACCCTATCGTCTGGAATATGAACCAGCAGCTCTTGGGTGAGGAAATCAAGGTGTACATGAACGACTCCACCGTTGATTGGGCACATGTCATTGGACAGGCCTTTTCTATCGAGCAGATGCCTGACACCGTGCATTACAACCAGGTGTCGTCCAAGGAAATGAAGGCCTTCTTCGAGAAGGGACAAATCCGTGAATCGCAGGCCATTGACAACGTACTGATTGTCTACTATCCTGTCGACGAATCAGACAGCACGCTCATCGGTCTGAACTATACCGAGACGTCTCTGATGAAGATGTTCCTCGAGAACCGCAAACTGAAGCGCATCTGGATGCAGAAACCTACGGGAACTCTCTATCCGATGACGCAGATTCCCCCCGAAAAGTATTTCCTGCCGGGCTATGCTTGGTTCGACTATGTTCGTCCGCTGAACAAGGACGACATCTTCAACTGGCGTCCGAAGAAAGCCGGCACAGAGTTGAAAGTGGATAAGAGTCGTCCGAAACATAGGAAAGATTTGCTAAAGAAATGACAGACGTAATCCAACTGCTTCCCGATAGTGTGGCCAACCAAATAGCTGCTGGCGAGGTGATACAACGTCCCGCCTCGGTTATCAAGGAGCTCGTGGAGAATGCCGTCGATGCCGGAGCCCATACAGTCAATGTCCTCGTGGTCGATGCCGGACGCACATCCATACAGGTTATTGACGATGGTTGCGGCATGTCGGAAACCGATGCCCGTCTGGCTTTCGAACGCCATGCAACGAGTAAAATCCGCAAGGCCGACGACCTCTTCGACCTCCACACGATGGGTTTTCGTGGCGAAGCACTGCCGTCTATCGTTGCCGTCTCTCAAGTCGAACTGCGCACGCGTCGCAAAGAAGACGAGATAGGCACCTGTCTGATGCTTTCAGGTTCGCGTGTCGAGAGTCAGGAACCGTGTTCCTGTCCGGTAGGTAGCAGCTTTCTCGTCAGCAACCTCTTCTTCAATGTCCCTGCCCGTCGCAAGTTCCTCAAGACCAATGCCACCGAGCTGAACAACATCCTGACGGCCTTCGAACGCATCGTGCTGGTATATCCCGACATCAATTTCACGTTGCATAGTAATGGCCAGGAACTCATGAACCTCCGTGCAGGGTCGTTGCGTCAGCGCATCTCCGATGTCTATGGTCGCCGCTATGGTCAGGAGCTCTTGCCTGTCAATGTCGCGACGGCCATGTGTAAGATTACGGGCTTCGTCGCCAAACCCGAGGCGGCACGCAAGAAGGGTGCTGCAGAGTATTTCTTCGTCAATGGCCGCTTCATGAAGCATCCCTATTTCCATAAGGCCGTTCAGCAAGCTTACGACCGCCTGATTCCTACGGGCATGCACGTACCTTATTTTATCTATTTCGACGTCAATCCTGCCGATATCGACGTCAATATCCATCCGACGAAAACGGAGATCAAGTTTGAGAACGAACAGGCCATCTGGCAGATCCTGACGGCTACGGTAAAGGATGCTATCGGACAGTTCTGCGAGATTCCCCAGATAGATTTCGACATAGAGGGCAAACCCGACATTCCGGTTTACAACCCCAGCCCTTTGGACGGTCAGGAACCGTCGGCGATTCCCAGTGCGCCGCGACCCGTCGGCAACCCCTCCTACAATCCTTTCGCTTCCTCTTCCTCTACACAGAAGAAGGCAGCCAATGGCTGGGAACAGTTCTACGACGGTCTGGACCACAGCCATCCTATGCTCTTTGAGGATCAGGCAGCCCCAGAGAATAGTCCCCGCAAACCCTTGCAGTCGCTGCCCGAAGACAAGTCGCCCGTTCATTATCAGTACAAGGGCTGCTACATCATGACTGCCGTCAAGTCCGGACTGATGGTTATCGACCAGTATCGTGCCGATGTTCGCATCCGCTACGAGCAGTGTTTGGCGCAGTTACAGGCGCGGTCGGCTGAGACCCAGCAGGTGCTCTTCCCTGAGGTGGTACAGTTCAGAGCCTCCGAACAGCCGCTGTTGGAGCGTGTCCTGCCGCGACTCTCGGCCATCGGTTTCGAACTGACCGATCTGGGGCAAGGCAGCTATGCGGTCAATGGCATTCCTACCGGACTCGACGGACTCAACTATGTCCAGCTGTTACACGATATGGTGACTGATGCTGTCAATAGTTCCGGCGACTCTATGGACGACCTTAACAGCACGCTGGCGCTGAGCATGGCGCGTCATGTAGCTATTCCGCAGGGGCAAGTGCTCAGTAATGACGAAATGGAGAACCTGGTCAATGAGCTCTTTGCCTGTTCCAACGTCAATTACACGCCCGACGGCAAACTCATCCTCAGCATCCTGCCCCAGCAGGACATTGAGAAATTACTTGGATAGCACGTTAATCATTAAACAATAAACGTTAAACATTAATATATGAAGAAGATTCTTTTGATTTTAGCGACATTCGCCCTTTCGACAAGTGTGATGGCTCAGGCAGAGGTGTCTGGCGAGAAACATAGTGTGGCCACTAACTCGTTCTGGGCTAACTGGTTCGTACAGGCCAACGTGGTAGGTTCCTCCTTCTGGAGCAGTCAGGAGCAGCAGGCTGTCAAATTCAGCAAACTGACGAAGGACTATCGTACCAACCTCGGTTTCTCCATCGCCTTGGGCAAGTGGTTTACACCGGGTCTTGGCCTGCGCACCAAGTTCAACGGCATCTGGGGACGCAGCGTCATCTCCGAGGACAAGAGTCTCAATGCCAGCAAGTACTGGACGCTGCAGGAGCAGGCATTATTCAATCTCAGCAATATGCTGATGGGCTACAACGAACGACGCGTATGGAATTTCATCCCCTACGTCGGTGGTGGCATTGGGCGAAATATGTCGTACAACTGCTATGCCCTGGGTTTCTCGGTGGGTCTGCTGAATATGTTCCGCCTCAGTCCGAAGGTAGCCCTTAACCTTGACATCAACTACGGCTCTTACGAAGCCTCGTTCGACGGATTCGGTGCTGGTGCTGACTCCAAGCTCAGCCTGAAAGGCCGCGACCGCGCCATCAACCTCGAGGTTGGTCTGACCTATCGTCTGGGCAAGGCTACGTGGAAGTCCACACCCGACATCGATGCCATGCAGGCATTGGCACAGAGCGAGATTGACGCCCTCAACGCACAGCTGGCCGACATCATGGCCGAGAACGAACGCCTGAGCGAAGAACTGGCCAATGCCGGACAGCAGGCCGCTCCTGTTCTTCAGGAGCCTATCTTGGTCACTCAGATGGTGTCAGCCCCTGTCTCCGTATTCTTCAACCTCAATCAGGCCGCCATTGCCTCCCAGCGCGACCTCCAGAATGTCGCCGAACTGGTGGCTGTAGCCAAACAGCAAGGTGCCAAACTCCTGGTCAAGGGCTATGCCGACAGTCAGACGGGCAGTGCCGAGCGCAACCGCCAGCTTTCCGAACAGCGTGCAGAGGCCGTCGTAGCTGAACTGCTGAAGATGGGCGTCTCGCGCGACCAGATTGAAACGGAGGCCGTCGGCGGTGTCGACACGCTCACTCCAATGCCCAACAACCGCCGCGCTACCGTCGAAATCAAGTAATTTTCGCATAAAAGAGAAAAAAGTGGTGCAAAAGTTTGGCAGTTTCAAAAAAACTCCGTACCTTTGCACCGCTTTTCAAGAAAAGGGGCGTTTAGCTCAGCTGGTTTAGAGCATCTGCCTTACAAGCAGAGGGTCGGCGGTTCGAATCCGTCAACGCCCACAAAACAGCAAGTTCGCAATTACGGACTTGCTTTTTTTGTATGGAGTAAATCCTTGAAAAAATAAGCTCATCGTTTGGTGGGCTCGTTTTTTATTTGTACTTTTGCAGACGAATGGAAGTGATAGATAGTTTTTTTGCGCAGATAAACCTGTTTCTATGGGGCTGGCCGATGATTGTGCTGCTGTTGGGAACGCACGTGTTTCTGACGTTCCGACTGCGTGTGCCTCAGCGTAAATTGCTGACGGCTATACGGCTGTCAGTGAAGAAAGACCTCGGCGCGAAGGGCGACGTGAGCCAGTTTGGCGCGTTGGCAACGGCACTGGCTGCAACCATCGGAACAGGCAACATCGTGGGTGTGGCGACAGCGGTGACGCTGGGCGGCCCTGGTGCGGTGCTGTGGTGCTGGCTGACAGGTATCTTTGGTATCGCGACGAAATATACGGAGGGCTTGCTGGCAGTGAAATACCGTGTGAAGGCGGCGGACGGCCACACTTATGGCGGACCGATGTACGCCCTGGAGCGCGGTCTGAACATGAAATGGCTGGGCGTGCTCTTTGCCGTTTTCACTGTCTTGGCGTCGTTTGGCATCGGTTCTACGGTGCAGGCCAATTCGATGGCGTTGCTGGCCAACAAGACGTGGGGCATTCCTGACAGTGTCGTGGGCATGATAGCATGCGCAGTGGCTGCAATGGTCATCATCGGTGGCGTGAAATCCATCGCCCGTGTGTGTGGATTCTTAGTACCCATCATGGCCGTATTCTATGTCGTAGGCTGTATCATCATCCTCATTATAAACAGCAGTTATGTATGGCCGGCTATGAAGCTCATCGTAGTGTCGGCCTTCGAACCCGAAGCAGCGGGTGGCGGCTTTGTGGGTACGACGGTGATGATGGCGATGCGCTATGGTATTGCCCGCGGACTCTTCTCCAATGAGAGTGGTCTGGGTTCGGCCCCCATCGTCGCAGCTACAGCCAAGACGCGCAATCCTGTGCGTCAGGCACTGGTGTCGAGCACTGGCACTTTCTGGGACACGGTCGTCATTTGTGCCATGACTGGTCTGGTGCTGGTATCGAGCGTCCTTGCCTATCCTGACGTCAGCTATAACGACGGTGCAGCGCTTACCAAGGTGGCATTCACGAAGATTCCCTACATCGGCGGGCCGCTGTTGAGCTTCGGCATCCTGACCTTCGCCTTCAGCACCATTTTGGGTTGGTGCTACTATGGCGCAAGTGCAATGAACTATCTCCGAGGTAAGAAGGCCCAATATGCCTACCGCATCCTCTACATCGCCGCCGTCTATGTGGGCAGCATCATCAATCTCAACATCATCTGGAACATTGCCGACACGATGAACGCGTTGATGGCCATTCCGAACCTCGTAGCCCTGCTGTTGCTGAGCAAGGTGGCCGCAGAGGAGACGAAGAAATACCTGTGGAGCAACCGCCTGGATGCGGAGATGGAAGAAACGGAACAGTGAATATAAAAGAACTATAAAACAATAGACGCATGAAGAAAGTAATACTTGTGGCGGTGATGGTCCTGACGGGACTGAGCGGCTATGCACAAAAGGAGAATACGGGCATGAAATTCGCCTTCCTGAGTCTCGATTCGGTAATGCATTCGATGGAGGAATATGCCCAGTTGCAACGAGACATGGCCGCCATGCGCCAGCAATACGAGGCGGAGATGAAACGCGTCGAGGATGACTTCAACAAGAAGTACGAGGAGTTTCTGGACGGTCAGAAGAACTTCCCCAAGACAATCTTGCAGAAGCGCCAGAGCGAATTGCAGGAAATGATGGACAAGAACATCGCGTTCAAGAAAGAGAGCCTGCAATTGCTGAACGACACCGAAAAGACCCAGACGGACGTGATACGGATGATGGTGGAAATGGCGGTAAAGACATTAGGTATGCAACGTGGCTATGCGTTCATCCTGAACACTGACGCTGACGCTACACCCTGGCTGAACCCAGCTTTGGGCGACGACATCACTGAGGACGTCAAAGCACTGCTAAAGGAATGAAAAAGGGACCTATCGGCGTTTTCGACAGCGGATACGGCGGACTGACCATCCTGCACGGCATACGACAACTGTTGCCCCAGTACGATTACCTGTATCTGGGCGACAATGCCCGTACGCCCTACGGCACACGTTCGTTCGACGTGGTGTATGAGTTTACGCGCCAGGCCGTCATCAGAATGTTTGAGGAGGGATGCCAACTGATTATCCTCGGCTGTAATACGGCTTCGGCCAAGGCCCTGCGCAGCATCCAGCAGATAGACCTGCCGAAGTTGGACCCCAGCCGTCGCGTGCTCGGCGTCATCCGTCCTACGGCAGAAATCATCGGTTCACTGACACATACGCGTCATGTGGGCATCTTTGCCACCGAGGGAACCATCAAGAGCGAGTCCTATAACCTTGAAATCCACAAGCTGTTTCCTGACATCGAGGTGACGGGTGTGGCCTGTCCCTTCTGGGTGCCGCTGGTGGAATATAACGAGGCCGACTCGCCAGGTGCCGACTATTTCGTGAAGAAGCGCATCGATCAGCTGCTGCGTCAGGATCCGGACATCGATACCGTCATTCTGGGCTGCACCCACTATCCGCTGTTGCTGCCCAAAATACACAAATACATGCCTCGTGGCATCCGCATCATCGCACAGGGCGAATACGTGGCCAACTCGCTGCAACAGTATTTTCTGCGTCATCCTGAGATAGAACAGCGTTGTACGCGAGGAGGACAGGTGCGCTATATGACGACGGAAAATCCGGAGAAGTTCAGGGAACAAGCCCAGCTGTTCCTGCACGAGCCCGTGGAAGCGGAGAAGATTACGCTGGGATAACCTAACGACCTGCTTCAGACCGATTTCTAACCTACAAATAGAAAACAGCCCGCAGGTAAATACCTGTGGGCCGTTTCCTAACTATCAATAACTAAAAACCTAATTCTATGAAAAAGTGCGTCTCCCGACGTCGTTGTTATCCTAAATTCAATCTCCTTTTTCTTACCTTAATCGAACCAATCGCTATTGTCGAATTTCCTAAAAACCAAAATCTTTTTAACCAAAACTACTAATCTTATCTCTTGAAGACGATGCAAAGGTACGGACTATTTTGCATATGACAATGGATTGCGATGCTTTTTTGGCGAAAAAGTGGTTTGTTCTTGATGCAAATCAATCGTTTGTGTGCGGACACAGTCGTTTTGTGTACGGACACACCGTGAAAACGCGCTTATCCCTTAGCGTTGGGAATAGCTTGTTCAACAAGGTTTGTCAGCTCAACAAACTGAGGAATAGAAAGCTGTTCCGGGCGCAGGGTTGCAAACTGAGAATCGGCAATAAAAGATAGCTCTTGGTCGGACAGCAACTGCTTCATACTGACGCGCAGCATCTTGCGGCGCTGGTTGAATACCGTCTTGACGACACGCTTGAACAGCTGTTCGTCACAGCCCAGACTCTCGACGTTGTTACGCGTCATGCGGATGACGGCACTCTTGACCTTGGGAGGGGGATTGAACACTGTTTCGTCGACCATGAACAGATATTCCACGTCGTACCACGCCTGGATGAGCACCGACAGGATGCCGTAGGCCTTCGTGCCAGGCTGTGAGGCGATACGCAGGGCTACCTCGTGCTGGATCATGCCTGTGCAGCAGGGAATGAGGTCGCGATTGTCAATCATCTTGAAGAATATCTGCGACGAGATGTCGTAAGGGTAGTTGCCTGTCAACACAAACTGCCCGCCGTTGAAGAGCTCACGGAGGTCCATACGCAAGAAATCGCCTTCGATGATGGTGTCCTGCCCTTTGTGCTTAAACAGCGTGCCCTTCAGATAGGCAACGCTCTCGCGGTCAATCTCGACGACCTTCAGCTGTCGTGGCTTCGTCACCAGATACTGCGTCATCACGCCCATACCTGGTCCTACTTCGAGCACAGGGAGATCGCCATACGGCTCGTCCACCGTATCAGCTATGCGCTTGGCAATGTTCAGGTCAACAAGAAAGTGCTGACCAAGATTCTTTTTCGGTCTTACTTGCTTCATGCCTGCAAAGTTACGAATAAATGAGAGAAAAGCCAAATATATTTGAGCTTTTCCGAATGTAACTAACTTCTCGCGAAGCGAAAAGTTAGTGCAAATCGAGCGAAAAACCAAATATATCCTAATTTATTTTCATTTCCGGAGACTTCATGAGTTGAAGAATGTGATACTAAAAAAATTGTTCATAAGAAAGAATTCAAAAACTCTATACATTCATACATTATTTAGCTATTCTATTGAAAATCAAGAGAATATACGATGTATAGAGCATTCATTTATTTTTGCTCTATACATAAATACAAAAAAAATATAGCCATTATATCAGTAATTTATAGGCTAATTCACTGAAATACAGGCTGTTCCTTAATTGTTTCAATTAGTGAAACAAATTGTTTCAAACGTGGAAACAATATGTTTCGTAAATAGAAACAATTTGTTTCCTACTTTTGCATATACCCATAGATGACGTTTCTTTCACTCGTAGATGACTAAGGAATCAGCCAAAGGGCCTATCTTTTTCTGCATAGTCTCACATTTTATGTATAGTTGTAGAGCCACAAACAACATCTATACATTAAATAATCTACTGAATGACAACAGATTACAAGTATTATGTAGGAATGTATAGGCAAATCAAAAAAATTCTGATAGGAAATAATTAGTCGGAAAATGCAATCACATTCTCCCCTTGATTCTACTGATCAAAAACAGTGGGGTTCTCCTGATCATATTCAGGAGTCCCCCCATCTTTACTGTGATTTATTACTTGCTTCATTTGCATTTCATTTAATTTGAAACATGATAGCCAGAAGCCCCTGATCCTCAGTTAGGGATAGAACTCCTGTGACGGTGCTGAGTCAACATAGAAGGGGACCGTCCTAGGGTCCGTATCAAAAACCTGTGATTGGAAGAATCGCTCCCATACCCCTCAAGTACCGTCCACAACAAACGACAAAGGCTGCTACAAGGACCACAACAATGACGAGAGTGCCGTAGATGATGATTCCTGATGGGGGTGTTTCCAACACTTTCCTCATCTTTGGACTGCGTATTTGACTTGTTTCTTTTTCCTTCATATAGTAAAATAAAGTGATGAATCAAGAATAATGTGCGTTTTAAACCATCTTGTTGTATTAATTACAAAATGGTCACAAACCTAGCTCCAACTGATTTTTCACCAGCTTATAGTAGACCCCATGAAGAGATGTCAGCGTTTGGTGGGTTCCGCACTCCACCACCTTTCCTCTCTCCATGACCACTATCTGGTCAGCATTCATTACAGTACTCAGTCTATGAGCCACAATAACCACAGTTTTTCCGCTGAAGAAATGATTCAGCTTTTCGGTAATCAGACGTTCGTTGTGGGCATCAAGTGAATTGGTGGCCTCATCAAGAAAAACGTAAGAAGGGGTTTTGTAGACGGCCCGTGCTATAAGTATGCGTTGTTTTTGGCCTTGACTTAGCCCGAGACCGTCTTTCCCGATGATAGTATCGTACCCCAAAGGAAGATTAGTTACGATTTCCTCCACATTGGCTATTTGTGATGCCCATTCCAAGCGTTTGGCATCCACGTCATTATTATCGACAGCAATGTTTCTGGCTATGGATTCTGAGAAAATGACACCATCTTGCATGACCACACCGCATTGTTCACGCCACCATCTCATGTTGTATTCTTCAATGTTGGCTCCAGAGATCATTATTCGCCCACTTTCCAAAGGGTAGTATCCCAACATGAGTTTCACCAAAGTGGTCTTTCCGCTACCAGATGCACCCACAATGGCCGTCACCTTGCCTTCTGGAATGTGAATACATATATCATCGAGAGTTTTGTGCAGGGCATGAGGGTCATATCTGAAACCAACGTGTTCAAGCCTGATATCAAGTTTACAGTCCGCAAAGCTAACTCTCGTCCGCTCGGCCGTATCCTCATTACTTTTCTCATGAACTTCGTTAATACGCTCCAAACTTATTCTTACGTCCTGTATTGAATAAATAAGAGCCATCAGTCGCTCTACGGGTCCGTTTAGCTGGCCTATGATATACTGCACCGACAACATCATGCCAATCGTCAGTTCCCCTTTGATGACAGCCGTAGCGGATAGGACTGTGATAATAATATTTTTCAGTTCATTAAAAAAGATTGCCCCAGCCTCCTGCGCCTGCTGAAATTTGAGACTTTTCATCTGCGTGACGAAAAGGTCGGCCTGTATGTCCTCCCAATCCCATCGCCGACGCAGTTCACAACCCTGTAGTTTTATTTCCTGCATAGCAGTGATGAGCTGGTAGGTTTTGTTGCTATTTGCGGCCTGCTCCTCAAATATTTCATAATCTATTATTTTACGTTGATGCAAGAATAGCAGCATCCATCCGGCATAAAGGACACAGAAGAACAGAAACACAAAGAATATCTGTTTGCTGTATACCAACAGCACTGCACCGAAAACCACGAAATTGACAGATGAAAAAATGATGCCAAGCACTTGCCCCGTAAGAAAGGAATTGATACGTGAATGGTCTCCAATACGCTGAAGCAGGTCACCCAACCGCTTTGCATCGAAAAATGACATGGGTAACTGCATCAACTTGATGAAGAAATCACTAACAAGCGAAATGTTAATGCGCATGGAGATATGCAGCAACAACCATCGACGGATGAAATCGACAGCAGTACGGCTAAATGTGATGAAAACTTGTCCAATTAGTACCAACCAAACGAAACCAATGTCTTTGTCCCTAATGCCTATATCAACGATACTTTGGGTCAAGAAAGGGAAAGCCAGCTGCAGCAGACTGCCCACGAAAAGTCCCAGAACAACCTGTAGCAACCAACTGCTATACTGCCTCAGGTAGTTGAGGATGAAACGAAACGACCTTTTTCCCTCTACTTTTTTTGCCGGGATGCCATGATGAAACACCTCAGTAGGTTCCATCAGCATGGCAATCCCTTTACTATCAGCATCTCCCCCTGCCCAGTGTCTTACGAAATCCACAAATTGGTAGGTAATTCTTCCTTTTCCTGGATCTGCTATATAGTATTTCCCTTTTTCCACCTTATAAAGCACTACGAAGTGGCTCTGGTTCCAGTGAAGGATGCAGGGCAGAAGGATTTTCCCTAAATTGTCAACAGTAAATTTGCTGCTAAAAATTCGAAAGCCTAAAGTTTCAGCGGCATCTGCCAATCCCAGCAGCGAAACGCCAGCAAGACCTGTATGGCAAATGTCTGACAGTTCGTCTTGGGTGTAATTCTTTCCATAGTGTCTGCAAATCATCTGTAGGCATGCCACACCACACATCATGCTGTCATGCTGAAGACTGATAGGGAAAGACCGGTGTATGAATGTCATTAGGTTGGGGCTTACGGTTTCAGAATCATTGAATTTCCTTTGTTCACATCTACCTGCTGGCGCTGCACTTTGCGTCCAAAATCGAAACTATAGGCCAAAGACAGCCACACCCTTTGGTTGACTGCATTGCTGACAATCTGGCTATCGAAGCTGTAGCAGCCATAGTCGAAATAGCTGTGCAGGGCCTTGCGACGGTCTAACAGCTGGTTGCAGCCAGCCTGCAGCAGCAATGACTTGCAGCGATAGGAAGCCATCAAACTGTATTGAGCGCGCATTTTAGTGAATGATTCGGTGCTGAGTGTTTTGACCGGCGATCCATAGATGACCGAAAGACTGAAATTTCCAGCCACATACTGAACAGTCATTCCGTATGAGAGAGCGTTGCTATGGGCGGCGGCATAGCCAGTCCTACTGGTATGTAAAAAGGTTATGTTAGGTCTCAGGCTGAATCCCTTGAACGGAGAGTAGGATACCGATGTGCCTATCGACAGATTGTGGAAGTCGCCTGTGTTGCGGTACTGGCTCACCAATAGGCTGCCCATGGCGGCGTAGTACAGACCAGGCATGTTGTATATCCCGTTGTAGCTGAGATAGGTTGAGCAGCTGACCTTCTTGAAATATCTGCTGTAAGCTATATTGCCGTTGACTATTTTTCCCAAATCAAGTTTCGGGTTGCCCTGTGTGAGTTCATAAGGTGACACCTGTTGCACTGCATCGCTCATGGCTGCCAGTTGCGGCGACGTGTTGCCGCCATAGACTGACAGCGTAAGGCTGCTCGTGGGATTCGGCGACCATCTCCCTGTCAGTCCTGGACGCAGCCAAAGATTGGTGATACGCTTGTCGTCGTTCACATGGTAGGTGTTCACATCGAAGCCGAACTGAAGCCCCAGCGTCAGATGGCTGTTAAACCTATAATTATAGGTGGGAATGAGAAGCAGGTCGTAACTATTCAGTTCCTGATGGCTGGAGTGTGTACCCAGATAGTTGGCATTGCCACAGGTATAGAGTTGCCATAGCAGCAAACTAAGGCTTCCTCCGTTCTTGAAAGCCTTTGTGTAGCCGGCTTTCAGGTCGGCAGTATGGGTGAGGCTCTTGGAGTTGCTGATGATGGGGGCAGACGTTCCCTCGTGGTAGTTGCGCTGATAGCGGTCATCGCTATAAGTATAAGTAAGTGTCCAATAAAACTGCTGCGTCTTGTCGAGCATCAGATTGTGGTAGAGATATACCGACGGCGCCAAGTTGCGCGAATAAGCCTGCGTGACGGATGGCGAATCAGGATAGCGGTCGGTCGTATAGGCAATGTCGGTCTGTGTCCTGTTCCATGGACTTTGACTCCACGACAGGCTGCCCTGTGCCAGCAGCATTGACTTCATGCCACGCCACGTCTGGCGTAGCAGACCATAGTTGCCGCGGGTATCCGACAGTCCGTCTGTCGTGTGAGCGTACTTTGAGAAATCTTCGTCTAAATGGTAGTATGCCATGCCGCTGCTGCCCGTATTGTCCAAGGTGGAACATGTATGTCCCGCCAGCGCCAGCAGGTTGCCTTTGGGACTGTCGAAACTGGCCTGTACGGTGTATTTACCACTCGGGGCTATCAACTGCTGGCGTGCGCTGGCATCCACATAGCCTCCACTGGTATGGCGTTTCATGACGATATTCAAAACGCGGTCATAAGAGGCATACAGACCTGTGGGATGGTCATCGTATTCCACACGCAGCACATCCTTGGCCCTTACTTGTGTCAACTCAGACTGGATGGCCGCCCTACCATCGATGCAGACCAATAGTCGGCTGCCATCGAGCGACTTGACAGAGCCGTCTGTCAGACTGACGTCAATCTGCGGTATCATCATGTTGAAAAGCAGGTTGGCTACATTGTGGGCGGCAGAACGCTGGTGTCTGGTGGGAAGATAAACTACTTTGTCCTCTTTCTCTATTCTGTTGCTGCCCTCCACTATCACTTCATTAAGATGAGCCTCCTTTTCACTCAGTCTGGTTACCCGGCTGACAGCGTTCATTGTGCTGTCGGGAACAACAGTATTTGCCTGTGTACTCTCATTTTGTGCAACAGACAATAGGGGAAACATGGCATTAATGGCAACAATCATCAACAGTCTGCTTGCACTCCACATACCTTTTGTAAAAATTGTAAAGGACATCTTTCAGATTCTCATATTGGTTGTTTTTGTATAGACTACACAGGTTGTAGCCCGCATCATGCTCGTTATTCTCCAGCCTATGTCTGGCACAGTCATTAGAACAAATAGGAAGAAGCGGACATTTATTGCATTCTTTTTCTAAAATATGGCTGCCATGAAGCATATAGTCTGCCATGAGGGACATGTTTGTATATTTCTTATCCACAACATTACCAACCACACGATCGGCACAGCCCACATCCTCCCAACATTTATAGATTTCACCTTGAGGCCCGATGATATATCCCATCAAACTTGTAGCATAACAGCCTGTGTCTACAATATTGGGATAAGCCAAGGGATAACCTTCCTCAGCAAACTGCTCTTTGATGAAAGAAATCTCTTCATTCTCCAAGAAAGGAGAGTGATTGTCTTGTTTGCCACATTTGTGCAATATGCCAGGATAGGTAAAGATATTGGTTTTTTCAGGGAACATTTCCCGAATCATACGCCATATCGGCATGAATTCTTTATAATTGTATCGATCTACGTTCACCCTTACCGCCACATTCGTTAGAGGATAGACGCTTACAAAAGTCTTCAAATTGTCCAAAATAGTCCTAAAGGTGCCCGATTTGTCATTGCGCATGCGCCTTTTGTCATGGGTATTCTCCATACCATCAAGAGTCACTTGAATATGGCTTAGAGGATGTTCCCGAAACAATTCAAGATGGTCTCCAGAGAGCAGCGTCGCATTGGTCACTAACCCATGCCTCACCATCTTTATTTCCTCAAGTTCATCAAGTCTTGACAGGAAATGTTTTATCACCGCAGCGCCTATCAACGGTTCTCCCCCATACCATGTCAGTTGAAGATACCGTGCAAACTTATGTCCCTTGATAAAATCCAGCACATGGTCACATGTCGCCAAATTCATGATATTAGAGTCTTTTTTCAACTCAAAACAATATGGACAACATAGGTTGCATTGTAGAGTGGGGGCAAACGTAACTCCAATTGTTTCTTTGGAAAACGACTTGGTGAGAAAATTCATCTTCAGGACATTAACCATGGAATCATCTTCCTCCTCTGTGGTTATCAGACGTAATTGTCTGAGCTGCTTAAACAGGATGACATTTTCAGGTTTTGTCAGGCTTTCAAAATTGGCGATATAATTGCTGACTGCCTCATTGATTTTATAGAAACTATTAGTTGACGAACAATAGACGAGATGGTCACCCTCCCTGTCAACAAGAAAGCAAAAACGTGATTTCCTAAATTTAGTCATATTTGCAGTGGATAAGCGGGGAGACTCTAATAGCCTCCCCACTATAAAACGAAGATAAACTTTACGGATTAACTGGATCTGACAATTCAGGACAGGCTAACAATGTGGGACAGGCCAGCAAAGTGGGACAAGACTGTAAAGTGGGACAAGACTGCAATGTGGGACAAGACTGCAATGTAGGACAGGCTTGTAAGACGGGGCATGATAAATAGGTGGGGCAAGCATACAGCGTGGGGCAATCGGGAACTACAGGGCCATCGCCACCCATCACCATACTCATCAAGTCTCTACTAAGACCCTCCATCTGAACGATGGCTTCAATTTGAAAATTGTTGTTCATAATGTTTTTTTCTAAAAGGCGTTAATAAAAAATTAAAACTATTCTAAAGACAGATATTATTACATTACAGAGAAAATCTTATTCTTCTTAACAATACAGAGGCATCCAACCAATATGAGAGGATTGTGGAGCCATTCTATTTCCTATAATTCCAATACGCCTATATAATAATAGGTGTTAGCGACGAGACGAATCTCGAATTCACCAGAGAACGTTGTCGGCAGGACTATCTGCGTTGAACCCTGCGGAATGAAGGCAGTGTAAACAAGTGTGCCATTCTCGTCACGCAACTCAAGCGTATAATCCACATCTGTGGCAGGGAGGGTAATCGTGTAGTCTTCCAATGTAATAAGCAACGGAAGCGGTTCTGACTTGATATTTCCATTACTAACATCACTTGTCCTAATAATAGACAGGGATACATTAACAGGATTGTTTGCATAAGCAGGGGGAAATGTCCCCCCCAGAAAAAGGAATAAATAGAACAATAATTGTTTCATACTCAAATTAGTTTTATTATTAATACATCAATAACGTGTCCGGAACACGGCAGCAAAGGTATAGACTTTACAAAAAACATGCAAATAATAGCTTGGAAGGTTTCCTTTCAAAACCTTCCAAAATAAAGATACCGCAAAAAAGAGGGATTATACTATGCTCAGCACCTTTCTATCAAAGTCTTTAGGTTGACCTTGGTCAATGCCAAAAACCTTTTTCAACAAACGTTTTCGCATATTGGCCACATAGCCGTCGGTGATGCCTGACAACTTGCAGATAGCAGATGGAGAAAAACCTATACGGATTAGCATACAAACCTCATACTCTATTTCACTCAGTATGCCGTTGGCATTCAACAAAGAATAGAAGGATGGTATTACCTCATTGATAAGAGTGCGCAGCTGGTGGAAATCTTCGGACGATGCTTTCTTCGGAGGATTTGCGTCAACCAGTTCTGTCAGATGTTTTACGATTGCAGAATTCTTCAACAAAAATTCCCGTTGATAGTCATGTATCTTCTCCTTTTCAAGTAGATTACCCGCTATCCTCTCTTGCAATTCCATAATCTGATTGTTCTTCCTCGTTAATATCTCAGACGAAGAATCCAACTCCTCATGGAGTTTCAATAATTCATTCTGCGCCCTGCTAAGTTCATCAAGATTCCGGTGATAATCCTGCTGACGAAGTGCATTCTTGCGACGAATAGCTTGACCTTTCAGAAAGACAAGCAAAGCGGCAATAACAATAAAAGCGATAGCTGCAATAAAATAGCGGCTTATCCTCTCGGCTTTCAGAGCATTCTCATTTGCCCTCTGCTTATGATAGTTATAATTATAGGAGGCCTGGAACTTCTGAATATTTTGCATCTCAGAGGTCAAATAGGCAGAATCGTTCAGTTCGTATCCCAAATTTGCATATTTTGCAACGGAGTCAGAGACATTTCTTAAAACGTATAGTTCCTGAAGTCCCTTACAACCTGCTATCCGGTTATTAAGGTCAGTAGCCAATCGCAATTCCTTGCGAAACATCAACTCGGCAGAATCAGTCTTGCCCACGGAAAGGAAGTACTTACCTTTTATATAATAAAACACTTCACGTCCACTTTCTATTTCACCATGTTCATCAAATACCCCAGAGTACTTCTCATACAATTCCATATTCTGCTTGGCTCGGTTCAGCTCACCCTTCTGAATCAATGGAATAATGGTCATCATTAACTGTAATGCAGACAATCGGATATTGCCAATATCCCTGAAACGCCTTGAAGTCTCCTCCTTTATTATAATAACAGAATCAGCGTTATTCATCAAATCATAGGCATTGGCCCTTCGGCCATAACACTCTATGACCATCATGGTGTCACCGGCTAGATTTGCATATTTTTCAGCCTGAGAAAGTGTCTGCAGTAGGGAACGTGGTTGAATTTGGAACTCATAGACAACACCCGCATTGGCAAAAATCCTGCTCAGCACCTTATAATCACAATCAGAGGAAGCGGTATCGGCGCAGGCAGCAGCTTTTAAATAGGTCTCAAGGGCGCGGGGCAGTTCACCTAAATCATAATAGGTGCGACCCAACATATATCTGGCGCGCATCTGCTCGTTGGGCGTGCCACAGTCATCGAAATAAACCACGAGATCTTCCGCCAGCGAGTCGTTGTCCATCACGCTGTCAGCACGGTTTGCCGCCTCCAGCATCTCCAGTTGCCGGAGCATCTTTCCCTTGTCTTCGCTGCAACTGAACAGCAGCCAAAAGACACTCAAGAAGAACAATATGTTAAGCGACGACTTCATATTGGTTAGTGAAGGCAAAGGTAATAATATATTCTTAAATAACCAAACAATTTACACAAAAATAATCCTAAGAATGAAGTGAACCCTGATCTATTTGGTCTACATTTACAAAAGCGACGCAACCATTGCTGGCTACGTCGCTATGATGGATTTGAAGAAGGATTACTATACCTTGATCTCAACCTCAACACCGCTGGGGAGCTCGAGCTTCATCAGCGCGTCGACAGTCTTAGCGGTAGAGCTGTAGATGTCGATGAGACGCTTGTAGTCTGACAGCTGGAACTGCTCACGAGCCTTCTTGTTAACGAAGGTAGAGCGGTTAACGGTGTAGATACGCTTGTGGGTGGGAAGGGGGATAGGACCGCTGATGATGGCACCAGTAGCCTTGACGGCCTTCACAATCTTCTCTGCTGACTTGTCCACGAGCTTGTGGTCGTAGCTCTTCAGCTTGATACGAATTTTCTGACTCATTGTCTTTT